>Ga0070684_100000069_pt1 | contig 65354 bp, 53 predicted proteins | sample KBSC723LmetaG_FD_65653 | JGI IMG/M metagenome (GOLD analysis project Ga0070684, IMG submission 65653) | Corn rhizosphere microbial communities from Kellogg Biological Station, Michigan, USA - KBS C7.2-3L metaG | ecosystem: Host-associated > Plants > Roots > Rhizosphere ...
CCGAAGCTCCGAAGGAGCGAAGGCGGACTCACTAATCATCAAGCAAATGCTGATTGCTGGTTGAACCCAGCCAACAATCCGCACTCAGCAATCGAAGATCAGCAACTCCTCTATTCTATTTCTTCTTCTTCGCCGGTGCAGGCTTCTTCCCTGCCGATGACGCCCTTTTCGTCGGCCCGGGTTTAGATTCCACCAGATCAAAGAGGCTTTGCGCGGCGGTGTTCTGCGCCGATGGCGACTTGGAGAGCAGACCGGCGATCTCTTTCAACCCGCGCTTCACGAGCATGATGCGCTCGCGCGCATCGCTGCCGAGCAGCTCGTCGAGCGCCTCGCTGCCCTTCTGGCCAGCCGGATGCTCGTCGACCAGCTTCTTGCGCGCGCCGGCAAGCGTCAGCCCCTCGACAAAAAGCAGATGCTTGATCCGAAGAACGAACTCGAGATCCGCACGACGGTAGACGCGCGGGCCGCCTTCGGTCTTCGACACACCGAGATCCGGGAACTCCGCTTCCCAGGTCCGGAGCACGTACGGCTGCACCTGGGCGATCTCGCACACCTCAGGCTGCCGGAATAACGATCGATTCGGTATCTCTGCCGTGGTCACACCGGAATGCAGGGCGCAGGGAGAGTATAGCGTAAGAATAAAAAATGCGTCTCGGGATCCGTTGTGCGGGATCCGCGATCCGTTCTGATTGAGACGCCGCGACTCTGGGCGTCGCGGATCCCGGATCCCGGGCTCCGGATCCCGGCCCCGGTTTGATCGCGTCTTGGTTTACACTCCCGCCGTGCCGCCCGACGACGAAACCCGCCTGAGCTCGGACGACGCACCGTCTGATTCGAGCGATAGCGGCAAGCGCATCTCGTCGTCTTCCGGGTGGCTCTCCTCGTCTGGCTCGATCGATCACGGACGCTTTCCACCGGGCACGGTCCTGGGCGGCCGATACCGGATCGTCGAGCGGCTTGGGCAAGGCGGGATGGGCCAGGTCTATCGCGCCGACGATCTCAAGCTCGGGCAGCCGGTCGCGCTGAAGTTCCTGCCGCCCGAGGTCGACAAGGATCCCGCGCGCCTGACCCAGCTTCACACCGAGGTCCGGATGGCGCGCCAGGTGTCGCATCCGAACGTCTGCCGCGTCTACGACATCGACGAGGTCGAAGGGCACACCTTCATCTCGATGGAGTACGTCGACGGCGAAGACCTGGCGTCGCTGCTCCGCCGCATCGGCCGATTTCCGCAGGACCGCGCGCTTGCCATCTCACGTCAGGTGTGCGCAGGCCTCGCCGCCGCGCACGAGTGCGGCATCGTGCACCGCGACTTGAAGCCCGCCAACGTCATGCTCGACGCCACCGGCAAGGTTCGCCTGGCAGACTTCGGACTTGCTGGCCTGGCCGGAGAGTCCATCAGGGCCGGAACGCCCGCCTACATGGCACCGGAGCAGCTGGCGGGCGGCGAAGTGACCGCCCGCAGTGACATCTACGCTCTTGGCCTCGTGCTGTACGAGATCTTCACCGGCCAGCGCGCGCTGGATGCCCAGAATCTCGCGGAGCTCATTCGGAAGCGGGAGCAGTCAGGAATCCTGCCGCCAACCGCACTCGTGCCCGAGCTCGAGCCGGACATCGAGACGACGATTATGCGGTGCCTTCGTCCGGATCCAAGGCAGCGTCCGCCGACAGCGATTGCCGTGTCGGCATCGCTGCCTGGTGGCGATCCGCTCGCAGCGGCGCTGGCGGCGGGTGAAACTCCTTCTCCGGAGATGGTGGCGGCCGCTGGTGCATCTGAGGCAGTGGCGTCGCACTGGATCGGCTTGGCGGTCGCGTGGATCGGAGTCGTCCTTGTCGCGCTGACGTTCATGTATCAGCGCGTGATGCTGATCAACGTCGTCCCGACGCCGAAGACGCCGGCAGCGCTCGAGGATCGCGCGATCGAGGCGCTTGCGAAGCTCGGTTTCGATACCCGCGGGCACTCGGTAGCCACCGGGCTGGCGATGTCAACTGACTATCGGCAGTATGTCGCCTCGCGCTCCAATGCCCCGGATCGATGGAAGCAGCTGAAGAATGAACGTCCCGAGGCGTTCGTGCTCTGGCATCGCACGAGTCCGCGACCGCTCGTGCCATGGGGAGACCAGTTCACTGTGAACGGTGGCAACCCGCCGTTCATCGTGAGCGGGATGACGCTCATTGCCGTCGATGCGTCCGGCCGCCTGGCCGAGCTGATCGCAATTCCGGAGCCGTTCGATGCCGGCGCGCCGCGAACTGCCACGAACTGGAATCCTTTGTTCGACGCCGCCGGCCTCCAGATGTCGGCGTTCAAGTCAGTCGCACCGACCTTCAATCCCATCGCGTTCGTGGATGAGCGCGCCGCCTGGGAGGGCAAGCTGAGTGAAAACTCCGATGTGCTCTTTCGCATCGAAGCGGCGGCCTACAAGGGCAAGCCCATTTCGTTTCAAATTGTCGGTCCGTGGTCGCGCTCCGGAAGGGCCGCCCCGGTCGAATTGTCGGTGTTCGACCGAATCGTCAACGGCATCAGCTCGCTGGTCATGCCAGGCCTGATCGTGGTGGCGGTGGTTCTGGCGCGGAAGAACATGAATCTGGGACGCGGCGACCGCCGCGGTGCGCTTCGCGCCGCGACCATCGTGTTTGTCGCCAGCCTCGTGAGCTGGGCCCTTGGCGCGACACATTTTGCCGACGTCAATCGCGAGGTGACCCGCTTCTTTGCTCGAACGGGCGACGCGCTGTTTCAGGCCGCGCTGATGTGGGTCACGTACATGGGGCTGGAGCCATACATTCGACGAGCCTCGCCGGACAGCCTCATCGGGTGGACGCGGCTCATATCCGGGCGGTGGCGCGATCCACACGTCGGACGCGACGTCTTGATCGGCGTGTCCGCGGGATTGGCGATGACGCTGGTGTACGCCGTCCATAACTTCATTCCGCCGCTATTGGGAAGACCCGAGCCTGCACCGATTGCGTACGATCCCAGCATTTTCATGGGCACCGGATTCGTGTTGTCGAACATCATCGGCATCTTCAGCAGCGCGACCATTAATTCGATGCTCGCGGTGGTTGGAATCGTCGCGCTCCTGATTCTGCTCAAGCGCGCCTGGCTCGCGTGGCTGGCCGGGAGCGTGATTCTCGTGTGGGTGGTCATTCAAGGAATGTTTCCCGCCGGCACACCTCTCCTGGATCTCGCCATCGGCTTCGTCATCATCAGCATCTACATCGTGGTCATCCTGCGCTGGGGCCTTTTGGCAACGATCGCCGCGCTGTTCACGCACTTGATGCTGCTTCGGGCGCCGCTGACAACCGACTTAAACAGCTGGCGAGCCACCGCCGGACTCACCTACACCTTCGTGCTCGCCGGCGTTGGCCTGGTCGGCGCCTGGCTCGCCCGACATAGCGCGGCGACCAAGTGAAATGCTGAATGCTGAATGCTGAATGCTGATTGAAGGGTGGAGCGCGGTCAGCGGACCGCGCCAATTCAGCAATCAGCATTCAGCATTTTCAGGCTTTCTCCCGCCTTCTCACCTGAAGTCGCAGAGGCGTGCCAATGAGGCCGAATTCCTCGCGGATGCGGTTCACCAAGTAGCGTTCGTACGAAAAGTGGAACTCGGTCGCGACGTTGGTGAACAGTACAAAGGCCGGCGGCGCAACGCCGCGTTGGGTGGCGTACAGGATGCGCACGCGACGGCGGCCCGGGCTCGTTGGCGGGTGCTCGGCCGTGATCGTCTGGATGAACCGGTTCAACTCGGCGGTCGGAATCCGCTTCATCCTCGCCTCGGCGACGCGATCTATCGTTTCGAGCACTTTTGGCGCGCGTTCTCCGGTCAGCGCCGAAATGTGGAGGATCGGGGCGTACTCGAGAAACTTGGCCTGCTGACGCAGCTTGTCGTCGAACGTCTTCGAGAAGTCGTGACCGCGGCCTTTCATCAGATCCCACTTGTTGGCGACGATCACGATTCCGCAGCCGGCCTTCTCCGCTTCCCCGGCAATGGTGGCGTCCTGGTCGGTAGCGCCTTCATTGGAATCGATGACCAGGACGGCAACGTCGGCCTTCTCGATCGCGCGGCGCGCAACGATGACGCTGAGCGACTCGAGTTGGCCGCTTCTGGCAACGCGGCCGGCCCGACGGATGCCGGCAGTGTCGACGATCCGGAACGTGCGGTGATGCCAGGTGAGCGTCGCATCAACCGTGTCACGGGTCGTCCCAGGCATTTCACTGACGATTGACCGCTCCTCGCGCAGCAATCGGTTCAGCAGTGAGGACTTGCCGACGTTCGGGCGACCGACAATCGCGACCGCGGTTTCGAGCGGCGTATCGGGAGAGACGCCGCGATTTCGATTCGCCGGCAGGCGCGCCACCACCTCGTCGAGGAGGTCGCCGACGCCCAGCGCGTGTTCAGCAGCAATCTCGACAATCGGCTCGAACCCGAGGCGATAGAATTCGCCGGCGCGTCCGAGTGCCCGCTTATCGTCGGTCTTGTTGACGGCGAGCAATACGGGAACGTTCGCGGCGCGAAGCGCGGCGGCAATTTCCTGGTCTCCGGCGACGAGCCCATCCCGTCCATCCACGACAAACACCACAACTTCCGCCTGTTCGATGGCTCGCCGGCCGGCAACGACCACCAGTTCGTGCAGTGGATCCTCGCTGGCCCCAAACATCCCGCCCGTATCGACCAGCGTGAAGGTAACTCCCTGCCACTCAGCAGGCTGCACGATTACATCTCGCGTGGTTCCGGCAATAGGCGTGACGATTGACCGCCGTGAATTCGTGATCCTATTGAAAAGCGTTGATTTTCCAACGTTCGGACGCCCGACGAGTACGACGGCGGGGGCGGAGGACGCGCGTTTCTGTGCCATTCTGAGATCTAGTTAGCAAGTGGCTTGACAGCGTAAGTGCCGATATTTATAGTAGTTACAATTACCCAGGAGCGCCTAAGCATGATCAAGGTCGACATCGTCAACGAGGTGTCCAAGATCGCCGACATCACCAAGGTCAAGGCCGAGGTAGCGGTCGATGCCGTCTTCGATGCGATGCGCTTGTCGATGCAGCGCGGCGAACGGATCGAACTGCGCGGTTTTGGCGTGTTTCAGGTGAAGCCTCGCAAGCGCGGAATCGGCCGTAATCCTCGAACCGGGAAGGAAGTACGGATTCCGCCCGGCCGGACCATCCGTTTCAAGCCGGGCAAGGACCTCCAGAACATCGGAGGGTAATTGTCGCTTCCTCCCGAAGAGCCGGGGTATACCGGAACCGCGTTTCCAATCGAGCCGTTCGACGTCTCGTTCACTCTCCCCGTCAGGCGCCGCAAGTTCCAGAGCCGGTTATGGTTGCATCTGCTGCTGCTCGCGCTGACGATCGTCAGCACGACGCTCGTCGGTGCCCTGCATTATGCCTCGTTCCTCGAGGAGTTCTCGACGCACCGCGTGACGTTCGACTGGGCGCTGGCCGCTCACGGCTTCTGGTATAGCTGCACGCTGCTCGGCATTCTCGGCGCGCACGAGATGGGGCACTACCTTCTCTGCCGCTACTACAACGTCGATGCGACCCTGCCGTACTTCATTCCGGCGCCGATTCTCCTGACCGGCACGCTCGGGGCGGTCATCAAGATTCGTGAAGCGTTTCCGACGCGCCGGATCCTCTTCGATATCGGCGTCGCAGGACCCATCGCGGGCTTCGTGGTGCTCGTGCCGGCGCTCTTCTTCGGCATGACGATGTCGAACGTGGTGCCGGCGCCAACCGAAGGCAACCTCCTTTTCCTCGGGGAACCGCTGCTCTTCAAACTGGCGAGCTACCTGGTCATCGGCCCTGTGCGCGACGGGTACACGATCAACATGCACCCGGTGGTCTTTGCGGCATGGTTCGGAATGCTCGCGACCGCACTGAACCTTCTGCCGTTCGGTCAGCTCGACGGCGGCCACATCACCTATGCGACGCTCGGGCGATGGTCCGTTCCCATCTCGCTCGTCACCGTCGGGAGTGCCGTGGTGATGACCGCGTTTGTAAGCGTCAGCTGGTTGGTGATGGCGGTGATGATGGTCGCGATGCTGTTCGTGCTGGGACCACGTCACCCACGCGTGATTGATGAGGTCGAGCCGCTCGGTCCCGAGCGCTACGCCATTGCCATCTTTGCGCTCGTCATGTTGATCCTCTGCTTCACGCCCGTCCCCGCCCAGTGGCAGGACCTGGTCGGTGGAAGGTGAAATGCTGAACGCTGAACGCTGAATGCTGAATTCGGATCCCGGATCACGCACCCCGACCCAGTTTCAAAATTGAAAGTAGATGAAGTCGAGCGCTGTTCGACTTCGCAGCACGAGGATGGCTGTGAGCGCGAGGCCGCAGGCGGCGCCCTGGAGGGCAAGCGCCGGCCAAGGAGAGCCCGTGACAACGGAAGGTTGAGGCTCGCCAGAACGAGCACGGTGGACCTCGACCCACACGCTTTGAACCCAGAGCGGTACCGAATACAGGAACGCGAGGATGAACAGATACGCCGCGGTCTGACGATCGAGCGCGCTCCCTCCGAGCGGCGATAGCGTCAGGTCCCTCGCGATCGCATCCAGGCTGGTCTCACGAAACAAGAGCCAGCCAATGTTGGTCAGCAGGAACATGACCGCGATCGACGCCATCGTCCGCCACGTCGCGACAGCCCTGTCCTGAGGACGCGGGGTCCCTCCCGCCCTGGTGGCGATCAACAGCACCCCGTGGTAGAAGCCCCACAGGACGTAGTTCCAGCTCGCGCCATGCCAGAGCCCGGACAGCAGGAACGTCGCGAGCACATTTCGGGCCCACACCCATCCCGGCACCCGCGAGCCGCCGAGCGGAATGTAGACGTAGTCGCGAAACCAGGTTGAAAGAGAAATGTTCCACCTGCGCCAGAAGTCAGCGGGACTGCGAGCGAGATAGGGATGGTCGAAATTCTCCGTCAGCTCGAATCCCAGCCAGCGAGATGTGCCGCGCGCGATATCGGTATATGCCGAGAAGTCAGCGTAGATTTGGATCGCGAACGCGAAGACCCCTGACCACACCAGCCAGAACGATGGATCCGCCAGTGCGAACACTTTGTTCGCGATGATCCCGACGTTGTCGGCGATGACGAGCTTCTTGAAAAGTCCCCAGCAGATCAGGAGGAAGCCGGTGCGCGCCTTCTCGAACGAAAATTCCCGCGTTGCTTCGACCTGTGGCAGGAGGAACGACGCGCGCTGAATCGGTCCGGCGACGAGGTGTGGAAAGAACGAGATGAACACGGCGACGTCGAGCAGGCTTCGCCGCGCGCGCAGCTCGCCGCGATAGACGTCGATCGTGTAGCTCATCGCCTGAAAGGTGTAAAACGAGATGCCGACCGGCAGGACGATTCGGAGCGTCGGCTGACTGACGTCGATGCCGAGCGTCACCAGGACCGCGTGGACGTTGTCGACGAAGAAGTTGAAGTACTTGAAGAAGCCCAGCATGCCGAAGTTCGAGACGATACTGAGCGTGAGGAAGCGGCGGCGCCGTGTGGGCCACGCCTCCATCGCGCGGGCGGCCGAATAGTCGACGACCGTAGACGAAGCAATCAGAATCAGGAACCACGGATGAACGTAGCCATAGAAGAAGTAGCTCGCGCCGAGCAGGAACACGTTCTGCCAGCGGTGCGGCAGCCGCCAATAGATCGCCACCGTCGTGACGAAGAAGAACAGGAAATCGAGGCTGTGAAAGATCACTGAAAGAGCGGCCGCAGTCGTGCAAAGAGAAGTTCCGTGTAGCGGGCATGAAACTCACGGGCGATATGATCGCCGTCTTCGTACATCTCGATCGTCATCGCCGGGTCGCCCGTGTCATCGTGAAAGAGGGCGCCGTGCGATTCCACGAACGTCTGGAGCTCGTGGATGTACCGACGCATCGCCGGCGACTGCGCTGGAGGCCTGCCGCCAATCGGCCGTCTCTGAACGCGGACGAAACAGAGAGTCAAGCCAGCCGCACGCGCCTCGCGCAGCATGAGCGGCAGCACGGAGCGATCGACGAAGCGTGGAAAGTCCGCCCCTTCTTCGTCTGAGATCTGGACGTCGGCGGTGTCGGATTTTCGTTGGTGATCGAGATCAAAGCGTGCGTTCATCCCGTTGATGAACTCCAGCCGCTGCCTTCGCGAAGCAATGAGAACCCGCGCGGGCCATTGGAGAACGGCCGGCTCCGCCCATTGCCGCGCCAGCTCCCCTTGATAGACGTGCTCGACCGCGAGTTCCAGGCGATGCGCGGCGGTGCCGGCTCGCATCGCGACGACGTGGTTCAACTCGTCCTCGCGCTCGAGGGCGACATGATCAAGGGACCACGGGCTGAGCCGGAACAGCGCGTCCGTAAGGTTGGTGTCGCGAAAGAAAACGAACACGGCACGCGGCCGGATTCCACTGGCAACGACCCAATTCTTCAACGCGAGGTACCAGTAGGCCGAACCGGATCCGGCCTGCAACAGCGGCGCGACCGGCCGCCCGCTCAACTGACCCAGTCGGGATGCGTCGATTCGGCCGGCCATCGAATCGCCAATGACCACGTACCCCGGTTGCAGCCGTGCCAGATCGCTGATCGGATCGGGGTTGAACGGCTCCCGCTCCCGCGAGGCCTCGTACGCGGGAAGATAAATCGAGACCGGAGCCTTCACGCCACGCGCCGCGTTTGCCACCCGAATCCCCAACGGAACCATCAGCATCGTCGCGAAAACGCACCCGAGCATGGCCGCACGCCAGGCTCTGCCCCGGAAAGGCCGCGTGCCCTTCCCAGGGTGACCAACAGCAACTGTGTGCATTCGATGGCGGATTCTATACGAGTCGGCTACAAGACAGAGATCGGATCGACGTCAACGATCGTTCTGCGACGGATGTCCGGGCGTGACGCGAGCGCAGTCTGAAGCGCTTCTCTCATCGCCGGGCGGTTCGTTCCTTTGATGAAGAGCTGTGCGCGATACTCGCCCTTCAGCCGCGCCAGAGGCGCGGGCGCCGGGCCGAGGACGCGGTACGGCTCGCTCCCGAATCGAAGCGCCGCTACCAGCTCGCCGGCATCGGCCATTGCTCCGTCACGGGTTCTCGCTTTGACGACAGCGTTGATCAGCGCCACCGAGGGCGGGTACTTCATCCCTCGGCGGAATGTGATTTCATCCTGGTAGAAAGCGTTGTAGTCCTGACGGCACGCGTGCCGGATACTGTAATGCTTCGGATAGAGGGTCTGCACGATCGCCTCGCCCCGGATTTCGCCGCGCCCGGCGCGCCCCGCCACCTGCGTCAGCAGCTGGAACGTGCGCTCGGCGGCGCGAAAGTCGGCAAGGCCGAGCCCAACATCCGCCGAGATTACGCCGACGAGCGTCACTCGCGGAAAGTCGTGCCCCTTGGCGATCATTTGCGTGCCGACGAGAACGTCAATCTCGCGTGCCGCGAACCGCCCGAGCAGCGTGGTGATCGCGCCCTTTCGCCGGATCGTGTCGCGATCGACGCGTGCCACGCGCACGCCCGGGAACTTCTCCAATATCTCCGCCTCGACTCGCTCGGTACCAAACCCGAGTTGCTCGAGATAGGGTCCGGCGCAATTGAGGCAGGCTTTCGGCAGGCCCGTCGCGTAGCCACAGTAATGGCACCGCGCGCGCCTCGCGGCCTTGTGCACAGTGAGCGACACGCTGCAGTTCGGGCATTCCAACGTGGCTGCGCACTGCCGGCAGAACACGTTGGTCGCAAAACCGCGGCGATTGAGGAGAACAATCGACTGCTCGCCGCGTTCGAGCCTGCCGGCGACTCCGTCGCAGAGCGCCGAGCTGAGGATCACCTCAGGGCCGGCGGTCGCATATTCCTCGCGCATGTCGACGATGCGAACCGCGGCCAGCGGCCGATCGAGCACGCGCCGCGTCAGGGTGAGCAGTTCGTAGCGCCCGTTCTGCGCGTTGTGAAATGTCTCCATCGCTGGCGTTGCCGAGCCGAGGACCACCAGCGCTCCCGCCTGGCTGCCGCGAACGACGGCAACGTCACGGCCGTGATAGCGGGGGCTCTCCTCCTGCTTGTAGGATCCGTCGTGCTCCTCGTCGACGATGATCAGGCCGAGCGAGTGCACCGGGGCAAAGATTGCTGAGCGGGTTCCAACCACGACGTCGACGTCCCCTCGGCGGATGCGCTGCCACTGGTCATGGCGCTCGCCATCGGACAATCCGCTGTGTTGAATCGCGACGCGGTCGCCAAACGTGCCGCGGAAAATCGCGGCGACGGCAGGCGTCAGCGCGATTTCGGGGACGAGCATCAGCACGCCGCGTCCGCGTCGTCGCACGTCGTCCGCCAGGCGAAGATACAGCTCTGTCTTGCCGCTGCCGGTGACGCCGTGCAGGAGGACCGTCCCAAACGTCCCCGCCGCTGCCCGCGCCGCCAACCGTTCGAAAGCGGCGGCCTGTTCAACTGTCAGAACCAGTGGGGCGCGGCTGACGGCCGACGCCGCGGCTCCTTGCGCAAACGGATCGCGTTCGACATGACGTCGTGAAATCGAGGTCAAGCCAAGCTCGGTGAGCCGCCTGATGATGGCTGCTGTGATCCCACGATCATCGAGCTCCGATGTGTCGACTCCTTCGGGGGCGCCGCGAAGAATCGCCAGCGCCTCCTGCTGGCGCTTTCCGAGCCTGAGCGAGCCTTCCGCCGCTTCGTGGCCCATCACGGTGAGGCTGGCCACCCGTATCGTGCGGTATGCGGACGCCTGGCCTTTGAGCGGATGAGTGATCTCGACGAGACCGTCTCGCTCGAGCGCCAGGAGTGTCGCGTGGCGCCCCGCTTTTCCGATGACCCGATCGACACGAACCGGCTGGGGCACGTCGAGCGCGGCAAGCACGTCGCGTCGCGCGCCGCGTTCGGCCGCCAGCCGTGCACGGCCGGCGTCAGTGATGTGCGCGTGGCGTTCGCTCTCGACCCAGGCGCGCGGCGGCATCGCTGCCGCGATGGCCTCTCCCGTCCCGCAGGCGTAGTACTCGGCAACCCACATCGCCAACGCCACGACGTCAGGTGGCAGGAAGGGAACGGGGTCGAGGATGTCGATCAGTGGTTTGATGCTGTCGCGGTTCGCGACTAGCGGCTCGCGGCCAGCAGGTTCGTTGTGCGCCGTACTCTTATGTGGCGTCGGGTTTTCATCGAGTCGCGAGTCGCGAGTCGGAAGTCGCGAAACCGTGCTCACCACGATCCCAGTGAGCACGCGCTTCCCCACCGGCACAAGCACCCGCACTCCCACCGGCGGGTCGGGGAATTCGTCCGGTACTGAGTAGGTCAGCGGAGCGATCTGCGGGACCGGGACGGCGACCTGAATGAGGCGCATCGGCGCCTACTCGGATGCGGCGGGAAGCGCGCCCGGAACGGGACGGCCGAGAACTGACAGCGCGGTCTTCAAATCGTCCCACGCCTCGCGCTTGTAGCCGGGGCTGCGAAGAAGGAAGGACGGATGAAACGTCGGAATCAGTTTGGCGCCGCCGCGATAGTCGAACACGCGGCCGCGCAGCCGTGAAATCGGGGCGTCGGTCTTGAGCAGCGTACGCGCGGCAAACGCACCCAGGGCGATTACGACCTTCGGCTGGATCGTTTCGAGTTGGCGGAACAGGAAGGATTCGCAGGTGGCGATCTCGTCCGGTTCGGGATTGCGATTACCTGGCGGACGGCACTTGAGCACGTTCGCGATGTAAACCTCGTCGCGACGGAAGCCCATCGCTTCGATCATCTTGGTGAGGAGCTGGCCAGCGCGGCCGACGAATGGAATTCCCTGCACGTCCTCGTCTGCGCCAGGTGCTTCGCCGACGAACATGAGGTCCGCTTCAGGGTTGCCAACGCCGAACACGATTTGCGTTCGCCCCAGCGTGTGCAGCTTGCACCGGGTGCACTCGCCGATATCGTCGCGGATTGCGGCAAGCGCCTCCGCCGCCGACCGTGCGATTGTCACCGGGATAGCCGCTGCCTCACTGATTTCAGACACGCCAGACACCCCCGCTCCTGCCACACTTGGCACCTCAGGCACACGTGGCACCCCTTCTCTGCTCCTCCATTTCCGATCGCGATTGATGCCGGTGACGCCGAGCTCCTGGTAGAACCTGAGGTGTTCCGCGAGGGGATTCACGCGTTGAGCCCCGGGGCCTGCGCCTTGAGGCGCAGTTCCGCGCGGTCGAGAATCCGTGAGGCGACATCAGACTTTGGCGTAAGCGCCATCGTCTCTTCGGAATCGTGGCTGATCATCGTCACGGCGTTCGTGTCGACTTCGAAGCCTGCATCGGCGCGGGTGATGTCATTGGCGACGATGAAGTCAACGTGTTTGCGCAAAAGTTTGGCCCGCCCACGCTCCACCGGATCGCCGCTTTCGGCGGCAAACCCAACGAGCACGGGGCGAGGGTTCGATCCACGCGCGCGACCGAGCTCGGCCAGGATGTCCGGCGTCCTGACGAGTCGAAGATCGAGTGGGGCGTCGGACTTTTCGATCTTTCCCGTGGACCGCCGTTCTGGCGTGTAGTCAGCAACGGCCGCGGCCATGACGACGATGTCGCTCGACGCCGCATGGTGCTGAACGGCGGCATGCATCTCGGCCGCGCTTCGAACCGGGATGAGCTCGACGCCGGCAGGTGCGGCAAGGTTCGTCGGGCCCGAAACGAGCAGCACACGTGCGCCGCGTTTGACCGCTTCGGCGGCGACGGCGTATCCCATCTTCCCGCTCGAACGGTTCCCGATATAGCGGACGGGATCGATATCCTCGTAAGTCGGACCTGCCGTCACCAGCACGAGGCGGCCGAGCAACGACCCGCGCGGCTTCAGGACGAGATCGGCCGCTTCGACGATCTCTTCCGGCTCGGCGAGCCTTCCCTTGCCAATCCACCCGCACGCCAGATAACCCGCTCCGGGATCGACAAACCTCACCCCCCGAGAGGTCAGCGCCGCCAGATTGCGCTTCACCGCATCGTGCTCCAGCATGTGGGTGTTCATGGCCGGCGCCATCAGCACCGGCGCGCGTGTGGCCAGGTACAGCGAACTGAGGAAGTCGTCGGCAATGCCGTTCGCGAATTTGCCGATCACATTCGCGGTCGCCGGCGCCACCAGGAGGAGGGCGATATCCGTCGCCAGCGCGATGTGTTCGATATCGGCGTTCATGCCGCGCGTGAACTGATCGGTGATGACTGGCCTTCGGGTGATCGCCTCGAACGTGACCGGACCGACGAATTTCCGCGCCGACCGCGTCATCACGGCCACGACATCGTGATCGCGCTTCTGCAGTCCACGGGCGACTTCGACTGCCTTGTAGGCGCCGATGCCACCGGTGACGCCGAGAGCAATGAGGGCCATTTGGGCGAATCGCGAACCGCGAGCCGCGGCGGCTTACTCCTTACCCACCTTTTCGACTTTTCCCTCTTTCACTTCCTTTTGCGCGAGCTTCACGATCTTGTCGTGGCCCGTGGTCCTTGGCGCGCAGCCCTGCAGCAGCTGGCGCGCGCGCGCGCCCGCGACGACGACGAACTCGAACCGACCTGGGCCTTCATTTCTCTCAGCCATGCAACTCAAACCCTCTCGATTAATCCTGAATGAACGTTCTGACGATGTCTTCCGCCATGCCTCGCATGGACCGGAGCCGTGATCTCTCGCCGAGGACGATCGCGCGCACCCGATCGACGCAGGTTTCGAGCTCGTCGTTCACGACAACGTAGTCGTATTCCGTAAAGGCGGCGACTTCATCCCGCGCGGTCTGAAGGCGGCGCTGCATCGCCTCCTCGCTGTCGGCGCTGCGGCCGCGAAGCCGGCTCTCGAGGATGGGAAACGACGGAGGCAGCACGAAGATGCCAACCGTGCCCGGACACCGCACGCGCACCTGGCGCGCGCCCTGGACATCGATCACGAGCACCAGGTCGCGCCCGGCGGCCAGATCGGATTCCGCATCCGCCGCGCAGGTGCCGTACAGGTTCCCGAACACATCCGCGTGTTCGAGGAACGCCTTGTCGGCGATCATCTGTTCGAAGCGTGCGCGTGTAATGAAATTATAGTCGATGCCGTCGGCTTCGCCGGCCCGAATCGCCCTGGATGTGTAAGAACGGGACAGCGACAGGCTTGGCACGACCTGGACGAGGCGTTCCGCAACGGTGGTCTTTCCGGTGCCAGACGGCGCAGAAATGACGAACAGCAGACCGCGCCGCGTCCCGGTCCCGGATGCAGGATTACGCGTCACGAATTCCGTCCGCGTTCCGGCCTCACTCGACATTCTGCACCTGCTCGCGGACCTTCTCCAGCTCGGCCTTGAGGGCGACGACGAGTTCAGAGACGGCTGGCCCTTCGGCCTTCGACCCGAGCGTGTTCACCTCGCGGTTCATCTCCTGAAGCAGAAAATCCAGTTTGCGCCCACAGGGCTCTGACGATTCGACGAGCGCACGCCAGTGATCGAGGTGGCCCCGGAACCTGACGACCTCCTCGGTGACGTCGGAGCGACCCACGAACTTGGCGATCTCCTGCGCGATGTTCGCCTCGTCGGCCAGCGCGTCAGCCTGCAGGTCGCGCACTCGCTCCATGAGCCTGACCTGCAACCCCGCCATGCCTTGTTCCGCCGCCGTCGCGGCACGATCGAACAGCTCACCAAGAACCGTACGCCGGGCGTCGAGATCCTTTGCCAGGTATCCGCCCTCGCGAACACGCATCGTGTCGAGTTCATCGAGCGCCGCGGCCACTGCGTCCTCGACGCGGGCGCCCAGGTCGGCGATCTCGTTTTCCGCCTCCGCACGTTCGCGGATTGACAGCGCCTGCGGGAAACGCAGCAGGTCGCCTGGCGTCATGGTGCCCGATATATAGCCGCGTTCGCGTGCGCGCTCGAGCGCTCCGCCGAGGCTCTCGAGAAACGTTTCGTTCAGCTCGACGTCCACTGCAGGCGTTCTGCGCTGCTGCAGATTGACGGCAACTTCGACCCGCCCGCGGCTGACGCGCTTCTGCACGAGCCCACGTAGGCGACTCTCGATCGAGGCGAGCGCCGACGGTATCCGCAACTGCAGGTCGAGAAACTTGTGGTTCACCGATCGCACCGTGACCGCCACCGTCGCAGCTTCATCGTCTCTCGTCAGCGACGCGAATCCCGTCATGCTCTTGATCATGAGACCGAGGGTACCTGTCCCGTGGCCGGTGCGTGCCGGGTGGTCTCGAAGAGTTGCAGTGAATACAACTTGGCGTAGACACCGCCCGGCCGCGCCAGCAACTCGTCGTGACGGCCAACCTCGACGATTCGCCCGCGTTCGAGCACGATGATGGCGTCAGCGCGCCGGACGGTCGATAACCGGTGTGCGATCACGAACGACGTACGGTTCCGCATCAGCGTCTGCAGAGCGTCCTGCACGAGCAACTCCGACTCGGCATCGAGCGACGAGGTCGCTTCGTCGAGGATCAGCATCGGCGAGTTGCGCAGCAGCGCCCGCGCGATGGCGATCCGCTGCCGCTGACCGCCCGACAGCAATTGGCCGCGCTCGCCGATTCGCGTCTCGTACTGCTCGGGCAGCGTGACGATGAACTCGTGGGCGTGGGCCGCTTTCGCGGCGGCCTCGATCTCATCCCGCGATGCCCCCGGCGCGCCGTAGATGATGTTGTTGGCGATCGTGTCGTCGAAGAGCACGGTGTCCTGCGTCACGATGCCGATCTGGCCGCGCAGCGACTTGAGCGTGACGTCCCGGATGTCGACACCGTCGACCAGAATCGCGCCGCCGCTGACGTCATAGAAGCGAGGCACCAGGTTGACGAGTGTGGTCTTGCCCGCGCCGCTCAAGCCGACAACCGCAACCGCCTGCCCCGGGCGGACGGTGAAAGAGACGTCCTTCAGCACTGTCTTGCTGACGCCGTTGTAGGAGAAGCTGACATTGCGGAACTCGATCGCCTGGCCAAGCCGCGACAGGGCCGGCGCGTCGGGCCGTTCAGGCACTTCCGAATGCGTATCGAGGATCTCGAAGATGCGATCGGACGCCGCCATCGCCTGCTGCAGGGTGGCATTGACGCGGCTCAGCTTCTTGATCGGCGCGTACATCATGAAGGCAGCTGCGACAAACGCCGCGAAGTCCCCTTCCGTGAGCACCTGGTCGCCGATCTGCCGGCTGCCGTACCAGATCAGGCCGACGATGGCGACGCCGCCGAGCAATTCCATCAGCGGCGGCAGCAGCGCGAGCGCGCTCGTCACCTTCAGGTTGGTACGGTACAACCGCTCCGACGCGCGACGAAAACGCTGCTCTTCGTGAGCTTCCGCGCCGAACGCCTTGACGATGCGGTGTCCAGTGAATGCCTCGGCGGTCACGTGCGAGAGCTGCTCCAGATGCTCCTGGCTTCTTCGTGTCGTGCTCCGAATGCGCTTGCCCAACCGAACCAGCGGGTACACGACCAGCGGCGCGCCGGTAACCGCAACCAGCGCCAGCCGCGCATCGAGAAAGAACAAGTACGCCGCGAGTCCGACCACCGATAGACCCTCGCGGAGAAGATCGCCAATCGTCTCGGATACCGCCTGCTGGACCTGATTCACGTCGTTCGTGATGCGCGACATCAGCTGCCCGCTGGTGTGCGTACTGAAAAACGTCGCCGACTGATCGAGGATGTGGCGGAACAGCCGGTCGCGCAGGTCGCGGACGACACGCTGACCGATATCGGTCATGAGGAAGGTGGAGGCGTACCCGCCCAGGCCTTTGACGAAATACACCACCAGGAGCGCGGTGCACCACCGCGCCAGCCCGGTGCCTTCCGGCAGCACGTGATCGATGACAGGCTGGATGAGTGCGGCCACGGCGGCGGTGGCAGCAGCGTAGACCACCATCGCCGCGAGCGCCGCAGTAAATCGCCCACGGTAGGGACGGGCGAACCCGAACAGGCGGTGAAGCGGATTCACTCGATGAACCGGTATTTCAGCAGCACCCACAACGCGACGAAACCGTCGCGCCAGGTGATCTTCTTTCCCTCGTCGTAGTTTCTTCCGTCGTAAGTAATCGGCACCTCGTAGACGCGATAGTGCCGCTTGAAAATCTTTGCCGTCAGCTCAGGTTCGATGCCGAATCCGTTCGATTCGAGCGTCATGGATCGCAATACCTCGGTGCGCATGACCTTGTAGCAGGTCTCCATGTCGGTGAGCATCGTGTTGTAGAGGGCGTTGGTCACCAGCGTCAGAAAGCGGTTTCCCGCGTAGTGGGTGAAGAGGAAGACGCGGTGGCGACCCAGAAATCGCGAACCGTAGACCACGTCCGCCCGACCTTCGCAGATCAGGGCGATGAGTTCCGGGAGCTCCTCGGGCGAGTATTCGAGGTCCGCGTCCTGGATGACGACGAGATCGCCGGTGACTTCCTGAAAGCCGCGCCGGAGCGCGGCCCCCTTTCCGCCGTTGGCTGGCTGCAGCACGAGCTTGAACGGAAGTTCCTTCGCAAGGCGGGCCAGGATGTCCCGCGTTCCATCTCGCGACCCATCGTCCACAACGATGAGCTCCGTGCGAATCGGAACCGCGAGGACCCGCCGGATGATTTCTTCAATCGTGTCCCGCTCGTTGTACGCGGGCATGACGACGGATAACAGCGGGTTTTGGAGTTGACCCTTCAGGCGAGACATCTAGGCTGTGGCCTTCCGGTATCCGTGCGGGTGCGACTCGCGCCACCGCCAGGCCGTTTCCACGATGACGTCGATATCCTCGAACCGCGGCGTCCAGCCAAGCTCGGTGCGGATGCGAGCGCTCGACGCGAAGAGGACGCCAGGGTCTCCGGGACGGCGGGGGGCGGTCGTGAAGGCCACGTTGCGTCCGGTGACGCGCTGGACGGAATCGATGACGCCCCGGACCGACGTGGGCCGACCATTGCCGAGATTGTAGGTCGTGCTGGGTGCGCCGCTTCGGAGTGCTGAAATCGCAAGCAAATGGGCTGAGGCGATATCCGTGACGTGAACGAAGTCTCGGAGACAGGTTCCGTCTGGAGTGTCGTAGTCGTCGCCGAGCACCTGGAACGTGTCTCGCCCGAGCGCGGCATCGATTGCCCGGGGGATCAGATGAACTTCGGGTGCATGATCTTCACCGAGTTCGTTGTCCGGATCCGCGCCGGCGGCGTTGAAATACCTGAGCGTCACGGACTTGATCCCATACGCACGATCGTAATGCGGCAGCGCGCGCTCGATCGCCAGTTTGGTCTCCCCGTACGCGTTGATCGGTTGGGTCGGGTGGGATTCGGTAATCGGCGTCTCGACCGGGTTCCCAAAGACGGCGGCGGTCGAAGAGAACACGAAGCACCGGACACTTTCGGCGATCATCGCGTCGAGTACCGACATCGCACCGGCAACATTGTTCCGATAGTAACCCGCCGGGTTCCTGACCGAGTCACTGACCGACAGCCACGCGGCGAAGTGCATGACCGCATCGAGGTCGTGCTCCCGGATCGCGGCTCGAAGCTTCGCCGTGTCATGGATGTCGCCGACGACAACCGCCGTCGCGTGACCTGCGGCCTCATGGTGACCGGCCGCGAAATTGTCGAACACGACGACCGGCGTCCCCTGTGCGCGCAGCGCCTTTACCGCGTGGCTCCCGATGTAGCCGGCGCCTCCGGTAACCAGCACTCCGCTCACGGGCGCCCTATCGAGACGTAGGTGAACCCGTGCGCCCGAATCTGATCGGGGTTATACAGGTTGCGCCCGTCGAAAATGAGCGGCCTGGCGAGCAGCTTCTTCATCCGTTCGAAGTCCGGCTCGCGAAACTCGTTCCACTCGGTGACGATGGCGAGCGCGTCGGCACCCTTGAGCGCGGCGTAACTATTTTCCGCGAAGGTGACCTTCGAGCCGAAGATCCCGCGCGCCACCGTCATCGCCTCGGGATCGTAGGCCTGCACGGCGGCGCCGGCCGCCAGCATCCCCTGGATGAGCGGAACCGCGGGCGCCTCACGCATGTCGTCGGTGCGCGGCTTGAAGGCCAGACCCCAGACGGCAACCCGCTTTCCCTTCAGCGGCCCGATGTGAGACTGCATCTTCGACAGCAGGCGGAGCTTCTGCCGCTCGTTCACCGACTCGACGGCGTCGAGAATCGCGAACTGATAGTCCTTTTCGGCGGCGAAGCGGAGCATGGCCTTGACGTCCTTGGGAAAACAGCTGCCGCCGTATCCGACGCCTGGAAAAAGAAACGACGAGCCGATCCGTCGATCGGCCGCGACTGCCCGCCGAACCTGATCCACGTTCGCGCCGGTCGCCTCGCAGACGTTCGCGACCTCATTCATGAAGGAGATTCGAGTCGCCAGCATCGCGTTCGCCGCATACTTGCACAATTCGGCACTCGCACAATCCATCAGCATGATTGGCGCGCCAGTCCTGGTGAACGGCGAGTAGAGCTCTTTCATGATTTCGGCGCCGCGCGGGTCCTCGGCGCCAATCACCACGCGGTCCGGTTTCATGAAGTCGTCAATCGCCGCTCCCTGTTTCAAGAACTCCGGGTTGCTGACGACGCTGAATGGATGAGTCGTCTCGCGACGGATGACCTCGCGCACTTTCGCGGCAGTTCCCACCGGAACCGTGCTCTTGTTGACGATGACCTTGTAGCCATTCATCGCGCGCGCGGTGTCGCGAGCCACGGCAAGCACGTGTTGCAGGTCGGCCGACCCGTCCTCGCCCGTGGGCGTGCCGACCGCGATGAAGACAATCTGCGAGTTCCGCACGCCCCGTTCGAGCGCGGTCGTGAACGTCAGGCGCTTTTCGGTCCGGTTGCGCCGGACGAGCTCTTCAAGCCCCGGTTCGTAAATCGGAATCTTTCCCCGCTGGAGGGCCCGGATCTTTGCCGGGTCCTTATCGACGCAAACGACGTCGTTACCGTTTTCGGCCAGACAGGCCCCGGCGACCAGCCCGACGTATCCACTCCCTACCACCGCTATTTTCATCTCTCACTCCGAGGGGCTTTGCCCCTCGGACTCCCCAACACGCTCTCTCGCTCGCCGCTTCGCCGGCTCGCTCCATTCGCGTGGCTCGCTTCGCTACGCTCGCTCGCGTCTTCTTTCGCGGAATCTTGCCTCGCCGTAGCGTCGGTCAATCGACTGTCCGACGGCGGGCGGGTCTCGTCGCGTGGCTCGCTTCGCTTCGCTCGCTCGCGTCTTCTTTCGTACCGCCTTGCCTCGCCGTAGCGTCGGTCAATCGACTTGTCCGACGGTGGGTCTCGCTTCGCTCCGCTCGCTCGCGTCCTACTTTGCGCCGCCTTGCCGCGCCACGTTTCTTCGGTTGGACACCGCTTCTACAAATAAACTGTTTACGGTAGCACAGCCAGAAAAACGCTGTCAATCTATTGAACGCCAAGGGTTTGCTGGACTTTCCCCCTGTGCTACGATCCGCCCCGCGTGGACATTCTGATCGACTACCGACCGGCGCTTCGGCAGCGGACCGGTGTCGGGGAGTATGTGCACGGACTCGCTGCGGCCCTGGCCACGCGCCTTCACCCCGACGACTCCCTTAGTTTGTTTTCCAGTTCGTGGAAGGACCGCCTGCCTCCGGTCCCCATCCCGCGGACCAGGCCAATTGACGCCCGAATACCCGTGCGCGCGCTTAATTTTGCCTGGCACCGGCTCGGTTGGCCGCCGATTGAGTGGCTCGCTCCCGCGGCCCACGTCGTCCACTCGCCGCATCCCTTGTTGATACCGTCACGAGGCGCCGCGCGTGTGGTCACGATTCACGATCTGTATTTTCTGGACCGTCCAGAGCAAACAGCTGCGGAAATTCGCCGCGACTACCCTGCACTGGCCGAAGCCCACGCGCGACAGGCCGACGGAATCGTCGTCAACTCGAAGCACACGCAACTGGAAGTCTCGAATCGGTTTGGTGTCCCTCTCGAACGCATCACCGTCTGTTACCCGGGCCGTCCGGATTGGCCCCAGCGCCGGGAGCCTTCTGCGCTGGGACCGATCCTGTTTGTCGGGACTGCGGAGCCACGCAAGAACCTCCCCCGGCTCCTGGAGGCGTATGCGCAGCTTTTGCACCGCGTGACCGACGCGCCGGACCTCGTAATCGCGGGAACAATCCGGACGTCCGGTGACGTGACGTTCCCGGCCGGTTCGGCTGGCGATCGAGTCAGGCAACGGGTCAAGGTGACGGGGTACGTGACCGAAGACGAGCGTCAGCGCCTCTATCGTGAAGCGTCGATGCTGGTGCTGCCGTCGCTTGCGGAAGGCTTCGGCATTACCGCGCTGGAGGCGATGGCGATCGGCGTTCCGGTCGTCGCGTCCGACCGTGGTGCGCTGCCGGAAGTCATTGGCGATGCCGGCATCCTGGTCGATCCTGAGAACGTCCCGGATCTCTCCAACGCGCTCGAGCGAGTTCTGGCCGACAGCGGGATGCGACGATCGATGGCGGAGCGAGGCCTTCGACGGGCGGAACAATTCAGCTGGTCCGAGAGCGCCGAGCGGCTGTACGAGGCGTATCGAGCCGCATTCCGCCGGCGGCGGAGTACGCAGTGACGATGCCGTTGCGGATCGGCATCGACGCGCGCGAACTGCTGGGCGAGGTCACCGGGGTCGGTCGATACCTGGGAGAGCTGCTCCGCCGCTGGGTCGGCCGGCCGGACTCCTCGACGCGGCAATTCATTCTCTACTCTCCGCGTCCACTCGAGATCGACCTGCCACAGGCGTTGATGGTTTCGAAAGTGATCGCGGGCAACACAGGGACTTGGTGGGAACAGACGGCGCTTCGCCGTGCCGTCCGCGCCGACACGCCGGACGTCTTTTTTGCGCCGGCCTACACGGCGCCGCTCGGCCTTGGCGTGCCACTCGCGGTGACGATCCACGACGTCTCGTTCATGGCGCATCCAGAATGGTTCAGGCCGCGGGAACGATTCCGGCGGCGTTTTCTCGCGCGCCGGATGGCGAGGTCAGCGTCGGTCATCTTCACCGATTCAGAATTCTCTCGCTCGGAGATCGCGTTGCGCCTGGGGGTCGATGGCTCGCGGCTGATCGTGGTGCCCCCTGGTGTCCCGGCGGTCGCGCGCACGCCTCAATCCGATCGAGCCCGGCAGCCGCTCGTGCTCTATGTCGGTACGCTTCTCAACCGACGGAATCTTCCCGAACTGATTGCGGCATTTGCCAAGGCGACGCCCACGCGTCCTGATGCTCGACTGGTCATCGTCGGCGGCGATCGGACCTGGCCGCCTCAAGATCTGAAGCAAGTCGCCGACGCCTATGGCGTAGCAGAGAAGATGGAGCTGCGTAACTATCTGTCGCCGGATGCGGTGCGCGACCTCTACCTGACGGCGTCGGTGTTCGTTTTTCTGTCCGAGTACGAGGGGTTCGGGCTCACGCCTCTCGAAGCCCTGACAGCCGGTGTCCCCATCATCGTCCTCGACACGCGCGTTGCGCGAGAGGTGTATGGCCCGGCAGCCGAATACGTGGGGGTTGGCGATATCGACGCGACGGCAGCAGCCATCACGCGCTTCCTGGATTCGCGAGCAGCCGCAGACGACCAGTTATCGTGCGCGCCTGCCGTGCTCGCACGCTATTCCTGGGATCGCGCGGCCGACGCCACGCTCACGCACATCGAGCGGATCGCCCGGTGACGACTTTCCTGTCGATCATCATCGTCAGCTACAACGCGCGAAAACATCTGGAAGACTGTCTGGGTTCGCTGAGTTCTGCCCCGCCGGCGACGCCACACGAGATAGTCGTCGTCGACAACGCGTCAACCGATGGCAGCGCGAGGATCGTCAGGGAGCGCTGGCCGCGTGTCACGGTCATCGAGCAGTCCGTCAACGTGGGGTTCGCGGCCGGTAACAATGTCGGGATACGTGCGACATCCGGCGAGCTGATCCTGCTGCTGAACAACGACACCATCGTGCCCAAGGGTGCAGTTGACGCCCTCGTCGCCAGACTCCTCGCGCGTCCCGACGCCGCGGTCGCCGGACCGCGGCTGACCGACGGCAACGGCCGGGCAGAGTTGTCGTTCGGACGGATGATTGCGCCGTTTGCGGAGTTGCGGCAGAAGGTGACGTTGCAGATGTATCGCCGCGATGTCGAGTGGATCTCGCGTCGCGTCGAGCGCGACACTCAGCGTGAGCGCGATGTCGACTGGGTCAGCGGTGCATGCCTGCTCGTGCGCCGCGAAGACGCAGAGAAGGTGGGCCTCCTCGACGAGCGGTACTTTCTCTACGCCGAAGACGTCGATTTTTGCGCTGCCATACGCGCGTTGGGGCGACGTGTGATCTTTACGCCAGCCGCGCACGTCGTGCACCTGGGCGGACGATCGCGCGCCACGGCTCCGACGGCGATGAACGTCGCGTATCGAAGGAGCCAGATCGCGTTCTACGAGAAGCACCATCCGGCGTGGGCGCCGGTACTGCGCGCCTATCTGCGCTTGAAGGGTCAACTCCCGCGGTAGAATCTCCTGTCTTGCGAATCGCTATAGATGCCCGCAAAATGCGGGACTACGGTATCGGTACGTACGTCCGCAATCTCCTGCGGCACCTGTCCCGCCTGGACTCGGAAACCGAGTACGTGCTCTTCTGTCGTGAAGAGGACTGCGGCAGCGTCGAGGAGCTCGGCGCCAACTTTCGCGCAATTCCTGAAGTGGCGAAGCCGTATTCGGTCAGCGAGCAGCTGCGCATTCCGATGGATCTCCGGCGCGAAAAGATCGATCTCTTTCACGCGCCCCATTACGTGCTTCCTCCGCTGACGCCGTGCAAGTCGGTGGTCACGATTCACGACTGCATCCATCTGCGATTTCCGCAATACCTGCCGAACCGGCTGGGTTATGCGTACGCGTGGTCGTCGATGTGGCTGGCCACGCACCGCGCGAGTCGAGTCCTGACGGTTTCAGAGGCGTCGAAGCGCGACATCCTTCGCTACTACAGCATTCCGGATCGGAAAATCGACGTCATCTACAATGCGATCGACGATCGGCTCGGCGAGGAGCCGTCGCCTGAAGACATCGAGCGGGTACGCGACCGTTACCAGTTGAACGCGCCCTACGTGCTCTACGCCGGAAACATCAAACCGCACAAGAACCTCGAGCGGCTGATTGAGGCGTTTCATACGCTTCGACAGGATCCCGATCTGCAGCACGTCAAGCTCCTCATCATTGGCGACGAGATCTCGAAGTACGCGACGCTCCGCCGCGCCGTGCACCGCTACAAGCTGCACAAGCACGTGCGGTTTTTCGGATTTGTTCCCGATAAGACGCTCGCGGTGCTCTACCGCCTCGCGCGCGTGTTTGTGTTTCCATCCCTGTACGAGGGGTTCGGCTTTCCGCCGCTCGAGGCGATGGCGAGCGGCACGCCGGTCATCACGTCCAACGTCTCGTCGCTGCCGGAGGTGGTCGGCGATGCCGCGCTTCTGATTGACCCGCTCAATCCCGCAGAGCTCGCCGACGCCATCCGGCGCGTGCTGATGGATTCCGACCTCCGCGAGGACCTACGGCAGCGCGGTCGCCGCCGGGTGCAGGAATTCTCCTGGGAACGATCCGTTCGTCGGGTCCGCGAGATTTACGACGAGGTGCTGGCGGAGTGAGGACACAGACGCGGCTCGCGACTCGCGGCTGGCGGGTCGGCGCCGCTTGTCGCCCGTTGTTCGGGTGGAATGCGCATGCCGCGGGGCGGGCTCGCCGAAGGACGCTCGAGTGAGCGAACTCCGGAGCGAGTCGCGAACCGCGAACCGCGAGCCGCGATCACCAAAGGTCGCCATCATCCACGATTGGCTGACCGGCATGCGTGGTGGCGAGAAAGTGCTCGACGCCATCTGCGAGCTGTACCCGGACGCGACCATCTACACGCTCGTTCAGGTTCCCGGCAGTGTGTCGTCTCGAATTGAGCGGCATCGCATCAAGCGGTCGCTGGTGCAGCGGCTGCCTCGGGCTGGAGATCTGTACCGGCAATATCTGCCGCTGTTTCCGACCATGATCGAAATGTTCGATCTGGATCGTTACGGTCTCGTCATCAGCAGCAGTCATTGCGCGGCAAAGGCGGTAATCCGAAGCGGTGCCGCGACGCACGTGTGCTACTGCCACTCACCGATGCGGTATGCCTGGGATCAATTCGACTCGTACTTCGGACCTGAGCAGGTGGGTGAACTGCGAAGCCGGCTTCTCCGCCCCGTCCTGGCACACATGGCGCGGTGGGATGCCGCCACGGCCGGCCGCGTCGACCGCTTTCTTGCGAACTCTCAATATGTTGCGGGCAGGATCCGCCGATACTATAATCGCGGGTCGACCGTTGTGTATCCTCCAGTTGATACGACCTTCTTTCGTCTCCCGACGTCCCCGGCAGCTCGTCCGTCCGAATCCGCGTTTCTCATCGTGTCTGCGCTCGTGCCTTATAAGCGCATAGACATCGCGATTGAGGCGTGCCGGCGGCTCGGGGCGAAGCTCAGAATTGTAGGTCGGGGGCCCGAAGAGGCGCGTTTGCGGTTGTCAGCCGACTCGAATGTCGAGTTCATGGGGTGGTGCTCAGACGAGGACATCCGGGAGCTTTACAGCCAATCGACCGCCGTGCTCCTCCCGGGGACGGAGGATTTCGGAATGGTGCCGGTGGAAGCGCAGGCTTGCGGCACCCCGGTCGTCGCGTATGGCGACGGCGGCGCCTGCGAAACCGTGATCGACGGTGAGACTGGCGTCCTGGTCCGCGAATCCTCGGCCGCCGCCTTTGCCGACGGCCTGAACCGAATCAGCTCCCTGCGAGTCGATCGGGCGGCCGTACGGGGCCACGCCGAGCGCTTTTCACGCGCCCAATTCATGACCAGCTTCCAGGCGGCGACCGCCGCAGCGATTGCAGAACGGGAGTCCGCGCGATGATGCGGCGCTACAACCGCCTGCTCGTTCTCTTTTTCGTTGTCGGCGACGCATTGATCAGCGGCTCGGCATTCGCGCTCGCGTACATGCTCCGGTTTCATTGGCTCACCGATGTGATCCCGGTGACCAAAGGCTCCCCGCCGTTCGAGTACTACGGCAAGCTGCTGCCATTCGTGATGGCCATCCTGCCACTCGCGTTTCACGTTCAAGGGGTCTATCACCTTCGTCGCGGCCGCTCGAGAGTTGACGATTTCTTTGCGGTGTTCGTCGGCAGCATCCTCGCGGTGGTTTTCGGCGTCGGCGGAACGCTCTACTTCAATACCTACTACGTCCCGGACCGGCTGAAGGACCTCGGCGTCTATGAAGTGTCCCAGCTCGTCTGGGCGTACTACCTCATCATCAACATCGTCCTCGCCTATGCATCGCGTGAGCTGGTGCGCGAGACGCTCGAACGGCGCTGGAAAGCCGGCATCGGCCTGAAGCGCGTGCTGATTGCCGGCGCCGGCGACCTTGGAAAGCTCGTTGCCGACAAGGTGCTCGAGCATCGCGAGCTGGGTTTCAAGGTGGTTGGTTTTCTCGACGACCGGGCGGCGGGTGATCACATCGGCTACCGGGGCTTGCCCCTCCTCGGCACCCTGAACGAGGCGGACGAAATCATTCGCCAGGAAACGATCGACCACGTCTACGTTGCGCTGCCGCTCGAAGAGCACGTCAAGATGCTCGGCATTGTCGAAGCCACCAACCGCGAAGCGGTCGAAGTGCACGTCGTTCCCGATCTGCTGCAGTTCATCGCGCTGCGTGCCAGGCTCGAGAATCTCGATGGCGTCCCGATCATCAGCCTGAACGACGTGCCGCTGCGCGGCTTCAACAGCGTGCTCAAACGCGGCATTGACGTCCTCATCTCTGCAGGATCGCTGCTCGGACTTTCGATCCCGTTCGGCATCATCGCTGGGTTGATCAAGTACTCGTCGGACGGACCCGTCTTCTACAAACAGGAGAGGATGGGGCTCGATGGCAAGGCTTTCCAGGTGTACAAGTTCCGCTCCATGTACCTGGGCGCCGAGGACGAAACCGGCCCAATCTGGGCGCGCGACGACGATCCGCGGTGCACGCCCGTGGGACGGTGGCTGCGCCGGATGGACCTGGACGAACTGCCGCAGCTGTGGAACGTGCTTCGAGGCGACATGTCGATTGTCGGTCCGCGGCCCGAGCGTCCATACTTTGTGGAGCAGTTCAAACACCGCATCCCGCAGTACATGCTGCGGCACAAGGTGAAGGCGGGGATTACCGGCTGGGCACAGGTCAACGGATGGCGCGGCAATACGTCGCTCGAGAAGCGCATCGAATACGACCTGTATTACATCGAGAACTGGTCGGTCTCGCTCGACATCAAGATTATGTGTCTCACGCTCTTGCGAGGCTTACAGAAACACGCTTACTGATTGCTGACGTTTGATTGTTGATTGCTGATTGCAACCAACAATCGACAATCAGCAATCGACAATCGACAATCGACAATCCGTAATGCGTATCGTCATCACCGGCGCCGCCGGCTTCATCGGCTCCCATCTGTCCGAAGCGCTTCTCGATCGCGGCCACTCCGTCGTCGGCATCGACAACCTGCTGACCGGGGACACGGCAAATATCGCGCACCTCGCCGGACGCGACTTCGTGTTCGTCAAACACGACGTGACGAACTACATCAACGTCGAAGGCCCGGTCGATGCCGTGCTTCATTGGGCCAGCCCGGCGAGCCCGATCGATTACCTCGAGCTGCCGATTCCCACGCTCAAGGTCGGCGCGCTCGGCACGCACAAAGCGCTCGGCCTCGCGAAAGCCAAGAACGCGCGTTTCGTGATCGCCTCGACGTCAGAGGTGTACGGGGATCCGCTGGAGCACCCGCAGAAAGAGACCTACTGGGGCAACGTGAATCCGATTGGCCCTCGCGGGGTGTACGACGAGGCTAAGCGATTCGCCGAGGCGATGACGACGGCGTATCACCGCTACCATGGCCTCGACGCCAAGATCGTCCGCATCTTCAACACCTACGGCCCACGGATGCGTCTGCGTGACGGCCGGGCGGTGCCGGCCTTCATGAGTCAGGCGCTGACCGGCGAGGACGTGACCATCTTCGGAAGCGGCCGTCAGACCCGGAGTTTCTGCTACGTCACCGATCTGGTGGATGGGATCATCCGCTTGATGGAATCGAACGTGAACGAGCCGGTCAACATCGGCAATCCGCACGAGATGACGATCGAAGAGATCGCGCGGATGATCATCAAGCTGACCGGCTCCAAGAGCAAGATCGTCTACCGGCCGCTGCCCGAAGACGATCCCAAGGTTCGTCAGCCGGACATCACACGCGCGCGTACGCTGTTCGGGTGGGAACCGAAGGTCGGCCTCGAGGAAGGTCTGACCCGGACGCTCGAATACTTCCGGACGAAGGTTTAGAGATCAGGTTCTACTGGGTTCTACGGGGTTCTGCAAGGTTCTGCGGGGTTCGTTCTCGGGTCTCTGCGAACGAACAGAACCTTGTAGAACCCAGAACGAACCTTGTAGAACCCAGCAGAACCTTGTAGAACCTGCCGGAACCCGCTCTTATCAGGCGAACTTCTTGGCTTCCTCGGGCGAGGTTTTGGCGCGAAGGCGCTTGGTGCCTCGCTCGATCCTGCCTGCAAGCTCACGCTCGGCCTTCAATGCGCGCAGCGTGGTCTGCGATTCCTGGACGAGTTCGGTCAACCTGGCGAAGTCCGCCATCGCGTGCTCCATGATCGTCTTGTGCTCGCCCAGCGTATCGATGTTGAGCCGCACGTCTTCGAGCATGTTGACGATCACGTTGGTCTTGACCTGAACCTCGTCAACGACTTTCCGGCGTCCGTCAATCGCCGCGATGCGGGTCTCCGTTTCGGCGATCGTGTCGAGCAGGCCGTCGAGTTTTTCCCGCAGCGTGACCATTTCAGCGCGATGCGACTGCACGTGCTCGAGATCGGACTTGCTTCGCGCGCTGATCTCGTGAATGCCCTCGACCTGTCGGCGAACCGAATCGACGACGGATTCACGCTGCGAAAGCCGCTGAATCGTCTTGTCGATTCCCTCGACCATCTGGTCGAGATCCACCAGCCGATCCTCGAAACCGCCGATACGCTTCTCCGCGCGAGTCAGCTGCGTGGCCCGCTGCTCGAGCTGTTTCGCCATCGATTCGAGCCGCTTCAGCTGACCTGAAGCCGCCTCGATCTGCCCCGCCACGTCGCGCTGCTGCGCCTGCACTGCAGAGAGCTCGCCGAGGAGTTCCTCCTTGACGACGACGGACCGGTTGACCTCGTCTGACAGCCCCCGCACTTCGGTCAAGCGCTCGGCGATCTCGCCAGACGTCATCTGTGCGCGACTATCCAGCTCCGCCAGCCGCCGCTCCTGCTCAACCAGCACCGCCTCTTCGCGTTGTGTCGCAACAAAGCGCGCGTGTGCGACCTCGATCTGGTTTTCCAGCGTCGAAAGCTGCGCGGTCAAAGGCAGGAGGTGGTCCTGGATGGCGGAGACGGACGCCAGCTTCTGGCGAGCGTCTGCAACTTGAATCGCAACACCGTCGACCTGGCTGCACAGCGCCTCGACTTCTGCGCGGCGTGAAATCTGCCCATCGAGCTTCTTGTCGACGTCGACCGTCAACGTGCTCAGCGCGTTCAGTCGCGCTTCGACCCGTTCGACGAGCTCTTGCTGCGCGGTCAGCCGCCCCATCTGTCGGTCGAGGCCGTCGGCAGCCGTGCTGAGGGTGGCCGCGTTCTTCGACGCCTCGTCGATCGCGCCGAGCTGCTCGGCAATGGAGTTCAACCGCGCTTCGAGCGATGGCACACCGGCGATGAAGCCGGCAGTTCGCTCCATGAACGACTCCAGCGCGGCGCGATCCGAGGAGAGCTTCGCGCTGAGTTGCGCCGCCGCCGCATACGATGTCGAAACCTCCTTGAGCTGCTGGCGCAACCCCTCGAGGTCCTGTCCACTCTTCATGATGCGGTCGTACTGCCCTGCCGTCTTCTTCGTCAGCTCGTCGAGGCCCGCGAGCGATTCCTGAAGAGAATCCACCGAGTCTTGCTTGCGCTGGAGCTCGTCAGCCTTTGCGTGGAGGGTCTCGATTTGCGTCCCAAGGTGGCCGACCCGTTGCGCGACGGCGTCGGCCGTACGCTCGCGCGCGTCGATCGCTTCGAGCCGCTTTTCCGCCTCGCCGATGGTCGTCTGCAGGCCCCTCGCTCGCTGATCAAACGACTCGAGCTCGCGCCGCTCCAGAGTGAGCCGTTCACTGAAACCGTGAACGAATTCGGTAAAGGCGGTTCGATCCTTCTCCAACTTGGTCAAATCGAGCGCAAACCCGTCGCGTGCTTTGGTCCCAACCTCGAGTTGCCCCATCACATCGAGTGCAAGGTTCTCGACCCGCTCGATCAATTCCTCGGTGCGGTTCACTTGCAGCGCGCCTTCGTTCAGCTTGTTGATCTGAACGTCCATGGCCCAGATCATTTCGTTCAGCCGATTGGATTCCACCACCGCCCGTTCGACCGTGTGCTTCTGGTTTTCGAGCGCCTTGATTTTCTGATTGACGTGCTCGGCGAGCGCGTTGAGCGCGGCCATCCGCTCCTCGGTGGTCTTGCTGATCTGCTGCAGTTCCGCAAGGGGGCCAAGCTTCATTTCCACCTCCTGCACGATCTGAGCAGTGGCAGTTGCCTCCTCCTTGCTCGCCCGCGAAAGGTCGCGCAGCCGCCCAAACTCGCCGGTCAGTTGCGTCGCCTGGCCCCGGACCTGATTGAGCTCCTCGCGGACGACGTCAGTTTCCTTGCGCGAGGCGCGGACGTCGGCCTGCGCGCTTTGCAGTGCCTCGCGCAACGCGCCAAGGCCCTCCTGATCCTTCTTCAAGGTCTCCAGGCTGCTTCGAGCGGTCAGCGCCTGCTCGGCAAGGGCTTCGACGGCCTGCCGGTGGCTACTGAGCTCGCCGTCTGGCGCCGTTAAGCGGGCGGTGTCCTTCTCCACGTTCTCGACAGATTGGGCAAGCGACCGAATTCTAGTGTCGATCGCTTCGAGTTCCCCCGCCCGGGCATCGGCTTTCGCAAGTCGATTGGCAATGTCGTCAAGGCGCGCGTGCGCCTTCCCCGCCTTTTCATCAACCTCCTGGAGCGACTTGCCGGCGGTTGCGAGCTTGGTCGTCTGAAGCTGCATCTGCGTGAGCATCGTGCTGAGCGCAGCCCGCTCTTCGCGCGACGTGGCAATTAAGGTCTCTAATTCCTCGGCCTGATTGCGGGCGGGTTTTCCGGACTTCTTGAATGCCTCGAGCATCAGCGTCTCCTCGCGAGAGCGACCATCCGGTTGCCCGCTGTGGCCGAACGCAGACGAAAATAGTCAGTTGGGGGGCTTACTGAATATCGGGCGATGACCCAGGGCTCTGCAGGGGCACTGAATCACTCATCACTGATCACTGATCCTGAATCGCTGATCCTTTGAATCGCTGATCCTTTGAATCCCTGCTCCTTTGAATCCCTGATCCTCCGAATCTCAGAATCCTTGAATCGCGCAAAGGATTCGAAGATTCAGGGATGCAAGGATGAGCGATCCGAAGATTGGCGATTCGAGGATCAGTGATTCGAGGATCAGTGATCAGTGATAAGTGATTCAGTGTCCCAACGGGTGTACGACTTTGATGAGGTAGTGGAACGCCGACACGAACGTAATGACGAGTGACGCGTAGACAAACGCGGTCGTGACGACGGATCGAACGTCCAAATAGTTGAAATACAAAGTGACCACGCCCGTCATGATGTAGGTAGCGGTCGCGACTTTGCCGAAAATGGAGGGCCGGAAGGTCCGCGGCCCGATTGCGAGGTTGACAACGGCGACGGTGAGAACGATCGCGATGTCGCGGCTGAGCACGAGGATCGTGAACCAGAGCGGCAGACGATTGGCGGACCCGATGCCTGGCAACGTTAGCATCACGAACATCGTCACCAGCAGCAGCTTGTCGGCCATCGGGTCGAGCCACGCGCCGAGCGTCGTCTTCTTGCCGGTGCGCCGGGCGATCAGGCCATCGAAGAGGTCGGTAATTCCTGCAGCCAGAAAAACAACGAGCGCCCACCCTCGATACCCGTACAGGAGCAGGATTGCGAACGGAGGAATCAGCACCATCCGCAACAGCGTCAGCTGATTCGCAGCGGTCAACTGGTTCATCGCGTCTGGCGAGCTGACAGCTCGAGGAGCTTGCCGACGGCGGCGACCGCCTCCTCGCCGGTTACGGCCCGGGACAACTGGAACGTGCCATCGGACGTCGCACTCATCACTCCGGACTCCACGGCAGCGGACGCCGCCTGAAAGTTGAGGTGTCCGGGCGGCACGTCAGGGAAACGGCCGCGAGCGTTGCGAAGGGTCGCAGCCAGCCGCGGATTGTTGGCCGCGATCAGCGTCAGCGCGCTCGAAACGGTCTGCGCCAGATCGACGCGCCGGACGATGGCGTTCGGCTGGAACGTGTGATTCGGGTAGACCTCCATCAATCCGGCCCGCGCCGTCGAGAGAATCCAGGGCGCTGCCCAGCTGGTACGCGTATCGGTAATGACGACCGCGTTGGAGCGCGGTGCGCGCTTGATGAGATCGTCCAGCCGGACGCCAACGAGCGCGGCCAGCTGCGCGCGTGTGACCGTCGGCGACGTTTCAATTGATCGGTACTCCGCCGGCATGGTGGCGAACGCAGCTTTCGCTTTCAGGTCGTCGACTTTTGCTTCGAGCGCTTCGTTCGGTTCCAGCGTCATGGCGGTCGCGTAAGCATCCGCTGCTTTCCCGTACTCCGATTGGGCTTCGTAGATTTCGCCGATTGTCGTGAAGTTCCGCGGCTCGGTCGAATTCATCGCGGCCGCTTTCTGCGCGTGCTCGAGCGCCGCGGCAAGGTTGCCTTCGCGCTTTTCGACAATGGCGAGCTCGCGGTATAGAAACGGGCTGTCGGGCGACGCGGTAATCGTTCGCTGGTACATCGCGCGCGCGTCGGCGAGCCGCCCTGCCTCGGCTGCCTTCCTGGCGACGTCCACATCCTCCTGCATGCCACGGAATCGAAGCACTTCGATACGGCTCTTCAGCGACGTCAGCTGCGGATCGGCGGCAACCGCGGCCTCGAAGGCCGAAAGCGCCTCATCCCGCTGGCCAAGCGCGAGCAGCGCCTCACCCCGTCCGGCGAGCGCCGGCGCGTACGCGGCATTCGTTCCGAGCGCCTTCTCGAAATGGGACGCGGCCTCCTTAGTGTCCTTGCGCGCGAGCGCCGTATATCCCAGTCCAGCCTCCGCTGGATAGAATCCCGGCGACTGCCTCAGGGCGGCGGTGAAGTTGCGCTCGGCCGACTTCGCATCACCGGCCTGAAGCCACTGCCACCCGAGTTCGTGCAGGGCATCCACGGCCGGGGGCGCCAGGTTCGCGGGAGCCGCCGGAAACACGTATTCGGGAAAATGCGGCGCGCCGGCCGGCGGAAGAGTCGCCTTCGGGTTCGCGTGGCAGCCCATGAGCGCGCCAAGCGCGAAGACGGCAACCGCCAGCCAACCGTGAGAGCGATTCATTGCAGCACGGCCGATGGGAAATGCTCGAGGACGCGGCGTGGGACTTCAGCTTCAATCGAGACGCGTCCATTCACCGCGACGTGGCGGAGGATACGGCCGATTCGATAGAGGTGGGCAATCCGTGCGCGATCCGCGTCGCCAGCCTCGAACTCCATGACAACTTTGGCGGTATCGAGCGCAAGCCGGCTCTCCATCGCCGCAATCAGATCGTCGCGTCCTTCACCGGTGATGGCCGACACACAGAGCGCGCCCGGATGAAGCGCCCGAACGCGATCGCGTTCGGCATCCGAGACGGCGTCGCACTTGTTGAAGACCTCCACCGATGGCACCCGCTCGGCGCCAACCTCAGCGAGCACCGTATGAACCGCGGCGATGTGCCGATCTCGTTCAGGATCGGACGCATCGATGACGTGCAAGAGCAGATCAGCGGCGGCGACTTCCTCCAGTGTTGCGCGAAACGCCGCGACCAGCGAGTGCGGGAGCCGATCGATGAAGCCGACCGTATCGGATACGAGCAGCTCCCGCCGGTCCGGGAGTCGCACTTTTCGCACCAGCGGATCGAGCGTGACAAACAACGCGTCGGAAGCGACCGCGTCCCCGCCCGTCAAGCTGTTGAACAGCGTCGTCTTTCCGGCGTTCGTGTAGCCCACCAGCGCGACCGTCGGCACGGCCGCCTTGTGGCGCCGTTCGCGCAGCTGCGAGCGGCGCTGGCGGACGACGTCGATCTCCTTGGAGAGGAGGCTGATCCGATGTCGAATCCGTCGGCGATCGGTTTCGAGCTTGGTTTCGCCAGGTCCACGGGTTCCGATGCCGCCGCCCAGGCGCGACAAAGCCGCGGATGATCCGACCAGCCGCGGCATCAGGTATTTCAGCTGCGCGAGCTCGACCTGGAGTTTGCCTTCGCGCGTTCGTGCACGCCGCGCAAAGATGTCGAGAATGAGCTGGGTCCGGTCGATCACCTTCCGGCCGAGCCGCTCCTCGAGATTGCGGAGTTGCGCTGGCGTCAATTCGTTGTCGAAGATGACCGCGTCGACATCGAGCTCGTCGCACGACGTTGCCAGCGACGCGATCTTGCCGCTCCCCAGAAACGTCGCCGGATCCGGTTTGGGCCGCTCCTGGAGTACACGCAGCACGACGGACGCGCCCGCCGCCGACGCGAGGCCGGCCAGTTCATCAAGCGAATGCTCGGGATCGAAGTGACGAGACGTGCCGTTGAAGAGCCCGACCAGCGCCGCACGCTCCGGTCGATCGGGCGTGGTGGATCGCGAAGCCGAATGACGTGTCACTGCAGCGATTCTAGCACGCGCTCCCACGGCACCGCGCCGGCGCGCAGCAGCACGAGCTCGCCCGCATTGAACGAAATGATCGTCGACGGTGCGCCACCCGGTGCGCGACCTGCATCGAGGAGGAGGTCGACGTCAGACAACGCAGCGGCGACCGCGTCAGCCGAGTCCGCTGCGGGTTCGCCCGATCGATTTGCGCTCGTGGCAGTGATCGGAAAGCCGAACCGTTCTGCCAGCTGCCGCGCAACGACGTGCGCAGGCACGCGAATCGCCACGGTCGTGCCGCCGGCGAGCGCGTTCGGAGCGACGGATGGGTTGGCTGGTGCCACGATGCTCAGCGGGCCAGGCCAGAACGCCTGCGCCGCGCGTCGCTCCTTCTCCCCGAACGTCGCAGCCCCGAGCGCTTGATCGACGTTCGCCGCAATCAGCGGCACCGCGGCGGTCACATCGCGTCCCTTCAGCTGAAACAGCCGCTCGACCGCATCGTGGCGCCGGGGATCGACCGCCAGGCCGTAGAGCGTGTCGGTGGGAAACGCCACGACGCCGCCGGCACGCAGCACGTCGACGGCGGCAGCGATGTGAGATGGGTCAGGACGAATGGCAGTGACGACGAGCCGCTTCATTTGATGGTGTCTTGTCCCCTGTGCCTTGTCTACTTTACTCAGTGCTCGCGGGGCCCCACCCCCGCTCGCTCTCGCTCGGCGGCTTCCCGCCTCGCTCGGGCCGCAGGCGCTTCTAAATCTCTTCCGTAGCCGGAGCCGCGGCTACGGCGACCGGCGCACGGATCATGAGCCGGGACACCAGAACCGCGAGCGTCATGAGGCCAACCGTATCGAGCAGGAAGACCGCTCGAATGCTGGTCGCACCAAGAATCCCGTTCACGATAGGGCTGAGCGCGAGCCCGGCAAGCGACGCCGTCGTCAGCAGACCAAACCCGGCGCCACGACCCGTCGTGGGCATCACGCTGCTTGCGGCGGTGTACGCCGCCGTCGTCGCCACGCCAATCGCCACACCAAAGATTGGCGTTCCGAGCACGAGCAGCCACGGGCTGCGAGCCAGGACATAAATGCCGGCGCCGGCGGCGCCGATCGCGGAGCTCCCAGCGATGACACGACGCGCGGACGATCGCCGAAGCAGCCGTCCACAGAAGTGGTGACCAAGCGCGCCTGTCGCCGCGGCAATCGAAAACAACACGCCGGACACAATTGGCACGCGCGTTACCGGCGTGCCCAACTCCGCAACGAACAATGGCAGAACCGGCCCGAAGCTGCGATCGACGAACTGCAATCCGAAGACTACGGCCAGCAACAGGATGAAGTTCTCGAAGGCGAGCATGCTGCGAAACGTGACGCGCCCGTCTTTCGCAGCCTCCTCGAGATGCGCGGCGCGCGTTTCGTCGTACATGAAAACGACGAGCACCAAGGCAATCAGGTAGAAGCAAGCGGTCACGACAAACGCGTGGCGAAGCCCCACGAACTGGGCCACCACACCCCCAACGATCGGCCCAATTGCCGGTCCCAACCGCTGTGCCGTCTGCACGAAGCCAATCGCGTAGGCCATCCGGTCTCGCGGCGCCGAATCGGCTGCCATCGTCAGCGTCAGCGCGCCATATCCTGCAAAGAATCCCTGCAACGCACGCAACGCGAACACGTGCCAGGGCCGCTGCACGTACGCCATCGCCCCCATGACGATCACAAAGCTGACGAGCGATCGCTCGACCATGATCTTGCGCCCGTAGCGGTCGGCAAGCCGTCCCCAGAACGGCGCCAGCATGGCGGTCAGCGCCGGTGTGACGCCGAGGCACAGCCCCGACCACATCGCGATGTCGCCGACGTCGTTCACCCCGAGCTGCCTGAAATACAAAGGCAGGAACGGCATCACCAGCGTGAAGCCGGTAAAGCCGATGAAGCTTGCGGCGGTGACAGCGAAGAGGTTTCTTCGCCAGTGCGGAAGGAGTTCGCTTTCTTTTGTCAGTCCGTGTCTTCCCGTCTGGTCGGTGTTTTTCTGTGTTGTTCCGTAGCTCGTGGCTTAGAAGCGCACCTTCAGCGTCCCCGTCTGCTCGACGTGGATTGTGTCGATGAACCGGATCCGTGAGGGATGGCTCTGCATCACCAGCGAACTCGTCCGGACGCCGTCGCCGAAGAACCGGACCCCCTTCATCAATGTGCCATCGGTGACGCCGGTCGCAGCGAAGATGATTTCGTCTCCCGACGCGAGTTCGCGCGACGTGTAGACCTTGCGGAAGTCCGAGATCCCCATTGCCCGGCAGCGAGCTTCGTGCTCGGGCGTCGAGACCATCAAGCGCCCGAAGATTTCACCGTTCAGACAGCGCATGGCCGCCGCGGTCAGGACCCCTTCGGGCGCGCCGCCGATCCCCATCACGGCATGCACACCGCTACCGACAACGGCCGCGGCGATGCCGGCCGACAGGTCGCCGTCGCTAATCAGCCGGATACGCGCTCCGGTCGCCCGGATTTCCTCGATCAAGTCCTCGTGTCTCGGCCGGTCCAGGACGATGACGACGAGGTCCTCGACGTCACGTTCCAGCGCGCGTGCAATCGCGCGCAGGTTCTCGTTGACGCTCGCGTCCAGATGCACCGCCTCCTTGGCTGCCGGGCCAACCACGAGCTTCTGCATGTAAAGGTCCGGCGCGTGCAGGAGGCCACCGTGAGTTGACGCCGCGAGCACGACGAGCGCGTTTGGAGCGCCGGTCGCGCACAGGTTCGTGCCTTCGAGCGGGTCTACGGCAATATCGACGGCCGGCAATCGGGCCGCCACCGCGGGGCTCACCGCCCCGAGGCCGACCTTCTCGCCGATGAACAGCATCGGCGCCTTGTCGCGCTCCCCTTCACCGATGACGATCGTGCCGTCAATCGGCACATCATCCATGCACTTCCTCATGGTCTCGACGGCCGCCTGGTCCGACTTTCTCCAGTCGCCAAGACCCATCGTGTGCGCACACGCAATCGCGGCCTGTTCGACCACGCCGAGGAATTCGAGGGAGAGGTCAGAGTTCATCATTTACCCGAGGGGCTGCGCCCCTCGGACTCCCCAACACGCTCTCTTGCGAGCCGCTTCGCCGGCTCGCTCGTTCGCCTGGCTCGCTTCGCTACTCTCGCTCGCGTCGTCACAGCACCACGAACCAGAAGCCAGCCGCCAGTAGCCAGCAGCCGTCTTATCCTTTGTACTGCGGCAACTCACACCTTATCGGCCGATCTTCGCGCGCGCCAAGCACGTAGTCGGCCTGCATGATCTTGTGAATCTCCCGGGTGCCCTCGTAAATCACGGCTCCCTTGCAGTTGCGGTAGAAGCGCCCGACCGGGTACTCGTCGGAATAGCCGTTCGCGCCATGGACCTGCACGGCATCTCCGGCGGCGCGCTCGGATGCGACAGTAGCGAACCATTTCGCCAGGCCCGTTTCGCGCGTGTTGCGGCGGCCGTTGTTCTTGAGGAACCCGGCCCGCATCCAGAGCAGTCGCGCGGCCTGATAGTCGGACTCCATCTGCGCGATCATTTCCTTCACCAGTTGGTGCTCGGAAATCGGCGATCCGAACGTCTTCCGCTCCTTCGCATATTTGGCGCTCGCGTCGCGGCAGGCACGGATCAACCCGGTTGCGCCCGCGGCAACGGTGTAGCGCCCCTGATCCAGAGCGAACATCGCGATCTTGAATCCTTCGCCCGGCCGGCCTAGAACGTTTGCCTCGGGAACCTCGACTTCTTCCATCTTGAAGAAGCCCGTATTGCCAGCGAGGATGCCCCACTTTTCCTTCAGGGTGCCGCTCGAAAACCCTTTGAACCCGCGTTCGAGAAGGAATGCGGTGATTCCCGATGGGTCCCGCTGCTTCTTCTTCTCCGGATCGGACCAGGCGAAAACGAGGAAATGGTCGGCGACGTCGGCGAGGGAGATCCACATCTTCTCGCCGGTCAAAAAATACCGGTCCCCCTTCTTGACCGCAACCGTCTGGATTCCTCGCACATCGCTGCCGGCGGCCGGCTCCGTCAATCCGTATGTGGCAATCTTCTGCCCGCGAGCCTGGGGCACGAGATAGCGCTGCTTTTGATCCTCGTTCCCCCACGTCAGCAGCGACAGGCAATTGAGCCCGGCGTGCACCGACATGATGACTCGCAGCGAGGTATCGACATACTCCAGTTCCTCGGAGATCAAGCCGAGGCTGACGTAGTCCATTCCGGCGCCACCGTACTCGGTCGGTACCGAGCAGCCAAGGAGCCCGAGCTGCGCCATCTGCGGCAGAATTTTGGGGTCAAACCGGTGTTCCCGATCGAGGTCGTGAATGCGCGGCGCAATTTCGCGCGCGGCCCATTCGCGCACAGACTGCTCGAGAAGGCGCTGTTCTTCAGAAAGATCGAAATTGAGCATGACGGCATTCTATTGCACTCGTCGCGCGGAGTTTTAGCGCCGCGTCTGAGTCGGTGTCGGTGTCGCGCGACTGAAGTCCCGCGCTAGGGGTGCAGGCGCGTAATCTCGACCCCCGCGCCACGGGTGACGCCAAGGGTGGCGGCGGCGCTGCCGCCGTTCACCGCGAACTCGAGATGTTCGGTGCTGCCGAACAGCGCGCACACCTCGCCCGGGTGGATGTCGGCATACGTGGCAACCACACCGGCGATGGGGTGATTCTCGACCTTCAGCGCAACCGTCTGCCCGCGCGTGAAGGTTTCAAATGTGCGGCGATCGATGTTCGTGACAAGGTTGCCGAATCGGTCGACCAGGAGGACGATCCCCGTCAGCTGCGCATCGTTGGCGGCTGGCTGAGGGATTTCGAGTTGCTGATAACCCGTTATGGGGCGGCCGAGCGCCGCCAGCTGAATGCCCTTGGCCAGCCAGGCGGCCGCCGGGGCGAATCGATCGCGCCCCTCGAAAGTCCGGCTGACGGTCGGTCTCGCATACCGGCGTTCGGTGAGCTCGACGACGCGCTTGGGCGGAATGTCACGGAAGACGGCCGTCAGCACGCCGTTGTCGGGAGCCACGAATCGGAAGTCGCCGGCCTCGGCGGCAATGCCTCGGCGCGGTGAGCCCACGCCCGGATCGACGATGGCGAGGAAGATGGTGCCGGCAGGAAAATAGCGGCACGATGCGGCAAGTTGCAGCGCGCCTTCAACGACGTCGTGCGGCGTGATTTCGTGGGTGATGTCGACGAGCGTGACGTCGGGGCAGATCCCGATCATCACTCCTTTCATCGTTCCGGCGTAGTGATCGCGCGTGCCGAAGTCGCTCAGGAGAGCGATGACCGGACGCATGGGCCGTTAACTCCTGCGCTTGAGCAGGATCTCTCGGGTATTGCTCTTCAGCAGGAAGGAATCGGCGACGACAAGGCCGTCGAACATCTTGATGATGTCCCGGTTGAGGAGCACGTGCTTGGCGCCGCCAACCCCCGAGTGCGGCCGATGGCGGAGCGACTTCTCGTCAGCGATCTCGTACTTCGTGAACGGAACCGTCTTCGGCGTGGCGGTGCTGCAGAAGAATCCCATCACTGAACCGCCCGGCCTGAGCATGCGCACGATCTGGCGAGCCAGCGCCTGCGCGGCGGCCTTCGGCAGGTAGTCAAACAGGTCCCAGCACAGGATGCCGTCCACGCTCCCCTCGTCGTGGCGGAAGCGCGTGTCGAGAGCGGTCGCCATCGCGTCGAGCGTACCGGCGCGCGCATGGCGATCGTAGTCCGCGAACACATCCTCGATGAACAGTTTGCATCCGAGTTGTTCGCCGAAGAACGAGACGTTCGTGCCGATCACGGGGCCGAGATCGATGAGCACCGGCACGTCAGACCGCTGCGCTATCGCGGCGAGGAACTTGGGCAGCGCCTTCGAGGCCACCACAGTCTCGCCGCCGCGCGCCGACGGCGCGTCACCAGGAGGATCGGGCTGGCCGGGACGTTTTCCGCCCCAGCGAAGGATATCTGACAGCATGGAATGACACGATCAGCACCCGGACGACCGCGCTGCGCCATCACTGATGACGAGATCACGCGACCGCCCGGACGGCCGATGCGACGGTTTAGCGATTGGCCCCTGCGGCGGCCGGCTGTCCGGTCTGCTGCGCTGGGGCGGACGCGCTGGCCGGCTTGCCCTCGCTCTTCGGCGCGCTGCCCTTCTGCATGTCGATGCTGCCGCGGAAATGCGCGCCTTCCGCAATGGCCACGCGTGGAGCCGCGATGTCGCCGTCCACGGACCCGTTATCGCGAATGTCGACCTTTTCGGACGCACTGACGTTGCCGGTGACTTCGCCCAGGATGATCACGGACTTGGCGAACACCTGCGCCTTGATTCGCGCATTCGAACCGATCGTGAGAACGTTCTGACGGAGCTCAATCTTGCCCTCGACTTGGCCTTCGATCGTAAGATCTTCGCTGCCGTTGAGCTCGCCTTTGATGACGACCGATTTGCCTATGTTCACAACATTCCTCTCCTGTCCACGTTGAGTGTCGCCGGCGAACGCCGGACGCGACGTCGACTCCGCGGTTTGCGGCGCACTGCTGTGCTGCGCTGGGGCAGGCGCCTGGCCGGCCGGTGCACTGGGCTTTGCCGCATCATCCCGTTTCCACATTGGCAATCTCCACCTATCGAAGTTGGTCGCAGTTCCGCGGCTCTGTTGGAGCAGGGTCGCGGCCAGTATACGCATGCGTTTCGTCCGCTGTCTAGTCCTTTTATTGCTGAGAGTTAGCGCCGAATGCTACCATGGGCATGATCGCCGTCATGCGCATTTACTTCGACCATAACGCCACGACTCCAGTAGATCCGACGGTTGTCGAGGCCATCGCTCGGGCTCTCAGCGGCACGTTCGGAAATGCCTCGAGCGTTCACCACTTTGGTCAGCAGGCGAAGGCCGTTCTCGATGACGCACGGTCCGCAGTCGCCTCCCTCATCTCGGCAGAGCCATCCGAAATCGTCTTCACGAGCGGCGGCACCGAATCGGACAATTTCGCCCTCCGCGGCGTGGCTGAGGCCCTCGAACCGACCGGCCGCCGGCACCTGATTGCGAGCAGCATCGAGCATGAAGCCGTGCTCGTGACGCTTCGCGCCCTCGCGCGCCGTGGCTGGCGGACAACGCTTCTATCGGTCGATCAGTCCGGGATCGTGAAGCCTGAGGCGCTGGCTGAAGCCCTGACCGACGAGACGGCCATCGTGTCGGTCATGCACGCAAACAACGAAATCGGGACGATTCAGCCGATCGCGGAGCTCGCCCGTCTCGCGCACGGACGAGGAGCGCTGTTTCACACGGATGCCGTCCAGTCGATTGGCAAAATCCCGGTGGACGTTCGCGCGCTCGGCCTCGATCTCTTGTCGCTGTCGGCGCACAAGTTCAATGGGCCGAAGGGCGTCGGCGCGTTGTGGATCAAGCGCGGCGCCAGGGTCACGTCGGTCATGACCGGCGGGAAGCATGAGCGCAATCGCCGTGCGGGGACCGAAAACGTCCCGGGCATCGCAGGCCTCGGCGTGGCAGCGCAGCTCGCCGCAAAAAAGCTGTCGAGCGAAAGCGTCCGTCTCGCGGCGTTGAGGAATCGACTCGAGGCAGAGATCCTGCAGAAGGTGCCGGGCACGGCCGTCAACGGCGTGCGCGAGCCACGTGTGCCGAACACGACGAACATCAGCTTCGACGCGATTGAGGCCGAGAGCCTGCTCATCGCGCTCGACCTGGAGGGGGTCGCAGTCTCGACCGGTTCTGCCTGTTCATCAGGGACGCTCGAGCCCTCCCATGTGTTGCGCGCCATGGGACTTCCCTCTCCGCGTACTCAGAATTCCATCCGAATGAGTCTCGGAGCCGGCAACACTGACGCCGAGGTCGATTTCGTCGTCTCGAAGCTTCCGGCAATCGTCGAGAAACTCCGCAGCCTCACCGGTACCCGGGTGAGGGCCTGACGTGCGAATCGTAGTCGCGATGTCGGGCGGCGTCGATTCTTCGGTCGCCGCCGCCCTCCTCGTTCGGCAGGGGCACGAGGTCATCGGCCTCTCGATGCAGCTCTATGACCAGGCGCGATCGGGAAACCCGGGCGACCCTGGCACGCGTGCGTTTGGCACCTGCTGCACCATCGACGATCTTCACGATGCGCGCCGGGTCGCGGCGACGCTCGGAATCCCGCACTACATCGTCAACTTCGAGCGCGAGTTCAACGATACGGTGATCTCGAACTTCGTCAGCGAGTATGCCGCGGGCCGCACGCCGATTCCCTGCGTCCACTGCAACGGCGACCTCAAGTTCGCGACCCTGGTGAGCCGGGCCGAGGGGCTCGGCGCCGACTTCGTCGCCACCGGCCATTACGCCCGCGTCGATCTCGATTCAGACTCCGGCACCTACGCATTGAAGCGAGGGGCGGATCCAGCCAAAGACCAGTCGTACTTTCTGTTTACGCTCAATCAGCTGCAGCTCTCGCACGCGATGTTTCCGGTCGGCGATCTCGACAAGTCAACCGTTCGGGATTACGCGCGCGAGATCGGGCTCTCGGTTGCCGAGAAACCAGACAGCCACGAGATTTGCTTCGTTGCCTCTGGTGAGCACACGGCGTTCCTCGAGGAGCATGGGACACCGTCGACTGCCGGAGCCATTCGAGACGTGACCGGCAAGGTCGTCGGCCGCCACGAAGGCGTCCACCGATTCACCGTCGGCCAGCGCAAGGGGCTCGGCCTCTCCTCCCCGATTCCGCTCTACGTCGTCAACATCGACGCAGGCCAGCGCACGGTTACCGTCGGACCTCGAGCATCGCTCGAGCGAATCGATCTCACCGCGTCAGGGGTGAACTGGATTTTGGGACATGCGCCGGCGCCAGGCACGCGCGTCACCGCGCGCATTCGTCATCAGCACCGTGAAGCGTCCGCCTCGGTCGAGCCGCTGCCGGACGAGCGCGTGCGCGTCACGTTCGACGAGCCTCAGTCGGCCGTCGCACCTGGTCAAGCGGTCGTGATGTACGACGGGGAAAGAGTCGTCGGTGGGGGGTGGATCGAGTAGGGGAAAAGTTAGAAGTAAAAAGTAAGAAGTTAAAAGTGAATCCAAAAAGCTCGCGAGTGTGCTCTCCGGTCTAACTTTTTACTTTTAACTTTCAACTTTTCAGAGATCTGCCGCCTGTACCTGCGGTTCTCCGAGGTGCTGCGGCAGCTCGTCGAGATAATGCTCGGCGTCGATCGCGGCCATGCAGCCGGAACCGGCCGCGGTGATGGCCTGCCTGTAAACGTGATCCTGCACGTCGCCGCACGCGAACACGCCGCGGACGTTGGTCCGTGCTCCCATGTGCGTGACGATATAGCCGTTTGGATCGAGCTCGATCTGATCCTTGAACAGTGACGTGTTGGGTGTGTGGCCGATCGCCACGAAAACCCCCTCGACCGGGATTTCCTTCTGCTCTCCGGTCTTGTTGTTCCGGAGCACCATCCCGGTGACTTCTCCCTTGCCGGTGTCGGTGATCTCGACGACATCCGAGTTCCACTCGAAGGAAATCTTCGGATTCGCGAATGCCTTGTCCTGCATGATTTTCGACGCGCGCAGCGTGTCGCGCCGATGGACGAGGATGACGTGGGAGGCGAACCTGGTAAGGAAGATCGCTTCCTCCATCGCTGAGTCGCCGCCGCCGACGACCGCGATGGGCTTGCCGCGAAAGAAATATCCGTCGCACGTCGCACAGGTCGATACGCCGTGGCCGAGCAGGCCACGCTCGGACGGCAGCCCCAGGAGCCGCGCAGATGCGCCGGTCGCCACAATCACGGAGCGAGAGAGGTACTCGGCGTCGCTGGTGCGAACGACGAACGGATGCGTGCGAAAATCGACGCTGGTGACGTGCCCGCGAATCATTTCCGCGCCGAAGCGCTCCGCCTGGACCCGCATCTCGTCGATCAGTTCCGGCCCCATGATGCCGTCTCTGAAGCCGGGCCAGTTCTCGACGAGGGTGGTCAGCGTCAACTGCCCCCCGGCTTCGAGCCCTTCGATGACCAGCGGTTTCAGATTCGCGCGCCCCGCGTACAGTCCGGCGGTCAAGCCGGCAGGACCGGAGCCGATGATGATGACGTTTCGCAGCTCAGCCATTCGCTCAAATCAACAATCAGCTATCAACAATCGACAATCGTTAGACGTGCTTGTCGATCAGCTTCTTCAGCACATCCTTGTCGGCCAGGCCGACGACCTGCTCGACGATCTGTCCACCCTTGAACAGCAGCAGCGTGGGAATCCCGCGGATGCTGAAACGGCCGGCAACACCCGGATTGTCGTCGACGTTCAACTTACCGATAGTGACCCGTCCGTCGTAGTCCGTCGCCAGCTCGTCGATAGTCGGGCCGAGCCGTTTGCAGGGTCCACACCATTCCGCCCAGAAATCCACGAGCACCGGCTGTGCCGCCTTGATGACGGACTGGTCAAAATTTGTGTCGGTAAGAGTAGTCACTTTCTCAGATGCCATGTCTCAATGCCTCAGTAATACCCCTCAGGGGCCTCATCTCCGGGCCACCGCAGCAGCCCCTTCATACACTTTGACATACTCCCGCGCCGAAGCGTCCCAGGAGAAATCCAGTTTCATGCCATTCTCCTGAATCTTCCTCCATTCCGCCGGTTTCCGGAAGAGCTCCAGCGCCCGGCGAACCGCGGAGACGATCTCGGCCGGTGAAAGGTCGTAGAACCTGAAGCCGTTTCCATCGGGTTCGGACGCATCCTTGACCGTATCTGCCAGACCGCCGGTCGCGCGAACGATCGGCGGCGTGCCGTAGCGGAGGCTGTACATCTGATTGAGTCCGCACGGCTCATAGCGCGAGGGCATGAGGAACATGTCGGAGCCAGCCTCTATCCGATGCGCGAGCCGCTCGTCGAAACCGATCGTGGTGGAGACCCGCCGTGGAAATCGAACTGCCAGGCCGCGCCACAGGTCCTCGTAGTACCGATCGCCGCTGCCGAGCAGTACCCACGCCGCGTCCAACGCCATGAGCTGCTCGATCGCCGAAGCGATGAGGTCGAACCCCTTTTGGTCGGTCAACCGCGAGACCAGGCCGATGACCGGGCGTTCAGGGTTCTCCAGACCGAGCCCGCTCGTCTCGAGCAATACGCGTTTGGCGATAGTCTTCGCCGCCAGGTCCTTTCGCGAATACGCTGCACCGATGAATTCATCCGCTTCTGGATTCCAGCGTTCGACGTCAATCCCGTTCAGAATGCCGCTGAGCGCGTCCGCGCGCCGCCGCAGCACCCCATCGAAGCCGAAGCCAAACTCGGGTGTCAGAATCTCGCGCGCGTAGGTCGGGCTGACCGTCGTCAGCCGCTCACTGAAATTGATGCCGCCTTTGAGAAAGCTGATTCGCCCCCAGAACTCGAGCGCCTGCATATCGAGGAGCTCAGCGCCGAACCCGATGCCGGGAAGCAGCGACGTGGGAAAGATGCCCTGAAACGCGAGATTGTGGATAGTGAAGATTGCAGGCACTCCCCCAATGACCGGATCGGGAGAGAAATGCATCTTCTGGTAGACCGGGACGAGTCCCGCCTGCCAGTCATGCCCGTGGATGATGGAAGGGCGTTCTCCGCGGATGCGGGCGTACTCGAGCGCGGCGCGGCAGAACACGGCAAACCGCCAGCCGTTGTCGTGATAGTCGACGCCGTCCACGTTGTAGAGCCCGCCAGTGCGGTCGAACAGCTCCGGCACGTCGACGAAGACGACGGTGACGCCAGGACGTTCTTCTCGCGTATGAAAGGCGACCTGTTGCGCCTGGTGACCGACGGGCACGATCGTCACCTGGGAGTGCGCACCCGTAATATCGACGCCGCGATACCGCGGCAGGACGAGCGTGACGCGATGGCCGAGTCGCGCAAGCGCGTCAGGAAGCGCAGCCGCGACCTCGGCAAGTCCACCCGTTTTCGCGTACGGATGTGCCTCCGACGCCACCATGAATATTGAAAGAGCTGCCGGCTCGTTGGAGCTTCCAACAGACCGCGCAAGGCTGCGCGTCCTCGGTGCCGCTCTGACGGTTCGCGGCTTCGATTTCGCTTTCGCCGGCGGGACCGGCCTCTCGCTATCTGAAAGAGGTTGTTTCGTGGGACGTGGTGCTGACGGGGGTTTCGGAGATGTCCTGGCTCCAGGACGCTTCTTGTTCTCGGGCATGCCTGCCGGGAATCATCCCATCAGTCGGCGGATGTGATCAATTGCTTAATCAACAGCCGTCACTGTCGCGCGCGACAGTGACGGCTGTTGATAAAATCTAAGATTCACGCATGCTGAAGCGTCTGCTATGGATCGTGCTCGGCGCAGCCGTGCTGGCGGGTGCCGGTGTTGCGTGGTCGATGCGGACGCGTCCCGTGCGCAGCACGACCGGCACCGAAGTCGGTGGTCTGCCCCGGGGTGTGGCACGTGACCGCCTGAATCTCGTCGTGGTCACCCTCGATACGACCCGCGCCGATCGCATCGGAACCTACGGCGCGCGCGATGTCGAGACGCCAACGATCGATCGTCTCGCAAACGAGGGCGTGCTCTTCGAGCAGGCCGTTTCGGTAGCGCCGTTGACGCTTCCCGCGCACTCCAGCATCTTCACAGGCAAGTTTCCGCCGGAGCACGGCGTCCGCGACAACGGCGGATTCTTCCTCGGCCCGGAGCAGACGACGCTCGCGGAACTGCTCAAAGCGCGGGGATACCGGACTGGTGCGTTCGTCGCCGCGTATGTGCTTGCGGCGAAGTGGGGAATCAATCAGGGGTTCGACACCTACTTCGACGACTTCGATCTCAGTCAGACGCGCGCCCTCTCGCTCTCGGCGATCCAGCGGCCCGCCAACGAAGTGCTCGACAAGGCGCTCCCCTGGATCGACAAATCGGGCGACGCGCGATTTTTCGCGTGGATCCACCTGTACGATCCTCATTCCCCGTACCGCCCTCCGGAACCGTTCGCCTCGCGCTACAAGGCACACCCCTACAACGGAGAGATCGCCTTCGTCGACAGCCAGATTGCGCGGCTCGTCGCGGCGTTGCGGGCGCGGAATCTGTACGACCGCACGATCATCGTCGTCATGGGCGATCACGGGGAGAGCCTCGGCGAACACGGGGAGGGATCGCACGGCTTCTTCGTCTACAACAGCGTCACACACGTGCCGCTGGTCATCCGCGCGCCTTTTACATTGACGGCCCGTCGACGCGTGTCGGACCCCGTCCGCTCGGTTGACGTGATGCCGACAGTGCTCGATCTCCTCGGCGCGTCTCTGCCTCCCGGAATCTCCGGTGTGAGCCTCGTCCCGCTGATGACGGGGGCCAAAGCGGAACTCGGACTCGACGCCTACTCGGAGGCGATGTATCCGCTCCATCATTACGGCTGGAGCGATCTGCATGCGTTGCGGTCGGGGCGATACAAGGTCATCGACGCGCCTCGGCCGGAGCTCTACGACGTCGATCGCGATCCGGGCGAGACGACAAACTTGTTTGCGGATCGCCGCGCGCTCGGCGATCGCATGATCGCTCAGCTGCGCGCGATCGAAGGCGGATTCACCACAACCGCTGCCGCGATGCCGGCGGCGGACGTCGACCCGGAAGCGCGCGAGCGCCTCGCCGCGCTCGGCTACGTCGGCACTTTTGTCGCGACGTCGTCGGATCCGCGCGCCGGCCGCGCCGATCCCAAAGACAAGATCGCGCTCTTCAACAAGCTCAATACAGCCACCGACCTTTCGAGAGAGCGCGAGGACGATGCCGAGTCGTCGTTCGCCAGGGTCATCGCTCTGCTTACCGAGGTGATCAAGGAGGACGACCAGGTCATCGACGCCTGGTTCATGAGGGGGACGAAGTATCTCGCTCACGGCGACCTCGAGAAAGCGATCGAGGATTTCAAACATGCGTTGATGTTGAAGCCGGACTACGATCTTGCCGTTTCCAACCTCGCCCAGGCGTACCGGAGGATGGGAAACGACGATGCGGCGCTGGCGGGGTTTGAACGGTACCTGACGCTCGACCCGAAAGATCCGTTCGTGCAGTATCAGATGGGCGAAATCTGGCTCGATCGCGGCGATCTTGGGCGGGCCGAAACTCTTTTCCGGCGAGCGCTGGACGTCGATCCGTCCGTGGTCGCGGCAAAGAACGCGCTCGGGGTCATCGCCCTGCAGCGAGGCGATCCCGCCACGGCCGAACGCCTCATTCGCGAAGCGCTTGCGGCGAAACCGACGCTGCGCCTCGCGCACTTCAACCTGGCGCTCCTTGCCGAAGAACGTGGCGATGTCAGGGCGGCGGAACGCGAGTATCTCGAAGAACTCAAGCAGCACCCGGAGAACTACAAGTCCGCATTCAACCTCTCGCGTCTCTACGAGCAGGCCGGCGACCGCCAGGGACAGATCGACGCCCTGAAACAGTCCATCGTCAGCAACCCACGATTTCCGGAAGGGCACTTCTTTCTTGCGAAGGCGTATTTGGATTCCGAGTCGAACCTCGACGAGGCTGTGCGGCTGGCGCTGAAGGGACTCGAACTCGCACCGAAGTCCGAGTACGCGCCCCTCGGGCACTACGTACTGGCGGACGTATACAACCGGCAAGGTCGCGCGCGCGAAGGAGCGCAGGAACTCGCGCGCGGAAGGGCGCTCGAAAGGAAGTTAAAAGTAAAAAGTTAGAAGGGACTCTCCGTACTTCTAACTTTTAACTTTTCTCGTCTCAGAAAATCCAGCGCCCCCCGAACGTCACCTGTCGCGCTCCCTGCACGCCGGTCGGCGCCTGGTAGAGCACCGTTGATCCCGAAATCGTCGTGCTTGGGACCCGTGCCTGACGCGACGTCACCGTCCCCGTGTTGAAGATGTTCACGATGTCGGCGTAGACGCCGAATCGATGGTTCTCCACACGGAACGCTTTTTCGGCGCGAAGATCGACATTGTTGTAGAAATCGTTTTTCTCGCTGCCTCGCGGCTCGAGGAAGATTTCTTTTCTTGGATTCGTCGGCAGGTTCAGCTGCGCGGTCGTATACCGCTGGTACGGTGTATAGGGTCGCCCGCTCAGGCCGTTATAGACAGCGCCGAGGTAGACGTCCACCTTGGGTACGTTGTACGACAGGTTCGCTTTGATCTCGTGGCGTCGCGAGTTGGTCAGTTCACCGAACGCGTTGATGATCCCGGTGTTTGGCGAGCCCCATTGCGTGCCGCCCAGCCAGTTGCCGAAGCCGTTGTTGTCGACGTTCCCCTCCGCTTTTGCGAGCACGTACGACACCTGATAGCCGAACCGGCGTCTCAGCGAGTTCGTCAGGTACACCATCATCGCCTTGTATGATCGCCGGGGATCGGCGGTTGCGATGGTGGTGCCGTCCGTCGCCACGTACTGATAGCCCTCGACGTTCCGAATGAAGAAATTCTGATCCGTGGTCGAGCGATTCGCCCAGTTGTAGCCGGTGAACGTCTGGTTGGTGAGGCCGTTCGTCAACGTGACCGGCCGCCACTGGGCGCCGTTGATCACGTTGTTCACGAAGTCGTCGGTCTTGCGCCAGATGCCGCTGACGGTCAGCCGCATTGTCCTGTTCAGCTGGCTCTCCCAGGAGACGTTGAACTCGTCGGTCCGTGGATGCCCGATGTCGTCGCTCATGCCGTAGACAAACGCGGGCGTGACGACCTCGGTCGGCCCTGCCACCGACCCGTCAGGATGCAGAGGCGTCTGCGTGTAATCCTGGATGCCAGGCGTCGCCGAAATGAAGAACTGCGTCGCCGTTCCCTCGAAATACCGACCATAGAAGCCTCTGATCACCGAGAAGCCTTTGCCGGTCAGATCGTAGGCCGCACCAATTCGAGGTCCCCATGCGGCGTGCGGCTTATACACGTCGCCGTCAGACTTCGGGCTCGATCCGCGAATGCGATCGAGCCGCAGACCGAGATCGAGGGTCAGGCGACCGGTCGTCCATTGATCCTGGGCATAGGCCGACAGCCGCTTGTTGTCCCCTTCGAACTCGTAGCCGTACGAGATGCGGTAGTAGGGTATGCCGCTGTAGGCCAGCACGTAGAATCCCGCCGGGCCGTACGGCTGGTACTTGGTGCCGACATGGCTGCGTTCGATCTCGGCACCGAACTTCAGCGTGTGCTTCCCGAACGCATCGGCATATCGCGTCAGCGACGCCTGTACCTGGTTGCGGCTGCGATCCTCGTACTCGAGCCCGCCACCGCCACCGCTGTATTCGTCAGTGTCCGCATCGTAGGTAAACGGCGACGGGTCGACCGGATCCAGATAGTAGTAGCCCCAATAGCCCGTGAATTTTGTCTCGAGGAACGTGCTGGCTCCCATGACCTTGCGCCACTGCGCGTTCCACACCCATTCGGGCGCGTCCTCCGTCACCGTCTGCTGATCGTGAGCCTGCGCCGCCGGCCAGAATCCCACGCGGCCGGTCACGTTGTACGAGTCGTACTGCGTGCCGAGGACGATGGTGTCGGAAGACGATGGCTGGAGGGTGACCTTCGCGTTGAAGCGCGGGCTGATGTCCTGAGAGTTCGCCACAGGACCGGTGGGATCGCTCGTGGCCGAGTAGCGCTGGATGCTGCCGAAGAAGAATGCCTTGTCCTTGCTGATCGGGCCGCCCATTTGAACCGTGTAGTCCGTCAGCTTCTTCACGATCGCGGCTTCTCCCAGACCGGGATTGGCGTTCAGAACGTCCTGGCTGATGTTGTTCGCGGCGAGTGAGTCGTTTGTGAAGCGTAGCGAGAAGAGGCCTGAGTACGCGTTGCCTCCGGACTTGGTGACGGTATTGATGATGCCGCCGGTGAAGCCTCCGTACTCAGCCGGCGCGCCCAGCCCTCCAACCTGGATTTCTTCAATCAGGTTCTGATTGAAAAAGGTCCATGCCGAGCCACCCTGCGGGTCGCGCGTGTCCACGCCATCGAGCAACAGCGCATTGCCGTAGCTCGCCTGTGCGCCATACGCCGAACTGCTGTTGATCCCGGGAGCGGCGTTCAGCAGCCCGGTCGATGTCGGCGAGTAAATCGGCATCAGCCGGAGCAGATCGGACGTGATGTTGGTGTGGGTGGCCGCGCTCTTGACGTCAACCGCGGACGCCGCCGTCACCTCGACGGATTCGGACACGCCACTCACCTTCATGGTGAATTCGGCCAGCACGGTCTTCCCGATGCCGACGAGGACTTCAGGTTGCGTTTCCGTCGCGAACCCGGTGAGTTCGGCCTTCAGCGAATAGGTCGCCGGCGTCACGCCGACAAAGCGGAAGTGTCCGTCGGGGTCGGTCACCGCTGTCTGGGACCCTCGGGGCCCCGTCAGTGTGACGGCGACTCCCGGAAGGACGGCCCCTTGCTGATCGACGATTCTGCCTTCAACCGTGCCGGTCTGGGTTTGAGCGCTCGAGCGCGGAACCACGCATACCCATGCGATCAGGCAGAAGAGGACCGTCCGTACCATGACTCTCGTGTGCATAGCGGTCTACTGTCTCCCCGGCGAGCGATTGCGATCGTTGTGCGCTGAATAGAGGGCGTAGCCGGTACCAACAGCCATCACCGCCAGCGCGATCATTCCCGGACGCGTCTTGAAGAAAGAGGTCGAGGATGTCGGCGGGTTTCCCTGGCGCGCTTCGCGAACAGCGGGACGGATTGGAACAGCCGACACATCGCGGGCGACAATCTGTGCCGCCGACTCTTTGATAGTGGGGGGGCGTTTGGCGGCAGTGTCGGCGATTACCGGCAACGGGACGAGTGCCGCGATGACTGCAATCCCGACAAACCGTATCCCACTCTTACACGACCGAGTGATCCGGACTTTCATGGGAATCCTCAGAAGTCGGTGACGTGCTTCAGAAAACTGAAAATCCGTTTCGCGCGTGCGTGTCTTGCGCGCGGAGTGTATCAACAACGGTACCAACGAGGACGATTGGCGGGACGACCTCGGGCTACCTGTTCATGAGCTTGGATCAGTGCTGGTGTAAGATTCGAAAGCGTGAGCGAATCCAGAGTCCCGACACCGCCGCAGCGCTCCGAGTCGCGTGAGATAGCTGAGCTGCGCCGGCTGAAACAGGAACAGCCGGATCTCGGGTCCGCAGCCGACCTCCAAATCGAACTGCTTCAACTGCAGCGTCGCGTCCAGACACGCATCTCGCTGCCATCGATCCGGCTCGACACGGATTTCATCAACTCACTGCTCGCGTCTGCGCCGATCCTGCAGTTCGAGCAGTTGCCGCTCGAATGGGGTGAGATCCGGTTCCTTCTGCGCGCGACTGCGGCTGCAATGAGGACGCACGAGGCGCTGGAAGAATCGGACTTCAGGCGGGTCGAAGCGCTCTGCCGCGACGTCGATCGCTTGCCGCAAGCCATCCGCTCGTGGTACGACGCGGCGAAACCCGACGGCGCTCCCGTTGTCGCGGACGCGATCGGTCTCGAATCCGTCTTTCTGCAAACGATGCGGCCGTTTCTGACGCGCTCGGCAGACGCCATCATGGCGAAGAGCGATCTCGCCGGCTGGACTCGCGGCACCTGCCCGCTCTGCGCGGGCGAGCCGGACTTCGCGGTGATCACACCGGCCGCGGATCGGATCCTGATTTGCGGGCGGTGTTCAGCGCGGTGGCGCTTTCATCAACTGACGTGCCCGTTCTGTCTGAACGCGGATCGCGGGCGCATCACGTCCTTCGCCAGCCGTGATGGCCAATATCGGTTGTACGCGTGCGACGAGTGTGAACGGTATCTGAAGGCGTACGACGCACGACGCGCGTCACGTCCGGTGATGCCGGCCGTCGATGGCGTGGCGACACTACCGCTCGACGCGGCAGCGATACAGAAGGGGTATAAGTAGAGAGCCTACCGCGACTGGTCCTGCAGCTCTTCCTTGGCGAACAAGGTCGACGCCTTTTCGGTCAGCCAGTTGAAGAGATGGCGCGTTTCCCAGAAACGACCCGGGTTGGATTGCGCGCCGAGGACGACGAATGCCACCTGGTTGTTGCTCTGGGGCAGGCGAAGCAGCGTGGCGAGGCAGTAGCCCGACTTGCTGATGAAGCCGGTCTTGCCACCGACCACATCCATCCCTTCCATGACCAGGCGATTGGTGCTGTGGATATTGATGGCACGACGATTCGTGTGAACGGTGTAGGTGGCCGTCTGCATGACCGGCGCGATCCGATCGTCCGATGCGGCAAAGGAAATCAGACGGGAGAGGTCGTACGCCGATGAGACGTTCGCTGGATTGAGTCCAGACGGATCCGCAAACGACGTGTTCTCGAGACCAAGCTCGAGCGCTTTCTCATTCATCCGCTCGACGAACGAGGCGGTGCCGCCGTGCGAGACGCGCGCGAGCACGCGGGCTGCGGCGTTATCCGACGCAATCAGCACGAGGTGGAGGACCTCGCCGAGCGCCAGTCGATCGTTGGCCTTCAAATACGTGGTCGAGGCGGCGTAGACGTCGCTTCGCTCGACCGAGACTTCCTGCGCGAGATCCGGGTTGTCTTCGAGAAACACGACGGTGGTCATCACCTTGGTGATGCTGGCGATCGACCGTTTGTCCTGCGCGTTCTCTTCCCAGAGCACCTGGCCGTTGGCGGGATTGAAAATGATGGCGGCGGCTGCGCGGATGTCTGGGACCAGCTCGCCGTTTGCGTCGGTCTTGTAGCGAGGCGTCATCGCCTCTTGCACCGAGCGCATCCGCGAGATTTCGCGGGTGCGAGCGGCGGCACGGGCACGTGCGAGCCGAGCCTTGCGTGCCTGCGACGCCGAGGCCGAGTAGGCCGAGGTCCGAGTCGCGCGCGGAGCAGTTTTCTGTGCCGAGGCAGTCGTCGTCGTGGTCGTCGTCGCCGTCGTCGACGTGCCGGTTGAGGACTTTTTACGGGTCGTTTTCTGCGCGGCGTCAGCCGTCAACGGCAGGCAAACGCTCACTCCCAACAGCAGGGCGCAGAGACGGGCAACGGGTACAGGACGGGTCAGACGCACGAGTCCTCCGCGAACCGAATGACGACAACGGCTGGCTGGGATGCAACCGATGCAGTGTAACAGGTGGAGCGAAAAGAGTTTAGCAACAAAGGCTCCCCTTTGGCAACCATTTGTGTAACTCGACCGCGAAAAAGTTGCGCCCAACGGCTCAATTTGTCCCGGTTCTTCGTCCGCGTTCCCGAGCATTGCATACAAGAGGGGTACCAGAGCTGTACTGTATGTGCCGGGCGCGTCCCTGATCCCACTTTCGGCGTGGGCTCCACGAGACTTCAGGCACGGGAGGACTGACAGAAAATGTCCGTCACGATGACAAAAAAAGACGATGAGTTCCGGTCGCTGCGGGCGACGATTCAACAGCGCGGAACAGCCAGGATGGTAGTGCTGCCGATTGTTTTCATCGGCTGGGCCGGCACTGCGGTGGCGACCGCGGCGGTCATCACCGTCGCGATCAGCACGCTCGTCCCGCTGCTCATTCTGGTCGCCGGATTCGAAGCGGTGTTCGCGCTGCACGTGAGCGTCGAACGGATCGGCCGCTACGTTCAGGTATTCCACGAAGCCGAGAGCGACCCCGGATGGGAGAGCACCATCTCACGGTTCGGGCGCCAGTTTCCTGGCGCGCGGATCGATCCGCTCTTCAGCCGCCTCTTCGTGCTGGCGACCTCCGTCAATTTCCTGCCGGCAGCGCTCGGCTGGGAAAACATCGCGGAGCTCGGCGTCCTTGCCGCGCTTCATCTGGTCTTCATTAACCGCGTGCGGCTTGCCCGTTCGTTCGTCGCCTCTCAAGGCGCCGAGGACATGGAGCGGTTTCTGACGCTGCGCCAGAAGGGGCAGGGGGAAACTGAAAGTTAAAAGTGAAAAGTTAGAAGTTAAAAGGGCAAGACGCAGGGCGTCCGCCCCTTGTTACTTTTACCTTTTAACTTTTAACTTCTCACTTGTCCTTCCCTGCCAGCGCCAGTCCCAGCAGGAACGCTCGTGCGGTTCCCTGCCACGAACCGGTGGAATCGAACACTTCGGCTGTCGAGTGGGTTCCCTTCGCAACTCCCCCGCCGTCGATCGTGACCGCCGGGATCGCGAGGCTCATTGGAAGGTTGGCATCCGTCGACCCTTCGTCGAGGGACACCGCCAATCCGAGCGCTCGAGTAACCGAGACCGCCGCCTGCACAATCGGAGCGTCGGGAGCGACGCGGCCTGCTGGCCTGTTGCCGACGACTGTTTTCGCCAGCGTGAGGCGGCCGCGACTTCCCCATCGCGCGTTTTCGTCCGTCAGCGCTGCATCGAGCGCCTTCTGAAGCGCCACGTCGAGCGAGGCGAGCGCGGCGCGGTCGCTCGATCGGAGATCCACCTCCATCCAGGCCTCCGACGAGATGGAGTTGACCGACGTGCCGCCGCCGATCCGGCCGACGTTGAAAGTGGTCTTCGGCGTCGTGGGCACTTGCAGATCCGCAAGCCGGTTAACCGCCCGGCCGAGCGCGTGGATGGGATTCGCGATCCCGAAATCACCGTAACTGTGGCCGCCGGTGCCCTTGAACGACGCGCGATATCTCAGGACGCCGACGCCGACGTTGGTGATGCCAAGGCCTGCGCCGTCGATGGACACGAAGCGGTCGATCTGCCCTTTGAGGTCGCCGCCGAAGAGTTCCTTGACGCCGCGAAGATCACCGAGCCCCTCTTCTCCTACCGTCCCCACAAATGTAATTGTCCCCGCCGTCTCGAAGTGGCCCTCTTCAAGGGCACGGATTATCCCGAGAAGTACCGCAAGACCGCGACAATCGTCGCTAATGCCGGGACCTTTTAGCAGCGATCCGGATCGGGAAGTCTTGACGTCGACGTCTTCCCCGAAGACGGTGTCGAGATGGGCGCTGAGGACGAGGTGAGGCTTCGGCGCCTTGCCTGGGCGAACGCCGATTACATTTCCGGCGCGGTCGATCCTGACATTTTTGAGCCCGACCGACTCGAATGCCTGGCGGATCGCTCCGGCGCGTCGACCCTCTTTGAATGGAGGCGCCGCAATCTCACACAGTCGCACTTGATCGGCGAGCACCTGCGGCTCATCCCGTTTGATTCGCTCCAGCGCGGCGCTCACTGCCGGATCGCGCAGCAGCTGGCCACCAATCTCCGTGGCCGACTCCTGCAGGGAATCGTGGGCGGCAGTCGGAGCGTCGTACAAAAATGAGAGCGCGAGCGTTAACAGGGCAGCGAGCATGGGAGGACATCGTAGCAATTCTGATCGGTGGCGCGGCTCGCGGTTCGCGGCTCGCGATTCGCGCAGAAGGTTCTCGAGACTGGAAACTGGGAGCTTCAAGAACATGGAGACTGGAAGCGTCGATCCAATTCATTGGTGCGCACGATTCAAACGGTGACGGTTTTTGACACGCGTCGCGTGGCCGTCACATAGCGGGATCGCCGCGCGATCTTCGACGTCATTCAGAAAAACGCCGAAATCAATCGAAGCGCGCGTCCTAACGGTTCGAATCGTAATTAGAAATGGCCACGAGCTCTTCGGTACAGGAATTGCTCAACGTCGATCGGGGGTCAGCATGATGAGTCTGGTCCGGCTTCTCGGCTTCACGACGCTCGCGTGCGGGTGCGTCACCGGCCGCTATCGCGAAGTCGCAACGAACCGCGAGATTACTTACGTTGAAGAGAAAGGCGGCGGTTGCACGCACCAGGCGCACCGACGCAATCACACGCTCACGCCGGCCCGCGTCGTTCAGACGGTGACCGCAAAAGCGTCATAGTTGTCCGAATGCGGCACACCTGTGTGCCGAGAACCACATCGGGCGCGCTACACTGATCGCCCGATGCCGCACCCCGGGAAGTCAGCACGGCTTCCAAAACCCCACACCATTCTCGAGAGTCGACGGAGCACGTTGCGCTTCTACCTCGGAGACTGCCTGGAGCTGCTCTCCCGGCTTCCGCAAGGAGGCGTCTCGGCCGTCGTCACCTCTCCTCCTTACAACCTCGGAATCGAGTATCGGACCTACCACGACTCGCTGCCGCGGGAGCATTACCTCGAATGGTCCGGCGAGTGGATTGCCGCTGTGCGGCGCACCTTGGCTCAGGATGGATCGCTCTTTCTGAACGTCGGCGCCAAGCCCACGGACCCCTGGACGGCGATGGAGGTAGCGCGCACGGCGAAGGATTACCTCCAGCTTCAGAACACCATCCACTGGATCAAGTCCATTGCGATCGACAAGGACGCTGCCGGCGTGGCCGTCGATCTCGACCGCGACCTCGCGGTCGGCCACTACAAGCCGATCAATAGCGAGCGGTTCGTGAACGACTGTCACGAGTTCATCTTTCACTTCACGCCCGAAGGGCGAACGCCACTGGATCGTCGGGCCATCGGCGTGCGCTACCAGGATGCGTCAAACATCGCCCGATGGGCGACCGGCGGCAACAACCGCCGCTGCCGCGGAAACACGTGGTTCATTCCCTACGACACCATTCAAAGCCGCGACAAGGATCGGCCGCACCCGGCGACCTTCCCTCCCCGCGTCCCGGAGTACTGCTTCAAGCTGCATGGACTGTCACGCGTGAAACTCGCGATGGATCCCTTTCTTGGACTCGGAAGCACTGCGGTCGCCGCCGCTGACCTCGGCTTGAATTTCGTGGGGATCGAGCTCGATGAGCACTATCTCGCTGAGGCGATCGATCGAACTCGAAGGGTCCTGCGGTAATCGTTTAGATCGACAACCTTCGCTGTCGAGCTGTACGTGCCGACGGCGACGCGGGAGATCCGAAGATCCGAAGGAAAGCCAATGTCACGCTGCGGGCTGGCGGCGAGTGCGGCGTGACGGTGACGTCGTTCGAACCTGTACAATGACCCCTCAGCATGTTCAGGTCGATCCGAATCGTCGGTCGCGGACGGGTCGGTAATGCGTTCGCCGCGCGCCTGGCGCAGCGTGGACATCAAGTCGCCGACGACGGGGATCTTGTGCTGCTGTGCGTGCCCGACAGCGCAATCGCCGACGTTGCCAGCGAGATTGCGACCGGTCCTTGGGTCGCGCACACGAGCGGCGCGACGCCACTCGCTGCGCTCGCGCCGCATGTAACGAGATTCGGTCTCCACCCCCTCCAATCCATCGTCGCTGGACGCGGGCCAGAGCAGCTGGACGGAGCGTGGGCGGCGGTCACGGGAGAGACTGACGACGCCGTGTCGCGCGCGAGGTGGCTGGCGGATGCATTGGGGCTGAAGCCCTTCCGAATCGACGACGGAATGCGGGCGCTCTATCATGCGGGCGCCGCGATTGCCTCCAACTATCTCGTCACTCTTCACCACGCAGCCAGCGACCTGTTTCAACGTGCTGGTGCGCCGCCGGAGGCGCTGCTGCCGTTGATGCAGCGCGTCATCGATAACGGGTTCGAGCTGACTGGCCCGATCGCACGCGGCGACTGGCGGACGGTCGAAGCGCACCTCGAGGCTATCCGCCGCTACGCGCCAGAGCTCGAGCCCATGTACGTCGCCCTTGCTCGCCAGACCGGATATGTCGTCGGTCAGCAGGGTCCGACCGCGGTAGAAGAGGGTCAGACCCCCGGCACGTGGCGACGATGAAGGTCTTCCGCACCGTCGCGGATCTCCGCGGACACTTGGAGCGTGTGCGAAAGCGTCAGCAGATAGGGCTGGCCCCGACCATGGGAGGGCTCCATGATGGCCACGTCGCACTGTTTCGCGCGGCCCGACGCGCCTGCGATCACGTCGTCGCCACGATCTTCGTGAACCCGGGACAGTTCAACGACCCGGCGGATCTGGCGGCATACCCGCGCGACGAAACGCGCGATGCCGAGATCGCTCGAGCTGCGGGGGTGGACGCACTCTTCGTTCCGTCTGTCGAGGAGATGTATCCCGACGGCGACGCGACCACCCTCAGTGTTCAGGGGGCTGCGATTGGTTTCGAGGGGGCGTTCAGGCCCGGCCACTTCAATAGCGTCGCCACCGTCTGCGTGAAGCTCTTCAACATCACCCAACCGCACGTCGCGTTTTTCGGCCAGAAGGATGCGCAACAGGTGGCTGTCATCCGTCAGACCGTACACGACCTGCGACTCCCTCTCGAGATACGCGTGGTGCCGACCGTTCGCGAGCCGGACGGCCTGGCCATGTCATCGAGAAACGTGCGCCTCGGCGCCGCCGATCGTCTTCGCGCCCTGGCCATCCCACGGGCGCTTGCGGCCGGACTCACCGCCCACATCGCGGGAACGGACGCGGCCGCAGCTGCACGCGCCGCGCTCGACGAGCTACAGGTGGACTACGCCGACGTCGTGGTCTTCGATGGTCAGCCTACGCTGATCGTCGCCGCCCGGGCAGGGTCGACACGCTTGATCGACAACGTACCTCTGGCCCATCCCGACCTTGCGGGGCTCCCGTAACGTGAGAAGATCAGTCGTATGAGCGACACCGATCGGCTCACGCTCTCCGCCTTGACCGAGCTGACGCAGCACGGAAAACGGATCGCGATGGTGACCGCGTACGATGCGTCGAGCGCGGCGCTTGCCGATCAGGCGGGCATCGACATCATCCTCGTCGGCGACTCCGCGGCGATGACGATCCTGGGCCACGAGTCGACGCTGCCGGTGACGATGGATGAAATGCTGCTGCTGACGCGCGCGGTGACCCGCGGCGTTCGCAAAGCGTTTGTCGTGGCCGACATGCCGTTCGGCGCCTATCAGACAGGCGAAGATGACGCGCTCCGCAATGCCATACGATTCGTGAAAGATGCGGGCGCCGACGCCGTCAAACTGGAAGGCGCCGGCCGGACGCTGACTCGAATCGGGGCGATTCTCGACGCGGGGATTCCCGTGATGGGTCACGTCGGGCTGACGCCACAGTCAGCGAGCCTCACGGGCGGCTACAAAGCGCGCGGACGCACGGCTGCCGATGCGCGCAGAATCTACGACGAAGCTCGTGCGCTCGAGCGCGCCGGTTGTTTTGCTGTGGTGCTCGAGGCAATTCCTGCCCTCGTCGCCGCGCGAATCACCGACGCGCTGAAGATTCCAACCATTGGCATTGGCGCCGGGCCGTCCTGTGACGGCCAGGTACTCGTCTGGCACGACCTGCTGGGCCTCACCCGCGGACACGTTCCGCGGTTCGTGAAGCAGTATGCCGACCTTGGCGCGACCGTGCTCGATGCTCTCGGCCGGTACGCAACCGACGTCCGAAACGGGACCTTTCCCGATCAATCCCAGACCTATGGGATGCCCGCCGAAGAGCTCGCGCGATTCGAGTCGCAAATCGAGCAACCCCGCCGTGACAAGGGGTTTACGAAGACGTTACCCAAGCGCGACTGACGCCCGCCGCTGCCCGGCAGCTGTGTTAGGCTATTTGGCGCACGTTTCAACACTTCATTCCTGTTTTTTCCTGTGTGGCGGTATTCATTCCTGTATCCACCCGCGGCGGAGTACGAACACGAGTATGGTCTGCACGTTTCAAGGAGTCTCGATGAAGAAATTCTCTCGGTTGTTGACCGCGCTAGTTGTGGCGGTCGTCTCTCTTTGCGGCACCGCGTTCGCCCAAACGGCGGCAAGCGGCAATATCGAAGGGGTAGTGACCGACACGACCGGCGCCGTGTTGCCGGGCGTGACGGTAGTCGTCAAGAATACCGCGACCAACGTCACCCGTGAGCTCGTCACCGACGAAGCCGGGCGCTACCGCGCGAATGCGCTGCAGCCGGGCGTTTATCAGATCACCGCGACCCTCGGCGGCTTCCAGGACTCCAACGTGGGCAGCCTCGAAGTCCTCGTCGGCCAGACGATTTCGGTAGACATGAGGATGCGGGCAGCCGGAGTGACCGAGACGGTCACGGTCACCGCCGACTCGCCGCTGATTGACACGCGGCGCACCGACGTCAGCAACGTCATTGGCGAGACCGCCATCGAGAACCTGCCCATCAATGGCCGCCGCTGGGAGAACTTCGTGCTCCTCGGCCCCGGCGTCACCAACGACGGAAACTTCGGGCTCGTGAGCTACCGCGGCATCTCGGGTCTCTACAACAACAACACCGTTGACGGCGCCGACAACAACCAGGCGTTCTTTTCGGAGGCGCGCGGCCGCACCCGGACGTCCTATTCCATCAGCCAGGCCGCCATCAAGGAATTCCAGGTTGGCGTCAGCAACTTCTCCGCCGAGTTCGGACGCGCCGCTGGCGGCACCGTCAATGCCGTCACCAAGTCAGGCACCAACTCCCTTCGCGGCGAGGGCTTCTACTTCCTCCGGGACGACAAGTTCACGTCGAAGGATCCGTTCTTCCCCGCGGGCGTCGATCGCCCGAACGAGCGTCGGCAGCAGTTCGGCGTCAGCGCCGGCGGTCCGATCCAGACTGACAGAGTCTTCTACTTCGTGAACTACGACCAGCAGATCAGGGACTTCCCATACTTTGTGCGTCCCAGCCAGAACACGTTTATCACCGGCGCGTGCACGGTCCCTGGATGCGGCTCGACGATCGCGTTTTATAACGGCCTGAGCGTGTTCAATCCTCGCGAAGGCAACAACAAGATCGTGCTCGGCAAGGTGGACTACGCGTTCAGCAACAAGCACACCTTCACCGCTCAGTACAACATGCATCGATGGGACTCCCCCAATGGTGTCCAGACGCAGCCGGTCATCTCCGTCTCGCCGTCGGCCAACGGGAAGGACGTCGTGAAGACCGATTTCGCCTTGTTCTCGATGAACTCGGTCGTCTCGCAGAAGTGGCTGAACGAAGCGCGCGTGCAGATCGGCCGTGACTTCGAAGCCCAGGAGCCAAACACGCCGAACGGGCCGGGAACCACCGTCACCGGCGGCATCGATATCGGCATCCCCAACTTCCTGCCGAGGCCGAAGTATCCCGACGAGCGCCGCTACCAGTTCATCGACAACGTGACGTATTACGCCGGCGCGCACAGCGTGAAGACCGGCTTCGACATCAACTACGTTCAGGAGAACCTGATCAATCTCTTCCAGGGCGCAGGAATCTACGCCTACCCGAACATCAACGCGATCGCGTCAGACTGTCCGCCTGCCGCCCAGGGATGCACGCCGCTCGTGACTGGCACGAGCTCGGATCAGCGCCATTACACCAGCTACAACCAAGCTTTCGACCTGCGCGGCGCCGGCTTCGCTGGTGACGTCCAGTTCCCGACGACCGATTACAACTGGTTCATCCAGGACAACTGGCGTCTCAACAACCAGCTGACCCTGAACCTCGGCGTCCGCTGGGAATATCAGAAGTTCCCGCAGCCCACCGAGACCGAGACCAACGGAGTAAAGTTCACAGGGAACCCGGCGTATCCCGCAACCGTGACGTTCCACCAGGACAAGAACAACTTCGGGCCGCGCGTGGGCTTCACCTACGACGTCATGGGCACGCACACCACTGTCGTTCGCGGCGGCTGGGGTGTCTACTACGGACGTTCGAGCAACAGCGTCATCTCGAGCGCGCTCACGAACAACGGCGTGACGTTCGCCTCATACAACTTCTCGCCGACAACCGCGGGCGCACCGGCGTACCCGAACATCTTCACGTCGTTGCCGCCAACCGCAGCGCGGCCCTCGATTCAGTACCTCTCGCCGTCACTCGAACGGCCGCAGATCAACATGGCGGAGCTGACCGTCGACCGCTCGATCGGCACCGACATCACGGTCTCGGCGTCTTATCTCTACAGCAAGGGTTCTCACCTGCCGACGTTCCTCGACACGAACCTGAATCCTGCAAACTCGCAGGTCGAGTTCGTCGTTGACGGCCAGAGCAAGGGAGTCTTCCCCTTCTTCCGCGGCACCCGCCCGGACGCCAACATCAACAACGCGATTGAAGTCGCCGACATCGTCGACTCGACCTACAACGCGATGGTGCTGCAGGTGAACAAGCGCTTCAACAAGGGGCTGCTGTTCAACGCCAACTACACGCTGTCCAAATCGGAAGACACGGGTCAGAACTCGACGACCTTCATCTCGAATTTCGCGACGATGGTCGATCCGTTCAACAACGACGCCGAGAAAGGACCCGCATCCTTCGATCGCCGCCACCGCGGCGTCGTCAGCGTTCACTACGCGCCGAATTACCTTTGGGGAATCCAGCTCGGCGGCACGGGCACGTTCGAGAGCGCTCTGCCACTGAACCCGACGATCTCCATCAACAGCGGCGCGCTCAACGGAACCGGCGCGGTGAGCACGCAGAGCGTCAACGGTACCGGCGCCTCGAACCGTTCGCCTTGGGATACTCGAAACGGCTTCCGCGGGACCGGCCGGAAGACGATCGATACGCGCGTCTCGAAGTCGTTCAACCTCGGCGGCCGCAAGGAGCTCGTCGCGCTGTGGGAAGCGTTTAACATCTTCAACACGACGAACTACACGGCGTTCGGAACGACGAAGTACCGGGCGGCGAGTTCGACCTACGACGCGACCACGAACAAGGCCGTCGTCAACCTGACAACGGATCCCGGATTCGGGGTGCCCAGCGCTGCGAGCAACACGCTGTTCGGACCTCGCGACATGCAGATTGGGTTCAGGTTCCTCTGGTAATCAGTTTCCAGTTACCAGTTCCCAGTAAAACGAAAAGGGCCGGCTCGCTACTATGCGAGACCGGCCCTTTTTTTTCTTGTGCCTTTTCCCTTGTTAATCCTTCGGCGGCTTTGGCTTCGACGACGTGCTGTTCGGTCTTGCCACCGGCGCCTTCGTCGGCTTCAGGGTGTACTCCGTGCGGTAGCGGAGGTCCATATTCGGACGGTTCACTTTAATCTCGACCTTGCGCTTCCGCATCGTCGGATCCGGGTTTGACGAGTAGTAGCCGAGGACGTAGTAGTCGCTGGTCTCGGCGTCGATCCGCTTCAGAGATTTCATGAAGTCGTTCTGATTGATCGTCGCAAAGCCGCCGGTCTGCTCCGACAGGACGCGCAAGCTGTCCTGTGACGTGCGGATGTAGTTCTGAAAGTCCATCATGTCGACGTTCTGGTCGAGGTCCGGCATGCCGACCAGGCCGCGCGGGTCGATCGTGTAGATGCTGGTATTGGCGCGGTTCGCCTCGCGGGTCAGCTCGCTCAGCTCTGACGCCAGGTCGGCAAAGCTGAACTCGTTGCCCTGCTGCATGAACGGGTTCACGTCGCTCGCGTTGGAGCCGTCTCCGGTGCCGCTGTTGTTGCTGCTGTCACTGCTGCCGGCGTTCGGGTTCATTTCGTTCCACTTCTCTTGGTCGTTCTTCTTACGCGTCTCCGAGAACGGGTTGAAGTCGTAGCCGTTGCTGACGTAGATGAACGCCTTGCGACGGTTGTGGACCTGCTCGAGGGTCTTCAGGATGCCGTACGCGGTGTCGAACGCGACGTGCGCTCGATAGCGAACCTCGGATGGACCTTCGGCGCCGAGCGGCGTATCGAGAATCTCATTCGGCTTCAGGCCCGCGCCGGAAATCTTGTCGATCGCCTCGGTCAGACGTTTGCGGTCGTAGGTCAAGTCGATGGCCAGCGACGACGGACCCGTCGAGACGATGCCGAACATGTCCCCTTCGTGAACCAGTTCATTTGAAATCTTCTTGAACAGATCCTTGATGCGGCCCGTGTTCGGAAAGTCGAGGTGCAAATCGTCGACGAAGATCATCCAGATACGGCCGGCGGCATCGTTGGTCGGCCTGCTCGGCGGAAGGATGATCCCCTCCATCGCGGGTGGCGCGGGCGTTGGTTCGGTGTTGTAGACGCGTCCGCCGTGCGTGAGCACGAACGACACGAGTTCCTGCTTGACGCCGTCCTCGTACACGTCAAAGTCGCCCTTCTTGAGATCGGAGATGAACACGCCTTTGTTGTCGCGAACGATGACGTCGGTCGAGACGATGTCGAAGCTGCGGCGGATGACCGTTCCCTGATTGGTGGGAGCGATGACCGGCTTGTCGGGCGCCGGCTGTTGCGCGTTGGCCGGCGTGGGAGGGGTTGACGGCGGGTTTTGCGCGTGAAGCGATCCTCCGGCCACCAAAAGCGCGGCAGCCGCAGACAACTTCAGCGCGCGCTGAAAATCAA
>Ga0070684_100000070_pt1 | contig 65257 bp, 47 predicted proteins | sample KBSC723LmetaG_FD_65653 | JGI IMG/M metagenome (GOLD analysis project Ga0070684, IMG submission 65653) | Corn rhizosphere microbial communities from Kellogg Biological Station, Michigan, USA - KBS C7.2-3L metaG | ecosystem: Host-associated > Plants > Roots > Rhizosphere ...
CTGGAGAATGATCAAAGTAGGTTCAGGATGCGGGATTCAGGGTGCGAGATTCACGATGAGTGATCAGTGATTAGCGATTACTCGCGTCCGACGTCCTGCGCGAGTTTGTCGTCGCGCAGTGCGATGAACTTGGCATGACGCAGATGATCGTCAGCCGTCCATTCGAGGAACTCGAATTGCCCGACCAGCTCCGGCTTCAGCCAGCGGCAGTCTGCCATCTTCGCCTTCGTCAACCCCTGCCCCCATCGACCGCTTCGCTCTTCGGGCAGGTTTGCGAACGGGCACGTAGGAATCTCGAGTGCCTGGAATCGCTTGAATAACTGCTGGCGCACAGCAGGCGTGAAGCCGTTGCGCGTCCGCGCCACATACAGCAGTCGATCACCCTCGTAGTAGCCAAAGATCAACGCGTCGAACGTCTTCGTCCCGATCGTGTAGCCAGCGATGACGAACTCCTGCCCCCGGTTGACACGCATCTTCAGCCAGGCGCCGGAGCGCCGGCCGGATTCGTACCGGCTGGTGCGCCGCTTTGCAACGAGCCCCTCGAATCCCTGTGCCTTCACCGAGTAGACGAGGTCCCGCAACGTCGCCTTCAATTCGCCGGCATAGCAAACGGGGTCGCGCAGCTTCGGCACGATCTTGTCTTCGAGCAACTCGCGTCGCGTCTGCAGCGTTTCGCTCCTCAGATCTCGCCCGTCAAGCACCATCACGTCGAAGACGTATAACTGAACCGGGTTCGACGCCGCAGAGTTCTGCAGCGCATTGAAGGAGGGGCGCCCATCGTCATCGAAGGCCACAAGTTCGCCATCGACGACGGTCTCGTTCGGCAGCTTGGCAAGGCCAGGCATGACCGAGGCGTATCGATTGCTGAAATCGTTATCGTTGCGAGAGCGCAGCCGAACTTTGCCCTCGGCCTTGAACGCGATGGCTCGATAGCCATCGAGTTTCAGCTCATACGCCCAGCCGTCAGGGTCGTCAGGGAGCGTGTCTGTTCGCAGGAGCAACATGGGTTCGACAAACCCCGCTTTGACACGCATTCGGTGAGTCTACAGAACGTCAAAAGGCAAAAGTAAGGAGAGATCTCGTACTTTTGCCTTTTAACTCTCAACTTTCTGTCGTTCCGCCGCCGGCACCCACTTCCGCTCGTGTGGTCCGGCATATTCGGACTGCGGTCTGATGATGCGGTTGGCGCGGCGCTGCTCGAAGGCGTGCGCGATCCATCCGCTCACGCGGCTGATCGCGAACGTCGGTGTGAACAGTTCAACCTCGAATCCGAGCCCGTGCAGCAAGAGCGCGGTGTAGAACTCGACATTCGTCTGCAGCCTTCGTCCGGGTTTGTACTCTTCGAGCAGGCGAAGCGCGTCCGCCTCAACAGATCGGGCGAGGGTGTACAGCGACATGTCGCCATGGCGCGTGAACAGCCGCTCCGCCGCCCTGGCCAGCACGTCGGCTCGTGGATCGCGAACCTTGTAGACGCGATGTCCGAACCCCATCAGCTTTTCGCCGGCCTCGATCTTCCGGCGTAACACGGCCTCGGCGCGCGAGGCTTCGCCGATCTCGAACACCATCTCGAGGGCTGGCCCTGGCGCTCCACCGTGAAGCGGCCCCTTGAGCGCACCCAATGCACCGGTCACCGCAGAAACGAGATCGGATCCCGTGGACGTGATGACGCGAGCCGTGAACGTCGACGCATTCAGCCCGTGATCGATGACGGCGTTCAGGTAGGTCTCGAGCCCTCTGACTCTCTCTGGATCCGGCACCTCGCCTGTCAGCATGTAGAGGAAATTTGCCGCATGGCCAAGCTCGCTCTGAGGCTGGAGCGGCTCTTCGCCGCGGCGCAGCCGGCGATACGATGCGACGATCGTTGGAACGCGCGCAACGATCCCTTCCGCATCGTCGCCGGCGAGCGACAGCGTGCCGGCAGCCATGCGCAACGCGTCCATCGCGTCGACCTGACGGTGGGCGCATTCGCGGAGCAACGCGCGGGTCGAATCCGGAATGTTGCGAACCGCCGCGAGCGTCCGCTTGAATTCCTCGAGCTGGGCCGCCGACGGCAGCTCGCCGCGCCAGAGCAACCACGTCGTCTCTTCGAACGTGGCGTGCTCGGCCAGTTCCTCGAGCTGAAACCCTCCGATCACGAGCTCGCCGCGCTCGCCATCGACATGGCTCAGTCGCGTGGTCGCCGCAACGACTCCCTCTAATCCGCTGGCTTGCATGCTGTCACCGTAATCTCCGCGCGTCAGCGAGTCAAATATCACTCCCTCACTCGCTCTCGCGCTCGCTGCTTCGCCACGCTCGCTGCCGCCTCCGCGCGAAGCGCTACGGCGAGACCTCGCCGAAGCCGGGCGTAGGCGGGCCGTTCGCGAGGCTCACTCGCTGCGCTTGTTCGCGCCTTTCTACCCACCGCCGCTTTCTGATATACCGTGACATCTGTCCAGCGGCAAGTGGAAGCTGAAAGCCGACTGCCAACTCCCGCATCAACCTCCCGCGGCGTGAACCGCGAGAACCGGCAGCACGATGAGGCTGACGGCACCGGCGGCGATGCCGAACTTCGTGCCAACGCCAACCTTCTGGCCGGCACGTGCCTTCTGCGATGCCGACGCAATAAGGCCGCTCCACGCGCCGATAGCAGCGCCCAGAACGCCGACGCGCGGATCGTGGTTCACGCTGCCAATGGAATCGACCTGTGAAAGGGCGAGCCCCGTGCCCGTTCCTATCAGTGTTCCGGTAATCACCGTGTGGCGAACGAGCCAATTCGATTTGGGCGCGTTGACCGTTTGTTGATCTGATCGAGCCTCGTCTCTGAACCAGGGCGCATCTCGATGAAGCGCGGCGTGTAACGGACCTTCTGCGCCGATCGCCGCGGCGGCACCCACGTCAGGGGAACTCGTTTGGGCGGACGCGATTGTGCTACAGACGATCAGCCCCGCCGCCACGAATCCCGCAATGATGGGCCGAGTGAAACCGTCATCGTGTGCGAATCTGCAAGACATTTGCTCTCCTCATTCCATATTGCGCACGATGCTGGCAAGACGGCTCATCCATGGCGGCCAGCACGACTATCCCACCGTGACGCGGCCGGTCATCTTCGGATGAAGAGAGCAGAAATAGTCATAGCTTCCAGGAGCCTCGAACGTGTGCGAGAACTGTTCATCGGTGTCCATGACGGGCGACTTGAACTTCTTCTCGGTGCTCATGATGACGTGAGGCACGTCGTCGTGATTCGTCCAGCGAACCGTCGCGCCGGCCGGTATGGAAGCCGCCGCCGGAGCGAAGCTGAAGTTGTCGATGACCACTTCGTGTCCGCCGGCCGATCCGCTGTCGGCTTCGAGCGGCATATCGGTGATGGCGATTGGAGAATTGAGCGCGCGAAACGACATGCGTGAGAGCCCGAGCACTTTCCGCAGACGATCGTCGGCCACCTTCATCGGTCCTGGCGACGCGGCCGTCCCGGGCGCTGGTTGCGGGAAGGCGGTCGACATCGCCGTGTGGAACGTCACGTGCCCTTCGACTTTCTGCATGACCTGGTGAATGTGGCCATTGAGTACCGACACCGAACCAAACCGCTTCAGATAGGACAGCGCTTGTTCGCTATCGTCAGTGCCCCATCCCCATTCGGGATACACGGACCAGAGCGGGATGTGCGCGAAGACCACAATCGGCGTGCTGCTCGAGAGTCCTGCGACGTCCTTCTCGAGCCACTGGAGCTGCTCGTCGCCGAGTGAACCGAGCCCACCCGCCTTGAGATTGACGACGTTCACGAGGCCGACGAAGTGGACGCCGTTCCGGTCGAAGCTGTGCCACCCGGCGCCCAGCGTCCCCTTGCCGAACCGCTCGCGATAGCTCTCTCCATCGTCTCCGAGCACGTCGTGCTCGCCGGGGACGAAGAAGACTGGAAGCGACAAGTCCGACAGCACTTGCTGGAGGGTATCGAACTCGGCTGGCTTCGACAGATGCGTGAGGTCTCCGGTGTGGAGGACGAAGGCCGGCGGTTCCGGCTCAGCCTTGATCTTCGCGATCGCCTCACGGAGCGTTGCCGTGACGTCCGTATTGGCAGGCTTGTCGAATCCGATGTGACTGTCGCTGATTTGAACGAATCGGAGTCCGCCGCTTGCCGGCGAGATCATCGATCCGTGGGCTGCCTGCCCCAGCGCAGATCCCTTCAGAATGCCGCCCGACAGCGTCCAGACCGCGCCAGTGCCGACCCAGGCCATACACTGGAGAAAGTTTCGTCTCCCGGGATCGCTCAGATCCTTCGATCGTGCCACACCTACCTCCTTGGCTGCGCGTCCGTCGCTGAGCCCGCGATCGCGGAGCGACAAATCAGGACGCTTGTTTGCGGGAACATCGCCAGGGATGTTCACTGCTTGAAAGACCACGGTGTGTGAGCGCTTATTCCCGGGAATAAACGCTGCGGTCCGGAAGTCTTACCGAGGAGCCATGGTTGCGCGGGTGTTCGATGCGACGGTCCTGCCCCACCTGGACGCCGCCTTCAACTTCGCGCGGTGGCTGACCCGGAATGACGCCGAAGCGGAGGATGTCGTGCAAGACGCCTGCGTCCGCGCGCTGCGTTATTTCTCGTCGCTGAGAGACGACGATGCTCGCGCGTGGTTCTTCGCGATCGTCCGGAACACCTGGTACACCCGGGTCGCGCGCCGGTCGGGCCCGCCGGACACCGGCTCGCTGGATCACGCGGGCCGCGAGCCACTCGATGACGGGCCTAATCCGGAGACACAATTGCTGCGGCAGCACACTATCGCCCGCGTTCGCGCAGCCATCGAACAGCTTCCGATCGACTTTCGAGAGGTTCTCGTGCTGCGCGAGATTGAGGGTCTGTCGTACAAAGAGATCGCGAGCGTCGTGCGCGTGCCCATCGGCACCGTCATGTCGAGGCTGGCGCGCGCAAGGGAACGTTTGCAGTCGGAACTCAAGCCAGTGGAGTTCCTGGAGACCATTCCGTGAGCTGCGAAGCCATCAATCAGGATCTGGATGCCTACCTCGATCGCGAACTCGAGGCCGACGCCGAGCGGTCAATTCGCGGGCACCTGGCGGGATGTGCCGCCTGCCGCGCGCGCGTCGCCGATCGCCAGGCACTCGGCCGGCTCGTGCGATTGGCGCCCTATTACTCGGCCCCGGATCGTCTCCGAGCCCGTGTATCGTCAGTGCACGCCGCGAAGTCGCGAATGATGACTCGTGTAATGACATGGGCGGCCGCGGCGGTCGTCGTGATCGCCGTCGGCGGCGGGATCACATTCCTGCGATCGGCCTCGACACGGCACGACGTCATCGTCGAGGCGGTCGTCGACGATCACGTTCGATCGCTGATGGCCGATCACCTGTTCGACGTTCAGTCGAGTGATCGGCACACCGTGAAGCCTTGGTTCCAGGGAAAGCTGGACTTTTCTCCGCCCGTGGCCGACGTGACGGCGAGCGGCTTTCCGCTTGTCGGCGGCCGCCTCGATTACGTCGATGGACGACCGGCCGCCGCCCTCGTCTACCGGCGGCAGCAGCACACGATCAACCTGTTCGTCTCGCCTGCAGTCACCGCGCCGGAGCCAATCGAGTCACGAACGGTTCGAGGATTCCACGTCCGCCACTGGTCCCGTGATGGAATGTCGTTCTGGGCGATCTCCGATCTGAACGATCGGGAGCTGAACGACTTCGTCAACGCGATCAGTAATGGGTCGTAGTCATCGCGACCGAGTGGCGGGGACGACCCCTCGAAGCCCCGCCCGCAGTTCTCACCGCTGAATGAATCTTCGACTGCTCGGTCCTCAGTGAACAGTGACCGTCCCCACCATGCCGGGATGAATCGTGCAGTGGTATGGAAACGTGCCGGCGTTAGGAAACGTCATGGAGAACTGGCCCTGTGGCGGAATGGCGCCAGAGTTCCATACGGCCCCGTCCGACGTCGACGTGTGCGTGGTCGAATCGGTGTTCGTCCAAGTCACCGTCGTGCCGGCGGTAACGTCGATGGCGTCAGGACTGAAGGCTCGATTGCCCAGAATCGAGGCCCCGCTTGGAATGCTGACGGCTGTTGCCGAGCTGGGCGTCGCCGGCGTCGGCGTCGGCGAGGGTGACGGCGCAGAGTAACCGCTTCCACAAGCAGTTGCGGCGAGCGCGATCGCAGATACAAGAACGAAACGTAACGACAACATAAAAACCTCCGGGTGGATTCTTGTGCAGGCAGTAACACCGCATAATTCAATCCAACCCTCACTGTTAAAGGAATATTCCGCGGAGGTCTTTCGCCTTGTCGTCCGTCTCTTCTGTTCGAGAGGCGGTTTCACACCTGGGCTGAAAGTGCCGGACAAACCTCCTTCCAGATGGACGATCGAGAAGGAGGACGGTCGGCGGCATCCATTCTTTTCTTTGCGCGCTCTGCGGTCTCCGCGCGAAAACGGTTCTCTCGCGTCCGCGCCGTGACACCCTGTGATCCCCGAAGAAGTGTTGAAACTGCTTCTAGTGCCCTACGCGGCGCTTGCTATCGATGTCCTTCAGGAGCGCGTCGATCGACGCGCTGCGGCCGGCGGCGTGTGCGCGGGCCCAGCGTTCCGGGCCGAGAAGTTCGGACACGTCGCGCTGGACGCGTTCGCGAAGTTCCAGTACCGATCGGTCAACGGTCGTGATGCCGATTCGCTCGGTCACGGCATCGCGCGTGCCCAGGATCCGCGCCGCCCACATGTGGTCTCCCTTGAGAACCGCTGCCGCCGCGAGCGGCGTCAAGGCATAAATGAAACCAAACCTGTCGTGCAGTCGTCGGCTCGACTCGAGGCTCTGACGCACGAAGGCGATCGCCTCGTCTGCCTTTCCGCGACGAACCGAGAGAATGGCGCGGACATAAAGTGGTTGATTGAGGAACCAGGGGCCCGCGTGCAGCAGCACTGCCGTCGCTTCATTCAGCAGCTGTTCACCTTGCTCCACCGCGCCCGTCGCCAGCGAGACGCCCGCCTTCCCAATCAGCGCGTTCCCAATTCCCCACGGAATATCGAGTTGCCGGAACCCTTCGATGCTGGCCGCAAAGCGATCGCTGGCAGCGCTGAGGTTGCCCCCGGCCTGCTCGATGTGCCCGAAGAGGTGGCCGCCCATGACGCTGACGTCGCGGTCGGCCGCTTCAATCGCCAGCGCGCGCGTGACACAGGCGCGTGCTGGTGAATGCTCGCCCTGCGTGAAACGCATCACGGCGCCGCCGACGAGCGCTCGTGATTCGACGGCAGGTTCAATCGGCGCGACCTTCAGGCACCGGTCGTACCATCGTTGTCCTTCGGCCGCGCGCCCGCGGATCAACCAGAAGAACATCAGCTGCCAGGCGATGAGGCACGCTTCACCCACCCGATCGCGCTCGATCAGCCACCCGAGCACCGCACGGTAGTTGTCGAGATCGTCATGAACGCGGTCCAGCCACTCAGCCTGGGCAGGTCCTATCAAACCGCCGCATGCGCGGGACGCTTCTCCACTGCAGTAACGCACCAGCCCTTCCATGGCGTCATCACGTTCGTCCGCGGCAACAAGCTCGAGCGCCGCGTAGGCTCGCACGGTTTCGAGCATCTGATAGAGCGGACGGGCAGGCGAGTCGGTGCGAACCAGCAGGCTCTTGTCAATGAGACCTGCGGCTGCGCTGATTGCGGTATCGTTCGAATCGCCTTCGCGGCCGCCCAGCACAGCCGCGGCAGCCTCGATCGAAAACCCGGCCGGTAGCGCTGCCAGACGTCGAAACGTGCGCTGCTCGGCCGAATCCAGCAGTTGATAACTCCACGCCACCGTCGCGCTGATCGTCTGCTGCCGCTCAGGAAGATCTCGTCGACCTGCTGTTGAAAGCAGGACGTCATGCTCGAGCCGGCGGCAGAGATCCTCAGGCGTCAGCACCTTCATCCATGGCGCCGCCAGCTCGAGCGCCAGCGGCAGCGCGTCGAGCCTGCGGCAAATCGCCGCGACGGTTGGACCGTTGGCGCCCGTCAACCGAAATTCAGGCTGCACATCGCGAACGCGTTCGATGAACAGGCGCACTGCCGGTACGCGGGCGAGATCGGCGGGCGACAATCCATCGGATTCCGCCTCGAGCGAGAGAGGGCCGACAGCGTATTCTCGCTCTCCACGCACCCGGAGTGGAGCGCGGCTCGTCGCGAGCAGCCGCAGCGATACGGACGTCGCCAGGAAATCGGCAACCAGCGGCGCCGCATCAAGAACGTGCTCACAGTTATCGAGCACCACAAGTGTGAGTTGATCCTCGCACACGCCGCGAAGGCGGCTCGGGAGATCACCGGCCGTCGCATTGGACAACCCCAGGGCATCGCCAATACACGGCGCCACGAACATCGCGTCGCGAACGGTCGCGAGTGGTACGAACACGACGCGCGTCGATCCCTCATCCGCAACCGCGCGCGCGAGCTCTAGCGCCAGGCGGGTCTTGCCGACACCTCCGGGCCCCAGCAGCGTGATCAAGCGAGCGGACGGATCGGCAAGCCAGCGACGGAGCGTTTGAAAATCCGCGTCGCGGCCGAGCAGCGGGGTCAGCGCCAACGGCAACGAGCCCGCAGCCAGTTCGTCAGACGCCGCGTGGTTGGCCGACGCTCGCGCACTCCCCAGCAGCAGGTCCCGGGTCGGACCGGTGAGATCGAGTGCCGCCGAGAGCGCACGCACCGTATCCAGGTGCGGACGACGACGCTCCCCTCGTTCGAGCGCACTGACGGCGTGCACTGACAGGCCGGAGATCGTGGCGAGTTCTTCCTGCGTGAAGCCCGCAGACTCACGAAGCGCTTTCAATTGCGCCCCAAATGATCGCGGAGCGCCGGTTTTCATGTCTCCCAATCTTACTGCGCCTTTCCTGTATCGACTTGTACGGGTGGCGTACGACTGATGTGCGGGCGTTGTCCGTGGCGCCTGATTCGACATCACTTCACACTGACGGCATGACAGTCGGCGGAGGGGCGACGACGTTCGTCACGGACGCCGCAGGGTTCGTGGGCATGGAACTGGTGAAAGTCCTGGTCGCTTTAGGGCATCAGGTCATCGGCCTCACACCTTCGGTGGAAGCGGCGCACAGAGTTCGAAAGACAGGAGCCATGGCGATCATTGGCGATCCAAGAAATCCGGGCCAGTGGCAGGACGAGGCTGGTACTGAGTGGGTGTTCCACGTCCCGCCGCAGTCGTTCTTGCACGACGCTCGCGGGGCGCGACGGCACGCGGCGTCGGTCATCCGCGATCGGGTCGCGATGGATGCGAACGTGCTCGATGCCGTCGCGAACGGATCGACGCGCCGCGTCGTCTACGTCGCCGATTCAAGCTGTTACGGCGTGACCGGTCTTCGTCCGATCACCGAGGATGCGCCGCTTCGTCCGGAGCCCGGACGCTGCCTCTCGCCCGCGCTCGATCGATTGGATGGATACGTCGTCGCGGGACTCCCCGTCGTCACCGCGCTCCCGGGATTCGTCTACGGCAACGGCGCGTGGTTCAGAGAAGGCATCGTCGAACCGGTCATCGCAGGACGTCGGGTGCTGCAGTTTGGTCCGAACCGGAATTGGGTGTCGCCAATACACGTCCATGACTGCGCTCGCGCGCTGGTGCATCTCGCCGAGCGTGGTGAACCAGGCAGTCGTTATTTCCTCGTGAATAACGATCCTGTTCAAGTGAAAGACTTCGCCGAGGCGTTTGCGCGTGTGGCCGCTCGGGAATTGCGGGTGCGGCGGCTCCCGTTCGCCGCCGCGCGAATCTTGGGTCGGCCCGTCGCCACACGCCACGGGACAGACATGGTGTATTCGAATATCCGGCTGCGGGGAACCGGTTTTCATTTCAGGTATCCGACGCTCGAGGACGGACTGCACCAGATTGTCGGAGCCGTGGATGGGTAATACGGTGAGTCAATTTGGAGGATCGCTCTCCGAACAGCGGTCATTCGAGGATGTGGTCCTGCCTCATCTCGACGCGGCATATCGGCTCGCGCGATGGATGACGCGGAACGAACACGACGCAGAGGACGTCGTACAAGAGGCATCGTTGCGGGCGTTCCGGTACTTTCGCACGTTTGCCGGTGGTAACGGTCGCGCGTGGTTCCTTCGAATCGTGCGCAATACCTGCCACGGCAGCCACCGGCGAATTTGGATGCTGACCGATTCGTTCGACGAAGAGCGGCACAGCAGTCGCCAGACCGAGAGCGATCCCGAGGCGTTGCTGTTGCGAACCGATACCGCCGATCTGATCGAGCGCGCCATCGGCAACCTGCCCGATCGATTTCGCGAGCTCCTCATCCTCCGCGAAATGGAGGGACTGTCGTATCGCGAACTGGCGGACGTGATGGAGATTCCCATCGGGACCGTGATGTCCGGACTGTCGCGCGCGCGCGAGGCGCTGCGCGGCGCGCTGGGCGATGAATTGATGCGCACTCCTGCCCACGACGGGGCGATGGAGCGGGAAGAGGCGCTGGCGTGAGTCGGTTTTCAACGAGCTCGTAGTCGTCGAACCACAGAGAGGATCAGTACTTTCGAACCACAACGCGTTTACGGCGTGCGTAATGACTCGCCGGACTTTGTCGTTCGCTGCTGATGCAGCGAGCGATCGCGGTCGGCGTCTATCCGCTCCCACACGCGCAACATCAAATATTGATCTTTCTGTTGAACATCCTGATCGCACGGTGCGGTCACGTGTCTTGCATGCCGTTGCTCCATCCGCGCATTTCGGCGGACGGTATTACTGCGAACGAAGAAGCATCATGACTGTTCTTACCCAGGAAGTTGATCGACACGATTCGGGGATGTCGGGAACCTCGTTTACTCGCCTGCTTCGATGGCTGGACGACGGTTCCGATTCACAGGGCGAGCGATACCTGGAAATGCGCCGCAGGCTCGTCGCCTACTTCGATCGGCGCAACCGCCCGGCACCGGACGTGCTCGCGGATGAAACCTTCGACCGCGTGAGCAGGACGCTCGAGGAGTCGGGCCGCATCAAGGTCACGCCGCCGGCTCGATACTGCTACGTCGTTGCCCGCTTCGTGCTGTTGGAAGACATCCGACGTGGGCGCCGTGACGTGCCGTTCGAGGAAACCAGGGCGCAGCATGCGGGAACGGAAGCCGCAGACATCGATGAAGCAGCGGATCAGTCGCTCGACTGCCTCGGGCGCTGCCTCGGCACGCTGAAGCCCGAAGACCGCCACCTGATCGTGGAGTATTATCGCGACGCGAAACGCCAGCGAATCGACCGCCGCAGGGAGCTGGCTCGCGAGCTGGGAATTACCATGAACGCATTGGGAATCCGGGCATGGCGATTGAGGGCGAACCTGGAGCGGTGCGTCGGCGCCTGTCGCAAACGGCTCTGAAAGATTTCGGCGGGTGGAGTCCTATCCGAAGAAGGACCACTGTTTCGCGACGCCGACGCCTATGTCTCAGCCCCGAGCATCGTTTCAGGACGACCAGCTGATCAACTATCTGTTGGGTCGTCTCCCCGAAGAAGACGCTGAGCGTCTGGACGAGGAAAGCATCGTCGATGATGAGCTGGCGGCGCGGCTACGGCTCGTCGAAGACGATCTGGTGGACGCCTACGCGAGTGGGACGCTGACAGGCGAAACCCTCCAGCGCTTCGAGTCGTTCTACCTGGCATCTCCACGACGTCAACGAAAGGCGGCATTCGCCAAGACCCTTCTCGCCAAAATCGATCGTCCGGCCCAGCGTCTGTCTGCCGTTCCGCAATCGTCGATCGTGAAGACACCGCCAAAAACGGCCGCACGCGGGCGAAGGCCCTCGTTTTTGTGGGCCCCGGCAGCCGCCGCGGTGTTGTTGCTCGGCATGAGCATCCTCCTGCTGCAGCACGTCAACCTTCGTCGCGAGTTGAGCGCGGCCAGGCTCGAGGTCACTGCGGCGACGGAGCGCGCCGACGCGATGTCGGTCGCGCTCGAAGAACAGCGCAAGGCCGTAACCGACGCGACGCAGGCGCTCGCCGACGCGCGCGCCGCCAAGCCGCTCGCGACGTTTGCGCTGGTCTTGCGCCCGCAAACGCGCGGCGTCGGCCCCGTTCCCGTCATCTCGATTGCGGCCGGATCGCAGACCGTGCCGCTGGATCTCGAATTCGAGGCAACCGGCCCGGCCTCGTACGACGTCGCGCTGAAGGACCCCGCGACGAACCGGATCATCTGGCGCAGTGCACCCGTCTCACCACAACGCGAAGGCCCTCGACCGGTTCTCTCCATCGGACTCCCTGTGGCGCGGCTCAAATCGCAGCACTATGCGCTGGACCTCTTCGCTCTGCGTCCCGGAGCGTCGCCGGAGTTCGTCGGCACCTACGCATTCGAGGTGGCGCGGCAGTAATGCGCGCGACATTCCTATTCCACACAGCGACGACGTGGACAATCGCCGCCTTGCTCATTTCGCACGTCGGCAGCCAGGACGCTGACGTCGTCGTTCTGAGCCCGGCGGAGCCGCTCCAGAAGCACATCGCCCACGGCGAGGAACATCTGTTCCAGGTCGCTCTGGCCGCGGGGACCTCGGCCGACATCGTCGTCGAACAGCGAGGTATCGACGTCGTCGTCGCAGTGCGCGACGTCGACGGCAAGTTGATTTCCGATTTCCAGGATGAAGTTCGCCGCGACGGCGAGGAGCACGCCGAGATCGTCGCTGCGGTGGCAGGCACGTATACCGTTGCCGTCAAGCCTGCGGACGGTGCGATGTCGCCGGGCGACTACGTCATCCGCCTGGCGAATCCTGGCCCCGCCGGCGAAGCGCAGCGTCGCATGCAGCAGTCGCGCGTCCTGCGCACGCTGGGACAGGAGCTCCAGCGCACGGGATACTTCGTCGAAGCGCGAAGACTGCTGGAACAGTCGCTTGCCGTCGCCGAGGAGGTACGCGCGGAGAACGACACGTACCTCGCGATGGTGCGATTCGACCTGGCTGGCAATGCGCTCGAGTCGGAGGACAATTCGCGATCGCGAGCGCTCTACGAGCGCGCGCTCGCAGCGTTTGAGACATCGTGGGGACCAAAGCATCCGTATGCCGCGATGACACGCTCGAGGCTTGCGCTGCTCGATCAGCGTGCTGGACAGCGACTGAAGGCAGAGGCGACGATCCGCGACGCCCTTCCCGTGCTCGAGCGCGCCCTCGGATCGGCGCATCCCTGGCATCTGTTGACGGAGGTCACATTCGCCAACCTGCGGCAGAATGCCGGGGACATAGAAGAGGCCGAGCGGATCGACCGGGACGCGCTCGCAACCGTTGAACGCAGCGGACAGACTGGGACGCTGCTGGAAGCGACCCTGCTCAACAACCTCGCCGACGTCATGCGTGCAAAGAACGACAACGCCGCCGCCGAGCCGCTGTTCAAACGTGCCCTCGCGATCGGCGAATCGGTGATTGGCGGCAACAGCCTCTTTGTCGCGACCGCGCTTCAAAATCTCGGCATCATGGCGCGCGAGCGGAAGGACTACCCGTCAGCGCTCAGCTACTACGGCCGGGCGCTGTCGATTCGCGAACACCTGCTGGGCCCCGATCATCCAAGCGTCGCGGGTGTGCTGACAAACCTCGCCAACGTCTATCGCGCCACTGGCGACGATCAGCGGGCGCTCGAGACGCATTTCCGCGCCCTGAGCCTGTGGGAAAAAACCGTCGGCCCTTACGGCCGCGAAACGCTCCTCGTGACAGGCAACATCGCGCGCACTTACGCCGGGGCTGGCGACATCGAAAACGCGCTGACGTTCCAGCGCCGTGCCGATGCCATCCTGGAAATGCAGCTCGGCCTCTATGTGGCGACCGGTTCCGAACGGCAGAAGCTCGCGTTTGTGAGGAATGAAGCCGATCGCACCGATCGCACGATCTCGCTGCACCTGCAGCAAGCGCCCGACAATCGGGACGCGGCGTCGCTGGCGGCGCTCGTGCTGCTTCAGCGAAAGGGCCGTGTCCAGGATGCGATGACCGACCTCTTCGCCTCTGCGCGCCAACGGGTGTCCAACCCGGACGATCGGCTGCTGATGGACGAACTGAAGGACACCGACGCGAGCCTCGCGCGGATTGCGCTCGGCGCCGCCGGGCCAGGGGCTCAGGATGTGCGTACGTCCGTCGCCGAGATCCAGTCGCACAAAGAACGGCTCGAAGCCACGCTGAGCGAACGCAGCGCAGAATTTCGCGCGCAGATGCGCCCGGTCACGCTGGAGGACGTGCAGGGCGCCATTCCAGCCGACGCCGTGGTCCTCGAGTTCGTGGTCTTCCGTCCGTTCGATCCGGAAGCCGAACGCAACGAAGAGGCCTACGGTCCTCAGCACTATGCTGCCTACATCGTCTCGAAGCATGATGCGCCGATCGGCCTCGACCTCGGCGCCGTCGAGGACATCGATCCGCTCGTGATTGCGTTGCGCAAGGCGCTTCGCGACCCGTCGAACGCTGACGTCAACGCACGCGCTCGCGCGCTCGACGATCGAATCATGCGACCGCTACGCCCCTTTCTCTCCGTCGCCACCCGCCTCTTGATTTCCCCGGACGGTGGACTGAACCTCGTTCCCTTCGAGACGCTGGTCGACGAGCACGGGCGCTACCTGATCGAGCGATATGCGACGACGTATCTCACCAGCGGTCGCGATCTGCTCCGAATGCACACCGCTCGCGCGGCAGCAGGAACACCGGTGATCGTCGCCGATCCGCTGTTCGGCGAGCCGTCGGCATCGGCCTCGCGGCGCGGTCCGCCAGACAACGGCGACAATTCTCGATCCGTCACGGTTGGCGCGGATCTCTCGGGTCTCTATTTCGCTCCGCTGCTGGGCAGCGCGCTCGAAGGTCAGGCCATCAAGTCGCTCTTCCCGAACGCGACTCTGCTGACGGGGCGGCGCGCCACCAAGACCACGCTCACCCACATCACCGCGCCGAGCATCCTGCACATCGCATCTCACGGGTTCTTTCTCGAGGACGATGCCACAGCTGGATCGGAATCGGTCATCGCGCAGAATCCGCTGCTGCGCTCAGGGCTCGCGCTCGCGGGCGCCAACCTTTCCGGAACGTCGCAGGGCAACGGGATCCTGACCGCGCTCGAGGCCGCGGGGCTGAACCTCTGGGGAACCAGCCTGGTGACGCTCTCGGCCTGCGACACCGGTGTCGGCGACATTCGCAATGGCGAAGGCGTATACGGGCTCCGACGCGCGTTTATGCTCGCCGGCGCCGAGACGCTCGTGATGAGCCTGTGGCCGGTCAGTGATGCGATCGCGCGCGACACCATGGTCGCCTACTACGCGCGGCTCCGCTCCGGCGCAGGCCGCGGCGACGCGCTCCGCCAGGCAAAACTCTCCATTCTCCGTCGTCCCGCGCTTCGTCACCCCTACTACTGGGGCGGCTTTATCCAGTCCGGCGACTGGACACGGCTCCGTACCGCTCACTGAAAGATTTCTCCGGCAGGGTCCTACTCCACCGGAGGGTACGATGGTTCGCCTCACGCTCAATCGCCTTTCCGGTTCACCATCTGCGCGCGTCGTGCCCAGCTGGCATCGGCTTTCCGAGCGGGGCAAGCTGTGACACCCGACGTCGCCCTGGTCGCGGTCGCAGCGCTTGCGGTCATCAGAGCCGGCGTCCTTCAACGTCGCATGCGTGCCCTCGAGGATCAGGTCGTCACCGATCCGCTCACCGGCGCTTTCAACCGCCGGCAGATGCAGACGACGCTGGCCGCGGCGGTTGAGCGGCGTCGCCGATCGGGTGAACGCGCGACGCTGTTGATGTTCGACATCGATCGCTTCAAGGACATCAACGACACGCTCGGCCACACTGAAGGGGACCGTGTCCTGAAGTCCATCGTCGCGCTGGTCGGCCAACGCGTCCGCAAAGTGGACGCGCTGTTCCGCGCTGGAGGCGAGGAGTTCGTCCTGCTTCTGTCGGGAACTCGCTTTGCCGAGGCGTTGTCCGTCGCCGAGGATCTCCGTCGCCTCATCCAGGACGCGCGGCTCGTCGCCGGCGCGCACGTCTCGATCAGCATCGGCGTCGCCGAGCTCGGGCATGAACAAGACGCGTCGGAATGGATCGAAGAAGCTGACGCCGCCTTGTATCGGGCCAAACGCGCCGGCCGCAATCGTGTGGCTGGCCGATACGGCGAGTCTTCGCGATTCACGCGGGACTCGAGCGCTCCCGCGCCGCTGCGGTTTCCGGTGCGCATCTCCTGAACCGCGGCGTCGGCTCACTCGCCCGCCCGTTCGCCTCGTCAACCTTCGCGCCTCGAAAGAACTCGCCTGATCGGAACCTACCTGTTGTGGGCGCTGCAACGCCCGCTACTTGTAAGGACTGATCGAAATGACCACGTGCTTCACGCGTCAGCGCCGGCTGCTGCGAGCGCTGACACCAACACTTCTCCTCGCATGCGTCGTACCCCTGAAAGCGGCCTCGCCCGAACGAGAGCGCACGCCTGCGCGCCGTCATGACTGCTCAGGGTGCTGCGAATCCATACCTCAGCGAGCCGTGTCGCTGAGGATCTACAACCAGCCGGAAATCGGCGATGCGGGAATCGCTCGGATCCTCGAAACCGCGAATCGGATCTGGAAGCCGTACGGCGTCAGCATCGCGCCAGGCACCGACAGCGACGCCATCACGGTGGTCGTCTCCCGCACCGCGAATAAGGGTGACAGCGATTCACGGGTTCTTGGCGATACGCTGTTCTCTTCCGGTCACGCGACTCCCTACATCCGTTTGTGGCCTGTCAACGCCGAATCGCTTGCCAACGCCTCGGAGATGGACGGCCGCAGCTTCACGTCGCGCACGCGCGACGAGCAGCACGCGATCCTGCTGCAGATGATGGGCGTGGCTCTCGCACACGAGCTCGCGCACTACCTTCTCGATACGAGCCGACATTCCGCGGAAGGACTGCTGCGCGAGTCCATCGGCGTCACCGAATTCGCGTTTCCAAACCTGGGCCATCTGCACTTGACGACACAACAACAGCAGCTGCTGGTAACCCGTTTCGCTGACACGATGGCGCGATGGGATGGCGCGGCAATGCGCGATCAGTAGATGGTTGTGAAAAACCTGTCAGTCGACGCTCGCGCCGAGATCGCGGAGGATCTCGCGCAGAGAACGCAGAGAACGCCGAGAAAAACGCCGCGCCACCCCGGTCCCCTCGAGAACTGATTGCGAGGCGGAGGGACCCGGGTGACACCGCGTTCCTCTGCGCCCTCAGCGCGCTCTGCGCGAGACCCTCGCGTTCTCGGCGAGAAACTAATTACCCATCGCGAATCCACGATCCTCGAATTGCTGATCGTCGAGTCCTTGAATCAATCCTCGAATGAGTGACCGCTGGTTCGCGGCGAGGGCAGGTTCGAGTCGCGTCAGAGTCTTCGGAAAGACTTCGTCGTTTCGACGCCTACCTTACTGCCCCAGGTTGAAAGTCGTAACCAGTGTGGCATTCACGCGTGCGACGAGGTGTTACGGCAGCGTTCAGCACCGTGTTTCTCGTCGCCTTGAAACGCGCGGTCATTGGTACCGCGTCAGGAGGGCTTTCAAATGCAGCTCGGACAATTCACTCGACCACTCGCGCACGCGCTGACGGCGGTCCTCATGTGTTCCGCTTCCGCGAGCGCGGTTCTCGCGCAGGATCACGATCCCGGCGGACATCCTGCGACGGCAGCGCGTAAGCCAACGGCGCGGGAGAACGAACTTGTGCAAGCGGTACGCGACGCGACGGAGCGTTTCAAGAACGTGACGTCGGTTGCGGGGCCCGGCGAAGGCTACGAGCTTGGCTTCGGCTGCGTGAGTGGCGGCGACTTCGGCGCGATGGGCATGCACTACATCAACATGAGGCTCGTCAAAGACAACGAGATCAAGGCGGAGGAGCCTGAGATCATCCTCTTCGAGCCGACGTCGAATGGCGGCATCCGGATCACCGGGGTCGACTACCTCGTTGACAAGGTGGGCTGGGAATCGAATCCGGAACACAAGGGGCCGCCAGAGCTGAAGGGACAGCTCTTTCATCTATTCGACAGCCCGAACCGATTCGGTCTCGATCCCTTCTACACGCTTCATGTCTGGGCGTGGAAGGACAATCCGGCCGGCACGTTCGCAAACTGGAACCCGAACGTGTCCTGCAATGCCTTCAACCCACCGGACAAGAACTGAGTCAACATGGCCGGGGCGGGGACTCTGTCGCAGTTCCCGCCTTCTTTCGAACTCCGAGGGGCTTTGCCCCTCGGACTCGGCGATACGCTCGCGTCTCTCGGTACACCTCAACAGCCATTCTGGACCGTGGCTTGCAGTGGATGACTTCATCGGGGTTATCCACTTGACTCAACCGTTATTGCGAATCGCGCTCATTGGTCCACCATTCATAGAAATTCCACCACGGCGATACGGCGGCACGGAACTCTTCATCGGCAACCTGGCGTCGGAGCTCTACATGCGCGGACACGACGTCACCGTCTATGGCAACGGTGAGTCGTCGACACCGTGCCCACTGAAGTGGCGCTACGAACATTCCGAGTGGCCGCTCGGCGATCCCATGCGAGCACAGCTGAAGAATGCTGACCACGCCGCGTGGGCAATGAAAGACGCGGCATCGTGGGCTGATGTCATTCACCTCAATGACGTCGCCGGCCTGCCGTTCACGATGTTCACCAACGTGCCGACGGTGTTGACGATTCACCATCCGCACGAGCCGGATCTGACCGAGCAGTACGAACGATATCCGGATGTCTGCTACGTCGCCATCGCCGAGTGGCTTGGCCGGGCCGAGCCCATGCCGCGCGTCCGCGTCGTGCATCATGGAATTCCGGTGTCCGACTACCGAGTGTCGAGCGAGAAAGAAGGATACGTGGCCTTCCTCGGACGCATGGCGCCGTGCAAGGGACCGCATCTGGCAATCGAGGCGGCGCGCCGCGCCGGAATCCGTCTCAAGCTCGCGGGCGAGGTTCAGCCGGTGTTCAAGGAATACTGGGAACAACAGGTTGCGCCATCTGTCGATGGCGATCAGGCCGAGTACATCGGCGAAGCCGATTTCGCGACCAAGAATACCCTGCTCTCGAACGCCCGGGCGCTGCTGTTTCCGATCCAGTGGGAAGAACCGTTTGGCCTGGTTCTGATCGAAGCCATGGCCTGCGGCACGCCGGTCCTGGCGTTCGCCGGCGGAGCCGTGGAGGAAATCGTCCGTGACGGCGTCAACGGATGGATCTGTTCCGACGTCGACGACATGGCGCGCCGCATCCAATCACTCGAGATCACACCAGACGCCTGTCGATCGTTTGTCGAGGCCAATTTCTCCATTGCCAGGATGGCGGATGACTACCTCGAGGTGTACGCCCGGACGATCGAGGAGTTGAAAACAACGCCGCCGGAGTCGTAAATGGACGACGTCATCCGCGTGCACGATCAGTTCTACATCCTGGCAACGGCGTCCAAGGCCGCGCATCCCACCGCTGTCTTGAAACACGACGAGACCTTTGCCGTATTCGACTATTCCGGCGACATCGGCGCATTCGGCGCCGGGGAGCAGGGGCTCTATCACGAGGGGACCCGCTATCTATCCAGGTTCCGGTTACGGCTGAACGACCGGCGGCCAGTGCTGCTGAGTGCGCGCGTCAAGGACGACAACGAGATGTTCAGCGTCGACCTGACCAACCCCGATATTCAGATTGGGCACGGCGACCTCGTGATCTCGCAGGATCTGGTCCATCTGTTTCGCGCACGGTTCCTGTGGCAGGGCACGTGGTACGAACGAATCCGGCTCTGGAACTACAGCCGCGCGCCGATCCACGTGGCGATCAGCTTTGAGTTCGATGCTGATTTCGCCGACATCTTCGAAGTGCGTGGAACGACCCGCGAGCGGCGGGGCGCGCGCACGCCACCCACAATCGAAGGCGCGACCGTGCGGCTGGGCTATCGTGGCCTGGACAACGAGCAGCGATGGACGACGCTTGAATGGAGCGAAGCACCGGTAGAGGCGACGGAGACGGGTGCTCGATTCGAGTACGAAGTCGCACCGCGTACGCCGGTGTCGCTCTCGATGGCGATCCGGTGCGAACGGGAGTGGCAACCGGTGGCCCCGAGGGCGATCGAGGTCGCGGAGTCGCAGGCCGCCAACGCGCTCGAAGCAGCACGAAACGAGTACGCAGTATTCGAGACGTCGAGCGAACGATTCAACCAGTGGATCCGTCGCTCGGCCGCGGACCTCCGCATGCTCGTCTCGGCGACCCCGTACGGAGAATACCCCTATGCCGGAGTGCCCTGGTTCAGCACACCCTTCGGACGCGACGGGATCATCACGGCGCTGCAGACGTTGTGGATCAATCCCCGCATCGCGCGTGGCGTGCTCGAATACCTGGCTGCCACGCAGGCCACCGAGGTCAACGAACCGCAGGACGCGGAACCGGGAAAAATTCTTCACGAGACGCGGAGCAGCGAAATGGCCCGGCTGGGTGAAGTGCCGTTCGGGCGCTACTACGGCAGCGTGGATGCGACGCCGCTCTTCGTGATCCTGGCCGGCGCCTATTTCGAACGGACCGCCGACAGGACATTCCTGATGCGCCTGTGGCCGCACGTTCTGCGCGCGCTGGAATGGATCGAGAAGTACGGCGACCGTGATGGCGATGGATTCGTCGAATACGCACGCCGATCAGCGAACGGACTCGTACAACAGGGATGGAAGGATTCTCAGGATTCGGTCTTCCACGCCGATGGATCGCTCGCCGATCCGCCGATCGCCTTGTGCGAGGTCCAGGCGTACGTCTACGACGCGCGCGTACGCGCCGCGCGCATGGCCGACGCGCTCGGTGAGCACGATCGGGCAGCCAGGTTACGCACCAGCGCGGAGAACCTCCGCAACACATTCGAGGCGCACTTCTGGTGCGAACGACTGTCTATGTATGCACTTGCGCTCGACGGACACAAACGCCCGTGTGCCGTGCGTACGTCAAACGCGGGCCACTGTCTGTTCGGTGGCATTGCCTCTCCCGCGCGCGCACGCCGCGTCGCGGAGGAGTTGATCGGGCCTGAAATGTTTTCCGGGTGGGGGATTCGGACGGTCGCCTCGACCGAATGTCGCTACAACCCGCTGTCGTATCACAACGGCTCAATCTGGCCGCACGACAACGGCCTGATCGCGGCAGGCTTTTCTCGCTATCGATTCGTCGATCTCGTCAGTTCGCCGTTTACCGGATTGTTCGACGCGAGCGTGACGATGGATGGCCGGCTGCCCGAATTGTTCTGCGGCTTTCACCGCCGGGGCGGCGAAGGGCCGACGCGATACCCGGTAGCGTGCGCGCCGCAGGCATGGGCCTCCGGCGTCGTGTTCGAGTTGATTCAGGCCTGCGTGCCGCTGTCGATCGACGTGGACGCGCGCCGCTGGTCGGTCGATGGCGCCACGTTGCCGCCTTTCCTGATGTGGCTCCGGATCTTGAATCTCGATCTGCCATGGGGGCAGGTCGATCTACTCGTCGAACGCCACAACGCGGAAATCGACGTGAGGGTGCTCCGTTCCGACGCCGACGTCGACGTCCCTGTCGTCACCTGATACGGAGAGCGGCGACGGCCTTCCTCGACCCGTTTGACGCCGGGAAAAAGGTACGAAAGACATCGACCCGGTCTCCCCTATCTACGTAAGCGCTTACGCGTGACGAGCAGGCGTCCTCGCTTCCGGCTCTCTTTTACAGGAGCATCTGAGCAACGCCTCCTGGCACGGCCGTTGCCTCAACTCCAGAGGGGCGCGGGCTGCCCATTTGCGCTAACGCCCGAGCTTGGCTAATCTGTTTCAGACCGTATGGCTGTAATCCGCGAGCGCCTGCGTCTTTTGTCGGCCGCCTGGATCCTTTTCCAGGCGATGTCGCTGTCGACGCTCGTCCCGCGGGCTTGCTGCGTGATGCATCAGTCGGCGTCGGCGGCCAACCGCGCCGACTGCCCTGAACAGCATGCGGCCATTCCGCACTGTCCGCCGCCGGCGGAACACGAATCAGCAGGATCAATGCATCACGACCACGCTCGGATGCATGAGCAATCCGCTCCATCGAACCCGCCGGCTCACGAGTGCGCCCTTCGCGGCACCTGTGGTGGACCGACCGCTGCACTGCTCGCGCTTCTTTCGACACACGGCGTGCTGACGGATTCGATCGCGTCGCTGACCGATTTCCCGGTGGCCGGCGAAACCTTCGCCTCCGCCGATCAGCTGATTCCCCAGTTCGAATCTCCCGAGTCACCCCCTCCGCGTTCGTAACGTCGCCCGTTATGACACTTGAGGCACACGTGTCCGTGTGCCTGCGGTTTCCTTGGCGCCGTTTGTCGTGGAGGTGTTGTCGTGCGGTGGAGAATGGCGGCTGCCGTCTGCGTTTCACTGATGTGTGCGCACCCGGTTGCCGCGCAGCAATCGGTGGATTACGCGAGCGTCAGCGGCCGCGTGACCGATCAGCAAGGGGGCGTCATCCCTGGAGCGCAGGTGACTGCGCGCCAGAGTCAAACGAACGTGACCACCGAAACGGTCACCGATTCGTCCGGACGCTTCCGCCTTCCCTATCTCAAGGTCGGCCCCTACGAGCTGAAGGTTCGTCTGCAGGGCTTCGCGGATCTCACTCGTACGCTCAACCTCCAGGCCGGCTCGGCATCCGAGTTCTCGCTCGTGCTGTCGGTCGCCGGATTGGAAACCAGCGTGAGCGTCAGCGGCGATACTGCCGTTCTCGAGAGCGCGCGAAGCCAGATTGCTGGAACAGTTCCGCAACTAGAAATACAGGGGCTGCCGATGAACGGCAGGAACTTCCTCGATCTCGCGCTCCTCATCCCGGGCGTGTCGCCGACGAATATTGGCAGCACGCAGCTGTTTGCGGAAACGTCCGCGGTGCCCGGCCAGGGAATTTCCGTCGCCAGCCAGCGCAACCTCTCGAACAACTTCATCGTCGATGGCGTCTCGGCCAACGACGATGCCGCTGGACTCAGCGGAATCCCTTACAGCGTCGACGCCGTCGAGCAGTTCCAGGTGGTCACCTCAGGCGCGCAGGCCGCGCTCGGCCGCGCCCTGGGCGGCTACGTCAGCGTGGTCACAAAGAGCGGAACGAACGCCGTCAGCGGCGCTGCATACGGTTTCATTCGTGACGACAACCTGAACGCGGCGAACGCCCTGTCCGGCAAGAAGCTGCCGATGGATCAACAGCAATACGGCGCAAGCATCGGTGGACCCATCGTCAGGAATCGCACCTTCTACTTTTCCAACTTCGAACAGCGACTCCTGGATCAGACGGGACTCGTCACCATCCTGCCGGAGAACGTGCCCGTCATCAATGCCAGGCTGGTTGCCGTCGGATATCCGGGCTCCGCGATCATGACCGGCATCTATCCCAACCCCGTGCATAGTGCGACGATGCTCGGCAAAGTCGACCATCGCGTGAGCGCATCGGACCAGCTGACCGTGCGGTATAGCCTGTATGACGTCACCGCCGACAACTCACGCGGCGCGGGCGCGCTCATCGCGGCGACCGCATCCGCCGACCTGGACAACATCGACCACTCCCTCGCTTTCGGCAACACCTGGACAATCTCGTCGAGGACGGTCAACGAGACGCGTGTTCAATTGGCGTACGGCGATTTGAAGGCGCCGCCGAGCGATTTGATTGGCCCGGCGGTCAGCATCGCCGGTGTGGCGTCCTTCGGCACGTCGTCGGGCAGCCCGACACGGCGGCTGAACAAGATGTATCAAGTCGTCAACAATCTTTCCCATCAGGCCGGCGCGCACGCGCTGCGGGCGGGCGTGGATTTCGTCTTCAACGACGACACGATCACGTATCCGCGGTCTTTCCGCGGCAGCTATTCGTTCGCGTCACTCCCCAACTTCCTGACCGGCAACTACAGCGGATTCACGCAGACGTTCGGCGACCCTGTCGTCTCGCAGACCAACCCCAACGTCGGGCTTTACGCACAGGACGAGTGGCGTATCGGATCGGACCTGACGCTGAACCTTGGTGTGCGGTACGACCTTCAGTACCTGGAGACAATCACCACCGAGACAAACAATGTGTCCCCACGTGCGGGCTTCGCGTGGTCACCGGCAGGATCACAGCGTTTGGTCCTCCGTGGCAGTGGTGGTGTGTTCTACGATCGCGTTCCGCTTCGCGCGGTCGCCAATGCCATCCTCTCGGCCGGGAACACGACCGATCTGAACAACCTCCATCAGCCGAGCGTGGCCGGGCTCATTCCCACTCAGGATGGCGCGCCGACATTCCCCAATACTCTTCCCGCGCGAATTTTGACCACCACCCTGGTTGACTTCACCAGCATGGACAGGAGTCTGCAGACCGCGCACTCGACCCAGGCCAGCCTGGAACTCGAGCGTTCACTCAACAGCGGGCGCAGTGTGAGCGTGGGCTATCAATACGTTCGCGGCAACGACCTGTTGATGTCAGTGAATCAGAATGTGGCAACGTGCGTCGCCGCAGGGACGAACAATGGGTGCCGGCCAAACTCGGGATTCCGCAATAACAACCAGTACTCGTCTCCTGGAGAATCCAACTACCACGGACTGCATCTGTCGTTCGTGCAGCGGGCGACTGCGTGGTCGAGCCTGCGGCTGACCTACACGTTCTCGAAATCGATGAACGACGTGGGCGAAGCCTTTTTCAGTTCGCCGATTGATCCGACCGACATCAAGAGAGACTGGGGCCGATCAGACGATGATCAGCGGCATCGATTCGTTATCAACGGGACGGTCAACACGCCGATGTCACCGGCAGCGACGGGCTGGGAGCACCTCACGCATGGATTTCAGCTGAGTGGCATGTTGCAGTTCTACTCGGCGCTGCCTTTCAATATCACGTCAGGCGTCACGAGCCTTCAGGGAACGACCGGGCGCCCTCTGGCCAACGGCGCAGCGACGTCGGCCAACTTCGACGTCCGGGCGGTCGCGTTCATTCCGCGAAACGCAGGCATCGGCAACGATTTCTTCGCGCTGAACCTGCGAACGACGCGCGCGTTCCGAATCACGAACGACGTCAAACTCGAGGGACTCCTCGAGGCGTTCAATCTCACCAATCGAGTGAACAACCTGACCCGGAACACGAACTTCGGAAGCGGATCGTATCCGACCAATCCCGTGTCGACGTACAACCAGATCACCGCCGTCGGCGATCCGCGGATTCTGCAAGTCGGCGTGCGGCTTATCTTTTGAACACTGTGGAGTGCACTCTGAAATGAGTCTTTGGAAAGCAACTGGATCGATTCTCGTCAGCGTGGTGCTGGTGCAGACGGCCTCGGGGCGGACCGAGAGCGGCTCGACACCTATCGCTGTAAGGGATCGCGCGAACGCATTTGCCTCGCTCGCCGCCGGTAACAACTTCGCGGCGATCGCGTGGGGTGCGACGAAGGACGGCGTCACCGACGTCTACACCGCCGTCAGCCGCGACGGTGGTCGAACGTTCGGCGCTCCTGCCCGCGTGAACGCGGCCGGCAGTCCAGCACACGTATCCGGCGAGCAGCCGCCGAGGGTCGCCCTGGTTCAGCGCACGAACCAGGACCCCGCGGTCGTTGTGGTTTGGACGGCCAAGAGCGACGCCGGTTCACGACTCTTTTCGGCGCGATCGGACGATGGCGGCAAGTCGTTCGCGGCCGCGGTGGTCGTGCCAGGCACGGAAGCGGCGGGGAATCGCGGCTGGGAATCAATCGCGTCAACCCGTGACGGCTCCGTGGTCGCCATGTGGCTCGATCATCGAGCGCTCGCGGCATCATCCGGCGCATCGCCGATGAACCATGCGGAACATCAGCATGGAACCACGGGTGAAAACAAGAAAGACGGCGTCGCCCGGGCACAGCTCTCGAAGCTGTTCTTCGCGAAGCTCGGTGCCGGCGAGGGCCCGCGGCCGCTGACCGGTGGTGTCTGCTACTGCTGCAAGACGTCAATCGCAACCGATGCCAGCGGTGGAATCTATGCCGCCTGGCGTCACGTCTATGAGGGAAACATCCGTGATATTGCGTTCAGCCGATCCGTCGATGGCGGCCGGACGTTCACGACACCCGCACGAGTGAGCGATGACAAGTGGGTGCTCGACGGATGCCCCGAGAACGGACCCGCACTCGCCGTCGATCAGGGGAAGCGGATTCATGTTGCGTGGCCGACGCTGGTACCCGGTGGCCAGGCGTCGAGCGAGCCGACGCTCGGCCTGTTCTATGCGATATCCCAAGACGGCGTGCACTTCACGCCGCGGCAGCAACTGCCAACCGAAGGGTTCCCGCGTCACGTCCAGATGGTCGTGACGGGTCAGAACGAGATCGTCGCTGTATGGGACGAGCAGGCGCCTGGCACGCGTCGAATCGCAATCGCGCGTGGAACGCTGAACGCCGCTGGCGTCGCGACCTTCGTGCGACGGTCGATTGATGAGCCAGCTGCGGCGACCTATCCCGTCATCGCAGCCGCCGATGGCGGCCTCGCCGTCGCGTGGACGAGCGGGCCTTCAGGGCAAACGGTTCTTCGAACGCAGTGGCTGGCCAAGTAATGCGATCCGCGCCTCGATTCGCGCTTGTCGGCGCGCTTGCCGGCTTTCTCGGCGGTGGCTGTGGTTCGAGCCCGAGCTCGCCGTCAGCGGCGGCTACGATCACAATCGGCCCCGCCGGCGTCTCGCCGAAGCAAGTCCGTATCAGGGCGATCAACTACATCACCTTTATCAACCAGGACACGCGCCCGCATGTGATTGCGTCGGATCCGGTTGATGTCCATACACAGTGTCCAGCTCTCAACCGGGTCGGCGTGATCGCGCCAGGCGAGTCTCGCGAGACGGCGACGCTGAGCACTCCGGGCACCTGCGGCTATCACGACCACAACAACCCGGCGGATACATCCATGCAGGGGACGATCTTCGTCGAGTAGCGGGGCGTCGTTCAGCTCACCAACTTGTCCGGAAGTCGCGCAATGAACTCCCGCACCAGCTCGATCTGACGGTTCTCTGAAATGAACGTCACGTCTGTCGAGACTCTGAGAGATCGGCTCCGAGCGCTCGATGATTCCAGTTCAGTCGGAATCGTCGGGCACTCATCGATCAAACGGAGCAGCATCGCCCAGGATGGGGTATCGAGAATGGCGATGACGTCGAGGTGATCGCGGGCCCGCCACGGCGTTCCGGCGGTCAAGGACGTGTGCAGCCGCCTGCACACGTCGCGGAGATCTTCATGCAGGTCGCTGTCGTTTGACGACAATTCCAAGAGGATGTCCATCAGGCGACGAGCCACGTAAACAACGACCTGTTCGTACAGAACCGCCCATCCCACTCGGAAAACCGTTACGAGATCCTGGCGAAGCAGAAAATCCGAAGGCAACGCAGCGCTCGTTGGCTGCCGGTCCTTGTCGATGTTCGAGCCGGCCAGCCATTGCCGCGGCCAGTTCTCCAGGCCAAGATTGCACGTTGCCATCACGGCTTCCTTGGCGTCGGCCGTGTCGAATTGGCCTGAATTGAACGAGCAGGCCGACACCAGGACGTTGGCTAGATAGCCGAGTTCCTCCTGTCGTCGCGTGAATGCATTCTCGTCGTGCTCGCCGACGAACTGCATGTGCTCGGTGAGGGTTGAGCGACGATCGTTCGTAGCGATGTTCCCTGCCTGAAGAAGGCCGCGCGGTGTATCCGCGACCACCCCCGCCTCGCGAAGCGTCTCTATGAAGCTGACCATTCCGGAGTCTGCCGGTTTCGACGAGTCGAAGTCCCGCGCTGGCGCCGATGATTCGCGTTCGCTCCAGTGAGGCTGACGTTCAAGGTCGCGAAAATACGCTCGCGTGACATTGTCGCGGGACGGAACGCTGGAAGCTCGAAGCCCGACGTGTCTTGCGGTCTGAAGGAACGCCGCTGCCTGAGCCGCGGTGACATAGCCCTCACCCTCTCGGCGCTGCTCGCGATCCCCCGCCACGTCGAATCGCAGCTGCTCCGATGCGCCCAGAAGCTGGTACGAGCCGCTTTCGTCTTCAATCTGCTTTTCTGAAACGCAACAGCAGCTGCTCATCAACTTGTGAAAGAAATCCTGATGCTCCTCGCTCAGCGCGCCGAGCACGGCGACAAGCGCATCCCACGACTCACTGCGTTTTGCGACGATGGCGTAACCAGCGATCTCGCATGTGGCGCCGCCTTCCCGAACTCGTTCGATCATCGAGGGTCGCTCGTACACCTCCTCTTCCTGGCTGTCGGTGACAACCCGCCGAAACACTTCAGCAGCAACCTCCGCGGCCTGATCGACCACCACCACGTGCTCGAGAATGGCTGCCGTGACAAAGTCGACGTCGAGCCCCGCCACTTTCAACGCAGCGTTCGAGACTCCGAATTCCACCAGCACTTCCAGCCACACTCCAAAGCGGTCGGCATCGAACGTCTCTGGATGACCTGGACGACCGCTCCGCCACAAGTCGACATCGAACACGCGCATCAACTGCGCGGGCGTCGCGAGCGACACAATTTCCCCGCAATCTTCCAAGCCGACGACGCGTACGAGGCGGTGCAGGATCTGCGGATCGAGCTGTCGGACCACCTGCGGAAGATCCGGGATATCGAGGAGACGTTCGAGCACATGAGACGACCTCTTCGGATCCAGCGCGTTGGTTGGCATGCGGGCGACCTCCGGGCCGACCACAGTAGCACGATGACTTAGCGGTGTAAGCCTTTATTTTTCAATGTGTTACTAGAGTTTTTCACTAGGAGATCGGTTGACAGCCCGGTATAATAGAAGTGTCAGAAAGATCCTTCCTCCGCTCCTTTCCAAATCTCCTGTTCCGGTTTTCAATTCGGCGTTCCGATCGTTACGCGCAGGGTGTAGTCTGACCCTCAGGAGGAGGAATAAATAAACCTGGGGTAGAAGGAGGCTCTCATGAACATCCGCCTTGGCCTGCGGAGTCGGATTGCACTGGCCACCACGAGTACTGCAGCAGCATTGACCGTCGCGCTTCTCCCCTTCTCATCGACGACACCCAGCGCCGCTGAGTCGGGGGCGTATCACCAAACGAACCTGGTTTCTGATCTGCCAGGACTCGCCCTCATCACGGATCCCGATCTCGTCAACCCCTGGGGCATCAGCATGAGTGGGGGCAGCCCGTTTTGGGTTGCAGACAACGTCTCCGGTGTCTCCACGCTCTACGCTCGTGACCACCCAAACGCTACCCCGCCTGCTCCGCTGATCAAGAACGCGCTGGTCGTCACGATCCCTAGCGGATCGCCGACGGGCACTGTGTTCAACACCGGCGCCGCGACTGACTTCATCGTGCACTCCGGTTCGGCAAGCGGTCGTGCCGCATTCCTGTTTGCGTCGCAGGCGGGCATCATTAGCGGGTGGAACCCGAACGTGCCGGTGCAACCGCCAGGATCGACATCGATGCAGGCCCAAGTAGGGGCCACCGGTGATGCGGTGTATACGGGCCTCGCGATCGGGCAAGTCAGCAATGGCCAGGGCGGCACGACGACGTACCTCTACGCCGCTGACTTCGAACACGCAAAGATTGACGTCTACGACGGAGCGTTCCAACCGGCCACGCTCGATGGATCCTTCAGCGATCCGAATATCCCGAATAGTTATTCCATCTTCAACATTCAGAACCTCGGCGGAAAGTTGTACGTAACCTACGCGCAGCAGAGTCACAAGGAGCCTGACGAAGAAACCGATAAGGGTTCAGGTTTCGTCGACGTGTTCGACACCAGCGGTCACCTGCTGCAGCGGCTGATTCAGGGGAATCACCTCAATGCGCCGTGGGGCCTCGCCCTCGCGCCAGCGGATTGGGGTGTATTCAGCAACGCGCTGATCGTCGGGAACTTTGGCAGCGGTCTCCTGCACGCGTACGATCCGAGCTCGGGCAAGTATCTCGGCCAAATCAAGGACGAGAACGGCAAACCGATCGTCATCGACGGCCTGTGGGGGATCACGTTCGGTAACGGCGGCAACGGCGGCGACAAGAACGCGCTGTACTTCGCCGCGGGAATACAGGACGAGACGCACGGGCTGTTCGGCTCGCTCAGGGCCGTGCCGCAACCCTAGGCTTCTGGCCGGGATCCGTTGACCGGGATGCGGGATCCGATCGGACTCCGGATCCCGGATCACGGATCCCGACGCGGCTCACCAACCCGTCAGAGCCTCTTCGAAGAGCCGCGCGAGCTCCTCCGGTCCTGCAGGACGTGGCGACAGCTTGGTAACGCGGTGTTGCGGCAGCGTCCCTTCCACGAGCCGCGGAATGTCGGCTGACGTGTAGCCAACCGCCTTCAGGCCATTAGGCACGCCAAGCCGCTCCATGAACCAGACGAGCCTCTCGGCGAGAATCTTTCCCGCATCTTGGTCCTTCGCACCGGTCACGCTGGCGCCAAGCGCCTCGGCTGCCTGCAGGTGACGTGCGGGATTGGCACCCGCGGTGAACCGGAAGACCGCCGGCGCGTTGAGGATCACCGACATCCCGTGAGGGATGAGCGGATGATCGGCGGGATATCCGGGTACGGTGAAACTCCTGACCAGGCCGGACACTGCATACGACATCCCGTGCGGCAAGTGCACACCGGCGTTCCCGAATCCCACCCCGGCGTACGACGCGGCCAGAATCATCTGCGCACGCGCGTCGTCATTTCCGGGATCGTCGACCGAGGGAATCAGGCAGCGTGCAACGATTCGAAGCGCCTGCAGCGCCCAGATGTCGCTGATCGGATTCGAGCCCTGATAGGCAGGTCGAAGCAACGGACTTGCGGGGCGCGGTCGGGACGTGAAGGGCAGGGCGGTGAACGACTCGATCGCATGGCTGAGGATGTCGAGCCCGCTCGATGCGGCGACCTGACGGGGCATGGTGCGCGTGTTGTCTGGATCGAGCACGCCGAGTGTCGGCTTCAGCCGGCGGCTTGCAATCCCCGTCTTCGCGTGAAGGTCGGTGTAATCGAAGATGCTGACGCCGGTCGTCTCGCTGCCCGTGCCTGCGGTTGTTGGAATCGCAATGAGCGGCTTGAGCGGACCCGGTACCGGAATCGCCTTTCCAATCGGCGCATTGACGTAGTCGAGAAAGTTCGCCGGCGGATACGTCGTGTAGAGGTTCACTGCCTTGGCCGTGTCGATCACCGATCCACCGCCGACCGCCACGATCCCGTCAGGCGCGTGAGCTTCGGCGAACTGGATTGCCTCACGAAAGGATCCGTCGGTCGGTTCGACACGGACACGGTCGAAGAGGACGGATTGGACGCCCGCAGCTTCGAGCGCCGTACGCACGATCGCCACCGGCGCAAGCTGCGCGACGTTTTGATCGGTGACGACCAACGCCCGGCGTACGCCCAGATCGGCGAGATCCATTCCCACCTCCTGCGTCGCGCCGACGCCGAATCGGATGTTGGAGGTGGCCATCTCGAACGCGAATTCATTGCTCATGCGTCGTGATCGTCGCACGGCGACACGGCTTTGTCATCTCACGTCAGCGTCGGTCACTGTCGAACGGCACGGGCCCACGGCAACACCGAAGATCGGAAGATCCGAAGATCCGAAGGAGTCGTTAACGCCCGCCACCACGCGCTTCGCGCGTCAGGCCGGAGGCCGGCGGCGGCGGACGCCACGGTCGGCGCTGTCCGGCTGGCGCACGGGGCGCCAGCCGGGATTGCACGCTGAAAAAGACACGCTGGCGGTCGCGCAAACGTGTGGGCCCGCCAGCATCAGCGTGATCCTGTATTCCTTCGGATCTTCGGATCTTCGGATCTCGGTGTTGAGGCCGTGGGCCCGTGCAGTTCGACAGTGAATGTCGGTGATGATCAGGACGGAGCTCGGCGGCGTCCGATACTTCGAAGTCTTCGAATTATCGTAGGCGCTCAGCGCATGTCGTCGGCTATCATCGTAACAATCAACACGGACAAACCCTGATCGTTTCTCGGGATGACCCCCTTTTCACCCATTCCGTCTCGCCACCCGATACGAGTCGTCCTGTCGTCGCCGGCACTCCAGCGGTTCATCTCCGTCAGAAACGCCGCGGCACTGGTGATCGCGCAGCTGGGCATTGCCGCATTCTTCGTTCCTGGCATCATGCCGGTCGCGCTGGGTGAATCGGCCGGCTGGTTCGTCCTTGCCGCCACGGGGCTGGCCGCGCTCGTCCGCGCGATCGATCTGGAAAGCTGGGCCCTCCTCATGCCCGGCGGACTGGAGGCCCGTGCCGCCGCCGCCTTCGGCGCCCGCGCCGCAGGCATCGCTGCCGGCGCAGCGCTCGTCGAACGTCTCCTCCTCGGTTCGCTGACGTGTCTCATCGCAGGCCACTACCTCGTCGCGGTCGTGACGACGAGCGAATCGCGATACGCCGGGCTCCTGAGGCCGGAGGATCTCGCCACAGTGCTGGCCGCAGTGGTGATGGGAGTGCTGTGGATACACGCCCGCATGGGACGCGATCTACGTCGCGAGACGCTCGCGGAAGGCGTATGGATCGGTGTCGCTATCCTGACGGCCGCCATCGTGTGGGGTCTCGCGACAATCGCGCACGGAACCGCGGTACCAATCCGGGCTGTCGTCTCGGCGCCCCGGCCGATGCTCGATACCGGTTGGTGGCTGCTTGATTTGGTTGTCACCTGCACGCTGGGTCTCGCGCTCACGCTGCCCGTCATCGGCGGCGGCGATGCCCTGGCGCGTGCGGCCCATGAGTTTCCTCCGCCGCGCGTAGACGCGCTGCGACGGACCGGCGTGGTGACCGTCACCTTCGCGCTCATCGTCACAACCCTCGGCACCTTCCTGGTCACCTTGCTCATTCCGGCCGCCGATCAGCCGCTCTGGATCAATGCGCCACTTGCGGGCCTCGTCCAGCGACTGACCGGGCCTTGGTGGGCACGAAGCCTGATGTCGTTCGCGACCGCGGCCGCTGCCGTGCTGGTCGTCGTGCCCGCGGCGTATACCGCGCTTCGGGACGCGGAGAAGATGCTGCACCGCGCGTCGACGGACGGCACCCTGCCATCTGGCCTGGCCTCACTGCATGCCCGCTTTGGCACGCCGGCGCGCGCGATCGACATGACGATCGTGGCCATGATGCTCATCATCGTCGCGACGGCCGGCCGGATCGGGTGGCTCGCACGCGCGTATGGCTTCGCGATCGCGGTGATCGTCGTGCTGACGGCCGGGGCCCTCACACGACTTCGCCGTACCCGCCAGGGCGCCACACCGTTCAAGGCGCCGTGGAATCTGCGGCTGCGCACGCGCGAAGCGCCGATCGGACTCATCGTCGCAGCCGGCCTCCTCGCCGCCTGCAGCATCGTGATGATCGTCGTCGGTGACATCGCGACGATCGCGTCCGCAATGCTCGTCGCCGCCGTGTCAGCCTCAATCATGTTCGGCAGAACACGCGGGCCCTCCGCGGAACTGCAGGCTGACGAGGGCGCATCGGATCTGCTGCGCGCGGTCGAGCTGTCTCTGGATCAGATCGCGGCTCGCGCGGGAAACATTCTGGTTCCGGTTCGGAACCCACACGCGCTATCCCACGTCGTCGCGGCGCTGCAGGCCGCCGGCGATCGCGACGTCGTGGTGATGACGGCGCGGCTGATCGACGTCGACGTTCCAGAGGACTCGGTCGGGCAGAGCACGCCGACGATGTACGAGCGGCGGCTGCTGTCGGACGTCGTCGCGCTGGCGGAGCGGATTGGCCGGCCGGTGCGGCTCATGATCGTGCCGGCACGCAACGTGATCGACGCGATCGTCGCAACCGTTGTCAGGCTCCGGTCGTCGGACGTCTACGTCGGCGAGTCCGCGACGCTCTCGGCCGCCGACCAGGCGAGATTGCTCGGGGAAGCCTGGGAGCGCACCGACAAACCGGAGGGACTCGACGTCAGGCTCGTGATCTGTCATCGCAGCGGCCGCGCCGATTCGTATCATCTCGGCGCTCATCCCCCTTCGCTCGCACCCGTTGATCTCGATCTAATTCATCGCCTGTGGCTCGACGCCGTCAAGGCCGTCGGTCCGCACGTGCATCACCACGACGTCGTCAGAGCAGCGTTGAGACAAATGGAACACCAACTCAGCGGTCCCGAACGGGATCATGCCATTGCCGCGATCCGGGAGGTGGCGCAACCAGCGGAAGAACTGGCCGCTATGCTCCGCGGACGCGATTACGCGCGACTGCGCGACGTGCTTCGCAATCGCCACGCCGGCGACGTCGCCGAGCTGCTGACATCGCTCAGCCAGGAAGATCAAGTCATCGTCTTCCGTGTGTTGCCGCGCAAGGACGCTGCTGACGTTTTTGAATATCTCTCGCAGGAAGCCAAGGAAGGCCTCCTGAAGACGATGGCTCAAGGAGAGGTCGCCGAGCTGCTCAACAACATGGCGCCGGATGACCGCACCCTGTTTCTGGAAGAACTGCCCGCCGAAGTCACGCGCGAACTGCTGGCCCTGTTGACGCCCGCAGAACGATCGGTTGCGGTATCGCTGCTCGGTTACCCGGAAAAGTCCGTCGGCCGCTTGATGACGCCGCAGTACGTTGCGGTCCGTGAGCAGTGGACGATCCAGCAGGTCCTCGACTACGTCCGCATCCACGGACACGACAGCGAAACGCTCAACGTCATCTACGTCGTCGACGAAACCGGATTGCTGATCGACGACGTCAGAATTCGCGAGTTCCTGCTGGCACCGCTCGATCGGCGGGTCGCGGATCTGATGGATCGCCGTTTCGTCGCCTTGAAAGCGACCGACGATCAAGAGACGGCGGTCGGAATATTCCGACAGTACGACCGCTCCGCGCTGCCGGTCACCGATACGGCCGGCATGCTCATCGGCATTGTCACGATCGACGACGTGCTGGACGTCGCGGAAGCGACGGCGACGAGAGAGATTCAGCGAATCGGCGGTTCCGAAGCCTTGGATGAACCGTACATGCAGGTCGGATTCGGACGAATGATTCAGAAACGGGCCGGGTGGCTGACGGCGCTGTTCCTCGGCGAAATGCTGACCGCGACGGCGATGGGAGCCTTCGAACGGGAGATCTCGCGGGCGGTCGTTCTCGCGCTCTTTGTTCCGCTGATCATCTCGAGCGGCGGCAACTCCGGCTCACAGGCGTCCACGCTCGTCATCCGCGCGCTCGCGCTCGGAGAGGTCAGCCTTCGCGACTGGTGGCGGGTCATGCAGCGAGAGATTTTTGCCGGGTTGTCGCTCGGCGTGATCCTCGGCAGCATCGGGTTCCTGCGAATCACCGTGTGGTCCGCGTTCTCCAACATCTACGGCCCGCACTGGCTCCTGGTCGCCATCACGGTGGCGGTCGCGCTCGTCGGCGTCGTGTTGTGGGGAACGCTGAGCGGATCGCTGCTGCCATTTCTGCTGAAGCGGCTCGGCTTCGACCCGGCGGCGTCGTCGGCGCCCTTCGTCGCGACGCTCGTCGATGTGACGGGGTTGGTGATCTACTTCTCTGTCGCCCTCGTGGTCTTGAAAGGCACCCTCCTCTAGCGGCATTGCTGAATGCTGATGTCCAGATGCTGAATCGGCGGGGCCTGACGACCGCGCCCGCCGATTTGTTACACCAGCGTTACACGGCTGTCACAACCCCTTGAGCGCGGGATGAGTAGCATCCACCGACGTCTTCATACTGACGGAGGATGCATGACAAGGACAGACAAAGGACTCAGACTGCGTAGACTCATGATGCCAGCGCTCACCGCCGTACTCGTCGCAACCGTTGCAACCGCAATGTCAGCCGGTCAACGAGGCGGGCACGACGACGACGATGAGCAGGGCGATAGCGATGGACACACTTACGCGATTGGTTTATGGGGTGATTTTCCCTACTCCGATACACAGGCGCTTATCGGCGTGCCGAACCTGATCGCCGACATGAACAAGCACCATCTCGCCTTTACTGCGCAGGACGGCGACCTCAAGGGCGGAAACGGCACGCCCGGCTCGATTACGCCAACCATCTGCAGCGACGCACTCTACGTGCAGGCGCAGGGCTTCTTCGACGACCTGAAAGCGCCCGCGATCTTCACCCCCGGCGACAACGACTGGACCGACTGTGATCGACCGTCGAACGGCTCCTTCAACTCGCGGGAACGACTCGATCACGAGCGGCAGGTGTTCTTCTCGACGCCGTTCACGCTCGGGCAGCACAAGTTCCGTCAGCAGGTGCAGATGGACGCGCTGTGCCTCAACCAGGCCGGTGCGCACGTGCCCTGCGTCGAGAACCGCCGGTGGACGCTCGGCGGCGTGACCTACGCAACCCTCAACGTCCAGGGGTCCTGCAACAACTTGTGCGATACCAACCCCGATCCGGACGAATTCAATGCGCGCAATGCCGCCAACATTGCATGGCTTCACGAAACGTTCGACGAGGCGAAGGCCCAGGATTCGGCGGCGGTGATGATCATCGCGCAGGCGAACCCCGGCTGGGATCTCACCGACGGCACGCGCGCGCCGCTGCGCAATCCGCAGACGCTAGACGAGACCGACGCGAACTCGGGCGCGAAAGACGGCTACAAGACGTACCTGGTGGCGCTGCGCGACGAGGTCATCGCGTTCCGGAAGCCGGTCGCCTACGTGCACGGCGACTCTCATTACTTCCGCATCGACAAGCCATTCCTGGACGCGCAAGGACGACGGCTCGAGAACTTCACGCGGGTCGAAACGTTTGGCGACAACCAGGCGAATGGCAACAATGACGTTCACTGGGTCAAAGTTCTGGTGGACGCGCGGAGCCGCGACGTCTTCTCGTTCCAGCCGCAGATCGTCCCCGCGAATCGGACGGCGGTGCCTCTTCCCTGATCCGTTCTTTGCGGTTCTACAGGGTTCAACGAGGTTCCAACTCGAGGACCCTGTAGAACCCTGTAGAAGCTCGTCCGTCTAGTAGCTCGATTGCCGTTTCGGGGGTAGCCTAGATCCGATGGCTACCGATTTTCACGAGGCGCAATCCCTCCACGATAGTCTGTCGATCGACTCTTCTCTCGCGCAGGTCCGAGAAGCGCTCATCCGAATCAACGAACTGGATGCGCAGTACAGGGCGGGGACTATTCACGTCAACGTTCCGGCCGCGCTCCACGAATCGGACCAGCCGCTCGAGCAGCTCATCGAACGGCTGCTGCCGGCATCCCACGCGGCGCTGCAGGCCGCCTCGCGCAGTCTTTTCTTTTCGCTGCCGGTCGCCTTCGATCCTGGAGAGTCGGTTGGGCCGTATCTCGGTCTGATTGACCGCGATCCGGTTGGCACGCCGTACCGCTTTCTCGATATGGGTGCGCTCATCGCAACCAGTGCGTTCGGCGAGAACGAACCGGCGGTCGTCGGTGCGATCCTCGAGTCATTGCCATTCGTGATCTCGCGGTATGCGCACTCCGAGTACCAGACGAGCCTCTCGCTTCGTCTGAAGGCGGCGTTGAATCAGCTCGCGCCCACCGGTACCCCGCGCCACTTCATCGTCAACACCGGCGCCGAGGCAGTGGAAAACGCGATGAAGTCGGTGCTCCTGAATCGCGTCAAGACGACTGGCGAAGCCGACGGCGGATTCATCGTGTCATTCGATGGAGCATTTCACGGCCGGACGCTCGGCTGCCTTGCGGTGACCCACCGGAAGAAGGCGCGGCTCGGCTTTCCGACCTTCGATTGGCCGCACATTTCATTTCCATTCGAGGAAACCAGTTCGCCGAAAGGCACGGCGCGACGGGAGGAACGCACGCTCAAACAACTCTGGGACCTCCTGGTCTCGGGGCGACTGCCGCGAGCTGAAAAGAGCAAGGATACGTTCCGGCGCGAGATGGATGCGCTCGACGAGTTCCTGACCAATCCAGGAAGCGACGTCAACGGCTTCATCGTCGCTCAACGCGCACATCTCACGCCCGACGTCGTGCGGCGCTCGCGCCGGGTCGCCGCCGTCCTGGTCGAGCCGATTCAGGGAGAAGGCGGCGTCCGTTTCGCCAGCGCCCGCTTCATGCGCAAGCTGCGGCTGTTGACGAAGATCTACGACGTGCCGCTCATCTTCGACGAGGTCCAGACCGGTTGGGGCGCCGCCGGACGCACGTGGGCACACGAACTGTTCGATCTGCCTTCCCCTCCCGATGTCGTCACCTGGGCGAAGAAAGCGCAGAACGGGGTGCTCTTCGTCAGCGAAGAACTGGCGACATTCTTTCAGGAGGAAAAGAAATTCAACACGACGTGGGAGGGAGACTCCGTCGGCATGGTCCGGCTGCTCGCGCTGATCGACAAACTCGATCTCGAGCAGGTCAGACGCACGGGGGATCTCGCGCGGCGCGGGCTCGAGACACTGGCGCGGGACTATCGTCAGATCCTGAAGAACGTCCGCGGCGCGGGCGTCATGCTGGCCTTCGATGTCCTGCGCGCCGACTGGCGCGACGCGCTGCGTGACCGCACCTTTCGACGCGGCCTGATACTGCTTCCCGCCGGGGAGCGTACATTGCGGTTCTATCCACGCTACGACACCGTGCCATCGTCGATCGACGAAGCAGTGTCGATTCTTCGACAGAGCATCGAGGACCTCCTCGGAGGAACAATCGAGGCGGCCACCACATCGGCACCCGAGATCAGAGTGGGCGCGCTTGCCATTCCGCTCGACACCATCGAGCCAATCGATCTCACGCCTGCCACGTTCCATGCGTTGAGGTCAGAGATTGCCGCAGTGGAACTGGAGCGATACGGGACCGTCTCGCACTATCCGCCGGACGTCCTTCGGGCCGGCCGCCGACCGTTGCTCCAGTACTCTGCCGAGACGCTCGAAGCGACGATGTCGAGTCCGAGCGCGATGGGCGTTGCGCTGCGCGATCGGGTGTCGGGTCGAGTGGTCGCCTACGCGTTGGGCAGCATGCTCGAGGACCATGATGAGGAAGGGGTCCACGCGGATCCGCATTTCGGTGAAAACAACACGTTCTACCTTCAGGCGATGGCCACGCTGCCAACGGTGCAGAACAATACCGAACTCGAAAACTACCTGTTCGAAACGATCCGGGCTCGCGCAATCGCCGCGGGCTTCCTGTACTTGTCGATGCTGATTGAGGAGCAGTTACTGCAAACGGGCCCGGCGTGGTTGCGTGGCGCCGCTGTGCTCGAACGAATCGAGAACTACCTCGGGAGCGGTAGTCCGTTCGCCTATTTCCAACTCGCGCTCACCAAGGCGCCGGAGAACGGTACTTCCGGCGATGGGAACTCGGCTCCGCCACAGACGTAAGTTCCTAGTGAGAAGGGCGCTTGACGATGTGGACATCGGACGTAAAGCAAGGTCGGGAAACCACGCCGCTCAGGCTACCGGATGTCCGACGGGTTGCATCCGATATTGCGCGCCAGGAAGATCCGGCGCTCCAGGTGTTTGCAGCCACCAACGGCGAAGGCGCTGACTATACCGAAGTCATCCTCAGACTTCACAAATCCTCCACACATCCCACGCATCTTGTCATTGGCGTCCGGCGCAACGCGGGCGAACCACAGGTCCGGCGTCTGCTGCGCGACCGGTTGAGAGATCAGCTGCGAAGTCTCTCAATCAATGACCCCTCCAGCTTGTTCCCCATCCGGACCGAAGACGTTACCTAGCGGTTGACGGGGCGCCTGCATGAAGCGGCAGCCCCGTCGCCGCAGGAGACGGGTGTCAGGCAGTGAATCGTGAATTCGATTCGAATGTCGCGGACCGGGGCGGGGAGTACTTTCACGATTCACTGCCTGACACCGTTATTTCTTCGCCGGTGCCTCGTAGACACGCAGACTCCGGATCGACCAGGGCGCTGGATCCGCCGGTGTTTCGGTCTCCGTGATTTTGACGAACTTCGCGCGTGTTGGCGCGAACGTGATCGTGGTGTGGGCCCCATCTCCCTTGCCCTCAGCCACCGGCTTGCTCCAGTTGGTGCCGTCGGTCGAAACCTGGACCGAGTAGGCACGCGGATAGCCGATCACCTGCGGACCTCCACCACCACCGAAGCCACCGCGACCACCGCGTCCCTGCGGGCCAGTCTGCGCGCCCGGCGCAGCTGCCGCACCGTCAGGAGCTGGCGCGGGTTGACCCGCGGCGGGAGCTGAAGCCGTCGGTGCTGTCGCACCGGCGGGCGCCCCGGCTCCAGGCGCGGGTCCCTGGCCGCGACCGCCGCGGCCGCCACCGCCCATTGATGCCGTCGAATCGAACTGGACTTCCGTAATCACTGCGGGCTGCGGCAACTCAATCGAGAACCACATGCCCGCCGCCTGCGGCGCACCGGTGCTCCACCCGCGCAGTGTCGAGGCGCCTCCAGCGGTCTCCGAACCGTGGCTGGCGGAAAGCTTCCACTGCTGCGAGTCGAGCGGCCGCGGCAGCGATGCTTCGAGCTCGGCGATCGTCCACGGGTTCGTTCGATCGGCAATCTCGGCCCGCACCCGTGCGACGTCGGCCGGCGTCACGAGTCCACCGTTATTCCCAAAACTGGTGCGAACGTATGACGCGATCCCTGCGACCCACTCGTCGGTCCCGCCCATCGGCACCATGACGTCGCGGTACGTCTTGCCGTCGAGCGGTCCCTGGAGTCCTCTGAGCAATACCTTGATCACATAATCGCGGTGACCCTGCACCCGCGGCGACGCGGCAAGCGGAGGCGCCATCATCGTCCCGGCCGGCGCTCCCTCGAGTGGAGCGCCCGATCCGTCGGGACCATGACATGCAAAGCACACGGCGCCGAAGACATCGTTCCCCTGCTGCAGCCGCTTCTCTTCGTCCGGGGTCAGCGGACCACCGCGGCGTCCCGCGCCACCGCCGAAGGCTGGCGCTGGTGCGAGCAGCCGCTCGCCAATGAGCGCGACGCCTTTCGAATTGTTCGCGGACTGCGCCGCTTTCACGAGATCGGGCGCGTCGGCAAGCTTGAACAGCGTGGCGGTCAGCAGCGCCTGAATCACGACGTTCGTGTCGGGGTCCTTCGTGAGAGCGCGATAGTCGCCGGCGAAACTCTTGTCGCCCGCCTTGTAGAGCGTCTCGCTCGCGCGAATCGCCTGGATCCGCATCCGCGGGTTCTTGTCCTCCATCGCTGAACGCACCAACGCGGGGTTCAGGGCGCCGAGTCCTTCGAGCGTCCACAGCGCGTGGAACCGCGCAAGCAGGTTGTCAGACGATCTGACCGTCTGCTCGAGCGCCGGCACGACTGATTTGTCCTGCTTCAGAATCAGCAGCCGCTGCGCCGTGTCGCGCCACCAGCCGTTTGGATGCGAGAGATGCGCGACCAACTGCGCGGGCGTCTCGCTGTACATGCGCGGCGCGGTGAAGTCCGGTGTGATCGCGGGAATGGCCGTCTGACCGATGTTGGTCTCTGTCGCGGGCACCGCCTCACGGCCGTCGTAGCGCAGCCGCCAGATCCGCCCGTGCTGCGCGACCTTGTCGAGTTGATACTGCTCGATCTTCGCGCGCAGGTATGAGCCAGGACCCGACCACTGCAGCTCCTGGATGATGCCGTGATACATGTCCGCGATGTAGACGGTCCCGTCCGGCCCGTTGCTGATATTGACCGGCCGGAACAGCTGGTCTGTGCTGGTCAGGAACTCCGACTGCGGGTACACGTTGCGCAGCTGCGTCAGCCCTTCGACGTTGTCGATCTTCGCTCGCCGAATCAGCCGGCCGACCGGTTCAGTGAACAGCAAATCGCCCTTCAGATCCGCCGGCAGCCGATCGCCGCGGACGATCGCCGGTCCGGTTGCCGCCGTGAAGTGATTCAGGTTCTGCGCCGGCATGCGAGTGCGCGGGAGGCCGCCCTGCATGTCGCCAATCCCGGGCGCCGGCCAGACGACGGCAAAGTCTTTTTCAAATCCATTTTCCATCCCTGCCGGGCAGTTCGGATTCGGCGCGGGAGGAGGAGCCGCGGGCGCACCGGCTCGGCCGCCGCGACCCGCCGCCGGACATGGTGTGAACGAGCCGTAGTGAACCGGGAACTGGAAATTCATCGGCCCACGTTCGCCGCCCGCGTCCACGAACCACGGCTTCCCGTCGTCATCTGAGGCAAGCCCCCACTGACCGCCGTTCGCGCCGGTCGGCTCGCGAAGAAATCCGGAGGGCGTCCAGCGGATTCGGAACGGGTTGTAGGTCGTGTAGATCCAGTTGTCCATGTTCCAGAGGAGGCCGGCCTTCTGGTGCTCGATGTTGGCGTCGCCGCTCTGGCCGATGCCGGTGAAGACGACTTCGCGTTTGTCGGCAACCCCGTCACCGTTCGTGTCGGTCCACTTCACCAGGTCGTCGGAGTCGGTTTCGCTCGTCAGGATGACGCCATCCTGCAGCGGAAGAATCATGCGCGGCGCCACCAGTTTGTCGACGAAGACGGTGCGCTTGTCGTAGTGGCCGTCGCCCTTGGTGCTCTCCCACCGGCTGATGCGGCTGATGGGCTCGTGTTCGCGGCTGGCGCCGGCGTCCATCATGTAGCTGATCATTTCGCCGACATACATCCGGCCGTTGCCGTCGAACTCGATCAGCGTCGGGCTGATGATCTGCGGGTCCGCCATCACGAGCTCCAACCGGTAACCCGTGGGCAACATGAATCCCTTTGCCTCGTCCTCTGGCGTGTGGGCGATATACGGCTTTTTGGGTGTAAAGTCGCTCGCTTCGCTGGTCATGGATCCGCGGCCGCCGCCAGGCCCACCGAAACCGCCCGCCCGAATCGGCGCGCCGGGCGCCTGCTTCGCGGCGGTTCCCGCCATTTCGTACTGACCGTCCATGACCGACAGGTTTGCGCGCAGCGCCGGGCCCGTCGCGTCCGGCGTCAGCGTCATCACGCTGGGGATGGGATTGCCCTGCATGCTGGAGACGTACTTGAGGACGAGGCTCTTGCCGGAGAGAGAGATGTCGGTGACGTTCAGCGCAGGCTGCATATCGGAACTGACCGTCGCCGTGACGCGCCCGGCATCGGCCTTGATGCTGACGACCTGCGTCGCCTCCCCCGCTCCCATCGACAAACTGACGAGCCAGTCGCCCATGAAGGGCGCCGCCTGTTCCGGCGTAATCGACGGTGCACTGACTGCACCCTGGGCCGGCGCTCTGCCAGCTTGCGTGGCCGTCGCGTGCGCAATGAACAATGACGCGGAACTCGCGATGACAAGGGTCGTCAACGCGGAACGAAACAAGCGGAACATGGACACTCCTTGGGAGCGGACTTAAAAAATTGCGCTCTAGTTTATTCGACCGCTTGGATTTTTGGCATGTGCCGCCATCGTTTTGTCATAAATGCAGCGCGCCGGTATCCGTGACGCGGGATCCGGGATCCGGTCCGCCTCGGCGGCTGCGCCGCCGTCGGCGGACTCATAGTCGATCGTGCAGACATCCCGCCCTTCGGATCCCGGATCGCGGATAACGGATCCCGACAGTCATCCCAGCCCAAGCAGTGCGGCCGCATTGCCGCCGAAGATTCGTCGTCGCACCTCGTCGCTGACGTCGAGGCCTCGAATCGTCTCGATCATCAGCGGAATGCTGCCGATTTGATGGGGATAATCGCTGCCGGCAAGGATCCGGTCGGGTCCGGCAAAGTCCAGCGCCAGGCGCACGGCTGAGGGGTTGAAATTGACCGTGTCGTAGTAGAACTGGCGCAGATAGTCGGACGGCGGCCGATCGATGTGCTGACGGCAATCAGCGAACGCTCGATAGCCTCGATCCAGCCGCTCGGCGAGGTACGGGATCGCGCCACCCATGTGCGTCAGCACCCATCGAATCCGGGGATGACGCGCGACGACACCACTGAAAACTAACGTCGCCGCCGCCAGCGTCGTGTCCATCAAGAAGCCCACCAGCGGCATCAACCAGTAGTCGAGCATCGCCTCGACGCCGGCGGGGTCGGTCGGGTGGATGTAGATCACGGCTCCGAGCTCATCCGCCTTTTTCCACAGAGGCGCAAAGCGCACGTCCGCAAGCGCGACGTGGTTGACGTTGCTGAACACCATCGCGCCGGGAAGCCGCAACTCGGTCATCGCGCGCTCGAGCTCGACGACCGACGCGGCGGGATCGTTCAGCGGCAGCGTGGCCAGGGCGGTGAACCGCGGGCTGCGTTCGCGGACGACCGCCGCAAACGCGTCGTTGATCTCACGCGCGAGTGTGACGGCGACGTTCGGTGCCTCGACGTGCACGCCCGGTGTCGTGAAGCTCAAGACCTGCGTCGTCACGCCTTGCTCGTCCAGCACGCGCTGTCGGTACGCAATGTCGCGATGGCCGGGCACCAGGATGTTGTAGTCGCCGGGATAGTGGACGCACGGGTTGCCGTCGGCGTCGTAGGTCACCTTGACGACCGATGCCGTCTCCAGCGCCCGCACATACGACGGCGGGTAGTAATGATTGTGAAAGTCAACGATTCGCATGGCACAGATAGTAATAGACGGGAACCCCGGCAAGGACGAGACCGAGACCAACGGCGGCTTCGCGCGGATCGATTGCGAACTGGTTGAATGTGTCGCGAAGGAACACGTAGACGCCGCCGGTGTATGGAAACGCAGACGCTAATTCCGCGCAGACCATCGCGCCGCAGAGCGTCAGCAGGCCGCAGGCAAGCCAGACGACCATGATCTGCGCGGGCGTTTCGAGATGACGGGCAATCTCCGACGGCTGCACGAAAATCGACGCGCCGATGATCGTCCCGGCGACCATCGCGATGGCGTTCAGGCGTGTGAGGGGACGCAGGAGCTCCGACAAAGGCCACGAGTGTAATGCGTTGGCGCCTGTTGTCTAACTGTAACCGAGGGGCTTTCGCCCCCCGGACTCCCCGACACGCTCTCTCGCTCGCCGCTCCGCCGGCTCGCTCCGTTCGCGTGGCTCGCTCGCACGCTCGCTCGCGCTGCTGTTTTGGCGCCGATGGTTTCTGAGATACGTTCTATGCTGCTGAGCCCAGCCGGATCCCGAACCACGGATCCAGCCAGCGAAGAAGAGGAAGAGGATCGCAACCATGACCAGACCGCCGTACGCCCGGATTGGAACGATCATCTGCGTGATGACGCTTGCCGCCACTGCTCTGACCCTGCGTGCCGATCTAAGTACTGTGAAGACCGATGCGGGCACCCTCTCTGGCGCGCCGGCATCCGGCGCCGTAACCGCCTACCTCGGCATCCCCTATGCCGCCCCCCCCACCGGTGACCTTCGCTGGCGGCCGCCTCAACCGGCCGCGCATTGGGACGGTGTGCGCAAGGCGGACCATTTCGGCACGAGCTGTATGCAGAACCAGGCCGGGTCGCGCCTCCCATGGACTGAGGAGTTCATGACGCAGGGTCCGATCGGCGAAGACTGCCTCTTCCTGAACGTCTGGACTCCGGCAAAGGCCCCGACCGCGAAGCTTCCGGTGATGTTCTGGATCTACGGCGGTGGATTCAACGAGGGCTCGAGCTCGGTCGCGGTGTACGACGGCACCGAGCTGGCGAAGAAAGGTGTCGTTCTTGTCAGCGTGAACTACCGCGTCGGTCCACTCGGTTTCCTGGTCCATCCCGAGCTATCGAAGGAATCCGAACACCACGTGTCCGGCAACTATGGCTTGCTCGATCAGATCGCCGCGCTGCAGTGGGTGAAAAAGAACATTGCCGCGTTTGGTGGCGACCCTGCCACGGTCACGATCTTCGGACAGTCGGCTGGTGCGATCTCCGTCGTCGATCTGATGCGGTCGCCGCTGGCGAAAGGTCTCTTCATCCGCGCCATCGCACAGAGCGGTCCGGGCTTGCTGCCGTCCAACGCGCTCGGTGCTACCACGACCCTCGCCGACCGGGAGGCCGCCGGGGCGCGTTACGCGGAGTCGAAAGGCGCGCATTCTCTGGCAGAGTTGCGCGCTCTGCCGCCTGCGACGTTTTTTGCTTCGACCGGCGGGCGCGGTGGCGTCGCCGCACCCAATGGTCCCTTCAAGGACGGATGGGTCCTGCCCGGCACCGATCCGGCCGAACAGGTGCCGTTGATGCTGGGGTTCGTCGCGGACGACATCGGCGTTGGTGGCGGCGGTCGTGGCGGTGCCGCAGCGCCGTCGGTTGCCTCGTATGAAAGTTCGGCACAACAGGCCTATGGTGATCAGGCCACCGACTTCCTGAAGTTGTATCCCGTGAAAGCCGACAGCGATGTGACGGCGACTCAGAAGATCGCGGGACGCGATCGCGCCCGCGTGTCGATGGATCTCTGGTCCGCTGAGCAGGAGAAGGCAAGCAAGCGCGTCTACACCTACTACTTCGACCGCGTCCTTCCGTGGCCGGCGCACCCGGAGTTCGGGGCGTTCCACACGTCCGAAGTCCCTTATGTCTTCGAGACGATCGCCAAGATCGATCGTCCGTGGGAACCAGTGGACAAGAAAGTGTCTGACGCCGTGTCGTCGTACTGGGTCAACTTCGCCACCAAAGGAGACCCGAACGGCGCCGGCCTCCCATCATGGCCGGCTTACAGTGCGACGGCCCACAAGACGATGGAGCTCGGCGCCCAGATGGGACCGATGAACGTCGCCGAGCCGTCGAAGATGGAGTTCTTTCTGCGCGTGTTGAAGAAGTGAAGTCGCTGGAGTCTATTCAGAATTCAGCATTCACGTTATCCGAACGCTTCGATCTTGATCCGATCGCGGGGCACGCCGAGCGTCGTCAGGTAGACCTGCATCGTCTCGAGGAATCGCGGCGGCGGGGTCGTGCCTTTCGCGGCGTGCGCGCGCTTGTCCCAGACGCTGATCGCCGGGCCGCAGGAGTAAATCAGCGACCGCGGCTCGCGTTCGAGTATGCCGCCGAGCAGTTCCAGCGTGACCCGGCCGCTCCGTACGTCTTCGTCGTCCGACGCCGCCGCCGCCTCGCGCGTGAGCATGTGAATGACCTGGAGTCTGTCGGGATTTGCTCGCCGCAAGCGCGCCAGGTCGCGTCGAAAAATCACATCCTGCCAGGTCTTGTTCGAATACACGAACGTATGCCGGAGGTTCGGATGGCGCCGCAGTGAGTCCTTGATCATCGAGACGTTCGGAACGCTGCCGGATCCCGCACACAGGTGCAGAATGTGCTCGGTATCGATGTCGTCGGGAAGCACGTAAGCGCCTGCGAAGCCGACGACGGCCATGCGATCGCCGACCCGGGTTTCATGCACGAGGAACCCCGAGATCAATGGCGGATAGGCCATCTCCCCGTCGTACAGCTCTTCTTTGATCGTGATCGCGACGCCATCCTCGTGAGGCGCCGAGCACATCGAGTAGGCACGCGGCGGCTCGGGCCGTCCCTTCAAGTGTTCGAGGTAGCGCGTCATGCTGCCGAGTGCGGGGAACTGGTGCGGATCAATCGTGACGTACTGACCCGCACGGTAGGTGACCGGTTCGCCGACGTCGAGAACGGCGGTGATCGTGTCCGGCGTTTCGATGATGACTTCGGACACGACGGACTCATATCGCTTCGTCGCCGGCACGCGCGTCGTGGCCCGTTCCGTTGTCATATCGCTGATTACCGCTCGTGTAAGTGTAACCGAGGTCGTCAGCTCGACGCGCCGCGAGGCTGCCGCGCTGACGGTAGTCGGAAACTCTGCCGATCGACCTTCAGCTTGCGCATGCGCGCGCGGAGCGTGTGTGGATTGATTCGCAGCAACCGGGCGGCCCCGTGAGGACCCTCGACGCGGCCATGCGTCTCGCGCAGGGCGCGTTCGATGTGCCGACGCATCGCGACGTCGAGCGGCTCGATCGGCGAAGACTCGCGAGGTTCCTCTGAGCGACCGGAGGACGCGGCACTGACTCGACCGTCGACTCCGAGCGCTGCGGTAACATTCAACGTGCGACCCTGGCCAACCAGCACGGCGCGATCCATCACCGCTGCCATCTCGCGAACATTGCCAGGCCATCGGTAGGCAGCCAGGACCCGGACGTCTTCTTCTGAGACCGCCACGGGCCGAAGACCGAAGCGATTGGCCGCGCGCTCCGCGAAGTACTCGGCGAATGCCCGGATGTCGGTTGGCCGGTCGCGAAGCGGCGGGATCACGATCGGAAACACCGAGAGCCGATAGTACAGATCTTCACGGAACGACTGGCCTTCCACGAGCGCCGGCAGGTCGCGATGCGTCGCGGCAACGATGCGGACCTTGACGTGGATTGGCCGCTCGCCGCCGACGCGGACGACTTCTCCGTCCTGGACGACGCGCAGGAGACGGACCTGCGCGGCGGGCGGCAGTTCCCCGACTTCGTCGAGGAACAGGGTGCCGCCATCGGCCTGCTCGAACCACCCCTTTCGCCGCGTCACCGCGCCGGTGAACGCGCCGGCTTCGTGGCCGAACAGCTCCGAGTCGATAAGCTCAGGGGCAATCGCGCCACAGTTCACGCGACGGAACGGTCCGCGGCGAAACGGCGATTCTTCATGAATCGCGCGAGCGATGATCTCCTTGCCGGTGCCGGTTTCGCCAAACAGCAGCACCGGCGCCCCGCTCTTCGAGACCAGTCGTGCGCGCGCCATGACCGCCGCCAGCCCCGTGTCCCCGCCAATCAGGCGTTCGTCGCTCGTCGGACGGTCGCCTTCAATCAAGCGATCGGCCCGGTGCCGTACCTCGACGTCCTGCATTTTCTGTGACATATACTTGAATATTCCGTCTTTACTAGCTGAAATTCTATCTTATTTAACAGATACAATACGACTCCAGCAAAAGTGCCCGCATTCGCGCCCGAATTCGGTTCGGTCCGAACGTTGCACTGCGCTCGGTGATGTCTCCGCGATCCTGTTGTTGCCTGTCGTGCGCGTGGTGGATGTGTACCACGCCGACGACCACAGGGTGAGCTGCGGAGATGTGACCTCCCGGACTTCCACGTAATCCCCAGCGTCCCCTTCCGTCGATCGGCTTCCCTCAATTCCCGCAGCGGAGCGCCTGCCCGGACTTCCCCGGAGGCGAGCTGCGAAACCAGAGCCTGATTCACATTTTCCGGACGGAGTCGTATGTCTCGCGTGTTGTTCACCTCTGCTCTCATCGTCATGCTCACCGCCTCATCAGCGCTCGCCAATGTCCCCGCGGCGGGTGCCGCCCGTATCGCCGGCTCGATTCGTGACGCGTCGGGCGCCGCGATTCCCGGCGCGACGGTTCGCGTCATCAATGAGGAGAGCGGCGCGATCGCCGAGGCCGTCAGCGACGCAGAGGGCGCGTACCGCACCGCTGAGCTGATACCCGGACGCTACCGGGTCGAAATCTCACTTGATGGATTTGAGGCAGTCGCGCGTCGAACCGTCGTCGCCGCGGATCAAACAGCCGCGATCGACGTCACGCTCATGCCCTCCAAGTTGACAGAAGCCGTGGTCGTGACCGCGCGGCGAGTGGAGGAGGTCGCGCAAGACGTGCCGATTCCTCTCTCGGTCGTCGATGGAAGACTCGCGGCCGGCTCCGGAGCGTTCAATGTGAACCGGCTGAAGGAACTGATTCCGACGGTGCAGTTCTATTCGACCAACCCGCGCAATTCGGCCATCAATATTCGCGGGCTTGGGGCTCCGTTCGGGCTGACCAACGATGGCCTCGAACCCGGCGTCGGCCTTTACATCGACGGTGTCTTTTATGCCCGTCCGGCGTCCGCCACGCTCGACTTCCTCGACGTGGAACGGATCGAAGTGTTGCGCGGCCCGCAGGGAACACTCTTTGGCAAGAACACCACGGCAGGCGCGATCAACGTCACCACGCGGAAGCCGGGTTTCAATCGATCGACGGAGGTCGAACTGAATGTCGGCGATCTCGATTTCGTGCAGTTGAAGGCGTCGATCACGGGACCGCTTGGAAAGAAGGTCGCCGGGCGTGTGTCTTTCTCGGGGACACAGCGCGACGGCACCGCGCTGAACGTCAAGACGAGTCACCGTGTGAACGACCTGGACAACGCCGGTGTCCGTGGGCAACTGCTGTTCGCGCCGTCAGACGCCATCGCGATTACCGCATCCACGGATCACACACGTCAGCGCCCAGACGGCTACACCCAGATGGTCGCCGGCGTCGCGCCGACACTCCGGCCTGCGAATCGCCAATATCCGCAAATCGCCGCCGATCTCGGCTACCGCGCGCCGAGCGTCAACGCTTTCGATCGCCTGACCGACGTCGACTCGCCGCTGCGTTCGTATCAGGATCTCGGCGGCGTCGCGCTGAACGTGGACTGGAAGCTCGGCCGCGGACGGCTGACGTCCACAACCGGGTGGAGATATTGGAACTGGAACCCGTCGAGCGATCGCGATTTCATCGGCCTTCCGGTCACGACCGTCTCGGCCGCGCCCTCGATTCAACGCCAATGGACACAGGAAGTCCGCTATGCCGGCGATCTGTCATCACACGCGAACTACGTCGTCGGCGCCTTTGGGTTCCACCAGGGAATCGACTCCAATCCCACGTTCAAACAGGAGCAGGGAGCGGCCGCCGCCCGCTTTCTGCTCGCCCCGAGCGCGCTCGCAGCCACTCCGGGCCTCCTCGATGGTTACGGATTCAATCAGTACGTCACCTACGGCAACACGAGCGCCGCGCTGTTCGGGCAACTTGAGCTCTCACTCGGCGATCGGCTCCGTCTGTTACCCGGGCTGCGATTCAACTACGACCAGAAGGACGTCGATTTCGATCAACAGGTCTATGGCGGCCTGCAGACCGACGACCCGGCGCTTATTGCGCTGCAACGGTCCGTTCTCGCACCCCAGGCCTATAAAGCCGACGTCGACGACACAAACCTATCGGGCCAGCTCACCGCCGCGTACAAGTTGAGCCAGTCGGCGCATGCGTATGTGACCTACGCGACAGGGTTCAAGTCCGTGGGACTAAACCTCAACGGTGTCCCGACCGACGCGTTGAACCGTCCGGTGCTATCGGCGGCCGCGGTCAAACCTGAAGACGTGCACCACTTCGAAGCTGGATTGAAGACTGAGCTGCGCAAAGGGCTCACGGCGAACGTGACGGTGTACGACACGGAAATCAAGAACTTCCAGGCACAGGTCACCAACGCCAGTGTCGGCGTGCTGCGCGGGTACCTGGCGAATGCGGAAAAGGTTCGCGTGCGCGGCGCAGAACTCGATACCGGCGCTCGGCTCAAGGATGCCGCCACTTTGTACGCGGCGGTCGCGTATACCGACGGGATCTACGAATCGTTCCCGGATGCGCCGCCGCCGCTTGAGGACACTGGCGGTCCCCAGGTCAAGGACATCTCCGGGTCGGTGTTGCCGGGAATCTCGAAGTGGGCGCTTTCGATCGGTGGCGAGACAGGGCACCACGCCACGCTCTTTGGCCACGCGGGACGCCTGTTTGCCGCCGTCGACACGAGCTACCGGTCGTGGTTCTCGTCGAGCGCGACGTTCTCCCACTATCTCGTGGTCGATGGCTACTCGCTGGTGAACTCGCGCGTCGGGTTCGAAACCGCGAACGGTTGGGCGATCACGCTCTGGTCGCGAAACCTGCTCGACAAGAACTATTTCGAGCTCCTCACCGCTGCACCCGGCAACACCGGACTGTTCGTCGGCCAGCCGGGCGATCCGCGGACGATTGGCCTAAGCGTGCGGGTTGCGTTGAAGGCGAAGTGATCGAATCACTCATCACTGATCACTGATCCTCGAATCCCGGATCCCTAATCCTTGAATCCCGGATCCCTGAATCCTTGAATCGTGGCTACTTCGGCGGCACCAGCCCGATGTCGGGGTTGGACAGCAGGATGTCGCGCACGAACCGCTCGAGATCGTGGCAGGCGTCCGAGAACTGACGCAGTGTGCGGACGGTCGGACCGAAGCTGTCGAATTCAGCCGGCGTGAGCCCGTCCGGATCGTAGGCGCGGCGGAAGTCGACGAACTTGCGCTGGAGCTCGTCGACAACGTGCGGAGCGACCGGCGTATCGATTCGAGGCTTCACCTCGATGTCGGAGCTGTTGTACCGCTTCTGCCAGGCGTGGGGTGGTGAAATCACCACGTCGCCGCCGATGAACTCGCTCCAGTGCATGTGATTGCGGAACGCGGCGGACAGCAGCCGCAGGCGGTAACCGCGGGATCGATAAATCTTGTAGGCGTTCTTGAAGACCGCCACGCCTGCCCATTCAAGGTAGCCGGGATCGACCGTGATCACTTGCTTGTCGGCTTGAACCTTCAACCAGTCGTCCAGCCGGCCGACCATGATCGTGCAGACCGGCCCCATCGTCGTGATATCACCGCCGTCGCGCTCACGACGCCGAAGACCGCGTTCGACCGCCTCTGCCACGGCAATCGCCTGGGGGACGCTGAACGAAACCGTGGCGTTGATGCTGATCCCGCGAGCCGTCGCCTCTTCGATCGCCCAGATCCCCGCGAAGGTCGCGGGGATCTTCACGATCATGTTGGGGGCGAGCGCATCGAAGTGAATCGCCTGTTCGAGAATCGCGGGCCCATTGCGGAACAGCCGCGGATCGGTCTGAATGGACAAGCGTCCATTGACGCCGTGCTGCGCGTCGAAGATCGGCCGCAGCATGGCGGCCCGGCTCGCGGACATCTCTTCAATGACCCGCCACGCCAGCTCCCCTTCCGACGCCGTCGAATGTTCCGCCGCGAGCGACTTGATTCGGTCGGTCCAATACGCCAGCTCTTTCTTGACGACTTCGACGGCAATGACCGGATTGCAGGTCGCGCCAACCGCCCCGTGATCGATGGCGTACGCCAGCTCGGCCTCCGCCGCCGAGTCGTTCCACAGACACGTAGACGTCGTCTGCGTCATCTGGTGCAACGGACTCTTGAACGATACGCCCGGTAACATGAAAACCCCTCGGAAAATGCTGAATTTTGAATGCTGAGTGCCGAGTTACCGAACGGGACTCATTCAGCACTCAGCATTCCGCATTCAGAATTTCAAGAATCACGCTTTGATGTTCGCCGCGATCGCCGCCATCATCTTCCTCGCAGCGACAACGGGATCGGGCGGCGGATTCTTCACCGTGTAGAACTCGATCGAGTATATGCCGCGGTAGCCGGACGCCTCCGTCGCCTTGATGAGCGGGACGACGTCGTAGCTGGTGTGGTTGTTGTTGGCGTCGAAGTCGAGCTCCTTGGCGGAGACCAGCGACAGATACGGCATCAGCTTCTGCATGTCGGCCACGCGGTGCTCGATATCCGTCGCCGCCGAGTTTCCCCAGTCGGTGATCGCCCCGCAGTTCGGATCGTTGACCGCTTTGAGGAGGATCAACACTTTGTCCACATCGGCGCTGAACCCGGTGTGGTTCTCGATGAGCACCTTCACGCCGATTGTCTTCCCGTAGGCCGCCAACTGCTTGAACGAATCGGCTATCGTGTTCGGTTCGAAGGCAGCTCCCCGCGTTTCCGGCCCGGTGTTCGCCCGCAGGGTTGGCGCGCCAATCGCCTTCGCGCGGTCCATCCATCCTTTGACGAACTTGATGGAGTCGGCGCGCTTCGCGGCATCCGGCGACGACAAATCGTACGAGGCGTCAAGCTGGATATTGGTAAACCGCGATCCGACCTTTGCCGCCGCCGCTTTGAGCTGGGCGCAGTAGTCGAGCGACTCGTTGTCGAAATGCGCGTTCCACACCTCGACGTTGTGGATCCCGAGCGAATCGGCGATGAACTTGGGTGCGGCGAGAAGCGTCAAATCCGCCTTGTCGACCGCGTCTTTCGGCGCGGTCTGCTTGAAGCGATTCCGGAAACACACCGTCGTGATGCCAATGCGCTGCAGCACGGCCGGCGGAATCTTCGGCACATCGGTCCCCTGCCGCGCCAATAGGCGTGTGGACGACAGAACTGGAACCGCGCCGACCGCTGCGGACAACTGCGCCAGAAACACTCGACGATTCATCGACATCCTCCTCAAAGGTGGCTTCTTGCCGGGATCCGGTGTGCGGGAGCCAGGATCCGTCAGTGGCCAGCATCTTACACCGTGGCCTCGATCAAACAAGAGAAACGGGAGAAACGAGAGTTTTCTTCACGTACTTGTTTGAGAAGCCCGAAGTCTTTCGTGTTTTTCCGTGGCTCGGGTTGATCCGTGTTCCTTCGTGGCTTAGCATCCCGACATCGCTGAACGGCGGGTCCGACGTCAGCGTCACTCGAGGGAGCATCATGGAGCGACACGGTAAGCCTCGCGCCGCGGAGCGCGTCCGGGCAATTGTTCTAGGCGCGACGGTCGTTGCCGGCGTGATCAGCGTGGACGGGCAAGGCCCCGGCAACTTCAAGCCGACCGCCGCGCTTCCAGCGGCGAGCCTCTCCGGCTGGCATCAGCTGGGCGACGCGACGTGGAAAGCCGAACGCGGCGAGATCGTCGGCACGCCTGGCGCCAATGGTGGATGGCTGGTGCTGGATAAGGGACTCCAGGATGTGCAGTACTTCAGCAACTTCAAGTGCTCTCCCGGGTGCCAGACAGGCGTCCTGCTTCGCGCATCGAAGACGCCGGACGGCGGACTCACCGGCGCGTTCGTGTCACTGACCGAAGGCGATCTTGCGTCGTATCGCGTGACACTCGACGCCAGGGGCAAGGAAACCTCGCGCGAGAAGTTGGGCGCTCCCGGTCGCGGCGGCGCGGGCGAACGCGGCGCCGCGCCGACGCCGGCGAGAGGCGCCGCGCCGGGTGGTGGCGGCGGTCGAGCGGGCGGCGAGGGCGGACGTGGCGGTCCGGGTACGCTCCGGCCAGCCGACTGGAACTCGATCGAGATCACGGTCGCCACGGATCCGCGGGGCGACAGCCAGGATAGCGTGGTCACTCCCGCGCTGAACGGCCGCGGCGGCGTGGTTGGCGGCCCGACCAGCGGTGACGGCTATGGCGCGGTCGCGCTCTTTGCCGGCGGAACCGGCGAGGTCCGTTTCAAGGACGTGGCCTACAAAGACCTCCACGCCGTCGTCGAGCCGAAGGAAAGCGTCTCGCCGAACTACACGATGCAACGGATCAGCGACTACTACTATGCGTGGTGCGCCGGGGTCGGCGATTTCAATCACGATGGCGTCGCGGATATCGAGGCAGGGCCCTACTACTACGTCGGACCGGACTTCACCGAGCGGCATCGCTATCGCAATGGGCGGATCTACAACGGGGCCACCGAGTACTCGCCCGACATGGTGAGCTTTGCCGGGGACTTCACCGGCGATGGCTGGGACGACATCCTGACGTCCGACCTCGGCGTCAACGGCCGGCCGATCGATCTGCACGTCAACCCGCACGGTGACAGTCGCAAGTGGGACACGTATCGCGTGATCCCCGGGATTACGACCGAGATCGTCTTGATGAAGGACATGGACGGCGACGGCAAGCCGGAAATCGTCTTCGGCGGCAACGGCATCTATGCGTATGCGAAGCCCGACCCGGCAAAGCCGACAGAACCATGGGTGATTCATCCGATTTCTGAACAGGGCGGCCGCGTCAACATCCACGGAATCGGCGTCGGCGATATCAACGGTGACGGCCGCGTCGATCTCGTCAGCCCTGGCGGCTGGTACGAGCAACCGGCGAAGGGTACTGCGCCAGATGCGCCGTGGACGTTCCACCCTGCCACGTTCGGGGCCGGCGCAGCCGAGATCGCGGTGTATGACGTCAACGGCGACGGTCTGAACGACCTGGTGACCGGCATCGCCGCGCACGGCTTCGGCATGTCATGGTTCGAACAGAAGCGCGACGCGTCGAAGGCCATCACGTTCGTCGAGCACAAGATCATGGGAGATTTCGCCGCGAAGAACGCCGGCGACGTCACCTTCACCGAGCCGCACGGCTCCACGTTTGCCGACATGGACGGCGATGGCATCCCCGACTTCATCGTCGGCAAGCGATTCTGGTCGCATCTCGAAAACTACAACGGGCCGGATCCGTACGGCGCGGCGGTGTTGTACGTGTATCGAACCGTGCGCAACCCGAAAGCGGAAGGAGGCGCCGAGTTCGTTCCCGAGTTGGTTCACAATCGCTCCGGCGTCGGGTCCGCGTTCCAGGTCGCCGATTTGAACAAGGACGGCGCTCTCGATATCGTCACGTCGGGGAATCGCGGAACATTCGTGTTCTTCGGTAAGCCCTCGGCGCAGAAGAAGCGCCCGGCCGGACGGAAGTAAACTCGGACCCCGGATCCCGAACAACGGACCCGGATCCCTAGAACCGAACGGAGTATTGGTGCTGAGACGCGAATTCCTCACAGCAACGGGCGGCGCGCTGACCGCCGCCATGGGAGCACGAATGCAGTCACTAGGATATGCGCTGGTCCCTGAAACTGACGGCCAGTCGCTTCGGGGATCCGATGGACGTATCGCCTTCACCTATCTCACGAAGAAGCCGGCCGGCTCGAACCTGAAGGCGAACAGCGCGTGCTGCTTTCATCCGCTGAACACTCCGTCCGGCGAACGCATCACCGATCTTGCGCCGGGCGATCACGTCCACCATCGCGGCGTCTTCCTCGCGTGGCACTCGATGGAGTTCCGGTGGAAGGCCGACTTCTCCACACTCGGTCCGCTCGGGCCGACGCACGGCTTCGACATCAACCGTGGCGACTTCTGGGGATGGGGACAGTTCGCGCCCACCGATCAGCGCGTGATTACGAATCAGCGCGTGCAACTGCAGCAGTCCGACGCCAAGTCCGCGACGGTCGATATCCAGAATGACTGGATGATCGCCACACGCAAGGTGATGGATGAAAAGACGACTGCATCATGGCGCGCAGCCGATGGCGCGAACGTTCTCGATCTCACGTATCGTCTGACGCCGGACGGCACGCTGGTCCTGAATCAGACGCCGTTCGGCGGTTTCTGCGTACGAGCGCGCAACGATGGGCAGTCGTGGTACGCGGACGCCCAGGGCCGCGTGACGAGACCCGATCCGCACTATTCGACCGCGGACCTCAATTGGCCGGCGGCCGACTGGTATGCGTTTCTCATCACGCTCACGAATGGCAAGTCGATCGGGTGTGCAGTCATCGACCATCCAACCAACCCGCCGTCCACGTGGCACAACCCGCGCTACGTCTGGATGATCAACCCCTGCATCGTCGCCAACAAGCCTTTCGAGGTCCCGCAAGGACAGTCGCTGACGCTGCGCTACCGCGTGGTCACGTTTGACGGAGGACTGCCGGAGCGCCTGATCGGCGATCTCTCAAAGCAGTTTCGCGCGGGCTGAGTGGATGGCGCGCCAGACGCGCTCTGGCGTCAAGGGCAGATCTCGAATCTGCACGCCGGCCGCTTGATTCACGGCGGCGCCGATCGCGCCGCCGATACCGAGGATGCCTCCTTCTCCGGCTCCCTTCGCACCGTAAGGGCCCGGACCGTCCTCGTTTTCGATCAGCACCGAGTGCAGTTCTTGCGGGATGTCCTGAATCGTCGGGATCCGGTAGTCCATCGCGCCGAGGTTGACGATGCGGCCGTTGGCGTCGAGGATCAACTCTTCCATCAGCGAGTGGCCGACGCCCATCGTCGCCGCCCCTTCATCCTGCGCCTCGACCTGGGTCGGGTTGAGCGCCTTCCCCACATCGCTCGCGAGCACGAGGCGAGTGACGTCTACGATGCCGGTCTCTGGATCGACCTCGACTTCGACAGCAGTGCACATGAATTCCCAGAACTCCGGACGGCCGCCAAGAGGGTGCTCCGGGCGGTAGCCTCCACCGCGTTCTTCGCCAACGCCGATAATTTCGCCGCGCGCGGGCCCCAGGCCTGCCTGCATCGCTTCGGCGTAGGACATCGTCCCCTTCGGGGTTCTCACTTCTCCGGGAACGACGTCGACTGCCGCCTCGTCCACGCCGAGCGCACGGGCCGCGATGATCCCGAGCTGCTTGCGAATCTGCTCGCACGCCTTGATTACGGCGTTCCCCATGAAGACCGTCGACCGGCTCGCCGACGTGGATGAATCGTAGGGAACGATCGACGTGTCTCCCATCGTGATCACCACGCGGTCCGGGCTGACGCCAAGTTCCTTGCCGGCGATCTGAGCAAGCACAGTCCGCGCCCCCTGTCCCATGTCGGAAGTGCCTGACAGCACCGACACGCTCGCGTCGTAGTGCAATCGCACGATCGCCTGAGATGCTGACGCTGTCGAAGAACTCTTCAAGCCGAGCGCGATCCCCCGGCCGCGGTTCTTTGGCAGCGGCGACTGCCACTCGAGGGCGCGCGCCGCCGACGTGAGCGCCTCGGCCCAATCACCGTCGGCAGGCGTGTCGTTCGGAATGAACGCTTCTCCTTTGCGCGGAAGATTGCGGCGCCGAATCTCAACCGGGTCGATGCCGAGGATGCCCGCCGCTTCCGTCAGCTGACTTTCCACCGCCCACGACGCCTGCGGTGTGCCGAATCCGCGAAAGGCGGTGCTCGGCGTCGTGTGCGAGAGCAGCGCCTTCGCCGTGACTTTCGCGTTCGGCGTCCGGTAGGGACCGCACGCCGCGTAGCTGGCCTTGCTGACGACTCGAATGCCGATGTCGGCATAGGCGCCGATGAGGAAGTCGGTGTTCAGCTCCTGCGAAACGATCCGTCCTTCTCGATCGAAGCCTGTCTTCGCATGAATCCGAGCAGAGGTCCGTCGCGCCTGCTGAAAGGTTTCCTCGAGCGTCAGCACCAGGCGCACGGGACGGCCAAGTCGAAGCGCGAGGACCGCAAGCAGCGGCTCGAATTTCGGCCATCCTTTTCCGCCGAAGCCGCCGCCGGGATCGGGCGCGACGATGCGGACCTTCGCGATTGGCCACTTGAGCGCGGCGGCGACGACGCGCTGGAGTACGAACACGTGTTGCGTCGGCGTCCAGATCGTGACACCGTTGGCGTCGGGCGCGGCGATGAAAACGTGCGGCTCGATGGCGAAGTGCGTCACCATCGGAAACCGATAGTCGTGCTCGATTACCAGATGCGGCACCACGTCCGAAGGATTGCCCCAGCCGAAGGTCCATTCGCGGAGGATGTTCGAGTTCGCGAGCGGATCCTTGGGGCGCAGCGACGGATCCTGCACGAGGGCGGAAGCGGGATCGAGCGCGTGCTCGACCGAAAGCACCGCCGGCAGCGGTTCCGCGTCAACTTGAATGAGAGCGGCCGCCGCCTCCGCGGCGTCCTTCGTCTTCGCGACAACGGCTGCGACGGGTTCGCCGAAGAACTTCGTCTCGCCCGTCGCGAGGATGGGTCGATCGGCGAACGCTGGACCGAACCTCGCAACCGGCTGTGGCAGATCGTCGGCGATGAGCACGCACTCGACGCCGGGCACCTTCATCGCTTCCGATCGATCGATGCCCCGGATCGCCGCTCGCGCCGATCCGGGGACCTGGACCAGCTTCACGTGCAGCACGTCATCGAACGACAGGTCGGCCGTGTAACGAAGCGCGCCGGTGACTCGATCGCGTGCGCCAATTCGCTCGTGCGAGCGTCCAATCCAGTCAGCTGTCGTCATCGCCGTGCTTCCGCGGCGCGCGCGACCGCATCGAGGATACGGCTGTATCCACCGCAGCGGCACAGGTTCCCCGCCAGCCCTTCCTGGATTTCGGCGCGCGTAGGGTGCGGATTCGACGCCAGCAGCTGCCGCGCCGCCATGATCATCCCTGGGATGCAGAAGCCGCACTGGACCGCGCCGGTGGCCACAAACGCCTCCTGAATCGGATCGAGCTGGCCATCCGAAGCCAGCCCCTCGACGGTCGTGATTTGCTGGCCGTCCGTCTCGACCGCAAGCACGAGGCACGAACACACGGCCTGTCCGTTGACGAGCACCGTGCACGCGCCACATTCACCTTCCGCGCAGCACTCCTTCGTGCCGGTCAGCCTGACGTCGTCGCGCAGAACATCGAGGAGCGTGTGATGCGGAACGATGTCGAGATCGTATGACCGCCGGTTGACGTGAAGGCGGACGGATACCCTATCTGCGCTCATGAAGTGCGGCGCCCCATTCGTTCGTTCAGCCGGGCGGCAGCCGTCTGCCATGTGCGGTGAGTCATGACCTCGAGCATTGCCGCCCGGTATTCCAGGCTCCCGCGGACGTCAGTGATCGGACGTGCCGGTGAGAACAACCGTGCGAGCGCGACCGCTCGTGCAGCTTCGTCCGTGCTGCCAGCTCTCAGAGCGCCGGAATGGTCCGCCGAGACGAACGGCGTCGGACCAACGGCTCCGAACGCGAATCGCGCGGTTCCGCTCGAATCGACCAGCCCGCACAGATTGATCGTGGCGAGATCGACGCCGCGGCGGCGGGTGACCCGACCGAACGCCGCACCGACCGGGCCTTCCGGGAATGGCAGGTCGACAGACTCGAGCATCTCGCCTCGTGTGAGGACGGTCCGTCCCGGGCCAGTGAAGAATTCCGAAAGCGGCACGCGTCGGAAGCCCGCAGGTCCAATGACATTTGCCACAGCGCCGTAAACCAGCAGCGCGGGCACCGTATCGGCTGCTGGCGAGGCGTTGCAGATGTTGCCCGTGAGCGTGGCGCGGTTTCGGATCTGCACCGAGCCGACGACGGACGCGGCTTCGACCAGCGCTTCGAAGTGCTGACGCACGCTCGCGTGCTTGATGATCGACGTCATCGTGACGCGCGCGCCGAACCGCAAGCCACCATCAAACGGCGCAACCTCAGCGTGCAGATCACGAACGCTCTTCATGTCTATCACGACAGTCGGCCGAACATGACCGCGCCGCAGTCGCACGATCAGATCGGTTCCGCCGGCGAGCAGGGAGGGTTTGGCCGCGGGATCAGCCAGTGCCGCAATCGTCTGATCGAGAGTTGTCGGACGCAGGTACGCGAACGGGCGCAAGTCGATTCGCTCCGGAGGCAGCCCTGGCGGGCTCAGTCAGGCACGCCCTGGACTTCCCGTTCGACCGCGTCGAGTTGCTCGAGCGCGCGGTCGACGAGCGGTTGCGCCATGGCCTTGAGCCGGGGGACTTGAATGCGTCCAAACATCGAGTTGAATTTCTTTCGAACCTCGTGCGCCGGGTGTTTTCCGCTTCGGACGAAGCCGAGGAACAGATCGATGTTCGTCTCGAGAAAACTCAGGCTGTCGACCGCCTGGACGAGGTCCGCCTCGGGCCAGCCGCCGAATTCGTGGGCGACGATCAGCGCTTCAACGTGCTCGACGATCGCCTCGCTCGCATGCTGCTCGCGTAACCACGCGCCAACGATCCGCGCGCTGCGAAGGGAATGCAGGCGTTCGTATTCCGGATCGCTCAATGTCTTGATGACCGGCTGATCCGGCCCCGGAAACGCCCGCTCCATGTCGTGCGTCAGCGCCGCGAGGCGCACCGACTCCGCGGAACCTGGCGCGACACGGTCGAGCCATTCGAGCGTCTTCAGAAGGTGATGCCGATTGTACGGGTAGTACTCGATGACCCAGTTGCGAGCGGTGTTGATCAGCGGTGATTCCATCACTGCACCCTTGCGCTCGAACACATCGCCAGCAGTCCCTTCGCCATGGCCTCGGCAAACGGCGCGTCGTTGATGTGGCAATCCATCACGTGCAACTCGATGCCCTTCCTGAGATGCTTTCGCAGCGATTCGAGCAGTGCCGCGTCCGCCTCTGGCCAGTGGTACGGTTTCCCAGCGGCCGAAATCACAGAAATACCACGGAGCGGAAAGAACACCTCGACCGGCCCCGTCGACGCATTCAGCTTGCCGGCTATGATCCGCCCCAGCTCCTCGTTCTCCTCCGGCGTCGTCCGGACCAGCGTCTGTTTCTCGTTGTGCCGATACAGCCGGCGACCCGCAAGCCGTTCGGGAACCGTCTCGGGAGCCCAGAAGTTGACCATGTCCAGGCAGCCCGGTGCAATGACGGCGGGCGTGCCTGTTTTCGCCGCGGCCTCGAGCCGTGTCGGGCCGGCTGACATCACCCCGCCAACCAGTTCGTCTGCCCACTCCGTGGTCGTCACATCCAGAACGCCAGCGACCTGACGCGCTTCGATCAGGCTCTCCATCGTCTGGCCGCCGCTTCCGGTGGCGTGAAACGTCAACACTTCGAATCCGGCCTGCTCGAGGATCGCGCGGGCGGCCTCGACGCACGGGGTCGTGTTGCCGAACATCGACGCGACGATTATCGGCTTGTCTTCTCCTGGCGGCACCGTTGATTCCACCATGCCGCAGATGGCGCCGGCGGCACGGGTGAACACGGTCCGGCTGATGCGATTGAGGCCACTGATATCCACGATCGTCGGAATCATGGCGATGTCTTTCACGCCGACGAAACCGCGGACATCCCCGCTGGCCAGCGTCGACACCATCACCTTTGGAATTCCAAGCGGCAGAGCCCGCATCGCCGCGGTGCCGATCGAGGTCCCTGCTCCACCGCCCATCGCCATGACCGCATCGAGCTGCCCCTGCTCGTGCATCCGCTGGACGATGGCCGTCGCGCCATGGCTCATGGCACTCACCGCTCGTCCACGGTCCGCCTCGGAGATTAGCGTCGCCAGCGATGCGCCCGCCGCCGTCGCGACCTCGTCGCGGGTGATGAAGGGAGCAAAGGCCGGCTTGCCCAGCACTCCGACGTCGACGACCAGGACCTTGTGTCCGCGATCTTCGATCTGCCGCGTCACGAATCGAACTTCTTCTCCCTTGGTGTCGAGCGCGCCGAGTACGACGACGGTGGCCATGGTGTGTTCAGTCCATGATCGCGACCGCACGCACCGGTGCGGCCGTGGTGTTGACCCACTTGACCGGAAAGACGGCCAGCTTGAACCCGTGGCCAGGCAGTTGATCGAGGTTCGTCATGTTCTCGAGGTGGTAATACTCACGCTCGCACATCACCCGGTGCGCCTCCCAGAACTGTTTCCGCTCGAACATTGCCCACACCGGCGGATCGAACGTGATCGCGTCGATGCCCATGACTTTGATGCCTTGATCCAGCATCCAGTGCGTCGCTTCCGCCGTCATGCCGACCTGGTCGGTGACGTAGTTCTCGCTGTCCTGAATCTTTCCCGCGCCGGTATGGATGAGGACGATATCGAGCGGCTTGAGCGTGTAGTTGATTTTTGCGAGGGCCGCCTGCGCGTCCTTGACGCTGATTCCGGCGCCCTTTGGAAGGTGACGGAAATCGAGGCACACGCCGTCGCCGAAGCAGTAATCGAGTGGAATCGCCTCGGCACCGGGCCCCTGTTCTCGCAGGTGACGGAGCGAATCGATATGGGTGCCGACGTGATCGCCGAGCACGACCATATAGCTCGCGGTCAGCGACGTGGCGCCGTACTTCGCGGCGCCTACCCTCTCGGCAAACTGCTGCCAGGTTTCGTACATGACGAGCGCCGGCCGAACGACACGGGGAAATACAATCATGTCGTTGTGCACCGGCATACTCAAGTCGATCAACTTCGGCGGCATGAAGACTCCTGGGTCCTTTGTCTGCTTTACTCACTGCTCGCGGGGCCCCACCCCCGCTCGCTCTCGCTCGGCGGCTTCGCGCCTCGCTCGGGCCGCGGGCGCTTGCTTGTCCCTTGTCCCTTGTCACGCGTCAGCATTCTACTGCGTCGCCGTGATCCCGCCATCGAGGTACAGCGTCTGTCCGGTCACGAAATCTGACGCGGGGGACACGAAGAACAGCACAGCACCGACGACATCCTCCGTTTCGCCGATTCGACCGAGAGGGATCCGTCCGACCACGCTCTGGTAGAACGCGGGATCGGTGAGAAACCGCTCCCCCTGTGGCGTGCGAACGAATGTTGGCGACACCATGTTCACGGTGATGTTATGCGGCGCCCACTCGGCCGCGAGCTGCTTGCAAAGGATCGACAAGCCGCCCTTGGAGGCGCAGTAGGCGGAAAATCCCTTGCCGCGCAGCGCCAGCAAGCTACGCACCGAGCCGATGTGCACCTGCTTGCCGCCGCGACCGCCGGCGATCATGTGGCGCGCTGACGCCTGCGACTGAAACATCGCGCTCGTCAGGTTCAGGTTCATCACGTGGGCGAAGCCTTCCTCGGTCACCTCGTCGGCCAGCTCGGCGCGCTGATTGCCACCGACGGTGTTCACGAGGATGTCGAGGCGGCCCCACCGGGAGGCCACTTCGTCCACCATCCGTCGTGTATCCTTCGCGGAGAGCGCATCGAATACGGCCGCCTCCGCCTCGCCCCCTCCGTTGCGAATCGCGCTTGCGCATGCCTGCGCCTTGTCGGCGTCGCGTCCCGCGACCGCGACGCGCGCCCCTGCCGCGGCAAGGCCGCTGCACACCGCCGAGCCGATGCCCCCGTATCCGCCCGTTACCAGTGCCACCTTGCCGTCCAGTCGAAAGAACCCTCCGATGTCGGTCATGGCACGGAGCATATACAGAATCTGTCAATTGGTGAATCGGTGATTTGGTGAATTGGTGAATTGGTGAATTGGTGAATCGCTGAATTGGTGAATTGGTGAATTTGCATCGCGCGGCTACCGCCGCGCCTTAATAGCACGCGCGGTAGCGCGTGCGAAGCCCAATTCACCAACCCACCAATTCACCAATTCACCAATTGCACCATTAGTGTCATGATTCACCGCGCACCAGCGTCATCTTCTGAAAGGATTGGCCCTCATGGGATTCGTCAAGACTCGGCTCGGGGCAATGATGTTTCTGCAGTACGTCATCTGGGGTTCCTGGTACGTCACGCTGAATACTTATCTGACAAGCACATTGCACTTCTCGGGCACTGAAGCTGGCGCCGCGTTCGCCACGGTCTCGATCGCCTGTCTGGTATCGCCGTTCTTCGTCGGCCTGGTGGCCGATCGCTTCTTCTCTACCGAGCGGGTGATGGCCGTCCTGTACGCGCTTGGCGCGGTGTGCATGATCGTCCTGAGCCGCGTCACGACGTTCCCGCAGGTCTTCGCTCTCTTGCTCGCGTTCTGCCTCTGCTACTTCCCGACCATTGCGCTGTCCAACTCGATCGCGATGCAGCAGGTGAAGAATCCGGGACGGGACTTCCCGCCGATTCGAGTCATGGGCACGCTGGGCTGGATCGCGGTGAATCTGGTCATCGGTTTCATGGCCGTTGAGGCGCAGAACACGCCGTTCCTGATCGCCGCTGGCGCGTGCATCGCGATGTGCCTTTACAGCCTCGTCGCGCTGCCGCATACGCCGCCTCCAGCTCGCGGCCAGCAGGTCACGTTCAGCCGGATCGTCGGCCTCGACGCGCTCGCGATGCTCAAGGATCGGTCGTATCTCGTCTTCGTGATTGCCTCGATCCTGGCGTGCATCCCGCTGACCTTCTATTACTCGTTCACCAACCCGTTCCTGAACGACGTCGGCGTCGTGAACGCCGCCGGCAAGATGACGCTCGGGCAGGCGTCGGAAGTGGCGATGATGCTGGCGATGCCGATCGCATTCCGCATATTGAACGTGCGCGGCATCCTGCTGCTGGGCCTGTCCGCGTGGGCGATTCGATACGTGCTCCTGGCATTCGGCAACCCCGGATCCGGAATGTGGATGTTCTACATCGCTATTCTGCTGCACGGTCTCTGCTATGACTTCTTCTTCGTCGCCGGGCAGCTGTATACCGATCAGGCGGCGCCGGCCCACCTCCGCAGCACCGCCCAGGGATTCATCACGTTTGTCACCTACGGCATCGGCATGCTGATCGGCTCGCTTCTCTCCGGCAGCATCCTCGACTACTTCTCGACGACGACGGAGACCGGTGCTGTGGTGCGTAACTGGCAGTCGTTCTGGTTGAGCTCTGCGGCGATGTCGTTCGTGATCACGCTGCTGGTGCTGTTCTTCTTCAAGTCG
>Ga0070684_100000079_pt1 | contig 63157 bp, 62 predicted proteins | sample KBSC723LmetaG_FD_65653 | JGI IMG/M metagenome (GOLD analysis project Ga0070684, IMG submission 65653) | Corn rhizosphere microbial communities from Kellogg Biological Station, Michigan, USA - KBS C7.2-3L metaG | ecosystem: Host-associated > Plants > Roots > Rhizosphere ...
TCCAGGCGCTCGCGCATCTCGCCCGCGGCACGGTTCGAGAAGGTCAACGCTAGCACCTGTTCGGGCGGGATGTGACGCTCTTCGACGAGATGGGCCACCCGGCCAACCAGCGTCGCCGTCTTGCCGGTGCCTGGGCCAGCCACGACCAGCGCCGGGCCAGCAGCCCGCGCGGCCAGCCGCTGCCCGTCATCCAGCCGCGCGATCAGCTCGCCGGGGGCGGGTCGGGAGTCTTTGTCGCCGGGAGCTTCCCGCGCCGAGAGATCTGTGTCTTCCACGGGGCGCGGTGGAGCGAGCACGGCGTCGATCAGGCGGCGGCGCGCCAGCAGCGGCGAGATGCCGAAATGGACGGCCAGTTGCACTGTGCCTATTACAGAGCCCGCGGTGAAGATGCGGCGGACCTCGGCGCGTGGGGCCAGCAGCTCGGCGGCGAAGGCGTTGGCCTCCTGTTCGCGCCGGACCCGTGGCGAGTATTCCTCGACGACGCGATCTTCGCTGCGCAAAGCGGCGGCATCGGCCTGCTGGTCCACTGCCCGCTCGTCACACGGCGCATAGCCACGGATACCCTCGCCGCGGTGGAGGACGTAATGGCCCAATTCGTGCGCGATGGCAAACCGCCGCAGCTCAGGGTCCAGGTCGTCACGCAGCCAGATGATGCCGCCAGCCTCCGGTTTTTCCCACACCCAGAGCTGGAGTCTGGAATACGCGCCGCCCAGCATGACACCGTGTCCCGCGCACGTCTGAAGCTCGACGCTCAACGCGGCGCGCAAACCCTCGACATGGAGGATATCCGGGTCGCCGCCAGCAGCGAGTCGTGCTCGCAAGGAGGCAGCGGCGCGTTCGATGATTTCGATACGTTGTGTAGACATAGTGAACCCTCAGCGGTCTGTTTGGCGCTGCACTCGATACAATTCAGGTTGTGGATCGGGACATGGTGCGGGCGGGGTTACGGGCTGTTATGCGCCTCCGCGCGTATGATCTCGGCCCACTCGCGTTTGCCTTCGGTCGAGAGCGCGCTGGCCTCCACCGCGTCGAGGAAGGACTCCTGCTGCTGGTCTGGCTGCTGCTCGGCCATGTAGAATCCGCCCGCCGGGGATGCGCCCAGGTAGGCGGCGATGGCCTCTGGCGCGGTCTTCAGCACATCGGCGAACCGCTGGATCAGCGCGCGTGGGATGGTCGCGGCGGCGATAGCGTGCCCCTGGAGCTTGCCCAGCACGTCAAACGTCAGGCCGACGGCCTCGGCGAGCCGCGGCGGCGTGTAGCCAGCTTGAATCCCCAACTGCGCCAGACTCTGAATGGCAGCAGGAGCGGGGCTGGCGGCTGCCACCTGCTCTCGTACCCAGGCCATAGCCTTCTCGCCCGCTGGCGACAGCGAAAGCTCGGCAGGTTCTTCCAACGGTTCGCTGCCGAATCCGATGGTATGGAAGTAGAGCGCGTATTCGAGCAGCTCGCCGGTATACTCCGGGTAGCGCTTCACATACTCTTCGATGCGAGGATTGCGGCCACTACGGAACTCGGTAGCATATTGGAAGGTAATGCGGTCTATTTCGTATTGGCGCTCGCGGTCGCGCTGGTCATCATGTCGATCAGACATGGTTCTCCTCCTCGCCGCCCTCATAGCGCCTGCGCAACTCTTTGAGGATTGCCTTCAGACGGTTGCGTATTGTCCGGTCGGTGACACCCAGCTCCGCGGCAATTTCCGCCTGCGTCCGGCCGTCGTAGAACAGCCCGTTGATGACCGCCCGATCCTCGCGCGAGAGTCTATCTACCTGACCGAGCAGGTCACTGTAGTCAGCCAGGTCGAAGGCATCCTGAGCCGTGGTATCTATCGCTTGCGAACCATGCGAGGGATCGCTCTCGTTGTCCTGCTCTGCTTGCAGGCTCTCCAGCGCTTCTCGTGGGATGCGGGTCGGCTTCTCGACCCCTTTTCGTTTCCACTCACCTGATCGTCTCATCTCGCTATGGGCGACATGCTGGCGGATTCTTTCCAGCCCGTGAGAGAAGCTCTCCAGCAGGAAGGTCCGGGGCTTGCCCACCAATTCCTCCCAGATCGCCTTATAACATTCCTGCTCAAGATCTTCCGATTCTTGTGATCCTGTTCCAGATCGAGCCTGACTGGCGATTGATCCGGCCCACCAGCCGACGTTTCGCTTTATCCGCGCGACGATCACGTTGAAGATGCGTCCCGCATCCTCCCCGACGCCTGTGGCGATGCGCTCGCGCAGGCAGCGCGCCAGCACCTCCAGCGGTAACCGCTGCTCGGCAACTGGCTCCTCGATGCGCCGCCAGTAGTCAGCGCTTCCGGGTGGCGGCAGTTCATGGAAGAGGGCTTCCAGTTGCGCGCGCCGGGGCGCATAGGGATCATCCTGACTATGTTGCACGCCTGACTCCTTCATGAGATAGTAGTCAGTCGCGTCGCCATGGTTCGCTACACTGATTGCCGTGGCACAGGCCAGAGCGACGTCAGTCAGCGGGCGCTCGCGATTACGCCCAGTATAGGGGATTGCGCTGCCAGCGTCAAAGCCTGAGATAAAGATATCGCGCAGGCGATGATCTGGTGTCGCGGCGTTGTCCATCAGCGCCATCAGTGCACTCCCCTCCTCTGGCCGTTGCGTCTAGCTATCCCATACGGCACGTAGGGACGGAAGCGGAAACCTCCCCATAAAATCGCCTCACTCAAAGACGCCGCGCGCGACCATGCGCACGTCCCCGGTGACGTAGACCGCCGCGATCTCCCCATCAGCGCCATCAGCGCCATCCGCGCCTTCGACCCGGACGCGCATCTGGCTGGGCCGACCGAGGAAGCGCCCCTGCTGCAACGTGATTTCCGCTCCAGCCGCCGCCAGCCCATGGCGGACGAGATAGGCGCCGACCGGGCCAGCCGCGCTGCCAGTGGCCACATCCTCCACACGCCCGTCGTTATCCCAGGTGCGCCCCTCACGTGTGGGCAGATGCAGCACGTAGACAAACTTCGCGCCGACTGAGGCGAGCAATGCCTCGAATCCAGGTCGCACAATCGCGGCGCGCTCCAGCCCGCTGGCGAGCGGCGCCAGCAGATAGGGCAGCCCGGTCGAGACGACCTCCAGCGGCAGACCGGGATAGAGATCGCTTTCTTCGAGGTTGAGCGCGGCGAGCATCTGACTGACCATCTCCGCGTCCAGCGTTGCGCCAAATTGCGGTTGGCCCTGATCCATCGTCGCCTCATACCATCCCTCGCGGCGGATGGTGCTGACCTGGACTGGCCCCACCGGAAGCTCCAGCGTCCACTCGGCGCGTTCTTCCGCGTCGCCGACATAGTACAGGCGCTCATGCAGCACGCAGGCCGCGCCCAGCACAGGATGCCCCGCGAATGGCAGCTCCTCCTCCATCGTGAAGACGCGCGCCCCGACACGATGTATCTCGGCGGTTGGGGCAAGGAAAATGGACTCGAACTGGCGCATCTCACGCGTGATGCGCTGCATCATCTCAGGCGCAAGCCCGTCCGCCTCGGGGAAAACGATCAGCCCATTGCCCGAGAGCGCCTTGCGCGTGAACACATCAACATGGCGATACTCCAGACCCTGCAACGCTGTCTCCATCACACTCCTCGCAATCTCATACTCGCACTCTCATATTCGTGTGCTCGCGTCGCAACTGTCCAACCGAAGTCACCCGCTTGAGTATACGCCGCATGGTGCGACAAAGGTCGCAGCCAGCGCGGCTCGTCGGGCGGTAGCGTAGAGAGAAGCAATGTCAGTGACAGATGTATATGCGAGGAGGGCAAAGATGAGCCAGCAGAGCCAGTCCGGCCAGGCAGCGTCTGATGTTGAGGGTAAAGACGCAGTCACATCGGGTGAGGAAGAGAAGGTGATCGGCGAGATCTACGAGGCGCTGCACAATGTCTACGACCCGGAGCTGGGCATCAATATTGTCGATCTGGGGCTGGTCTATAACGTCGATCTGCGCGAAGACGGCTTTGTGACGATCACCATGACACTGACAACTCCTGGCTGCCCAATGCACGAGTCCATCGGCGAGGGTGTGGGCGCCGCGCTCCAGCCCATCGCGGGCGTGACGGGCGGCACGATCAACCTCGTCTGGGAGCCGCGCTGGGAGCCTGCGATGATGACCGAGGCGGGCCGCGCCGAGCTGGGCTACTGGTGACTTGAAGTAGGATTGGGATTGGGACTGGGATTGGAACCAGCAATCGCTTTGTGCGGGCCGATGATGCCCACGACATTCGCGGCGGCCAGGATCAGCCCGACGCCAAGGGCCGCCGCCGCGATCTGCATTGGCACAACCCAGCCGAGCAGCGCGGTCGCGGCGACGAGTGGCAGCGCCCCGTTCACCAGCCAGAAGCTGATCGTCGCCCAGCGCTGATGCACCAGGTCGCGCATCAGCGGCACCTTCTGTCGCCCGACCAGCGCGCCGTAGCGTGACTGCCAGACCAGGAACGGGACGATCTTATACTGATAGCCCAGCGTGCTCTGCCCCAGCCAGCCGACGAGCGCCACCACCCCAAGCGCGGCGAAGAGGCGCGGCGATCCCCAGCCGAAGAGCGCGGCGACGACACCCAGCGGGATTACCACCGCGAGATAGCTCACCGCCGCGATGCCGTGATGCTGTGTCACGTCGAGCACCCGGCGTTTGCGCTGGCGCAGCATCCCCGCGTAGTCCCAGGCGAAGAGCCAGACGGCGGCGATGAGTAGGAGTCCGCCGAGAAGGGTGAGCGGCAGCCATGCAAGCGCGAAGCCTGCCGCCATCCCCACGATGCCGCCATTGAGCAACGCGAAGACGCGGCGTCCATACGCATCCGCATGCCCATGGACCAGCGCGAACATCCGCACCAGCGTATACGAGACGCCCATCAGCGTACAGGTTAGCCAGCCGACGACGCCCAGCGTGATATGGGCAAGCAGCAGGCGGCCTGTTCCCGCGCCGAGGAAGCCGAAGGCGAGGTTGAGCGCGGCGGTCAGCCCCAAACAGACGACGAGGCAGAGATAGATCAGTGAGGCGGAGAGATAGCGCGCCGTCAGCGGGTGCGCTGTATGCTCTCTCTCATGTTGCCGATGCGCATGGACGAGTGTCGCGCCGAGGATGACGGCATAGTGCGCGACCGCCAGCACCACCAGCGAGCCACCGACGATCAGCAGCGGCATGCGCCAGAACCAGAAGCCCGAGAGCAGCAGCGCGACGCCGACGAGGTAGATGGGATACTGCCAGCGCGCAAACCGCGCCGCCCGCAGCGGGTTGGTGAGGATAACCGGAGTCAGTTGCAGCGAGGCGCCCATGATCGTCATCGTCAGCCAGCCGAGCGTGGCCGTATGGACCAGCGTCAGCACATGTGGAAACCCCGGCGCGAGGATCGCCTGTGGCATGACCCACGGCAACAATGCCCCGAAGAGCGCTGCCCCCGTGACGCCCGTTACCAGAAATGGCAGCGGCAGCCAGAGTGGCACGCCCCCACGCGCGAGGCCACTCAACCCCTGGATGGCGACCGGAGGCGCGCCAGCGGCTGGTGGCTGTGTTGGCTGTGTTGTCTGCATGGAGAAGGGGCGCATACCGGGCTGCATGGACGCATCCTTTCGCCGCGACTACTCTGCGACTGCTCTACTGCTCGCGGACAAAGCGAACGATCCACTCGTCGTCGGCGACGCGCTCGGTGGCGTGCGAGAAGCCGCGCCCAGTCAGCGCCTGATAGAGTGGCGCTGGCTCGAAGGGCGCGATCAACACCAGCGATTTCCCCGGCGGGACGCGCTCCGCCGTCTCCATGATCTGCACGAATGGCTCGCCACCCTCGGCCAGCACCGGCCGGACATCCAGTATTTCGGCGGCGTCTATCTTCCAGGCTGCGGCGTTACTGCTCATAATATCTTCCCTTTCAGCCATCAGGCAGTATCGAACAATGTGCTCTCTGCTCTTCACGGCACGGTTAACCAGAGTGTACGCTCATAGCGGAGGCAGGGCTGCGACTTAGGTCGCATCCGGCGCTGGAGAAACATCTGCGCCCATCGCGCGTGAGCGAAAGGAGCGAGCGATGCCGGTCGAGAGTGAGGAACTGCGCAAGGTGCCGCTCTTTGCGCCGCTGTCTGCGGATGACATGGCGCGCGTCGCGGCGGTGACGGTCGAGCGCCACTACGAGCGGGGCGATATCATCATCCTCGAAGGGGATCGCGGGGGCGCGCTCTACTTCGTGCGCAGTGGGCTCATCAAGGTCTTCAAGAGCTCGCCGGGAGGTAAGGAGCAGGTGCTCCGACTGATCGAGGCGGGCCGCACCTTCAACGATGTGCCTGCGCTGGACGCCGGGCCGAATCCCGCGAGCGCGGCGGCGCTGGAGTCGAGCGTCGTCTACGCGACGGGTGGCGCCGAGCTGCGTCGGTTGATCGTCGAGCGGCCAGGGGTCGCGCTGGCAACGGTGCAGGCGCTGGCTGGCGCGTTGCGTCACCTCATCACCCTGGTCGAAGACCTCTCCTTCCGCCATGTCACGGCGCGCGTGGCCAAGATTCTGATCGAGCAGGATGCCAGCGCGGTTGCCAGCGGCGCATCGGGCAAGGCGGTCCACCGGCTGACCCAGCAGGAAATGGCGGCGATGGCGGGCACAGCGCGCGAGATGGTGGGGCGAGCGCTCAAAGAGCTGGAGGCGACAGGAGCGATCCGCATCCAGCGCGGGCGCATTACCGTGGTCAACCGCGCACGCCTCGAAATGTTCTCCTGAGCCATCCAGCCTGGAGAGCGCATCTGGAGAGCGCGTGTGGAAGACCCGCCCCTTCGGAGCCGCATCGTTGGGGGTCGAGGAGGCGGGTGGTCGCATAGGACACGCGGGACGTGCGGGACGTGCGCGTGTCACTTATTCTTGTAGTGATCGGCGTTGATCTTGGTGTACTCCTGCCACTGGGGCGGTACGGCGCTTTCCTCGAAGATCGCGGTGACAGGGCAGGCTGGCTCGCAGGCGCCACAGTCAATGCACTCGTCGGGATTGATATACAACTGGTCGTATTGCTCATAGTCGGACTCGCCCGCGGCTGGATGGATGCAGTCTACCGGACAAACATCCACGCACGAGCCATCTTTCACGCCGACACATGGCTGGGTAATCACGTAGGTCATAACGTGTCCTGAGACTTTCTAGCGGCTCTCGCCGAGACAACAGCGATGGTTTTGGTGTGGCGGCTCTCGCAGGCGCAGGGAGCAGCCGCGCTCCGGTACAGCGCAATATGGCCGTCGAAGCTGGGAGGCAGCGGCCCGCGCTGTATCAGCGCGACGTGACGGAACGACCTATCGTCCACGCGCGTGTAGTCCCCGGCAGGCACAATTTCGCCTGCTTCATAGAGCTCGGTTCCACACTCGTCACAATGCATGGCAGCCTCCCTGGTGCGCATCGTCACACCGCCAGCGGTACACCAGAATCCGCGAATATCCAGTAGATATCCATTGCATCGTAAGCATGACACCGCGCGGCGCACCCGGCTGTGATAAATGTCGCTATTGTGGGCTATTGAGCAAGGTCTCGGTCAGGTGGGTGAGGGCATTTGCCTGCTGAATGGTGGTATGCGATAGTGGGTGCAGGGAAGCGACCAGCACAAATGATCGCGACGATATAGAAGGGGAGGCCGAGGTGTTCGAGGGAAAACGCTATTTCTCGTTGGACCGCGACGATCACGATACCTTGTTCATCCGGTGTTCTGATGAGGTGCTGACGATTCCTCTCGACACACACGGAGACGTCTTGCTGGCCGTCGAGCCTGCCCCGGCGTTTGGTCGGGACGTCTGGGTATTTTCCGGGGGGAGCGTTGAGCCGGGCGAGCCACACGAGACAACGGCCAATCGCGAGCTGCGGGAAGAACTGGGATTCGCGGCGGGCCGCCTCGATTTCCTGGGCCAGTTGCGGCCGTGGTCGAAATACCTGACGGTGCGTAGCGACCTCTACCTGGCACGCGATCTCGTCGCGAGTCGGCTCGTCGGCGACGAGGACTATGAGATAGGCGTCGCGCGGGTGCCACTGGCCGCTTTCGAAGCGTTCATCACCTCAGGCCAGATCCAGGATGCGCGCGTCATCGCCGGTCTGTATCTCGCCCGTGCCTACCTCCAGCAGCACCGGGACTGAGCCGACTTGCCGAGGAAAGTCGCTGATAATCCACGATGCGAGTTGCCGACCAAACACCTCAGCCCGTGCGGCAAGGGAGGCCGTCGAAGCTGCTGCTTTAGCCACCTGCTTTCCCCACAATGAATGCCGCCCGATTGAAGTATAAACCCCCACTCGATGTCTACCCTGGGTCGCGCATGCGATATGTCCAGCAGACGACGCCGTCGATACCCGTGCTATGGTGTATATAGGATCGCCTGTGCGCACGAGCGCACAGGCCGATTGGGCGGCGCGGTCGAAGGATATATGACCATTTCACCAGATGCAAACCGGCGCGTCCGGGTACAAGATGAACAGGAGGACTGACATGCCCCATGCAGGCGTCACGGTAGTGCAGAAACGGGTCTATGAGGAGCCGGAGCCGGGCGATGGCACGCGCGTGCTGGTAGACCGGCTCTGGCCGCGTGGCCTCTCAAAAGAACGAGTGCAGGTGGACCTCTGGCTGAAAGATGTCGCGCCGAGCCGGGAGCTGCGCGAATGGTTCGGGCACGATCCGGCGAAGTTCGCGGAGTTTCGCAGCCGCTACGCGGCGGAGCTTGCGGCTGACCCCGGCCGCGCCGCGCTGACGGAGCTGCGCACGCTGGCGCGGAAGCAGCATGTCACGCTGGTATTTGCCGCGCGCGATACTGAGCACTGCAATGCCGTCGTCCTACGCGAGTTGCTCGCACAGCCGAGCTAACTGCAAAAGCGTGAAATGTGCGACAATCCTGGCGGGTGAAATATACCTAAAGGTAGCTTTCAGCTGCGAAACCGTGATGGAAATGTGACTTCCACGTGTCTATCCTGCTGGTAGAGGCTCCCAGAGCGTTGAGCGCCAGCCCACCGGGAAGGAGCGCAGGATGAGTGCGCAGAGTATACCGCCGCATGGGGAGCCCGACGATCAGAGGTGGCCAGGCGAAGAGGCAGATGCCGCGAGCGTCAGCGAAACCTCGCCCTTCCCGGCAAGTGACGCTGACGCGGACCTGGCGTACTATGATGACACGACCCTGTCACGCTATGACGACGCAGCCCTGAGACGCTATCAGGAGCTCTTCGCCAAGATGACCGTCGGCGTGATCTTCCAGGATGCCGATGGGCGCATCATCGACGCCAATCCCGCAGCGCAGAGACTGCTCGGCCTGACACGAGAACAACTGCTGGGGCTCAACTCCTTTGACCCACGCTGGCGCGTTATCCAGGTGGATGGCGCCGAAGTCCCGGGAGCGATGCATCCCGCCATGGTGGCCGTGCGCACAGGGCAGGCGCAACGGAACGTCATCATAGGTGTCTTTACTCCCAGCGAGGAGCGCTATCGCTGGCTGCGTGTCAACGCCATTCCCCGGCTGGCCCCCGACAGCGCGCGCCCGGTAGGGGTCTTCATGACCTTTGACGATATCACCGAGTGGGACTACCTGGAGGAGGGCGCGCGGATCCTGATAACACGCTATCAGGCGCTGATGGAGCAGGCCGCGGATGCCGTGTTCGTGGCCGACCGCGAGGGACGCTACATCGAGGTCAATCCCGCCGCCTGCTCGCTGCTTGGCTATACCCGTGAAGAGCTGCTCAACATGAGCATCGTGGATACCATTCTGCCTGAGGATGTACCTGGCCTGATCGAGTCGCGGGATAAGACGTTGCGTGGCGAGACCCACCGCGCAGAGCAGATGCTGCGTCGTAAGGATGGCTCACTGGTGCCGGTCGAGATCAACGCGCGCGTCATTTCGGATGGGCGCTGGCAAGCCATTATCCGTGACATCACCAGGCGCCGGGAGATGCAGGAAAAATTGCGCCTGCAGACCGAGCTACTCGAACGCACGTTTGAAGCGGTCCATGAGGGCGTCTATATCTATGATCGCACCGGCGAGCTGATCCAGATGAACGCGACGGCGCGGGCGGTCGCGGGCTATGACGAGCATCCCGAGATGGAGCGAGAGACGACGCATGAGCGGCTTTCACGCCTCCAGCTACGAGATCTCGCGGGGAAGCTGTTTCCAGAGGCGGACTGGCCTGTGTACCGCGTGCTGCGCGGCGAGATCGTCTCCGCGACAGCGCCCATTGAAATGCTCGTCACGTCGGCGACGGGTCGCGAATTGACCTTGCAGGTCAGCGGCGCGCCGCTCCGTGACGCCGAAGGTCAGTTGATGGGGGCGGTGGTGGTCACACGCGACGTCACGTTGCAGCGGCGGCTCGAGCAACAGCGCATGGATATCTTTCGGGTGGTGGCGCACGACCTTGCCAATCCGCTGGCCGCCATCAAGCTGTATCTGCAATTGCAGCAACGGATGATCGAGCGCGGACGTCCGCCCAGCCCGCCGGACCCCGATGTGCTGGCGACGATGGTCCATGAAGTCGTGCGGATGGAGCGCTTGATCAGCGATATGCACGCCATGGTGGGCCTCGAGTCGAACAAGCTGGTCCTCGACCGCAAACCGTTTGACCTGGTAACCCTCTGCCAGCAGGAAGTGCGGCCGATGCAGATGGCCGAGATGCGCGAACTCCATGTCAACCTTCCCGATGAGCCAGTCATGGTGCAGGCGGACCGCGACCGCATCGGTCAGGTATTATCGAACCTGCTCTCGAATGCTGACAAATACTCGCCCGTCCGTCAGCCGATTACCTTCACACTCCGTCTCGAGCGCGGCGCAGACGGTGCGGACGCTACCGCCCCCCAGCGTGCCTGTGTGCTCGTTCAGGATGCGGGGCCAGGTATCCCAGAGAATGAGCAGGAACGCATCTGGGAGCGTTTCCATCGCGTGCAGGGGGTTCAGGCCCAGGCGACCAAGAGCGCCAGTCTTGGCCTGGGGCTCTACATCAGCCGCCAGATCGTCGAGCAGCATGGCGGCGCTATCGGGGTCAAGAGCGCGCCGGGTAAGGGCAGCACCTTCTGGTTCACATTGCCGCTGGCCCCCTCCACATAGCCAGCGCACACCTCATCAGCTATACACTTGCATCGAATCATGCTACTTGCTATACTACGCGCCACGGCCGCATGATTGCTACCCAGACGTGTGTCAGTAGCACACGCGATCATGCAACGAGCCGCCATGGAGCGAGAAGGCCTGATGAGACATGCCTGGATGAACCGCATTGGACGTTGGCTGGTAATCCTCCTGCTCGCCTTAGCGGGTACACTAACGCTGATAGCGCCCGTGCGGGCCGATGGCGACACTGTCACGCTCTCTACGACAAATGGCACGAGCTTCACCTATGGCGGGACGAAGCCATCATTCACTGTCGTCGTCAACCTTGGCGCCAAGCTCACCGGGAACTATTTCCTGACCGCGTATATCTCAATTGATGGGGGGGCGGCGTTTGGCAGCATCAACGGTGGAACGCAAAGCCCGGATGGGTTGACGCTGACCTTCACTGGAATAAAGCCCGATAATACAGTCGCCGTTGGCCAGCATTCCGCCGTTGCGCGTTTTTCGAATCCCGAGACAGGAATTACCTCCTACAGCGGTCCCTTTACCTTCACTGTCAACAAAGTGGCGCTAGATATGGCCTGTAATACTGAGGACGATGACACGCTCATAGGAGCTGGGCAGCCGGTAGGCATCCAGATGTCGCTCTTTTCCGGCGGACCGTTGCCCTCGGAGTGGCTCAGTGGCACGTACAATGTGACGTTTGATGGGCCATCGCACGTCTCGTACACCAACCTCACCTCCGACAGTAACTACGTCGTGACGGTGACGGCGCCCTCGCAGATCGGCCTCTATACGTTGTCCTGCGCCTTCAATGGCTCCGCCTCGTACACACCAGCCTCGATCACCTCTAATAGCCACTACACCATCAGCGCGATGCACGGCCTGGGCGTCGTCAAGCTCTATACCAACCCAACTACCCTGGCCTCGGGGCGGAGCGCGGACTTCTATGTGGAGTTCCATCCAGCGTCGGGGCTACCCATACCGACGGGGCAATTTAGCATCTGGCTTGGCAACCACTACACGAACGCGATTACATTGGGTCCAACAGGCAATTATCTGATCCACTTCCAGACGATACCCATACTCGCGGGCGTGAGTAGGATCGAAATATTCTACATGGGTGACAAGTATTACAACCGGGCGCACGTATACTTCCCACTGACGAATCCGCCCATTCCGGGCGGGACCAATGCGGGCGGCTCGGGAAACGGTTCGCTTGGCTCGGGCAACAATCCCGTGGGGACGGCGACAGTACAGGGGACGCCCGGCGTGACGGCGACGGCAGGCAGCGATTCCGCGACGCCGACGGCGGTTGACGCGGGCAATGTTGCGCCGACCACGCATTCCCCTTCGGGCGATAATGGCAGGCTATGGCTGGTCGTCATCCTTGCGCTGGTCGGGCTGGTCATTGTCGGTGGGGCGGTTGGCGCCGGTATCTTCCTGATACGCCGCACCCATATACCGGCGGATATGGGTCCGCAGGCGTCGCGCGACTTCTATGCCCCACCATCGTATGGCCCGCCAGGCGACGGAACGTGGCCGCCTCGCTACGACGAAAGATAGATCGGCTGCCATACGACCTATAACATATGACAGACGACAAAGCCCCTTCCGCCGAGATTGGTGGAAGGGGCTTGCGTGACGCCGCAACGGACGCGCGATCACTCGGCGGGCGGTTCGTCGGGCGCGGCGTCTAGCGTCACCCGCTCATGACGGATGGAAGCTACCCCCGCGGTGACACGCTGCCGCAGACCTCGCAGGCGCGCCGCCTGTGCCTTGCTCTGGGCGCCGACCTGTGCCGTCGCCTCGCTCCATAGCCTGCCGGTATTCTGGCGCAGATGCGCGAGTGTCGCCTCTGCCGACTGCTGCACACGGGCAGCGCCAGCCCGCGCCTCCGCCGCGAAGTCCCGGCGTGTGGGTGGCGTCGCGGGTGGCGTTTCCGGCGCTAGTGGCGTCTCTTGCGCTGATGGCTCCGCCGCCGGTGGGGAAGACGCAACGGCTGGAGCAGCCGAGACGACGGGGACAGTAGGCGGCGCGGACTCGGTCTCGACGGCTTCCCGCGCCTCCGCCGCTGGCTCTATCGCTGGTTCTTTCGTCGGCTCGACTACCGCCGCAGACTCAACCATCTGCAAGCGTCCGCGCTGGGGTGGCTGCTGCACGGGTTTCGCCTGCGCGGCGGATTGAGCGACGGGCGCCGCGACACGCCCCACGGGCAGGGGAGCCGCCCGGCGGGCAGCGGGAACAGGAGTGGATGGACGAGCAACGGGGACGGGATCAGGAGCCGTCTGTGGCAGCAGCCGGAGGGCCGTCGCCGCACTCGACGCATGGCCGGCGGCGGGCCGGGCGATACGTAGCGCAGCCAGTTGGGCGCGCGCCTCGTCACGCTGTGCTGTAACCCGGTCGTGATCATTCGCCAGTTCCTGGTGGCGCGCCAGAATGAGTTCGTGCCGCTCCAGCAATTCCTCATGTTGCTCTATCAGCCGCGCGCGCAGCTCCTCGCGCTCATCGATGTAGTCCTCCTGCTCCTCCAGCAGATCCTCCCGGTCCACCAGCAGCCGCTCCAGACTGCGCACGTCGCGTTCGAGCGCGCGAACGTGCAGTCCGGCGGCGAGTCGGCCAGGCAGCAGGAGCAGCAGCGCAATCACGAAGCCGAAGAGCGCCGCCCCCATCATCACCCAGGCTATACTCACCGGATATTGCGCCCTCACCAGGTCAATCTGAATCGTATAGTGGTTGAGCGCCAGAAAGAGCAGTACCATGAGACCCAGGACCGATACCATCATATACAGGATTAAGAACCGTATGATGCGCATTCTTGTGCCTCACTATTCCGCGTTCCATTCACGCTGAAGGCATGGTTTTCGCACACATTATCCGACATTCTCCGCAAAACATCCTCATTGACAGTATGACGAATTGGGAGGCTGGCGGCTACACTGGCAGGACCGCCTGTGTTACATGGCACACCAAGAAGCGGCCCAGGCCGGAAATGGCCTGAGCCGCCGATGGATGAAAAATTCGTGGCGGGCCGCTATGCGGTCGTCGTCGTGCCCGTCGGCGCGGGCGTCGGCAGCGGACGCAGCCCCGCCTCGATCTGGCGGCGATATGGCTCCAGGAACGGCGGCAGCGCCAGCGTTTCGCCGAGATGCTGCGGATCCTCGTCAGTGGCGAAGCCGGGGCCGTCGGTGGCGATCTCGAAGAGCACGCCGCCTGGCTCGCGGAAGTAGATCGAGTGGAAGTAGAAGCGGTCGATCACTGGCGTCACCTGGAGCCCCGCATCGTCGAGCCGCCCGCGCCAGGCGACGTGCGTCTCGCTGGTCGGCGTGCGGAACGCGACATGGTGGACGCCGCCGATGCCGACGCGGCCCAGTCGCGTGTCGCCAGCGCGCTCTTCCAGATGTACCTCTGTGCCGGGGCCGCCTCTGCCCACCTGATAGACGCGCACCAGCCGCGCCTCCACGCCGTCCTCGGTCGGCGGAAGCGTATACTGGCCGGTCTCGCGGAAGCCCATCGTCCCGGTGAGGACATGCAGTGTGGCGTCCTCACGCGCTGAGAGCAGCCGGACGCCGTGTAGGCCGCGAATCTGGTATGCCGCCGGGATGGGGCTGCGCGCCCAGGGCGTGCCACCCGCGACGGGCTGTTCCTCGACCTCCGCCGGAGCCACCAGCTCCAGCCGCTGTCCCTCGGGATCGCTAAACGGCAGCACCGCCCGCCCCGCGCGCTGCTGGATGCCCTCTTGCGCGACGCCGTGCTCATCGAAATGCTGGACCCACCAGTCGAGCGCGGCGCGATCCGGCGCGCGCAGCAGAATCGCCGCGACGGTTCCCGCGCCGTGACGTGCTGGGCCAGCGTCGGGCCAGTCGAAGAAGGTCAGCTCGGTGCCCGCATGGCCGATCTCGTCGCCGTAGAAGAGGTGATACGCCTCGACATCGTCCTGGTTGACGGTCTTCTTGACTAGCCGCATGCCGAGCACCTGGGTATAAAACGCAACGTTGCCCGCCGCGTTGCCGGTGACGGCGGTGATGTGGTGCAGCCCGCCGATCCGCATATCCTCTGAAGTCGTTGTCTCTATCTCGCTCATCGCTTTCGCCTCGAATCTTTCGCCGACATCTGCCTGGAAAACGCGCAGGAGCCATGCCAGTGCTTCCCGGCACATCATACCTTCTGATTATTAGTTTAGCACTAAACTATTGAATGGTCAAGGGGCTGGCGATGACGGTTGGCATGTAACTGCTTTGTGGCATACTGTACGCGATACGTTTGAACGTTGGTTGTGATGCCTACCAAATCGAGATATGAAAAGGATCGTATGATGGCTACCCGTCCTACCTCAGCGCAGATTGTCAATGATCCAGATATTCTTGGGGGTAAGCCTGTGATCGCGGGTACGCGCATCTCTGTGCAACTTATCCTGGAAAAAATGCGCGACGGCTGGACGATCAATGACCTCCTCGATGACTATCCCTATCTCACCCGCGAAAAAATCGTCGCCGCACTTGCCTATGCCGCCGAAGCCATGGGAGCATAGGGTACGTCATGCATTTTCTGGTCGATGAGAATGTCTCGCGCCGCATTGCTGAGCGATTGCAGCATGATGGACACACGATTGTCCTGGGACAGCAAATTGCACAGGGAAAGCCCGATCAAAAGGTACTTGCACTCGCACAAGGACTAAATGCCATCATTCTGACAGAAGATAGCGACTTTGGCGATCTCATTATGCGGCAACATCTGCCTTCAGCGGGTGTTATCCTCCTGCGACTCTCTGGTATGGAGCGATTGGCGCAACCCGATTACGTCGCGCAGACTATCGACGCTCATTCAAACACTATTCCAGCACATTTCACCGTCATTACACCTTCCGGGGTGCGTATGCGCCCACTCCCGTGATTGACAATACGCAATTTTCGGCTCTATTCCGCGTGTCCGCTTGCATGGTACACTTGGGCCGCACGCTTCATGCCACCTGTTGTTGAGCATGATCGCCCAGAGGCAGTCAAATGAACAAAGCCAGACTCCTGGGCGCTGACGAACCAGCGGGATTAGGAGTCAGCCTGGCTACCTATTACTGTGAGGAGAACTTGCGTGGATATTCAGGATTTTCAGGCGTATCAACAAGCATCGCGAAAGACCTGGGGAGCAATCCCGATGGATAGCCCTATTGTGTATCCGACGCTCGGACTCACCAATGAGGCTGGGGAGGTTGCGGGAAAGATCAAAAAGATCTTTCGCGATAAAGGAGGAGTGATTTCCGCAGAGGATCGTGACGCCCTGAAATATGAATTAGGGGACGTCCTGTGGTATCTCACGCAGATTTGTACCGAACTGGACCTGACCCTGCAAGAAGTCGCATCAGCGAATGTCGAGAAGCTCTATTCTCGCCTGGAACGCGGTCAAATTCGTGGAGATGGCGATAAGCGGTAAAGACTCTCATGAAGGAGAAAGACAAGCAGTTGGTCCTCTCGAGGCCAGTCCGCTGAGAGTGAATAACCTGCGAGTCAAATCACCCATTGTACCCAAAATCTTGGGCAGTGGCGGCGCCGCGCACGTCCCAGCCGAGAACGATATGTGGCGCTGTTGATTCGATTTATGCGTAGCTTACGAGCGCGCTCATAAATCGCTCGATACCATGCGCCACGGCCAGCCCTGCCACCTTCGCTAGGGCGTTGTGGGTCGCGCCGCTTCGAGGAACTGCCGCTGCCGCTCCTGGGATCGGCCCTCACCGCCCGTTATCGTGCTCGTCGTGCAGAAGAGGCCGGGTCCCACCGGCAGCGTTCCGGTCTCGAAGATAGCCTCGGCGGTCCGGCACTGATAGATTTCGTGGTAGAATCCGAATCCTTTTCCCCGGTTCTGATTCAGCCACTTCCACCATGCGGTGTGGGGCATCGTGCGGGCGAAGCGCGCGAGATCCTCGTGCGAGCGCCAGTATTGCAGCTGTAGACCTCCCGTGCTTTCTCCAAAGATGCGCACGCCGAGCAACCCTTCTGCCTCCGCCAGGGACGCCTCCATCTGCTGCGGAATGCCCGACTCCTCATACAGGGCATCGGCCCCAGGCGTAAACACCTGAATCCCGAAGATCGCAATGGTGAGTTGTGGATACTCCCACAGATGAGCTATATAGTTGCCGTTGGTTGGTGAAACCGCATGATTCGGTTGGTTTGGTTGATTCAATTGGTCGCTCATTGTTGTACCTTTCTGTCGTTTTCCATCATGTCCCGCCACCGACGGAGTGCTGCGCGCACGGCGCTGCGGCGAGATGATTGCAATGAGAATGGCGAGGAAGTTAGCCACGGGCGGCGCCGACCTATGTTCCCGGCGTCTGGTGGATGCTCAGCAGCTCATAGCCGTCGCGCGCGAAGAGCGTCTCGAGTTGCGCGCCGCCGCCCACGGCCTCGTACCGGACCACGATCGCATCGCGTCCGCCCGTCTCGACCTCGCGATACGGCAGAAGGTGGATGCGCAGATGGGCGCGCCAGAAGCGGCGCGCCTCGGCGGTGGAGAGCGCTATGCCCGCGATGTTGGCGTGATTCTCCGCATGGCAGCTACAGCGTGCGCACAGTCCATGCTCGCCCTGCCGCATTGGCGCGAAAGGGGCGATGCGGCCGCAGTGGCAGGGCGCCTCACCCATTGTAGCGCCCGCGCGATAATACGAGTCAGCCCACGCCCCCACGCGATTGAGCGCGGCCCTGAAGGTCTTGACTCCATCCAGACTGCCCTGGGAGCCGACATGGTCGATAAACTCGTCCTGAGCGGCGGTTCCGCTCCTGGACTGAGCGCAGCGCAGGCAGCGCAGCCGTAGACGCGTCGGGGAGCCGCCAAGCTGGCCCTGCAGCCGTGTCGCTCCACACTGGGGACACCAGATGCGCGTCTCCTTCCAGCCCACGTCGGTCACGGGCAGCAGCCCAAACGCCAGCGCCTCCTCGCGGAGCGTCGTCGCGAGCAACTGGCACAGCATCCGCTTGCCGCGATGCAGCCGGACGGAGAGCGTTGCCTCGCTCAGTCCGTGTCGCGCGGCGATCTCACCGAGCGGCGTCTCCAGGAGATACCGGGCGATCAGCGCCTCGCGCGTGTCTGGCGGGAGCAGACCCAACGCCCGATCCAGCAACTGCGCGCGCTCGGCATGCTCCAGCTCCGTATCAAGCGCGTCGCCCTCGTCTGTGAGTGGCAGTGGCTCCATGCCGTCGCCTGGCTCTGTTCCCTCGTTGAGTGTCGTCAAGCGTGTCGTACGCGCGAGGTCGCGCCCAGCGGTGCGGGTCCAGCGGCGGCAGACGTTCGCGGCGATGCTGGAGAGCCAGCGCGCGCGGGCCTGCGGGTCATCCGGTTCGCGCAGCTTCCGCCAATGGCGCCAGGCCTCCAGCAAAGTCTCTTGCGCCAGGTCTTCGGCGTCATCGCGGTCGCGCGTGGCGCGCAGGCAGATGCGCAGGATGAGCGCACGCTCAGCATCCGTTGGCGTGGGCGGCAGCGCCTGCTCGGAGACCGCCAGCGTATTCCGCCTGCTCGGCAGATGAATGATGTGGGCGCGCGAACCCGGCGAACCCGGCGCTGGTTGGCGGATGGTATCGGATGAATCTGGCGGCATAGACGAATCTCGTTTCCCGGATAGACAGGACGACGCCTGTAGAGCATCTCGCGTTCCATCTATCTATCGTCGGTAACCCTCACCATCTTACACGTTTTTGCGTTCGATGGACCGCCAACTTTCCGCTACCGTGTCCAGAAGCCCTGGGGGTCGCACTCGCGGATGATGCGCAGCTCGTCGGCGGTGGGCGTCGGCGTCTCGTGGGCGTCGGGGGCCACGCGCAAGTCCCAGCCGGTGTTGGCACGCACGTCCTCCGCGCTGCCGCCGGGATGCCATGAGCGTAGCTCCATCTCGTGCGTCTCGGCGGTGAAGCCGAGCACCGCCAGCGTCGTAATCACCGCGGATGGCCCGCCACGCGGCAGCCCCACGCGCTCCCGCCAGTCGCCGCCGTCGCCGTAGCCGGGGCTGGTGATATAGCTGACGTGTTCGGGAAAGCGCTTCTTCTCGTGCGCCAGGATGATCGCCAGCCGCCCAGAGAGCGAGGCGATATCCGCGCCGCCGCCGCTGCCGGGCAGCTTCACCGCCGGATGCGCGCGGTCGCCGATGTATGACGTGTTGAGGTTGCCGTAGCGGTCCACCTCCGCGCCGCCGACGAAGCCCAGATTGGCGAAGCCCTGCGCCAGCAGACCCATCAGCGCGCCTGTGCGAGTGGCCCACTCGGCCCCGGCGATATTTGGCGCGTCGCCCATCGTCAGCAATAGCTCGCTGGAGGGCGTGTCGCGCACCAGGCCGTTCTCGAAAAGGCCGATAGCGCTCGGCGCGTGGGTGCGCTTGGCCAGCGCGAAGGCCAGCAGCGGCAGCCGCATCCCCACGAAGACGACCTCGCCGTCATGAATCTCGCGGGCGGCGCAGACCACCATTAGCTCCTGCGGCGTATAGTCGGGCGTCATATTCTGCGACATCATTGGTTCTCCTGCATAAGAAGCTGTGTGCGACTACCCTGGCCTTACGGCCCCTCCCCGCGCCGGGGAGGGGGTAGGGGGAGAGGTCCTCCCTCACACCCCATAGTCCACCGGAGCGGCCAGCAGCGGCATGCGGATCGCCAGCGCCTGCCAGCGTTCCGCGCCCAGCCGCTCCAGATAGGCGGCGCGGTCGGGTACGTCGAGCACCTGCTCTCGCAGCCACGCGGCGAAATCCTCAGGCGTGCGGCTGCGCTCGTGATATTCGGCGAAGTAGGCGTGGTCGCGGTTGTAATAGCCCTGCACCGGCGAGGGATGCGCGCCACCGGGCGCGTGGACGACCGCCAGCGTCTTCTCGCCCGGCGCCAGCACGCGGTTGGGGTCGCTCAGGATGACCTCCGCTGGAACAATCTCTTCGGCGGTATAGATGACGCCGTGGGATGCCAGCGCCGCCTCCTCGCAGACGCCCAGGCTGCCCCAGGCATGCGCGCGCCCGGCGGCGTCCGCCCGCTGCACGTGGATAATCGCTACATCGGGCCGGAGCGCCGGAACCAGCAGCGTCGGCGTGCCATCCAGCGGCGAATCGTGCGGGCGCATAGTCGGATGGTCGCGGGCGATATCGCTGCCCAGCAGTGAGCGTATCGGGATATAGGGGACGCCCAGTGCGCCAGCCAGCAGCGCCATCGCGACGCTGTAGTTGCTGTGATCCTCGACGGTGATGGGATGCGGCAGACCTTTCTCGGTGGCGCGGCGATAGTTGTAGCCCAGCCCCTCGCTGACGTTGCCCACCCAGGCGGCGGTGACCTTTGTGACACAGCCCGCGCCGAGCAGCTCGTCGAAGAGGATATCCGAGATGGGACCGATGAGCGTCAGGTCGTGCCGTTGCTGGCGGATGATCTCGTGCCCGGCTGCAAAGGGGATCAGTGGCTCCAGCGCCAGCCCCAGTGCCACGCTGCTGCCGTCGGGCACGAATCGCTCGATAGCCTCCTGCATCGTCATCAGCTTGTCGCTCATCGTCCGTCTTGTCCCTTCGCTATGATATGCGCCGATATAGAGCGTTCCAGTGCGTCCTGGGGTCGCCGTGTCGTATCAGGTCATTGGTAAGCTGCGGCCCGGTCATCCACTGCTCCAGCAGGCCGCAGACACGGAATCCCAGGTATTCATAGATGCGCTGCCCCTCGGGCGTGGCGGTGAGGGTGGCACAGGTGAAGCCCGCCGCCTGGGCCTCGCGCAGCGCCAGCAGCAGCAGATTGCCCGCGATGCCGCGCCGCCGCGCATCGGGCATCGTCGCCACGTGATAGACGCCGATCGACTCGTCCCATGGCAGCGTTGCGACAGTGGCGACGGCCTGATGTCCCCAGTGCGCCAGGTAGAGCGCGAACGCCGGGTTCTCGCTCGTCCAGCGCGACATCGGGAACGACGGCGCGTCGAAGACCCGGCTGATGATATGCAGCGCGTCGGCCAGATCGGCATCTGAACTAGCCCGGCGATAGCTGACTCCTGGCGGCGCCTGTGGATAGCTGACGTCCCATCCCCGCAGGTCAAGGTACATCATCGTCGCGCCGCCCCACGAACGCATGCCGACATCGTAGAGCCGCTCGCGCAGATCGGCGGGCGCATCGTCGCGGGTGAGCCACCACTGGAACGGCAGCCCATAGGAGCGAAAGGGCTCGATGGCCTCTTCAAGCGCGTCGGCGGTGACTGGCGCGGGCGAGCGGTAGCGCATCACGATGTTCATCAGGGTCTCGGCGAGGCCCGGCGTGAGCACCCGCAGCATGGTGGGCGTATCGTCAACCAGCGAGCGCGGATCGGAGGCGAGCCGTCCCAGTGATGCCCATGCGGCGCACCAGTTCGCCTCGACGACGCGCGCCATCCGCAGCCGTTGCGCGTCTGGCTCGTCGTCATCGGTCGCATTGTCATCGCGGTCGTCATCGCGCGGTGGCTGGGCCATCTCCGAGTGGCTCATCCCGCATCACCTCCCGCCGCTGCTATCGTCGTCTCGTCCAAGTGTAGCACGCTTCCGCCAGCGCGGGCAGATGCCTCAAGCATCCTGACGGCTGACCGGCATCGGCCTGTGAATAGGTCGCAGAGTGCTATAATACACAAGGACCGCGCGATATCTTCCCACAATCCGACCAATAAGGATGGCGCCATGCGGGAGATCACCGTATTTAGCGGCAACGCCCATCGCGCACTGGCGCAAGAGGTGTGCGAGAACCTTGGCGTTGACCTCAGCCCGTCGACGATTCGACGTTTCAGCAACGATTGCCTGTATGTGCAGCTCAACGCCAACTGCCGCGAGCGCGATGTCTTTCTCGTGCAGCCACTCGTCCCGCCGGTGCAAGAGCACCTGATGGAGCTGCTGCTGATGCTCGATGCCGCGCGTGACGCCTCCGCGCGGCGCACGACGGCGGTCATCCCGCACTTCGCCTATGCCCGCTCCGATAAGAAGGACGCCCCGCGCATCTCCATCGCCGGGCGTCTCGTCGCCGATTTGCTGGTGGCCGCGGGGGCAAGCCGTGTCCTGACCATCACACTGCACGCACCGCAGGTGCACGGCTTCTTCCGCATCCCGGTGGACCACCTCAACGCGCTCAACATCTTGAGCGCTCACTTTCGCAACCGCGACCTCGCCAATACGGTCGTCGTCTCGCCGGACCTGGGCAATGCCAAGTCGGCGTCACACCTGGCACGCCTGCTGAATCTGCCGGTGGCGGCGGGAAGCAAGCGCCGCATCGACGACGAGCACGTGGTAATTGATCGGATCGTGGGAGACGTCAGCGGCAGGCATGTGATCCTGCTCGACGACGAGATCGCCAACGGCGGGACGATCCTGGAGATGGTGCGGACGCTACGCGAGCACCGTGTCAGCAGCGTCACAGTGGCTTGCACACATGGGCTTTTCACCGGCTCAGCCATCGCGCGACTCGCCGCTCAGCCAGATGTAAAAGAGGTGGTAACGACCAATACCGTGCCACTCGCGCAGACGAAGATTGACACGCTGCCGCAACTGCGCGTGCTCTCGGTTGCCCCGCTGCTGGCGGCGGCCATCCATCGCATCCACGACGGCGAATCGATCAGCAGCCTCTTCGATGAATAAGCACATCGGGCTGGTCGCTGACGGCGTATATTTAGCTGCCCAATCAGGCGGCGCGATACGGTATACTGTCGAGTATGACGACACCACGCCCAGCCCGCCGCCGGGTAACTCAACCTACTACAGACGCGGCATCTGCGACAGCCGACGCCGGACACGCGACCCTCTGGGACGCCGCGCCGGTCAACGCGCCCGCCCTGCCGGATGACGCGCCGCGTACCATCGTGCGCGACAGCCTCTACGACACCATCCCCCTCGGCGCGCTGGAGCTTGACCTGATCGGCACGCCAGAGTTCGTGAGACTCCAAGGCATCAAGCAGCTGGGCTTCTGCTACCGTGTCTGGCCGGGCGCGACGCATACCCGCTTCGAGCATAGCCTCGGCGTCTACTACCTGATGCTGCGCGGATTGCGCGCGCTCTGGGCGCAGGACTACGCCCGCGAGCGATTGCGCGCCAGCGAGACCGATCTGCGCACGATGCTCGCCGCCGCGCTGCTGCACGATATTGGCCACTATCCCTTCTCGCACGCCATCGAGGAGCTCGGCTACCCCATCGAGCCGCACGAGCGGATTGGGCGGCGCATCATCGAACAGGGCGCGGTCGCCGAGGCGCTTGCCAAACACGGACTCTCGCCCCAGCGTGTCGCCGACGTGATCGATCCGCCGCGCGACCGCCCGCTGCCGCCGACCGACGCCATTCTGATGCGGCTGCTCAGCGGCCCGCTTGACGTGGACAAGCTCGACTACCTGCCGCGCGACGCCCGTGGCTGCAATGTGCCGTATGGCGGTGTGGACCTGACGCGGCTACTCGGCTCGATCCGGCTGCTGGAGACGCCGCAGGGGCCGCGACTCGGCGTCAGCAGCAAGGGCATCAGCCCGCTCAACTCGCTGTTGCACGCCCGCCAGGAGATGTTCGACAACGTCTACTGGCACCACACCAACCGCGCGATGATGGCGATGCTGCTGCGAGCGGTGCAGGAGGCGCAGCTTGCCGGGGCAATCGCGCCCGATGACCTCGCCGGGCACGACGACGCCTCGCTGCTGGCCCATCTCTCCGACGAGCGCATGCCAGCGGGTACGCGCGATCTGGTGGGCGCGCTCAAACAGCGCCAGCCGTACAAGGTGATGCTGGAGGTCAGTGCGCGCGCGGGCCGTGTCTATAGCCAGCTCGACGCGCTCTTCTGGGACCAGGGCAAGCGGCGACGGGTGGAGCTGGCGCTCGCGGAGACGCTGGCGGTCGCCCTGGAAATCCCGGTCTCGCCGCACGACGTGCTGATCGATATCCCCAAGCCGGAGAAGTGGGAGATGGATGTGCTGGTGCGCTTTGCTCATCCGCCCGTCGGCATGGCCTCGCTGATGACCTGGACCGAGGCGACGGGCCAGCGTCCGGGCGACCTCGGCATCTACGAGCAGCACCAGCGCCGCATCCGCATCGTGGCGCGCGCGCCAGTGCGCGATGCCGCCGACGATCTCGCCGAGGAGCTGCTGCTGCCGGTCATCGAGCGCATCCCCACGATCTAGCGGCGAATCGAGGGAGTCATACATGGGAGCCCGTGCAAACTACGTTCTCATCGAAGATGGCGCAATTTCGATCTACTATTCCCACTGGGGCGCGATGAGCGTTCCCGCGGTTGTCATTGATGGCCCCGACGCGACGATTGCATACATCCGGGAACTGGGGCCTGACGCTGTATTGATGGAGGATAACTGGGCGGAAGGTGGAATCCTGCTTGACGTCGACCGACGCGCGCTGCTCTTTTTCGGTGGCGAGAACATCATGTTCTCTCCTCCCTGGCAGCGGATATTCCTCCGCATGATGCGATTTGTCTGGCAGGGCTGGTCTGTTGCATGGGCAGGACGCGAAATTTTCGATATCGCATCGTATCCTGGTGTTGCGGATTTCCTTGAAATCAATCCTTCCAGTCTCATCATGTCCGTTGAACCTGAAACCTATCAACCATATTCTGAGGCGAAGATCCGTAATCCGCACGAAAATCCGTGGGTTTATACCGTCATCACCGTCACCTGGGAAGATGGGCGAGTCAGTGACTATACTTTCGATTCCGCGCTCGACGGTTATCTGCTGTTTGGACCAAACCTGCTCGATGACTTGCGCGAGCGCGAACCCGATGAGCTGCCATGCGAAGAAAGCAGCGGAGAGATAATTTACTTCGATGCCCCAGACCAGGGCCTACGTGAGGGCGTATATATCGATACGGGGGCGCGAGCAATGTGGATCATGCACGACAAACCGGTGTATTCCGCAAAGCCGGAACTCATCGCGCAGATATGGCCTGATTGGAGTGTGAACGAACACTTTGAGGGTCTTGGCCGCCAGGTTGTGCTGTCTGGCCGTAATCCGTCCCTAGTTGCCGCTCCTTATGAACAGGTGGCACTCGAATTGATCGGCGATTTGATGACAGGCCATAGGGACGATAACGACTCAGTTTCGCGTTTGATCGCACAGGCGTTGGCCGACCGACCGACTGAGCAATCAACGCAGGATAACGAAATCGCGTATCCCACGCCTTTGCCTCCTCTTCTCCCAGCAGCAGAGCGACGCGCCCATCTCATTGCCCTGCTCCAGCAGGCGTTGCAGGATGACGCAGAAGCTAGAGCCACCGAGTGAGAAGTATGAAGCGCCTCACAAATCCCCACATTGAAAAGTGAGAACTCGGAAACTCCGCCCGTATATTCAGTGGAAGGCTACCGGCCGATGGCGAGGCGGCTCATCGGGGCTGGCTGTGTTGCTGGTGCAGATACGAGCGCGAGGGAGAGTGCGCCATGGCTGGATCCCGAAGGAAACGAAGTGCGCTACGGGCGCTGGTGGTGGCGCTGCTCTTTATCGCCGTCACCGTGGCGCTGATTGTCTTCATTCCCCGTGCCGTTGACTCCTCGCACGCCACCCAGATACCCACGCCGGGCCAGGTGATTCTGCCGCCGACCGCGCCAGCGGCGACCGTTGTGGCGACGGCCACGAGCAAGTAGCGAGGAGGCGAACACGATGGACCAGATGCGCCGCGCGCAACGCACTCCTCGAACATGGGTCGGCGGAATCGTCGGTGGGCTGCTCCTCCTTGCTGTGCTGGCGCTGCTGGCTGCGTGTGGTGGTAGCTACTCGCCATCAGCCAGGTATACGCCGCAGCCGGGAAGCACAGCCATTCCCACGACCGGTACTGGGCCAGCGGCCTACGCCTACCTCTACTCGCGCATCGACTATCCGCTGCAACTGGCGGTCAACGCGGATAGCGACGTCACGCTGACCCTCTCGCCTCATCAGAATCTGCTGATCGCGACGCCGGGCGCGGGTTCGGGCGTGGGCACAGTGGGCGAGCCGATTCCGCTGCCGACGCAGCTGAGCGATTACAGCGACATCGGCGCGTCGGTAGATACGGAATCGTCAGGTAACAGCCCCGTCGTCTGGCAGCTTGTCAGCGCGCCACGCCAGTCATTGCTCACGCCGGGCGACCCGACCATAGAGCGCACCTATCTGGATGCTGTGAGCTTCACGTGGCATGTGGAGGCCGTCGCGACGGGGCAGAATCTGGTGCGCATCGTTCTCCATCTCTATTACATTTACCTCGACGGCAGCGAGCACGACGGTACGATTGAGGTCTCATCGCTGCCGACGCCCATCGTCGCGATCCAGTCCGCCATCGTCAATACAACGCTGCCCACCTGGCTCCCGTCGTGGCTGACCGACCAGCTCTCCACGTGGCGGATACCGCTGGCCGGGCTGAGCGGGCTGGCGGGACTGCTGGGGGTAATCCGCTTCCTCTGGGATCTCTTCCAGAACGCGAAGGACGCCAAAGATGCGGCGCAGGGCGCGGCCAAGGCAGCTGTGGCGCTCCAAAGGCGTATGCCACACCGGCAATAGCAATCCGATGGCAGCGTAACGTCGGGCCAGAAGGCTGGCGGCCAAAGCTGCGTCTAACTGTGCCTAACAAAACCGCGCGCGAGTAGGCGAGAAAGCAGGATGGTTGCGAGCCAGGGGATCGAGTCGAAAGGGGCGCCTAGCGTCTAGGGTGCCACCGCCTTCTCCGAAGGCGGTGAACGCTTCAGGAGAGTTCCTTAGAGTTCCTCGGCCAGCGCGACGATGACGCCCGCGGGGCCTCGCATGTAGCAGAGTCTGTACATGTCCTCGTACTGGGCCACCTCGCCGACGAGTTCGGCGCCGATAGCGCGCAAGCGAGTGACAGTGTCGTCGAGGCTGTCGACAGCAAACATGACGCTCCGGAGGCCCAGCGTGTTCGGTGGTGCAATCGCCGGTTCGCTCTCGACCAGTTGTGGATGGCGAAACTTCGTCAGTTCAAGTCGTCCGTGCCCATCTGGGGTCCGCATCATCACGATATCGACTTGGACACGTTCGAGCCCGTTGACACGGTCCACCCACGGGCCCTCGACCGGCATCTCCTCTTCACGCTCCATGCCGAGGGTAGTGAAGAAGGTAATGGCGGCTGCAAGATCGTCGACGACGACGCTGACATGGTCCAATCTCTTGATCGTCATGTCCCTAGTATAGCAGGTATAGCAGAGGCCATGTGCGGCGGCCCAGGTCGACCGTGCTCACGAGTTGGACGTGGTTAGCCGAGGAAACGTAGGGAGATGAAGGCGCAGCCAAGCTGCAAGCCGGACGCGACGACAAATGCCCGCGTTTGCACATCAGGCATTGTCCGCCGCTATGATTGAGTGCATACAATATCGTCAAGCCCGCAAACCAAGCTGTCTGTCTAGCCGGAGAGATTTCCTATGTCGCACCATGCCGACTTCACCGCTAACCAATATCTGCGCCTCGCGCCTGAGGTGCGGGATGCGCTGGCGTCTGGTCAGCCGGTGGTTGCGCTGGAATCTACTGTTATCGCGCATGGGCTGCCCCGGCCTACCAACCTCACCGTGGCGCGCGAGATGGAGGCGGCGATACGGGCGGCGGGCGCTATCCCGGCGACAGTCGCGCTGCTGGACGGCTCCATCGTCGTCGGGCTGAGCAAGGCCGAGCTAGAGCGGCTCGCCACGACCGATGAGCCGGTCGCCAAAGCTAGTCGGCGCGGGCTGGCCGTTGCGCTGGCCCAGCGCTCGCTGGCCGCCACCACCGTCGCGGGGACGCTGGCATGCGCGGCGCTGGCGGGCATCCACGTCTTTGCCACCGGCGGTATCGGTGGGGTCCATCGCGGCGCGGCAGAGAGTTTCGACATCTCGGCGGACCTGATCGAGCTTGGCCGCGCGCCCCTGGTCACCGTCTGCGCGGGCATCAAGGCGATTCTCGATCTGCCGCTCACCCTCGAATACCTCGAAACGCAAGGCGTCCCCGTCATCGGCGCCCAGACCGACGAGCTGCCCGCGTTCTACTGCCGCACCAGCGGCCTGCGCGTCCCCTTCCGCGCCGAGACGCCCAGCGAGATCGCCGCGATTGCGCGGGCGCAGTGGGAGGGCGGCCTTGGCGGTGGGCTGCTCGTCACCTGCCCCATCCCCGAAGCGGACGCGCTGCCTGAAAGAGACTTCGCCGACGCGCTGGCCCAGGCGGAGCATGACGCCGCCGACGCGCATGTGACCGGCCCGGCAATCACGCCGTTTCTGCTGGCACGGATCGGCGCGCTGACCGAAGGCACGAGCATCGCGGCCAACCGGGCGCTGCTGCTCAACAACGCGACCTGGGCGGCGCGTATCGCATCGGCGATGGCGACGGTAGAGCCGTAAAGCCTCTGTCCCAAATCCCCTCTGAAAATACTCCTCGCCCGTTTTCGATACCGTTTTACCTCGCGGAAAATCGGTGCCTTACTTGCTACTAGGAAACTTGGGGCAGGACCGTCTGGCTGTTGTGCTTCCCCATACCAATAGGTGTATACTCGCGTCACATATCTCGCGGTCCTCGCAATCATTGGCAATCATTAGAAGGAGTAGCAGGGATGACTCAGGAATCGCCTACGAGCAACAGGGAAGGCGCAATCGAATCGGAGAACAGCAGCGCCAGGGCTACCGGCGCTCCAGCGCGCATCGTCGCGGGGAAACGGAACCTCCCGCCGGGAAGCAGTGATAAATATCCGCTGCCTGGCCGCTGGCCACAGCCTGAAGCATGGCCGGAATCAGGCGACCTGCTTGAGATCGAAGCCGAACCCGAACCCGTGGCCGCCGCCGCTCCCCAACCTAAAGCCGTGGCGGAACCGCCCGTAGAGCAGCCGGTCATGATTGAGATCGAGATCGGGTCGCGCTTCCCCGCCGTGAAGCGCTCCAACTGGTTAGAGGCGCCGGATTACTGGCTGGCGGATCATCAGTCGGTGCCTCGTCCGCCGACGCGGCCGATCCCGCGCCCCAGGCGATTCGTGCGTATGTCGCGCGCGCGCAGCACCATGCTGTTGCTCGTCGCCGTGGTGGGCATTGTCGTCGTCGGCGCGGGTATGGCATTCGCTGGCCACCTGACCTATGAATACTTCAATACGCCCCTGGCGCTGCCGACCGCCCACCCCGCGACCGCCACCGCGACGGATATCCCGGCAACCGCCACGCCGACGGACATCCCGGTGACAGTTACCGCGACCGACGGCACCGACAACCAGGGAACCGCCACGCCTGCCATTACGCCGGATACGACCCCGGATATCACGCCGGTCATTTCCACACCCTGACCATCGAGGTTGCTCCATAACACCTAGATACCTGCTATCGGCCCATCTGGCGAGATACCGGCAGGTCGCATGGTATACTGGAAACAGATGATATCTGGCGAGGAGCAACACAGATGGCAGCAGTGGGCATCGGCAAGATCGTCGGCTCGGAATCGCATGTGCGCTATACCTGCCAGATATTTGGCCCAGGCGAGGTGGCCACGCCGCCAGATCCTTCCGCGTACGCGTTTGGCGGCTTCGTCCGCCTGCCACTGCGGACGGCGCTGGCCGCCGCCGATGTCGCCGGGCTCGAGCCGCGCCCAACCGCCGCGATGCGTAGCGATGCGCTGATGCCTGCGCCAGCGCAGCCGCTCTGGGCGGTGGGCTTCATCTACGATACGATCCTCGTCAATCCCGCCTTCGGCACGCTGGGGCCGCGCCTCTCCAACGACGAGCAGCTAGCCGTCTTCTCGCCGGACTATCTGGCGGAGCGCGCTGTGCTCGTCTCGATCCTGGTGCTGGGCACGATGAGCGGTGAGGGCGCGCCGACAGGCAGAGTGACGCATGGCGTGCCAGCGCTCGCGCCTGATCTGGGCGCGGTGGTCGAGCCGCTCACCGAGACGCAGGTGCGCGCCTTCCACACCTTCGCCGATACGCCACAGGCGCGACCGTATCTGCACCTGGGCTACCTGCCCCACACCGTCGCGCAGGACCATCCGCTGCTGCCGCTGGCGATGCTGCGGACGGTCGAGCGGCTGGAGGCGCTGCTCCCGGAAAACGCCTCGCTGCTGGCCATCGTCAAGCGCAATCTGGCCTGGCGGCTCAAAGTGCTGGCGGCGGGATAGGTTACGCAGGCAATCCTCTGGCTCCCCTCTCCTCGTAGGAGAGGGGCTGGGGGTGAGGTCCGGGGATATGGTCAATACAAGGCGGTAAGGTATTTATGAGCGGCGCGCAATCACCCCAAACATCCCGCCCGGTCGGCATCACCAAAGGCCCCGGCGAAGCGATCCACGAATACACGCTGATCTCGCGCGATGAGCAGCGGCTGCTCAAAAACGGCGAATACGTCTACTACGAGCTGGACGAGACCGCCAGCGGTTCGCCTGTCGGCGCGAATGGGGCAAATGGCGCGCATGCCAACGCGCCGCGTCGCGTGCTGGGGCGCATCCTGCGGCGGGTGCCGGTGCAGCTCTTCCCCGACACCTTCCTCTCCGAGCCGGAGGTAGCGCCCTCCCAGGTTGCCGCGCTCGTCGGCTATGATATGCGCGCCAGCGATCTCTTCGAGCTGCACGTCGGCATCATGGGCTACTACGATGAGGCGCTAGGCTCCTTCGTCAACCCCTGGATTCCCCCTAGCTCTGGCACGCCCATCTATCTGGCCGAAGACGCCTGGCTCGCCACCGTCCTCTCGCGCAAGCAGCGCGGCCAGGTCGGCAGCGCCATCGTCGGCTCGCTGCTGACACGTCCGCCGACCGCCGTGCCGGTAGTGCTGGATGTGAAGGAGCTGGTGAGCACCCACCTGGCCATCATCGCCAGCACCGGCGCGGGCAAGAGCTATCTGGCCAGCGTCATCATCGAGGAGATGATGCGCCCCTACAACCGCGCCGCCGTCCTCATCATCGATCCCCATGGCGAGTACAACACCTTGCAGGAGATCGCCAACGACGAGGAGTTCCGCGAGAGCGAGCCAGCCAGCCCAGCGGCGCGGCGCCAGCCACGCTATGAGGCGCGCACGCGTGTCTACCTGCACGACCAGGTGAAGGTGCGCATGAACACGCTGACGCTCGGCGACCTGCGCTACCTGCTGCCCAATATGACCGACAAGCAACATCACTTCCTCAGCCGGGCGTTCGACGCGCTACGGGCCGAGAAGAAGGGGCAGCCCTGGGGCGCGGCTGACCTCAAGCGCCATGTGAGCAACGTCGGCAAGTCCGCCAATGAGGATAGCGGCGACGACAGCGGCAACAGCACCATCGCCGCGCTGCACTGGAAGATTGACGAGCGACTGGGCGACAATACGATGGTCTTCGATCAGTTCCAGCATCTCAATCTCGGCGAGGTGCTCCAGCCGGGGCAATGCACCGTCCTCCAGCTCAACGAGATCGACGAGCGCGACCAGCAGGTGATCGTCGCGACGCTGCTCCGGCGCATCAATCAGGCACGGATGGATACCGAGAAGGGCAAGGTCCAGGCGAACGACGAGCGTTTCCTACCCTATCCCGTCTTTATCCTGCTGGAGGAGGCGCACCACTTCGCCCCGCACGACGGCGAGGCGATCACGACGGGCATTCTCAAGCAGGTGCTGGCCGAGGGGCGCAAGTTTGGCATCGGCGTTGGGCTGATTAGCCAGCGTCCCGGCAAGCTGGATGCCGACGTGCTCAGCCAGTGTCTGACCCAGTGCATTATGCGCATCGTCAACGAGGTGGACCAGAAGAGCGTCGCCAGCGCCGTCGAAGGCGTGGGCCACGATCTCTTGCAGAACCTGCCCGCCCTCTCGAAGGGGCAGGCCATCATCGCGGGCAGCGCCATCAATACACCGGTCATCTGCCGCGTGCGCGAGCGCATCACGCCGCACGGTGGCGAGAGCAAAGACGCCCCAGCGGAGTGGCAGGCGCACTTCGGCGCGGATGCAGCGGCGGGGCGCGCCCGCGATGAAGCGCTTCCCCGACGCAACAACCGCCCATTCAACATCATGAAGTGATGAAATAGCAAAGGCTCGAATTAGCCTGGTCGCTGGCCGAAGGCGACGTAGAACGGCAGAATACCACGGCCCTGGCGCTGTGCGAACTCCTGTTGCGCGCGCGCGTAGAGCGCGTCGTACCGGTCGGCGGGCAGAATGTCCTGGGCGATAACACCCGCGCGGAGCGCCTTGCCCACCGCGAGACAGTCGGTCGCGGAGGCGCGCCCAATCCGCCCGCCCCAGTCGCCCATCGGGAAGTTGAGCACCCGCTGCTGCACGTTGACGAGCCCGCCATTGCTCAACATCTGGCCGACGTGTTTGCCAATGGTGAAATCCACATTGCGCGTGTTCAGGAAGTCAATCCAGCTCTGCCAGAGACCCATGTAGCCGGGCCCGCCATCCTGCGCCGAGCCGCACTCGGCCAGCTCCACCCATCCGCCGGGCCGGGTCACGCGCACCAGTTCCTGGATGACGCTGGGCCAGCGGTCGCGTGGAATCGCGGTGATGAGGAGGCGCTGGTGGACAAAGTCGAAGCTGCCGGTGGCGAAAGGCAGCCCTTCGAGGATATTGCCGACGGAGAAGATATAGTTCGCGGGGCGTACATCAAGCCCCTGCCCGAGGGGATTCGCGTCTTCGGGCGGCGGCACCAGATCGAGGCCGACGACACGCGCGTTCGGGAAGAGCGCCGCCATCTCCATTGCCCAGCGCCCCGAGCCGCACCCCACATCCAGGATATCCGCGGGTTGATTCACCGGCGCCGCGTAGTTGCCACGCAGGCCCGTGCGCAACAGGAAATGCTGGAAGTCCAGCCGGTTGATCTCACCCATATCTTTGGGCAGCGGGTAGGGCATGGCGGCAAGATGCTGGCGGCCGCCAAAGCGGCGGAATCGTTGGTCGGGGACATTCTCGAGTATGACATCATGTCTCTGGCGGCGAAACGGCCACATCAAATGCACTCCCTTTCATAGCACGATAGGTAGCGGACGACAGACACAACGCCTGCACCCATGCGACAGCGCGAAACTGGCAGGGTCCGCGTCACATCGGGTAGAATGGCAAGCTGGGAAGAAACTGGTCAGGCTGATACGGTTCGGGCAGGTAAATACGCACGGTGAGCAGCCCGGCGATCTCAGTGGGTATCACCTCCACGCGACCGCCGATACGCTCGATGGCCGGGCGAGCATCCCGAACGCGCGCCAGGCTGGCGGGCAGGGTGAGTTGCGCCTGGTAAGCATAGAGGCGCATGATATCCTCTTCCTCCTTGCATCCATCTCCTCCACGGGGGATACAACTCTCTGGAAAACAACTCCTTTTATTGCGTGGTTGATTCTAGCACGATCCCACCTGTGGGGCAATGGGGAAAAATCCCTGAGTGGCTCGTCCGCCCTGGTGGCGACGCATCACTCACTATGAAGCACAGCAGAGAGGAGTAATGCGAGCGGGCGGAATACCAAGGCCGCGGATGAATGCGATACATGCGATTCGATACAGACTCTGAAAGGAGCGTGATGTGCGACTCTACAGCTTTGGCGCGACGCATGGGCGACCGATCACCGAGTTTGGCAGCGTGCGCGTGACGATCAACGGCATTGTCTACGTGCTGGAGGGCGACGTACAGGTCGGGTGTATGCGTCTCGCGCCGGGCGGGCGTGTGGGCGCGCATCAGGCGACGACGCGCCAGCTCTTTCTGGTAATATCTGGCGAGGGATGGGTGCGCGGACCGGAACTGGAGCTCACACCCATCGTGGTGGATCAGGCGGCCTTCTGGGAGCCAGGCGAGGAACACGAATCGGGCAGCGAGACGGGCATGGTGGCGCTGGTCATCGAGGGCGATAGCCTCAACCCCGACCAGTTCCTCCATTTGATTCGGTGATCGCGCCGCCTATGTATCGGCTTCGGTGAGCCTGCTAGCTCCCAATGGTGTACCAGGGATTCGCGCCGCCCGTTGCGCCGACGCTCCCCGCGCCGACACCCAGGTCGAAGTGCTCCATATCGGGATGGCCGGTGCCAGCCCAGAAGGTCGAGTTATCGAACTTCCAGACGGGATAGCTCCCAGCATCGGGCGTGTAGAAGTGCATGTTGGGATCGCCAGAGAGACCCGCCGAGGTGACGCTTGCCGTGAAGACGCTGGGGGCTGGCTCCGCGCGCGCCACCGCGACCAGATGCCCATTGGGCGAGATTTGCATCTTGACCATCGAGGCGGCCGTCGCGACCGATGCGATCCGCGAGGCGCCGCTACCGTCGGCGTTGGCGTAGAAGAACTGCGAGCTGGCCACGCCCTCCGCGTCACCACCAGTCCCCGATACCGGGGCGGTTCTTTGATAGACGATATGCGAGCCATCAGGTGAAACGTCGAATCCAGGGCTGAGCGCATCATTGCGGGAACACTCGCACGGGTGGGTCGTGCCCATGTTGACCGAGCCAGCCAGCACCGTATGGCTGGTCATATTGAAGCGCTTGAGCAGATACCCGCTGCCCGAGGCAACGGTGAAGAAGAGCGTGTTGCCGCGCAGCACCGCGTCATCCGAATACGATGTTGACGTCAGCGTGCCAAGTACACTTGCGCTGCCACCCACGACATACTGGTGAAGATGGCGGCCGTCGCTCCACCATATCGTCGAGTTGTTAATCCAGCCAGCATCGCGCAGCGAGAGCCGAATATCAGAGGAGGGCACCACGGTAGCCGCCCCTGTACTGGCGTTGATGATGTACACGGGTCCATTTTCAGGGCCGTCGGTACAAGCATCGCTGCCCCACGCCGCGACGATCTTGCTCATATCAGGCGAGAAGACCGGTGAGCTCCAGTACGCATCATAGCGACACTCGGCGGTCGAGGCGGGCATGTGTGTCACCTGATGCGCCGCTCCACCGTTGACACTCGCCCAGATCTGGCCGACCTGATGACTATCCTGCTGGAACCAGGCCAGCGCATGCGGGGGCGGCGTCGGCGTGGCGGTGGCCCTGGCGGACCCCGACGAGCCGCCGGTTGCCGTCGCTCCCGCTCCCTCGCCGGGAGTGGAACTCGATGAGCCAGTGGCGCCTGGCAGACTGCACCCAAAGAGGACGATAATACAGGCAAGCAACGCACAGATGACTATTGGCCACGATTTGCCGTGGGACCGCATACCATTCTCCTCCTGCCCGGTGGCAGAACTACGCACTCACCGCGCCCAGAGCGCTGTAAGAAATGAGATTGATTGGAGGTGAGTTGGAAGGAGTGTAGAGGATGCTTAGTATAGATACTGTGATGGTATTCACACAAGACCCAAAAATGTTGAGCTTGCACACCTGTCGAGTGCCGCTCAATGTCGTGGCTAACGGGTCAGGAGACGTTGCGTTGTGATTAGCTTCATCGTGGACGACGTGCAATTCAACTTTCGCGCGGCGGCAGTTATCATTGATGACGGCTACGTACTGCTGCATCGGGCGTCCTACGAACCTTTCTGGGCACTGCCGGGCGGGCGTGTGGAGGCGTCTGAGCCGTCGGCGGCGACGGTTGCCCGCGAGCTGGCCGAGGAGCTTGGGCCAGCGTGCGACGCGCAGGTGAGGCGATTGCTCTGGGTCGTCGAAAATTTCTACGGCGATGAGGACGCGCCGTTCCATGAGTTGGGCATGTATTATCTCGTCACGCTGGGCGCCGACAGCCCCTATCTCGCCAAGGATCGCGCCTACGATGGCATCGAAGCTGATCTGCCTTCGCACGAGGGCGAGTATATCCGGCTGATTTTTCAATGGTTCCCAGTGGACGCGCTGGCAGACTTGCCGCTCTACCCCACCTTCCTGCGCGAGCGGCTGGCCGCCTTGCCGGCCACAACCGAACTGGTGGTCCATACCGACCCACCTTTCGATGAGGCAGAGATCGCTATTTCTGAGTAGTGGCCACCAGCCGCCCGCATGTGGCCGCAGCGGATAGGATAGTAGGTAGAGAGAGTGGAGGCATAGCAGCATGGAGAAGATCGCCATTCTCGCGGATATTCATGGCAATCTGCCGGCGCTCGACGCGGTGCTGGCGCAGATTGACGCGGAGGGCATCGAGCGGGTCGTCTGCCTGGGCGACGTCGCCACGCTTGGCCCGCAGCCGCGTGAGGTCATCGCCCGGGTGCGCGCGCTGGGATGCCCCGTCGTCATGGGCAATACCGACGCCATCTTGCTCGCGCTCCAGCGTGACGGGAGCACGATGGGCGACGAAGAGCGCAATGACTGGAGCAACGAGGCATTCGACCAGTGGTGCGTCAATCAGCTTACGGACGACGATCTCGCATATCTGCGCACGTTTCAGCCGACGATCAGCCTCTCGCTCGGCAACGATACGACGCTGCTGTGCTATCATGGCTCGCCGCGCTCGTATGACGAACGCATCACGGCGGAGACGCCCGATGCTGCCCTGCACGAGATGCTTGCCGTAACACCAGCGCAAATCTACATCGGCGGCCATACCCATCAGCAAATGCTGCGCCGCCACCGGGACGCGCTCGTGCTCAACCCCGGTACCGTCGGCTTCGTGAAGGATGCCATCGCGCCCGCGACGCCGATTCGCAACCCCTCCTGGGCCGAGTACGCCGTCATCGCATATGATGGCGGCCAGCTCGACGTGTCGCTGCGCCGGGTCCCCTTCGACCTCGACGCGCTCTTTGCCGCGTTGGACGCATCCGGCATCCCCCGCACCCACTGGCGAAAGGGTGACTGGCGGCGGGCCTAATACTCACCCGTTGTGACCACCTGGCGCACGTAGGCGATCACCTGCGGCTCCGCCTCATCTATACTGGCATCCACTGTGCAGCCGGACGCGCGGATGTGGCCGCCGCCGCCATAGTGCGCGCAGAGCTTCGAGGCGTCCCACGGGCCGGTCGTGCGCACGCTCGCGCGCGTCTTGCCATCGTCGCCCTCACGCAGCAGGATGGCAATCTCGGCGCCATCGGTATCGAGCAAATAGCTTGGCAGGCCGTCGTCCATGTCGGGGGTCGCACCCGCCTCCGCGATGTCGCGCTGGCGCAAGGTCGCCCAGATGACGCGCCCGTCGGCGGCGGTTTGCACCGACGCCAGCACGCGTCCCCACAGCTTCATCTTGGGATACGGTTTCAGACGATACATCGGCTTGATGATCGCCTCAGGTACGGCGCCGCAGCCCACCAGATAAGCACCCGCCGTCAGCGTGCGCTCGGTGGTGGCGTCGAACTCGAACGAGCGCGTATCGGTGATGATGCCCGCCAGCAGACACTGCGCGCTATCCTGACTGATGGCAGCGCCGCGGTTCAGCAGCAGCAGCGTCAATAGCTCGGCGGTCGCGGCGGAGGCGGGATCGATGATGTTGACGACGCCGCAGCCGGTCGAGGTGGCGTGGTGATCGATGTTGACGATGCGCGCGCCGTCGAAAAACGCCTGATGACGCTCGTAGAGCGCGCCATAGCGCGAGAGCTCGCCCGCATCGAGCGCGATGACCAGATCGAAGTCTTCGGCGGGGAGCTCGGTGACGACACGCTCGCGTCCCGGCAGGAAGGTGAAGTTGGCCGGGACCGGGTCAGCGCAGGCCACGACACACTGCTTATCGTGGGCCTCCAGCGCGAACGCCAGCCCCAGCGCCGAGCCGAGCGCGTCGGGGTCGGGATTGTGGTGCGCGATGAGTAGGATGCGGCGCGCATCCATCATCAGGCGCCATGCCGCCTCGGCCAGCTCATTGGTGATACCCGCCGCCAGAATGGCCGCCAGCGCCTTTCGCTCGCTCGTTTTGTCCGTTGCCGCTGAATCTCCCGACACCGCCACGCGCTTCTCTCCTTCGCCCAACCGACTGTCGCCAGTCATCTGGACCTCTCGATATTCATTCTGCCCACAACCTTATCACATCGTTGACGTGAAGCCCTTTGCATTCCTCTGCTTGCGGATAGGCTGGAACTACCCTCGCAAACCCACCCCGCGATTGGAGAAAGCGGCAAGATGTCTCCCTATGATGAAGATGCGAACAGTTGTGGCCTCAGTGGTCGCAATTGACCTGTTTCACACGTGAAATGCATCCATCTGCCGATACATTTATGGGAAGGCGAGAGGTTATCGATGGCGACGCAAGAGCACCAGCGGCTTCAGGAAGCGCACGACAATGCTCATCTCTGGAAGAAGTGGGGACCCTATTTGAGCGAGCGACAATGGGGGACGGTGCGCGAAGACTACAGTGCGGGCGGCAATGCATGGGAGTATTTTAGCCACGAGCAGGCACGGGCGCGCGCCTATCGCTGGGGGGAAGATGGCATCGCGGGCATTTCTGATGACCAGCAACAGCTCTGCTTCGCGTTCGCCTTCTGGAACGGCGCCGACCCTATCCTCAAAGAGCGCATGTTCGGGCTGACGAACTCAGAAGGTAATCATGGCGAAGACGTGAAGGAGTACTACTTTTATCTCGATAGTACGCCGACCCATTCGTACATGAAATACCTGTATAAGTATCCGCAATCGGCCTATCCCTATACCGACCTGGTCGAAACGAATCGCCGACGCGGCCGCTCCGAGCCGGAGTACGAATTGCTCGACACAGGCGTCTTCGACCATGATCGCTACTTTGATATCTTCATCGAGTATGCCAAGCGCTCCCCTGAAGACATCCTCATTCAGATCACCGTGCACAATCGAGGCGACAACCGCGCCTTGCTGTATGTGCTGCCGACGCTCTGGTTTCGCAACACCTGGTCGTGGAGCGCGGATGCTCCCAGGCCACGCATCGAGCAAACCGAGCTACATAGCGCAGGGCACGATGGGCATGGTAGACATGGTGGGCATGGTGGGCATGGTGGGCATGGTGGGCATGGTGGGCATGTGATGAAGGCTGTACACGACGCGCTCGGGAAGAAGTACCTCTACTGCGAAGGGGCGGAAAGGCTTCTCTTCACCGAGAACGAGACCAATCTCCAGCGCCTCTATAGTGTGTCGAACACCTCGGCCTACTGCAAGGATGGCATCAACGAGGCGGTTGTCGAGGGAAATAGCGCCGCCGTCAACCCAGGGCAGAGAGGGACGAAAGCGGCGGCGCAGTACCAGCTCACATTGGGGCCAGGCGAGTCCCATACCATCCGCTTACGGCTGCGAGACATGCCACCAGCCCGACTAACAGCAGGGAACAGTGCGGGCAGCATCGTCGGCCGGGACTTCGATCAGATTATCCAGAGGCGCCGCGAAGAGGCTGATCAATTTTACGCCAGTATTACGCCGCCGCATGTGAGTGATGATGCCCGCAACGTCATGCGTCAGGCGCTGGCAGGTATGTTGTGGAGCAAGCAATTCTACAACTATGATGTCGAGCGGTGGCTTGTTGGCGACATGCCGACTGAACCAGCCCCGCCCCCAGCACACGTCCACGGCCGCAATGCCGACTGGTATCACCTCCGCGCCGCCGATATCCTCTCGATGCCCGACAAGTGGGAGTATCCGTGGTTTGCCTCCTGGGATCTTGCCGTACACACCATCCCGCTTGCCGTGGTTGACCTCGACTTCGCCAAGGATCAGCTACACCAGATGGTGCGCGCCCTCTACGAGCATCCTAACGGCCAGATTCCCGCCTATGAATGGGCGTTCGGAGATGTCAATCCCCCGATCCATGCCTGGGCCACGTGGCGTGTATACCTGGCCGAACGCGAGCAGCGGGGAACGGGAGACAAAGACTTTCTCAAACGGATATTCAACAAGCTGCTCCTGAACTTCACGTGGTGGGTCAATCGCAAAGATGCGTTTGGCAACAACATCTTCGAGGGCGGCTTTCTGGGTCTGGATAACATCGGCGTTTTCGACCGTAGCGCGCCGTTGCCTACAGGCGGTACGCTCGAACAGTCGGATGGTACGAGCTGGATGGCCTTCTACTGCCTGATGATGATGCAGATTTCCCTGGAGCTCGCATCGGACGAACCGGCCTATGCGGAGATGGCGGTAAAGTTCTTGCAGCACTTCGTCTACATTGCTCTGGCGATGGACAAGATCGGTCCCCACGGCGACTCGCTCTGGGATGAGGAGGACGGATTCTTCTATGATCTGCTGCGCTTGCCGGATGGACGCACCGAGCGCCTGAAGGTGCGGTCGCTCGTAGGACTCCTGCCGCTGTGCGCGATTGCGCTCATCCCGCCGCAATCGATCGAAGAGCTTCCTGGCATTCGCCAGACCATGGAGCTCTACGCGCAGGATCATCCCGCCGTGCGGGATCTCGGACTCTTTGCGAAGCCAGGGCGATACGGTATTCGCTTGTTGGGTGTCCTCAACGAGGATAAAGTGCGACGTATCTTACACCGTATGCTCGACGAAGACGAGTTTCTGAGCCCATATGGTATTCGCGCCATCTCGCGCTATCACAAGGACCACCCCTATCGGCTGTGGGTTGGCGGCCAGGAATGGCGGGTTGACTATGAGCCAGCGGAGTCGTCTACGGGCCTGTTTGGGGGCAACTCAAACTGGCGCGGCCCTGTCTGGATGCCAGTGAATCTCCTGCTCGTCGAGGCGCTGGCGAAGCTCGGCTTCTACTTCGGCGAGACATTCAAGATCGATTTCCCTACAGGCTCCGGGAACCTGCTGACGCTTGGTCAGGTGGCCGACGAGATCGGGAAGCGCCTCATTAGCATCTTCCTGCGCAGTGAGGCCGAGACAGGTGACGGTCAGCATCGAGGCCAGCATCGAGGCCACCGACCGATCTACGGAGGGACAGAGAAGTTCCAGAGCGACCCGTACTGGCGTGACCTGATTCTATTCTACGAATACATTCACGGCGACAACGGGGCAGGGATTGGCGCCAGCCACCAGACCGGGTGGACTGGGGCAGTCGCGGCGCTCATCCAGGCGGCTGGCAACCTCCCTGGACAAATAGATACCCTGATTCAGGGACAGAAGCTTCAGCCAGCCTCTGCCCATGCGAGGTAGGCTCAATGAGCCAGGGGGAGTGCAATGAATCAGCCGACGCACCGTGTAACAGTCGTTCGCCAACCGCTGATTCATTTCGGACGGGAGATCTGCGGCGACCTGACGGCTGCCCTCCGTCGCGAATGGCTCGTCACGAACGGGCTTGGTGGATATGCCTCCAGCACCCTGGCCGGAATAAATACCCGCAGCTACCATGGGCTTCTCGTCGCCGCCCTCAACCCGCCTGTTGATCGAACGGTGCTGGTGAGTGGGTTGGTGGAGTGGGTGAGGTACGATGGGGTACGTTATCCACTCTCCGCCAACGAGTACGGCGATGGGACTATCGATCCACACGGCTACCGCTACCTCGAATCCTTCGCGTTGGAGGGCATGTTACCCGTCTGGGTCTATGCCATCGCGGATGCGCTGGTGGAGCGCCGTGTCTGGATGGCTCACGGCGCGAGCACAACCTATGTGAGCTATCGTCTCTTGCGCGGCTCCCAGGATGCCCATCTGGAGATCACACCGCTAGTCACCTACCACGGCTTTCATACCTTATCCTCGGGCCAGGGATGGCAGCCGGGCGTCGAGGCAGATGCGCGGCGCGCCACCATTCATGCGTTCGACGGCGCTACCCCGTTCACGCTGGTGGCGAGCAGTGGGACGTTTGCGCCGGGCGGCAGTTGGTGGTGGAGCTTCAGATACCGCGCGGAAACAGCGCGCGGACTGCCGGATCATGGCGATCTATATGCCGCTGGCACGTTTTCCTCGTCGCTTTCACTGACCCAGGGCGACCCCATGTACACGCTGACGCTCACGACCGAGACGGCCGCCCCGCTCCTGGATGGCGCAACCGCGTTCGCCGCCGCGCGCGAGCGACAGTTGCAGCTGCTGCGCCACGCAGAGGCAATCGACGCCGACCCATTCGCGCAACAGCTTACCCTCGCCGCCGACCAGTTTATCGTCGAGCGCCGACTCGCGCATCCGGCTAATCATGCCGATACACCGAAATCGGCGCTGTCGCAGGTGCCTGGACCAGCAGCGCATCGTCCACGGACACAGAAGACCGTCATCGCCGGATATCACTGGTTCAATGATTGGGGGCGAGATACGATGATCTCGCTCGGCGGGCTGACGCTTGCGACTGGCCGGGCCGACGAGATGGCGGATATCTTGCGCGGCTTTGCATCCTATGTCGCCGATGGGCTTCTGCCGAATAACTTCCCCGATCAGTCAGGCCAAATCCCCGGCTACAACACCTGCGACGCTACCCTCTGGTACGTGCTCGCCCTGCGCGCCTATGTGCTGGCAACGGGCGACGAGGCGCTACTCGATGAGCTGCTACCGGTCGTTCGCGACATCGTTGCGTGTCACATAGCGGGCACGCGCTACTCGATTGGCGTCGATCCGACTGACGGCCTCCTCCATGCGGGCGAGCCAGGGGTCCAGCTCACGTGGATGGATGCCAGGGTCGGAGACCATGTGGTGACGCCGCGCACCGGCAAACCGGTGGAGATCAACGCGCTTTGGTACAACACCCTTCGAACGCTCGCCGCATTCTTGACCGCACGGGACGCTGATACGGCGCGGGAGTACGCAGCCCAGGCAGACCGTGTGCGCGAGTCGTTCGCCAAGCGCTTCCGGCGAGACAATCAGCCCGCTCTGGCCGATGTGGTGGATGGCCCAGATGGCGATGACTGGACGATGCGCCCGAACCAAATCTTTGCGGTCTCACTTCCATTCCCGCTGCTGGAGGGAGCAGATGCCGCTGCCGTTGTTGACGTAGTGGGGCGGACGCTCCTGACGTCATACGGTCTGCGCTCGCTCAGCCCGAACGATCCTCGCTACCATGGCGCCTACGGCGGCAACCAATACCAGCGCGACTCTACCTATCACCAGGGGCCGGTCTGGACCTGGTTGATGGGCGCGTTTGTCGAGGCGCACTACCGCGTCCATCATGACCCGGTTGCCGCGCTCGCCTTGCTGCACCCATTCGCGGACCACCTGCACGATGCCGGGCTAGGAAGCATCTCCGAGATTCTGGATGGAGATCCGCCGCACTGGCCGCGTGGGTGCATCGCGCAGGCCTGGGGCGTCGCGGAGGTGCTGCGCATGTGGCGGCTCCTCACTCGCGACATCAAGGCCGCTCAGGTGACGGTCGGCTGATCGCCAGCGCGAAGGCACCGCGCTCCGCCAGGGATGGCGCGTGTCGCGCTATTGTATGCGAAAGTCGAAGTGGGCGACGTTGCGCTCAGGCGCCTCGCCCAGGAATGGCTCGGCGACAAGCCACGTCTCGCAACTCTTGCGCATTGCGAGCGCCTCGGCAAGCTTCAGCGCCGTCGTGCGGTCAGTCGTGTGATAGGCGCTTGTCGAGTCCCAGTCGGTGATACCTAATTCCTCCGCCTCAACGATGCGCCACACGTAGCAACCTGAAGGCTCGTCGGGCGGGTAGATGGTCACGCCTATGCGGATGAAGTACAGCGTCGTGTCGGATTGCGGCCAGCGAGGCCAGTGAGGCCAGTGAGGCCAGTGTTCATCGGGCACGGTGGACACAATCTTACCCTCCTCATCCCTGCCCTGGCATGTACCACAGCGCCAGGACGCCCCACCCAGAGGACGGCTTCGACGCATGATGCGTGCCGCTATGTACGGCAATCAGACGACAAAGAGGGCGAACGCTGTTATGCGTCGCCCCCGCTTGCTATGGCTGTGTCACATCATTATGCGCGCATGATTGCGCCGACGGTCAATCGGATTCTTCACGCTCACTCTCGGCGCTTACGGGCACGGCAGCCTCCTTCTCAACCTGCTTGAGCAGGTCCAGCACCCGCGCGCCACGGGCGATGGACTCATCGAGGCGGAACGAAATCTCAGGCACATGGCGAATGGTCAGCCGTTGCGCCAGCTCGCGCCGCAGGAATCCGTTGGCGGAATCCAGGCCGCGCATAGTCTCGCGCTGCTCCTCCGGGCTGCCCATCACACTCACAAAGACTTTCGCATAGCGGAGATCGTGAGACAACTCAACACCAGTGATGCTGGCAAAGCCGATACGCGGATCTTTCATGCGCGTGCGTATGAGGTCGCTCAACTCGCGGGTGATGGCCCCGCTCAGTTGGTCTTCGCGTCTGTAGTTCCGCATGCTTCACCTCCTTCGAGCAGGTAAACGCGCTGCGATCCCTGCCCACCCATGGTCCATTCAGCCACAGCGCCGTTGCTGGGTTGCCGCCAGCATACGCCACTGATACCCCCGAGACAAGCCCCTGGTACCGCGACCAGGTATACGCAATCGCTCTCCTTGTACCTCATATTAGAGAACTCCTCTCGCCCAGACGCAAGTCATCCGGACAAGAGGAGTCCATGAGTCCCAGCGCGCCACCTGGGCGCTATGGGGCGTTCGGGCTGTTCGGGCTATACCCGTACCTTGCTGAATGCCTCGATGATGTCGCCAACTTCGAGGGCATTGTAGTCTTCGAGGATGATGCCGCACTCGTAGCCCTGCGCCACCTCGCGCACATCATCCTTGCCGCGCCGAATGGACTCGATGAGCCCGGTGAAGACCGTCTGGCCGCCGCGCTGGACGCGCACCTGCGACGAGCGGACGATCTTGCCATCGGTGATGCGGCAGCCGCCGATAATGACCTGACGCCCAACCTTGAAGAGCTGCATCACCTCGGCGTGGCCGTCCACCTGCTCGCGATAGACTGGCTCCAGCAGACCCTTGAGGGCCGCCTCGATGTCCTCGACGAGCTTGTAGATGATGTTGTACGAGCGAATATCCACGCCCTGGATGCTGGCGAGCCGTTGCGCCGCCGGGTCCACCTTCACGTTGAAGGCGATGATGATGGCACTGGACGCCGATGCCAGATAGACATCAGTCTCGCCGACATTGCCCACGGCATCTTGAATCAGCCGCACCTTGAGGTTTTCCTCGGCGTGCTCCTCGCCGACACGGGTCAGCGCGTGACGGATCGCCTCCGCCGAGCCCTGCACGTCCGACTTCACCAGCAGGTTCAGCTCCTTGATCTTGCCTTCACGCATCTGCATGTAGAGCGTATCCAGGGTGATGCTGTGGCCCGCCTGGCGGTCGGCCTCGCGCCGCTTCTGGATGAGCGCGCGTGCCGCCTTCTCGTCTGCCACCACCTCCAGCCGGTCGCCCGCGGCAGGCACCTCGGAGAGGCCCAGGATGCTTACCGGCGTACTGGGCGTCGCCTTGCGCGTTCGCTCGCCCTTGTCGTCGAACATCGCACGGACGCGGCCCGAGATCGTACCGACCACAATCGTGTCGCCCACCTTGAGCGTGCCATCCTGCACGAGCGCGTTCGCCGCGACGCCGGTATTCTGGTCGAGGCGCGCCTCGATCACGACGCCATGCGCCAGGCCGTTGGGGTTAGCCTTCAGATCTTGCAGATCGGCGACCAGCAGAATCATCTCCAGCAGCTCGGTGATCCCGGTCTGCTTCTTGGCTGAGACCGGCACACAGACGACATCGCCGCCGTATTCCTCGATCACCACGCCATGGTCGGCAAGCTGCTGCTTGACGTGGTCGGGGTTTGCGTTCGGCCTATCAATCTTGTTGAGCGCAACCACCAGCGGCACCTGCGCGGCGCGGGCATGGTCAATCGCCTCGATGGTCTGCGGCATCACGCCGTCATCCGCCGCGACGACGATCACCGCGATATCCGTCACCTGCGCGCCACGCGCCCGCATCTGCGTGAAGGCCTCGTGGCCTGGTGTATCCAGGAAGGTGATCTTGCGCCCGTTGACCTCGACCTGATACGCGCCGATGTGCTGCGTAATGCCGCCCGCCTCACCTGCCGCCACCTGCGCATGACGGATAGCATCGAGCAGCGATGTCTTGCCATGGTCCACGTGACCCATAACGGTCACGACCGGCGGGCGCGTAATCCGCCCCACGTCGTTGGCATGCGCGGCTGCGCCAATCAGCGCCGCCTCTGGCCGGATCGCGACGGCGGGCGCGGCTGCCGCGACGACGGCCTCCTCCGGGGTGTAGCCAATCTGTTCGGCGACCTTTGCCGCCGCGTCATAGTTGACCACCTCGTTGATGCTGGCAAAGATGCCAAGCGTAATCAGGTCGCGGATCACTTCATTGACCGAGACGTTGAGCACTTCCGCCAGGTCTTTGACGACAATCTGCGGCGGAAGCGCGACCGGACCACTCGGCTTGACGGCGACGGCCGTCGCGCGTGACGGGGCTGTCGCTGGGCCATTGCCATTACCGCGGCCGTGTGGGCCACCTCTGCCACCGCGCGTGCCATTGCCACCGGGCCGCCCACCCGCGGGCCGCCCGCCAGGACCACCTGGACGCGGGCCGCCACCGGGGCGACCGCCTGGGCCACCGGGTCGCGGGCCACCGGGTCCGCCAGCCGGGCGCGCGGGGCCAGTGCCGGGTCGTGGCGCGCCGGGACGCACACCGCCGCCACCATTGGGGCCACCAGCCGGGCGGGCAGTCGTGCCGGAGGGAAGATGCGAGGCGGATGCGCCAGCGGGACGCTGCGATGCGGGCGTAGAAGACGATGTTGATGAAGTGCGCGAACGAGAATTTGTAGTATCTGGCATAGACCCTCCTGAAAAACCGGCGTCACCGGCGCAAACCTCGATTACGAAGAAAACAATAAAAGCAGGCTGGCCATCTCCTGATCTCTTGGAGATTGCCAGCCCAACGCGGCGGTTACTTGACGACCTGGATTCAGGCGCATCCATGACATGCATGAGACGTGTTGTAACACAAATGATTCATGGATTCATGCGCAGCCCAGGCGTGGTGGCGACGAATCGCGCACGTTTAAGCTCCCATAGCAATGCTCTCGCTATCCGCGTTGGGTGATAAAAAGACGACGCTTCCAAAAAAGCAACAGGCATTTGGGGAAGTCGCTGTGGCGCATCCATAACGATCTCATTCACCCGCCACGCTCGCTGAACCCACCGCGCAGCGCATAAGATCACTCTCCCCAACCTGAGTAGCATGACACAGAATCGCGCGCATGTCAAGCGTGCGACCACCGTGCTAAACCCGCTCTAGCGCCGTTGCCATCGGGGTTGGCGCCCTGCCATGCCATCGGCTGGCCGCGTTGACAGCCGCGCACGGCGCATGATATGCTTGGGAGGCTTGTTTTGTGCAAGCATGAGCTGTAACGTCCGCAAAACGGTGCGTTCGACAACGCGATACGCCTCGGGCGTCTGCCGCGTGTGAACATAGATCAAACAGAGCTACCTACTATTCTGCTATTCTTGCGAAGGGATTGCCTGAGACATGGTCAAGATTCGCCTAATGCGCATGGGCATGAAGGGCGCGCCAACCTATCGCGTCGTCGTCGCCGATGCCCGCTCGCCGCGTGATGGCCGCATCATCGAAAACATCGGCTGGTACAATCCACGCACCGAGCCGTCCACGATCAACATTGACGCCGACCGCGCGAAGCACTGGCTCGGCGTCGGCGCGCAGCCGACCGACTCCGTGGTCTCACTGCTGATTCGTAGCGGCATCATCCCACGCCCCTCGCGCGAGGAGACGATGGCGAAGACCGCTGTGAAGAAAGCAGCCGCCGCGAAGAGGGCCACGCAGCCAGCCAAGGCCAGCAGCTAGCCAGATCCGCCTCGGATGCGCTGGACACGATGGATGCGCTGCGGTAACGCGCGTGATGCATCTCATCTGGCTACACAGGAAGCGATATCATGATGCAGGGGCTGATCGAATTTCTCGCGCGCAATCTCGTCGATGATCCCGACGCGGTGCAGGTGCGTGTGATCCGCGATGATCGGTATGCGACTGTGCTGGGGCTGCGTGTCAGCGGCGAAGACCTGGGCAAGGTGATTGGCCGCCAGGGGCGTGTCGCGCGGGCGATGCGCACGCTGATGCGCACGGCGGCGATGCTGGAAGGCAAGCAGCATATCGGGCTGGAGATCGATGAGAACGAACCATCCGCGCAGACCCCACAGGAATAGTGACCGCGCCGCGCACGCGCCCCCCGGCGCGGCAGATAGGGCAGAGACACCAGATAGGCCAGAGACGCCAGCGACGGCATGGATCGCCATCGGCGAGATTGTCGGCGCGTTTGGCATTCGCGGCGAGGTGAAAGTTCTCCCGCAGACCGATTTCCCTGACCGCTTCGCGCGGACGCCGACGCTCTATCTGGGCGATGCGCGCGCCCCCTGCACGGTGCAAAGCGCCCGGCAGCATCAGCGCATAGTCCTCCTCAAATTCGACGGCGTAGACGACGCGACCGCCGCCCAACGGCTGCGCGGCCTCACCCTCTGGATTCCCGAGTCCGAACGCATGCCCCTCACCGACGACCAGTTCTATCTGCATGACGTCGTTGGCCTGAAAGTCATTCACGTCAACGGCCAGCCGCTGGGCGAGGTGGTGGACTTTATCACTGGCAGTGGCAACGATCTCTTCGTCGTCCGCGCGACGGCTAGCGGGCGCGAGGTGCTGCTCCCGGCGGTGCGCGAATTCATCCGCGAGCTGGATATCCCTGGCGGCGTGCTGCGCATTGACCCCATCCCCGGCCTCTTCGACGACCAGAGCGAAAATGCCGCCGACTCCAGCAACCCCGACGAGCTTATCCCCGCGGATGATGCCAACACGAGCGCCAACGAAGACGAGTAATCGCCAGCGGTAAACGCCGCCTGCCGGTTGCGGTGCGTGTGGATTTGCAGTATCCTCTGTGCGAAACGTGAACCTCTTCCGAGAAGCAGCATGAAAAAGGGTCAGCCAGGATATGCAGAGCAGCACCGACGCGCCGCCAGCCAGTTTCTTCAGCCGTGCACGTAGCGTGCTGGACCGCTATGTGACGCCACAGTTGCATCGCTATGTGACGCCGCGGACGGTGCGCCCGTTGGCCGCGGTAACGGCGGTGACGATGTTCATCGTCTATGCGCTGGGCACACTGGTGACGACCACCGGCTCCGGCCACGGCTGCGGCGACTCCTGGCCGCTCTGCCGCGGGCAATTCATCCCCGAGTTCGCCATCTCGACGGCCATCGAGTTCACCCACCGCGTGGCGACGGCGTCCGTTACGGTGCTGGTGATCGCGCTGGCGTTCGGCGTGCTCTGGCTCTGGCGCTCGCGGCTGGAGTTGCGCATCCTCGCGCCACTGATGGTCGTGGCGCTCTTCGCGGAGGCTGGGCTGGGCGCGGCACTGGTGCTGGAGCCTCACGTGTCGCCGGTGCTGCTGGCGATCCACTTTGGCACGTCGCTCGTCCTCTTTAGCAGCGTGCTGCTGACCGCGCTGATCGTCCATGAGCTGGGGGGCTGGGACCGCCTGCGCGATCAGGCTATCGTACCTGGCTTCCGCATTCTCGTCTTCGCGCTGGCGCTCTACACCTACGTCGTCGGCTACCTGGGCGCGTACATGCGGCTGCGCGGCGCGGAGATAGCCTGCACGGGATGGCCCGCCTGTAACGGCCAGCTGTTCCCCGGCTTCAGCGGGTTCGTGGGCATCGCCTTCACTCATCGTGTGGCGGCGTTCGTCCTGCTGGCGGGAACAATCTGGCTCTTCGTCTGGGCGCGCTCGCTTCGCGCGGACAGGCCCGACCTCTATCGCGGCAGCTTCTATGCGCTGCTGGCGGTGATCGCGCAGGTCTTCGCGGGCGGCATCGTGGCGCTGACGCGCGTGGCGGAGTACAGCCAGCTGCTGCATGCCGGGCTGGTGGCGCTGCTCTTCGGCGCGCTCGTCTACGTCTGCCTGCAAACGGTGCCACGCCCCTCGGCGGCCCGCACAGCGCCAGAGACTGAGGCGACGCCCGCGCAGTCAGCCACCCCCTCGGCGGCGGCCCGCTGACCTCGCGCACCAGCCTCCTACGAGGAGAGGGGAGCCAGAAGCGCATCTACAGCAGAACTCCGCAGCGCAGCACGCCTGGGCTACAGCGTACTACCAGCGTGTCGCCGTCCAGCCGCCATGGCGCGTCGAGGGTCGCGTCGGCATCATAGTCGAGCGCGGCACGGATGGTGAAGGATGCGCCGTCGTCGGCCACGAAGCGGATTGGCTCACCGCGTCCGCCGATGCCCTGGATGAATCGATAGGCCCGCCGCGCCGACCATGCGGGCGTGATGGTGTAGTCGTCGTCGGTGGGCCACGACTGATAGCTGGCGTGTGCGGCATCCTGTGGCTGTGGCTGGATCGTTCCCGCGGCGAGCTCGGCCAGCGCCCTCGCCAGCAGCGCCCCGCCGCGTGTGGCGCAGGCGCGTTCCAGCATCGCGGCGCTCATGCCATCGGTGAGCGGCACTGTTTCACGTAGAACAATCGGGCCGGTGTCGAATCCCTCATCCATCAGGTGAATAGTGACACCGCCGGTCTCGTCACCATCGTGGAATATCCAGAAAAGGGGATCGGGTCCGCGACGCGCCGGGAGCAGCGACGGGTGGACATTGAGGCAGCCCAGCTGGGGCAGGCGCAGCAGCGAGGCGGGCAGCTTGCGCGAGAAGCAGGCGACGGTGATGGCGTCGAAGTCGAGCTCGGCCAGCGCGCCGCGTATTTCGGGGCCGCCCAGCTCCAGCACCGGAATGTCGCGCTCGGCGGCAAGATCGAGGATGGTCCGTGGCGCGCCGCCAGCCAGCACGATCCCACGCGCCAGTGGCCGTCGGGGCAGCAGGAGCGGCGGCTGACCCGCACGCCCGCGTAGCGCGGGGAGTGCAACCGCCACCACCTCCACGCCCGTCCGCAGCAGTTCTTCCAAAACCACCAGCGAGAACATGCCCGTCATGCCGCAGAAGACGACGCGCACTGATGCCGCCGGAGCGGAGCTATGCGCGTCATCCTGGCGATTCATAGCAGCTCTCTCGCTTAGCGGCGGCCCGTGCCGTAGTTGGGCGCCTCTTTAGTCACCATCACGTCGTGGGGATGGCTCTCGCGCAGGCCCGCGCCGGTCATGCGGATGAAGCGGGTACGCGTCTTGAGCGCCTCGATATCCTCCGCGCCGACATAGCCCATCGCCTGGCGCAGCCCGCCGACCAGCTGGAAGATAACGTTCGAGAGCGCGCCTTTGTAGGGCACGCGCGCCTCGATGCCCTCGGCTATCAGGCGCGATTCGTCGCTGACGCCCGCCTGGAAGTAGCGGTCTTTGCTGTAGCTGCGGCGCTTCATCGCTCCAATCGACCCCATGCCGCGATAGTCTTTGTAGCGCTCGCCCTGTGAGATAATCAGCTCGCCGGGGCTCTCCTCGACGCCCGCCAGCAGGCTGCCCATCATCACCGAGTCGGCGCCCGCCGCGATGGCCTTGGCGATATCGCCCGAATACTGGATGCCCCCGTCGCCGATGACTGGTACACCGCTCTTCGCGGCAGCCTGAGCGCAGTCGAAAATCGCGGTAATTTGAGGAACACCGACGCCAGCCACCACGCGCGTTGTGCAGATTGCCCCAGGGCCCACGCCAGCCTTTACGGCGTTTACCCCCGCTTCGATCAGCGCATTGGTCGCCTCGCCGGTGGCAACGTTGCCCGCCACGAACTGCACTTTGTTGCCGAAGCTCTGCACCAGCTTCGCGACGCCCTCGATCACCATCCGCGAGTGGCCGTGCGACGTATCGACCACCAGCACGTCCACATCTTCGGCGATCAGCGCCTCGGCTCGCTCCAGTGTATCGCCGCCGACGCCGAGCGCCGCTCCGACGCGCAGGCGGCCCTGGCTATCTTTGGCGGCATTGGGATACTGAATTTTCTTCTGGATATCTTTGACGGTAATCAGCCCTTTGAGCAACCCATGCTCATCTACCACCGGCAGCTTCTCGACCTTGTGGCGGTGCAGAATCTCGTTGGCTTCCGCCAGCGTGGTACCGACCGGAGCGGTAATCAGGCGCTCGTGGGTCATTAGCTCGCGGATGGGTCGCTCCACCTCCTGCGCGAAGCGGATATCGCGGTTGGTGAGGATGCCGACGAGGCGGCCATCTTCATCGGTGATGGGGATGCCGGAGATGTGATACTTCTTCATCACATCCAGCGCGCTTTTCAGCGAATCATCCGGGCCAAGGGTGATCGGGTCGGTAATCATGCCCGACTCCGAGCGTTTGACCTTATCCACCTCGCCCGCCTGCTCTTCGACGGAGAGGTTGCGGTGAATGATGCCGATGCCACCTTCGCGGGCGAGCGCAATCGCCAGCCGCGCCTCGGTGACGGTATCCATCGCGGCGGAGGCGATGGGGATGTTCAGCGTGATATCGGTGGTGAATCTGGTGGCTGTGCGCACATCGCCGGGCAGCACATACGATTCCGCGGGCAGCAGCAATACATCGTCGAAGGTCAGGCCTTCCTTGCCGAACTTCCAATCCCAGTCGTGCTCAGCCGTCATGGTCGCGCATACCCCCTTTGCCGTCACCGGCGCTCTCGCGGCATGCCCGACACGCGCTCAGGATACAAAAAGCGCCCAGCGCGACGCGATCCGTCGTTCACTGGGCCTGCCGCATGTGTCCCGCATGTCCTGCATATGTTGGGCGCCTACCGCTCTCCTCAATCTCGTGTGTATTTGAGGTATCTTATCACGTGCGGCGAATCAGCGTCAACGCGCCAGCGAGCATGCGGCCCCTACCCCAATTATGTAAGATAGTGTAAGATACGTGGCACGTTCCAGCGCGTCATCCTGACACCCGGCGATATCCTGACCCGACATCTTCCAGAGTAAAGCGAGTGCCATCATGGATTCTCCAGCGACCGATCCTGCCTCCAGTCCAGCGTCCAGTCTCGTCCCCGAAAAGACCGTCACCGCCTTTCTCGAAGACCTGCGCGCTCTGGTCAACATCAACTCAGGCACCTATACGCCCGAAGGTGTCGCGCAGGTCGCGACCTACATGCGGGCGCTCTTCGAGGCGACCGGCTGCGAGGTAGAGGTGATTCCCGGCGAGCGGATGGGGCCACAGCTTATTGCCCGCCGCAATGGGACAGGCCAGGGGCGCGTTCTCATCATCGGCCACATGGATACCGTCTTCCCCGATGGCGAGGCGGACCGGCGCCCATTCGACATCCACGATGGCTGCGCCTATGGGCCGGGCGTCTTCGATATGAAAAGCGGCCTGCTGGTCGCGGCGTACGCCATCTGCGGGCTGGTCGAGCGGGACGAGGCGCCGTGGGAGTCGCTGACGATGATCTGCAACCCCGACGAGGAGATCGGCTCGCCTGAAAGCCACGCGCTGATCGAGGACGAGGCGCGGAAGGCCGATGTCGCGCTGGTGTTGGAGCCGACCTCAGACCTGGCCCGCGTGACCGTCGCGCGCAAGGGTGCCGCCACCTATGCGCTCGAAATCCACGGCGTCGCGGCGCACGCGGGGGTCGAGCCACAGCGCGGGCGGAGCGCGATTCTGGAGATGGCGCACCGCATCGTGGCGCTCCACGCGCTGAACGGCACCATTCCCGGCGTGACGGTGAATGTGGGCGTGGTGCAGGGCGGCGAGCGGCCCAACGTCGTCGCCGAGGCGGCCTATGCCGAGATCGACGTGCGCGCCGCCGACGAGGAGGGCGTCCAGGCCATCGAGGCGGCGCTGGCGAAGGTGGTCGCTGATACCAACGTGCCCGACACCAGCGCCGCGCTGGAGGGCTACTTCGCCCATCGCCCGTTCACGCAGAGTCCGCGGAGCGCGCGGCTCTTCGCGCTGGCGTCCGCGGCCGCCGCCGAGCTGGGCATCACGCTGCGGGGCGAGCCGACAGGTGGCGCATCGGATGGCAACACCACCGCCGGGCTGGGCATCCCCACGCTGGACGGTCTGGGGCTGGTCGGCGGGCTGGCGCACAACCCCGGCGAATACGTCGAAATCGCCTCGATTGCGCCGCGTATCGCCCTGCTGATGGGCATCCTGCGGCGGCTCAACGGCGCGGATTTGTCAGCGTAAATCCCCATGATGGGATAGGGCGAGGCATTCTGTCTGCCCGATATGTCATCGGGCCATTTATAGTGCAAGCAATGAGTTGCTGAGTGCCTGCTGGAGTGTAGCGGATACAGGAGGCTACATCAGATGCACAAACCGCGTGATGAGATAAGGACTGACCTGTTGGACGGGCGGCCAACCCTGTCCGCGAAGGCAGACGTACTCGCCCTGAAGGTGACGCGTTTGATGTCGGGCGAGGAGGCCAATGCGCTCTGGGAGCTCCTCGATAGCCAGGCAGATCACTCTCTCGCGTGGTCGCAGTGGATGACTCCACCCTTCCGTTATCTGGCGGACTTCGATCCTGGGGTTGTGGCCGGAATTGAGACGTATCTGGAGGACCTGTATCAGCACGCGAGAGAGCAGGCCCGCGCTCGTGGCTGGGAGGTGGAGGAATAGCACTGGGCGCCCAGGAAGTTAGGCGCGGTGTCCGAGACCTGACTCTACATCTTATGCGCTTGGCTCCAGACCGCTGAGCCAGACGGTGCATTGCTCGATGGTCAGGCAGCCGCACGTCATCCCCTCGCGCAGCAGGCTCTGCATCGCATGGATGCGCGCCAGTTGCGCCTCCAGCTCGGCGAGCTTGCGCTGGACCAGCCCCTCCCAGCGCACCGACGGTGGCGTGCCGACCTCGAAACCAAAGAATAGCTCGCGTATCTCACCGAGGGTAAATCCAGCCTGCTGCGCGTAAGCGATCACTTTGAGCCGCTGGACCGTGGTGAGGTCATAGCGGCGGCGTCCATTCAGTCGAGCGGGCGCTGGCAAGAGGCCGATATCCTCGTAGTAGCGGATTACCGAGGTGGCGATTCCTGCCCGGCGCGCGACTGCGCCTATCGCCAGCCCAACCTCACTGCTCACATTCGCCGCGTCAATTGGGTCGCATGCATCATCATTGTTCGCCGCCATAGCCTGTTCTCTCCCCGATTCACCAGATTGCGCAATATGGGCTGCTGACACTCTTGACTTCAAGTGCACTTGAAGAGTGTACGCTGCTGAGCGAGGGGAAAACTACCCTCAGTCGATTTCACGCTGCTCCGAGTGTCAGGGGCAGAAAGGAGCGTGCGACAATGTCCGATGATTCTGTGGATATCCCGGTGGCATGCAGTCTGACAGAGGCTGAGCTGGAGGTCCGGGGCGACGAAAACGCTGGCCTTTTCGCGCATGCCCGCGTGGTAGAGGAGTTACCAGACGGCTATCGCTTCGCCTTCCCAGCGGACGATGATGGTATCCCCGCGCTGGTGCGGTTCATTCTTGCCGAGCGCGCGTGCTGCCCGTTCTTCACATTCGAGTTGCAGTTCCCTTCACCGCACCAGGTGGTCTGGCTAGCGATTCGGGGCAACGAGGAAGCCAAAGCAATCGTGCGCGACGGGCTAGTGTCCAAGGTCACGGCGGCTCGATAGCCGCCACCTAGGCCGAGCGTGTGTGAGTAGCAAATGCGACGAGCACACTAGCAGGCGGAGGGCAGCCTGTCGGGTACGGCTGCCCTCCGCCTGGAATCATGCGTATTCTTGTGTGTTGTTTGTGTTCGCCGCGATTAGACGTAGCGGGCGTTGCGCGGGCCAACGAAGATCGTGTTGGGGTTGAAGTACGCCATGATCATCAGCAGAATCCACAGCGCGAACATCACAAATCCCACGACGCTGGCGATCAGCCCGAAGAAAAAGCCGATGACTATGATGTTGCTCAGCCACCCGGCGAACAGGCCAATGAGGGCCAGGCCGCCGAAGATAATCACCGACTGCATCGCATGACGCCGTACTGTCTGGTTGCGATGCTCCACGAACAGCAGAATCAGCCCTGATACCCAGATCAGCGCGTATGCGAGCACCCGCTCCCAGCGCTCGTCAATGCCCAGCGTGGTCGGACTGGAATAATTCTGGTTGTACATCGTTCTGCCACTCCCTAGAGATGCTTGCTGAGGAGATCGTGCTCGTCACTGCCGCCGGTGGTTCATCGCTCCGGCTCTCCCTCAGTGATTCTCCCTTCAAGTGCTACGTGCCGGATTGCACGAGGTTGCATCAAATACTATACCCGCTTTGTGGCCATCTTTGTGACCCCTTCTGGAGAGGGTGGATGTGCTATCATATCGAAGGCGAAACGAGCAAGGCGTTTCGGCAACCAGCGCGTGTCTTTGCCTTCGGCAGCGTCGCCGGAGCCAGATATGAGAAGAGGGTGTCCTATGGCGGGCGTGGTCAGACGAGAAATGCTCTCGAAGCGCGTGCGTTCCATCAAGCCGTCTGGCATTCGTAAGTTTTTCGATATCGCCGCGACAATGGGCGACGTAATCTCGCTCGGCGTCGGCGAGCCCGACTTCGTCACGCCCGATCATATCCGCCAGGCGGGCATCGACTCCATCAACGCGGGCGATACCCACTACACCTCCAACTGGGGTACGCTGGCGTTGCGCCAGGCCATCAGCGCGAATATCGAGCGGCGCTACGGCGTCCACTATGACCCCGCGAACGAGGTGATGGTGACGGTCGGCGTCAGCGAGGGCATTGATGCGACGCTCCGGGCCATCGTCGACGATGGCGATGAGGTGGCGCTGCCCGATCCCGGCTACGTCGCCTATGAGGCTGATGTGACGCTGGCGGGTGGCAAGGTGCTTCCCATCCGCACCCACGTCGAAGAAGAGTTCGAGGTGCGCGCCGCTACGTTAGAAGCCGCCCTGACGCCGCGCACCAAGGTGGCGCTGCTGGGCAACCCCAACAACCCGACCGGCGCAGTCATCGCGCGCGCGGAGTTGGAGAAGATCGCCGCGCTCGCCGTCCGCAACGACCTGCTGGTCATCAGCGACGAGGTGTATAGCCGCCTGGTCTATGGCGAAGAGCACGCCTGCATTGCCGCGATGCCTGGCATGCGCGAGCGCACGGTGCTGGCCGATGGCTTCTCGAAGGCGTATGCGATGACCGGCTGGCGCGTCGGCTACCTCTGCGCCCCGGCCCATCTGCTCGAAGCCATCCTCAAGGTCCACCAGTACGCGATCATGTGCGCACCGACGATGAGCCAGGCGGCTGCCCTCGATGCGCTGGTCCATGGTGAGGGTGATGTGCTGGCGATGGTTGCCAGCTATGACGAGCGGCGCAAGCTGATGGTGAACGGCCTCAACGCGATTGGGCTGGACTGCTATATGCCGCGCGGCGCGTTCTACGCCTTCCCGTCCATCGCGCGGACGGGGATGACCTCGGAGGAGTTCGCCGAGAAGCTGCTCTTCGAGGAGAAGGTGGCGGCGGTGCCTGGCAGCGCGTTCGGCGAGGGCGGCGAGGGCTTCATCCGCTGCACCTATTGCACGGCGCAAGATAAAATCAGCGAAGCGCTCGAACGCATGGGGCGCTTTGTCAAGAAATATTCGTGATAGTGAGCGCGTCTGTCGAGGAGGGCGGTCCCGGTCTTGAAAGGCCGGGGTAAAGGGTTGGGCGTAAACGCCCGCCAGGGCCGCTGTGCGGCCCTGCTCGCCCTCTGGACGAGTTGGCCATTTATGGCCTCTGCTCACAATTACTCCGGCCATTGATGGCCGAGATAGTGCTGAAACGCTTGAAGGAAGATACATGCCCACCGCTTCGCCCAAAACGCATGTGGAGTACGAGGTCACTATCGGCCTGGAGGTCCACGCGCAACTGCTCACTGAGAGCAAGATGTTCTGTCGCTGCTCGACGGACTACGCCAACGCGGCGCCCAACACCCACAACTGCCCCATCTGTATGGGGTTTCCGGGGACGCTGCCAGTCATCAACGAGCAGGCGATTGACTACACCATCATGACGGCGCTCGCGCTCAACTGCCACATCGCCGAATACTCAAAGTTCGACCGCAAGAACTACTTCTATCCCGACCTGCCCAAAGGCTATCAAATCTCGCAGTATGACGTGCCGCTTAGCACCAACGGCTACCTAACCATCCACGTCAACGGCGAGGACCGCCGCATCGGCATCACGCGCATCCACCTGGAGGAAGACACCGGACGCCACCTGGAGCGCGAGAGTCGCGGCGAGGCCTACAGCCTGATTGACCTCAACCGCGCGGGCGTCCCGCTGATGGAGATCGTCGGCGAGCCAGACATCCGCACGCCGGAGGAGGCGCGGCTCTACATGGAAAAATTGCGCGCCATCCTGCTCTATCTCGGCGTCAACTCCGGCCGCATGGAAGAGGGCGCGCTGCGCTGCGACGCGAACATCTCCGTCCGCCCGAAGGGGCAGAAGGAGTTTGGCGCGAAGGTCGAGATCAAGAACATGAACTCGTTCCGCGCAGTCGAGCGGGCGCTGGCCTACGAGGCGGAGCGCCAGGAGGCCGAGCTGCGCGCCGGGCATAGAATCCCGCAGCAGACGCGCGGCTGGCGTGAGGACAAGGGCATCACGGTGGCGCAACGCACCAAGGAAGAGGCAAACGACTACCGCTACTTCCCGGAGCCAGACCTGCCGCGGCTGGTCGTCAGCCGGGAGTGGGTCGAAAGGATTCGCGCCGAGATGCCCGAATTGCCCGATGCCAAACGCGAGCGCTTCATCGCAACGTACGAGCTTTCTGACTACGACGCCGACCAATTGACGGCGGAGCGCGCAATGGCCGAGTATTTCGAGGCAGCGGTACAGGCGCGCCCGGCGAAGAACCGCATCGCGCGGGCCAAGTCGGTGGCGAATTGGGTGGTTGGCGACCTGCGGCGGCTGCTGAACGCCGCGGGCAAAGAGATCCACGAAAGCCCGGTCTCGCCAGCGGCCATCGCCGAGCTGGTGGAGCTGGTGAAGTCGAACAGCATCAACGGCAAGCAGGCAAAAGACGTGCTGGAGAAGGCGTTTGCCAGCGGCGATATGCCGGGGACGATTGTCGCGCGCGAGGGCATCGCGCAGATCAGCGACGAAGGCGAGTTGGTGGCCGCCGTCGAGGCGGCGATAGCGGAGAATCCTAAAGCAGTCGAGGACTATAAGTCGGGCAAGACCAGCGCGGTGCAATTTCTGGTCGGCCAGGTGATGAGGCGGACGAAGGGCCGCGCAAAGCCCGACGCCGTGAGTCCGCTGCTGGTGGAGAAACTCGAGGGTCTCTAAGATACGCCGGGCCAGCGTGTTAGGGGGCGCATCGAGCGGGCGATACACAGGGATAGTTCGTGGAGTGTTGTCGGCCCAGAGCGCGGCAAGTTGGCCGCATTTTCTTCTAACGCACGTAGTTGCCGAGTGAGGAGAGTTCTGGCTTATGCACAACGATGTGCCCAATGGGCGGCCCAATCCCTACGCGATGGCAGTGGCTCAGTTTGAGGAGGCGGCCGACCGGCTCAACCTTGACGAAGACCTGCGCGGTATCCTGCGAATGACCAAGCGCGAGTTGACCGTTCACTTCCCGGTGCATATGGACAACGGCAGAACCCGCATGTTCACGGGCTTCCGCGTCCAGCACAACATCAATCGCGGACCAGCCAAAGGCGGCATCCGCTACGACGCCGCCGTCACGCTGGATGAGGTGCGCGCGCTGGCGATGTGGATGACGTGGAAGTGCGCGGTGGTCGATATCCCATTTGGGGGCGCAAAAGGTGGAGTCATCGTCGATCCCAAACAGCTGAGCGAGCAAGAGCTCGAGCATCTCACGCGCCGCTATACGACCGAGATTTCGGTGCTAATTGGCCCGGCCAGTGATATTCCCGCGCCCGATGTGAACACCAACGCGCAGACGATGGCGTGGATGATGGACACTTACTCCATGCACGCGGGCTACTCGGTGCCCGCCGTCGTCACCGGCAAGCCGCTCTCCATCGGCGGCAGCGAGGGGCGCAACGAGGCCACGGCAACCGGCGCGGTGGCGGTGATGAAGATGGCGGCGGACGAGTTGAAGATGCCGTTACGCGACCTGCGGGTGGCGATCCAGGGCTTCGGCAACGCTGGCGCGATTGCCGCCGAGATTCTGCACGCCGAAGGCATTCGCGTGGTGGCGGTCAGCGATCGCTCCGGCGGCGTCTACGACGAGCGCGGCCTCGATGTGCCCGCCCTGCTGAAATACAAGCAGGAGCACCGCATCGTAACTGGCTTCCCCGGCGCGCAGGAGATAAGCATCCAGGATACGCTGGAAGTTCCCTGCGATGTGCTAATTCCGGCGGCGACCGAGGGCGTTTTGACGAAGGAGAACGCGCCCCGCGTGCAGGCTCGCATCATCGTCGAGGCGGCCAATGGGCCGACCACACCCGACGCCGATAAGATCTTCTTCGCGCGTGGCGTGCGCCTCGTCCCGGATATCCTGGCGAATGCCGCTGGCGTGACCGTCAGCTACTTCGAGTGGGTACAGGACCTGCAAAACTTCTTCTGGGAACCCGACGAGGTACAGGAGAAGCTGTCGCTAGTAATGGGAAATGCCTATACTGCCGTCGCCAAACTGGCGCGCGACCAGGAGTGCGATCTGCGCACGGCGGCCAATATGGTCGCCATCAAGCGGGTCGCCGACGCCACGCAGCTGCGCGGAATATATCCATAGGCCGCCGTCACGAACAACGTCGGGGCAGTTCGCGGCATAAATGCCGCGGCTAATCCTGATTGGGCAGGATTCGTGTGGCGGAACCAGTATCGCGCGATTAGCCGCAGGTCTTCAGCCTGCGGCCAGTTTTCCACTACTAACCAATCAGAGGAGCAGTGCGGCATGTCCGAGCGCAATGACGATCTCTGCGACGTGCCCGGCATTCTCGTCGGGCATGATACCGACCTGGAGGCGGGCACCGGCTGCACCGTCATTCGTTGCGCCTGGCCCGCGCTGGGCGCGGTGGATGTGCGTGGGGGCGCGCCCGGCACCCGCGAGACCGATCTGCTCGACCCGCGCTGCACGATGACCGAGGTGCATGCCGTCGTGCTGACGGGCGGCAGCGCCTTTGGGCTGGCCGCCGCCGATGGTGTGATGCGCGCGCTGGCGGAGGAGGGCGTCGGCTTCGACGCTGGCCCGGCGCGAGTGCCAATTGTTCCGGCGGCGGTGCTCTTCGATCTGGGCGTTGGCCGCGCCGATGTCCGGCCCGATGCGGCGTCGGGGATGCGGGCGCTGCGGGCGGCGACGGGTGGGCCGATTGCGCAGGGAACAGTGGGCGCGGGCACGGGGGCGACGGTCGGCAAGATGGCTGGTCCGGCGCTCGCCGTCAAGGGTGGCGTCGGCTCCGCCAGCGAGCAACTGCCTGATGGCCACGTCATTGGCGTGCTGGTCGCCGTCAACGCGCTCGGCGACATCTACGACGCCGAAACGGGGCGGCTGCTGGCGGGCGCGCGCAGCACATCGGGCCAGCGCTGGCTGGCGGACGATATCGCCGCCGCGCGGAGTGGCGCGCAGCCGCAGACACCACCGCCCGCCCCAGATCAGGCGCCAGTTCCAGGAACGCAGACGACGCTGGCCGTCATTGCGACCGACGCGTCCTTCACCAAAGCCGAGCTGGCCAAGCTCGCCCAGATGGCGCACAACGGGCTGGCGCTGGCGATTCGCCCCGTCCATACCCCCTTCGATGGCGACGTCATCTTCGCGCTCTCTACCGCGCGAGACGCCGCAACCGCCGCTCCCGCTGGCGCGCTGCCCCTGGCGCTGGCTGGCGCCACAGCCGCCCTGACGCTGGCACGTGCTGTCGCCAAAGCGATTCGCGCCGCCACCGGGCTACACGGCGTCCCCGCGCTCCGCGATATCCCGTTCGCGCACAATCGCTAATCACGCCACCGCTGCCAGAGCCGCACCTGCCCGTGTGATAGGTCGGCGTGACTCTGGCTCCCCCTCCCCTGCGAGGGGAGAGGCCTCTCCCTAGAAACGGAGCGGCCACGATACAATAGTGGATAGAGAAGAATAGCGGGAACGGCGAGATGACTACGAGCGGCGGAGATGTTTTCCGCCGCCCAAAGGAGAGCATCCGTGAGCGATCAATCATCTACCAATAACAATGGACCACATGAGGGCAAGCAGCACCGAACGCGCCGCCAGTGGACCGATCTGGTCGAAGAGCTGCTGAATGAGGCGCGTGACCGTGGCGACTTCGAGCATTTGGAAGGCAAGGGCAAGCCGCTCGCGCTCGACCAGAACCCCTATGCCGGGGATCGCGCCCTCGCCTACAGCCTGCTCAAGAACAACAATTTCGCGCCGCCGGAGATCGAGCGCGGCAAAGAGATTGATAGTGATATCAAGCGGGCGGAAGATGTGCTGGCAACGTTGCGCCGCCGCCAGCATGCGCTCGACGCGCGCATCGCGCATCCAGACGCCCGCCGCGCGTACAATGTCGCCCGTGACGCCGCCGAGGTCCGCTACGAGGCCCTGCTGCGCGAGATCAACAGCAAAATCCTGAGCCTGAACATCGTTGCGCCGAGCGCGATGCACCGCCGCCGCCTGGATATCGAGGCGAAGATGCGGGAGTTCCGCGAGGAGTTCCCGCGACTGGAGGAGTGACCAGCGTGCCGATGATGCCGCGCCGCGCGCCTGGATACCATCCGGGACTGTACACCGATATGTACCACCCCGACTCAGCATACGTAAGCTGGGTGACGGGCCGTAACGGGCTCACCACCTTCGATCTCTACACCCGTACCGCGCCATTCAGCGGCGCATATCTGCTGGTGGCCGGGCTGGAGGCCGCGCTGGAGTTCGTGCTGTCATTCCGCTACACGCCTGAAGAGCTGGCGTTTCTGGCGCGCATCCGCGACTACGACCCGGCATTTCTGGACGAGCTGGCCGAGTTTCGCTTCACCGGCGATATTGTCGCCATGCCGGAGGGGTCTATTGCCTTCCCCAATGAGCCGCTGCTGCGTGTGACGGCGCCCTTCCGCGAGGCGCTGCTGATGGAGTCGGGGCTGCTCCACGCGGTCAACCTGGCGACGCTGATCGCGACGAAGGCGGCGCGGGTCGTCTGCGCCGCGCAGGGCCGCCGCATCTCCGAGTTCGCCTTCCGCCGGGCGCAGAATCCGCTGGTGGTGGCGCGATCATCCTACATCGGCGGCTGCACCAGCACCTCGCTGCTGGCGGCGGCCTTCGAGTATCGCCTGCTTGCGACTGGCACGGTGCCTCACGCGCTCATCCAGCTTTTCGAGACCGAGGAGGACGCCTTCAGCGCCGTCGCCGAGTCCTTCAACCGCTACACCCTGCTGCTCGACACCTACGATCCGCGCCGGGCCATCCAGACGGCGATTGCGGTGGCGCGCCGCGCACAGACCACCCTGGGCCACACGCTGGCCGCCGTCCGGCTGGATAGCGGCGATCTGGTGGCGGATAGCCAGTATGTGCGCGAGCAGCTGGTCGCGGCGGATATGGGCCATGTGCGCATCCTCGCCAGCGGCGACCTCGACGAGTTCGAGATCGTCCGGCTGCTGGAGGCGGGCGCGCAGGTGGATGCCTTTGGCGTGGGCACTGCCCTCGGCGCGGGCGTCGGCGACCCGACGCAGGGCATCCCTGGCGGCGCGCTCGGCGGCGTCTACAAAGAGGCGTGGTATGTGGGCGAGGACGCCGTCGAGCATCCCAAGCTCAAGCTGGCGGGCAGCAAGACGACCTGGCCGGGCCGCAAGGAGGTCTACCGCCATCCCGCCTGGGAGGAAGACATCATCCAGCTCGAAGGCGAGCCTGCGCCAGCGGGCTA
>Ga0070684_100000084_pt1 | contig 61595 bp, 53 predicted proteins | sample KBSC723LmetaG_FD_65653 | JGI IMG/M metagenome (GOLD analysis project Ga0070684, IMG submission 65653) | Corn rhizosphere microbial communities from Kellogg Biological Station, Michigan, USA - KBS C7.2-3L metaG | ecosystem: Host-associated > Plants > Roots > Rhizosphere ...
CGTTGGCCTCCACGAAATCGTCGGCCGAATCATCATCATCGCGTTCTCGCTGGGACTCGTTTGGGCGACTTACAGGCTGGCGCTGGTACTCGACGGACGTCACGCGGTCGCGAGGGCGGCCGCGTTCCTGATTGCCGTCTCGCCGGCATCGATCTTCTTCGGACGAATCGTCATTCCCGACACGCCGATGGTGCTCTTCACCGTGCTGGCGCTTGTCGGCTTCGCCGAATTCAGTCGCAGCGGCTCGGTCCGGTGGATGACGATTGGCGCATCGGCGCTGACGTTCGCGTGTCTCTTGAAGCTGCCGGCGGTGTTCGTCGGGCCAGCGATCGTCGCGCTGCTCGTCCAGCGTCGAGGATGGACCGTGTTTCGCGATCCCCGTGTGTGGATCGCTGGCGTCCTGCCGCTCGCCATCACCGCCGCGTGGTACTGGCGAGCGCACATCATCTTCGAGAGAACTGGCTTGACCATGGGCATCCTCGGCGCACCGACGAAGATGTACCCCGCCTACGTCAGTCCCGGACCGTGGCCCAACTTCTACTCGAAGTGGAGCACCGCCGCGCTTCTGTCCGATCCGGGTTTCTACGAACGAATGCTGGTCCGCTTCTACCACGTGCTGCTGCTGCCGTTTGGATTCGTCGGGGCGATCCTCGGCGGATTTCTGTGGCGCGGAGCGGGCCGCACGGCGATGACCGTATGGCTGATCTCGTTGACGATCTTTTTCTTCATCGCCGGCGAAGTGCATCGTGTACACGAGTACTACCAGTTGCCGTTTGTCGTCGTCGCGGCGGTGTTTTTCGGCGGCGCCGCATGGCCCCTGTTTGACGATGTGTGGCTGACGCGGCACGTTGGTGGCGGCCGTGTTCGCCTGGTGCCGTACGTGGTGATTGTGTCGCTGCTGGCGATTACGTCGATCTACTGCAGCAGCGTGACGCAGATTTTCTTTCAGGCGCGTGATGGGGCCGAACGGATGCGTCAGGCAGGGCGAGTCATCGACCTCGTCACCGACGACAATTCGATCGCCGTCGTCGTCGACGACTACGGCATCATGTCGCCCATCCTGCTGTACTTCGCGCATTTGAAGGGATGGAGCTTCGAGCCGACCGACGTCTCACCAGCGGTGATCGACAACCTGAGGCGGCTCGGCGCGAGATATTTCGTGACCACGCGCTGGAGTGAACTGAAGAGCGTGAGGCCCGAGGCGGCGGCATTCCTGGATATGTATCAGGATGTTGGACTCGCCGGCGCGCCCGCCGACACCCGCCTCATCGATCTCCGCCTGCGGAAGGATGGTGCAGGGCCATAAAAGGTAAAAGGCAAATTACTTTTTGCCTTTCCCTTGACACGCGCCGCTGCCAGGTTCAGCAGCGGCGCCGTCTTAAACCCCTGAGCAGCTCCCCACGGGGAAGGCCTTGTAGCTCGCACCGAACCCCGATTCGCTCCATTGCAACCGCAACGGTTCTGACGTGTTGTCGTAGTCGAAGGCGATGTCGACGCCCATGTCGCCGCCTGCCTGACGCCATGCGAGGAAATCGATGCTGAGATCCGGGCCGCCGCGTTTCAGATTCTGTCCGAGATCCAGACCTCCGCACTTACCCGCTTCGATGATCCGATCGCGAATGAAACTCATGTTCGCCTGACGCTGTGAGAGCGACACACCGGCAGCCAGGTACTGCGGATACTTGGCCGCAATGCAGCTCACGATAGCCGGGCCGTTGTTGGATGCGCACGGTCCTCCCGGCGCGGGTCCCGGACCCGGTGACGGGCCTGGCGCGGGCGCCGCAGTCGGCGTCCGGAAAATTTGAGTCGTCGCCCACGCGCTCGTCGTGTCGCCGTCGGTCGCGCGCGCCCGCCAGAAGTGCTGAAGGTCGGCCGCGAGGTCCGCTCCGGCGGTGTAGCTCGTCTGCCCGGGGTTCTCCGACGATACGCCGGACGCGACGACTCTGCTGAACGCCTGATCGGTCGCAATCTGGAACTCGTACGAAACCGTACCGATCGCCGCATTGCGATCCGAGTTGTTGACCGTGAGCGTGGGTTTCCGCGATGCGACTCGGTCGTTGTTCACCGGCGAAACCGGTCCCGGTGGATTCAGCAACGGTTTCGGGAGCACCTCGAATTGCGACGACGAGAACTGACTGGAGTTAGCGCCGTCGTCCGCTTTGGCGCGCCAGTAGTACGCGCGCCCGAGATCGAGTCGATCGATTTGCACGCTCGTGCGCCCCCCGTCCCCGGGCGGAACACCGCTTCGGGCGTACACCTTGGTAGTGAAGGTCGAGTCCGTGGCTACTTCGAACATGTAGGTCATTGGCCTTACGCCATTGGACGTTGCGTTCTCAACCACGAGCTTGATTGGCTGCTGCGATTCCTTGTACTTGAAACCCTGTGCTGGTTCGATGAGCTTCGGTGCCGAGATGTTCACACCCGGGATGGGTCCGGCCACCGAAGGACTCAGTGGATTTGAACTCTTTTGCGCTTCGCACCCGGCGAGCGCGAATATCAGCACAGCGGACGAGGCCGCAGTGACTCCGGTCTTAGTCATGAGATGCCTCGGTAGTCGAAGATGTATGCAGCGGTTGGCAGCCGCGTGCAGACACACTATCGGCCGGACACGTAATTCCCTTTAGAAATCGTGGAGTGCTGGGGGCGTTCGAAGCACATCCAGAATAGAGGTTCGTGGCCGTGGGCGTCAAGGTTCAGCCCGCCGATCTGTGTTTCTTTTCTGTTACTTGTACTGACCAGCCTGAAAAGGCCGGGATCACTATGAAAGTGATCGCGGGTGGCGGTCAAGCTCAACCGGGAAAGTTTATTCTTCGGCGAGGACGGCCCCGAAGGCGCCCTGAGCCCGGCCGGCATGACGGCTGAAGTACACGAGGCCGCCGGAGAGCGAGAACAGCATGATGAGCGCGGCGCCGACGAACGAAACCAGGAGCGCCGATTCGAGTGGCAGGCCAAGACGCGTGAAATAGAAGCCAAACGTCGCTTCGCGCACGCCGAACCCGTTCATCGACACGGGGAGCATTTGCACGATGAAGGTGACCGGCACGATCACCGCGAGTTGGGCGAATCCCACCGGGATTCTCATGCTGTGAGCGATGGCGAGGTAGAAGCCGACCAGCACGGTCTGGACAATGACGGCACCGGAGAAACATCCGGCCAGCGCCGACGGTGCCTTCCGGAAACGTTGGAGGGTGGCCATGAGGCTTGCGAGCCGCGCGTCCACCCATTGAGCGTGGAGAAGGCGCAGCGGATGAAACAGCCTGGTCAGCGTTTCCGGGAATAGAATTCCGACGGTCGCGAGCGTCACCGCAAGCGCGAACCCTGCCCACAGCATGCCCGCGCCGAGCGCGCCGGCATCACCGAAACGGGGACCAACCGTCGCGCCAATTGCGGCCATCAACACCAGGCCGAGCAGCCCGATGCCGCGGTCGAGCAGCACGACCGTCGTCGCGAGCGTCTTCGACCGTGCAGCCGGGGCGGTGTCCGCAATGCGAATCACATCACCGCCGATGTTGCTGGGAAGAAAGTTGTTGAAGAAGGTGGCGACGAGGAAGGAAGAAACCAGTGTTCGAAATGGGAAGATCAGGTGCTGCGCCCGCAGCAACAGTCCCCACCGCCACGCGCTCGCGAAAATCATCACGCAATAGAGCGCGAGGGCCGACAAAAGCCACGCCGTCGAGGCGTTACGCGCGACCGACCACAGGCGCGCCACGTCCACTCGCGAAAACAACAGCCACAGCAGCGCGATGCTGACGGTCAATTTGAGCGCGGAGATAATGAGGCTGCGTGTGCGCGAGCCGGATTGAGTCTCTTTTTGAGTGGTCACGTCTGAGAGAGACGCCAAGCATACCACTAAACCGCGCGAACGGCGACAGTTACGTTGACCTTTCCCGAACCCTTCCCTACAATTCCACGATCGCGTCTGATGAAAATCTTGATGATTGCACCGGAGCCGTTCTTCGAGCCCCGGGGTACGCCATTCAGCGAATACCACCGCATTCGCGCGCTTACCGAACTCGGCCATTCGGTCGATCTCGTCACGTACCCCTTCGGACGCGACGTCTCACTGCCGGGCTTGCGACTGTTTCGATCGCTTCGACCGCCCTTCGTCAGGGAGATTGGCATCGGCCCATCGTGGAAGAAAGTGCCGCTGGATTTTCTCGTCGCGTGCACCGCGCTTCGCCGCGCGTTTTCCGAACGGTACGATGCGGTCCATTCGCACGAGGAGGGTAGCTGGTTCGGCGTGCTGATTGCCGCGATGCTCGGCGTTCCGCATCTGTACGACATGCATTCGAGCCTGCCGCAGCAGCTCGTGAATTTTTCGTTCAGCGAATCTCGACTGCTCGCGAGCACCTTTGCCTGGCTGGAGCGCTTCGTGGTTCGTCGCTCAACGGTCGTCGTCGTCATCTGTCCTCATCTGGCTGACGTCGTGCGCGAAATCGAACCTGGCGTGCCTGCCGTGCTGATCGAGAACGCTCCTGGTTCCGGCGATGCCCCGGTTGCCGGGTCCGGCGACAGAATCAGGCGCGAGCTCGGTCTCTCATCCGACTCGCCCATGGTGCTTTACACGGGAACGTTCGAGGCCTACCAGGGACTCGATCTCCTGTTCGCGGCAGCGCGGCACGTGATCGAGGCTCGCCCGGACGCTCGATTCGTCCTCGCGGGCGGCCGTCCTGAGCAGATTGCGATCGCCCGTGAGCAGGCCGTCGCGGCGGGAGTAGCGGACGCGGTGCTCTTTGCAGGGCAACGTCCGGCGGATGAAATTCCGCTCTTCCTCGATGCGGCGGACGTCCTGGTCTCGCCGCGGAGCACCGGCACGAACACGCCACTCAAGATTTATCAGTACCTGCGCTCGGGGCGGCCGATCGTCGCGACGCGTCTGCTGACGCATACGCAGGTATTGAACGACGACGTCGCGATTCTGACTACGGCCACGGCTGAGGGATTTGCCTCGGGGATTCTGACGGCGCTGACCGATCTGGAGCGTGCGCGCGAGGTTGGCAACGGCGCGCGAGTGCTGGCGGACACCAAATACAGTTACGACGCCTATCTCTCGCGGACACGGCAAGCCTGCGACCACTTGACGGCGAAATCTACGCCCCAGGTGGCGGGAGGCGTCGCGTGAGCGCGGCGCGTCCGTCCCGCGCCGATCACTACAGCTACTCCGTATATGCCGACCCGGCGATGGCGGAAGCGTTCGACGCGATGCGCTTCAGCGGACCGATCGGTCGGCTCGTCGCGGAGACGCAGGAGCGGGTGATTGCGTCGTTTCTCGCGCCGGTGAGCGGCCGTACGATTCTCGATGTCGGCACCGGGACGGGCCGAGCGGCGATTGCATTGGCTGGCCGCGGCGCCCGTGTGACTGGCGTGGATGCGTCGGCGGAGATGCTCGCGGTCGCGAGCAAACGCGCGCGCGAGGCAGGGGCGAACGTCTCTTTCACACCCGGCGATGCGCACGAGCTCGGTTTTGCCGACAGGTCGTTCGACGCGGTCGTTTGTCTTCGCGTCCTGATGCACACGCCGGACTGGCGTCAATCGCTGGCGGAGTTGTGCCGGGTGGCCGAACGTCACGTCGTGTTCGACTACCCGGCCCTGCTGAGCGCTGCCGCGATCCAGGCGGTGTCTCGTCGTGCCGCGGCACGACTCGGCATGCGCGTGGAGTCCTATCGCGTCTTCTCCGACCGGGCGATTCACCAGGCGCTGTCGGCCAATGGCTTCCAGATCTCTGATGTCCATCGGCAGTTCGCGCTTCCGATCGCGCTCCATAAGCGGGTCAACTCGGCGGCGGTGACCGCGCGCGTCGAAGGGATGCTGGCGCGCGCCGGCCTCACACGCGTCGTCGGCTCGCCGGTGACCGTCGTGGCGGAGCGTTGCGCGTCCTAGTCACCGGGTCCACGGGTTTTACCGGTGGCCACCTGGCTCGCGCCCTCGCCGCCGCCGGCGATCGCGTCCGCGCCCTGGTCCGCACGCGTACGGCGCCGGGGTCAGACCCCGGGGCGATTGAGGTGATGCACGGAGATGTGCGCGACCCGGAGGCCATGCGCGTCGCCGCCGACGGGGTCGACGTCGTCTATCACATTGCCGCGATCTACCGCCAAGCCGGACTGCGGGAGGCCGAGTACCGGGCGGTCAACGCAACCGCGGTCCAGACGGTCATCGAAGCGGCGAAGGCTGGCGGCGCACGCCGCGTCGTCCACTGCAGCACGGTCGGCGTGCATGGTGACATCGAGCACCCGCCCGCCAACGAAGATGCGCCGCTCCGGCCGGGCGACATCTACCAGGAAACGAAGCTCGAAGGGGAGCAGATCGCGCGCGAGGCTGGACGGCGGAGCGATATCGAGGTCGTCATCGCGCGGCCGACGGGGATCTACGGTCCTGGAGATCGCCGTCTTCTCAAACTGTTTCGCGGTGTGTCGCGACGACGATTCGTGATTCTCGGTGACGGTCGGATCTTCTACCATCTCACCCATATCGACGATCTCGTCGAGGGCTTCCGGCTGTGTGGCACGGTTCCCGCCGCCGCCGGCAGAACCTACATTCTGGCAGGCGGCGAGGTGACCACGCTCAACGAGTTGACGCGACTCGTCGCCGAGGAGGCGAAGGTGCCACCGCCGCGTTTGCACCTGCCGGTGTGGCCGTTCTGGATGGCGGGTGCCGCGTGTGAAGCTGTCTGCGCGCCGCTTGGAATCGAACCGCCGATCTACCGACGCCGGGTCGATTTCTTCACGAAGAGCCGCGCGTTTGACATCTCGCGTGCGCGACAGGAGTTGGGATACGCGCCCAGGATCGGCTTGCGGGAAGGCATCGCGCGGACGCTTCGGTGGTACAAGGAGCAGGGCTGGATCTGATCAGGTTCTACTGGGTTCCACTGGGTTCTGCTAGGTTCTACAAGGTTCGTTCGGAATCTCTAGAAGCGGTTTCAAGACCTCGCGCAACAGCGGCGACGAGCGCAGCGAGTGAGCCTCGCGAACGGAGCGAGCGTGGCGCCGCAGCGAGCGAAAGAGCGAGTCGGGGAGTCCGAGGGCGAAGCCCCTCGGAGTGATTACGATGGCCGACATCACGCGCGCGCAGGAACAGCTCTTTGATCGCCGAACATCGGCGAGGGAGAAGTATGCCGCGCTCGTGGTCGGCCGTCCGGGTCTCGGGCCGCTGGTCAAGCACGAGTTGATCACGCTGCTGTCTCAGAACACGCCTGGGGCGCTCGGGCTGCTCCTGCGCAAGACGTTGTATCCGTCACTGCTCGGCGCCTGCGGCAGCAACGTCATCTTCGGCCAGAACGTCGTCCTCCGCCATCCGCACAAGATCCGAATCGGCAGCGACGTCGTGATCGACGACAATTGCCTGATCGACGCGAAGGGGAACGCAAATCGCGGAATCACGATCGGCAGCGGCGTGTTCATCGGCCGCAACACGATCCTGTCGTGCAAAGACGGGGACATCGACATCGATGACCGGGCAAACATCGGGTTCAACTCGGAGATCTTTTCCGCCAGCGCGGTGAGGATTGGACAGGACACACTTATCGCCGCCTATTGCTACATCATCGGTGGTGATCACGACTTCAGCGATCCATCGCAACCGGTGCTGACGCAGGCGCGCCGTTCGACGGGCGTGACAGTTGGAAACGGCGCGTGGCTCGGGGCCGGCGCGAAGGTGCTCGACGGTGTTTCGATTGGTGACGGAGCGGTCGTGGGTGCCGGCGCCGTCGTGAGAGAGGCGATTCCTGCCAGAGCAATTGCCGTCGGCGTCCCTGCGCGCATCGTTGCCCAGCGCGACGGCAAGACGGATTAAAGCCGCTTACGGCGAGCAGAAATACACGCCGGTCATCACTTCACGGCCATCAGCGCATGGCGCACGCAGGATTCGCACTGCCTCATTGCGATGAGCATCTACGACGCGGCCGTACTCCGCGATCCGACTGGGATCGGTGGAGTGGACGATGATCCGCTCGTTGGTCAGGAAGCTGATGTAGTAGGCCAGCCAATAGTCCGCGTATGCGTAACGGATTCCTCGCGTCTCGAGGTGGCGGATGATCAGGCGCTTCGCCCCGACCGGGGGATGTGACACGTACTCCGTCCACAAGCGCGCATGGCCGACGCCGCTGACCGCTGCCCACGCAACCGTCAGCGCAATCCATACCGTCGCGAGCGCTCGCGTCCGTTCAACGCGCAGGTACCATGCGGCGAGACCGGTCGCCCCCAAGATCGACAACAGTTCATAGCGCATGACGCCAATGACGCCGCACCGGAGCAGCGTGTAGGCACCGAACGAAAACAGCCCGGCCAACACAAGATAGGCGCACGGATCGTACTCGGGACGCCATCGTCGTTCGCCAACGATGGTCATCGCAATCCGCACAACAGCGATGCCGACGATGGCAAAGAAGAGGAGAGATCCCCACGGCAGCCCCTGCTGGACGCTGCTGTCGATGCCATAGTCAGCGAGCGGCTGCCACATCATTCCGAACAGCTGCGGCAGGTGCGTGGAAAGGCCCGTCCGGAGTCCGCTGATCATAGTCGTTGGATCGACGCAGATGCGATTCAGCAGCTCGCGGAGGTTGTCCGGTGGCGGCCGGTACAGGTCGGCGAGCGAGGTGCCGGGTCCAGCGGCCGACGAGTACTGCTTGAACCATGTGACGAGCAACCAGACCTCCGCGGTCGTCCGGAACATGCGTAAGCGTCGGACGATGCCCTCGCGTGTGAAGAGCACGCCGTGCGCGGCTTCGAGGGTGAGGAGCGAGGCCAGGCCGTACACCGTGAATTCCCGCTGGAGGAATCCGACACCAAGAATCAACCCACACCAGTTCGGACGGTTTCGCGTCAGCCAGATCAGAATGATGTAGAGAAACGGTTCGACATTGCCGCCGCTGGCTTCAACGAATTTCGCGGCTGTCCCCGGTGCGGGCAGCACGAAGAACATCGCCGCCAGCAGCCCGAGCGCCGGCGTGAGACCGACCTGGCGGATGAAAATTCGAACCAGAAGAATAACGATGGCAACGTTGATGATGAGCAGCGGCAGTTTCAGTGTCGCCACCGACGCGCCTGCGATCATGACGAAAGGCGCCGCCATCCATGCCTGGACGGCAAGGATGTAGGTCTGGCCGTACATGAACACGGGGAACGCACGCCCTTCGGCAATGTGTTTGGCCATGAGGCCGAAGATCGCCTGATCCGAGTCGAAGTACGACTGGGGCCAGAACATGAACACAGCCGAGCGAAAGATGACGAGCGCCGCGGCGATGAGGATGATTTGCGATTCGCGCGAGCTCAGGGCGATCGCGCGCCGGTCGCGCATGCGGACCGGTATTATATGCTAGCGCTCTAGTGTTTAGAAGGTGCGTCATGACCGATGTTCGTGGTCACGATGCGAGCGAGCATAGCGAGAGAGCGTGTTGGGGAGTTCCGCCTTCGCCGAGGGCTACGGCAGACACATCGCCGAAGCCTACGCGGAGGCGTGCCGAGGGGCGAAGCCGCTCGGTTGAGATTGGCGCGGAGAGCCGGTGAAGCTAAACGTTCTCCAGGTCTGCGATCACCTGGGATGGGAAGGATCGCGCATGCACGGGGTGAAACGGCTGTTTGCGTGGATGATTCCCCGCTTCGACCCTGAGCGCTACAACGTGTCGCTCGTCAGCCTCAGGAAGAAGGACCTGTCGGAGGAGACGCTCGAGTCGTTTGGCGTCGACATCACCTACCTGCACAAGTCGAAGTTCGATCCGGCCACGCTGCCCGCGCTGCTGAAGGTGATCGATCGCAAGAAGATCGACGTGCTGCATCTTCACGGCTACGGGGCGACGACGTTCGGCCGGATTGCCGGCGCGATGCGGCGGCTGCCGGCCATCCTTCATGAACACGCGAATCTGACGGACACGCCGTGGTTTCAGAAAGCCGCGGATGCGGCGCTCGAGCCGGTGACCGACATCGCGCTCGCGGTATCGCGCAGCACCGCCGACTTCGTGATCAACGCGAGGAAGATCCCGGCGCAGAAGGTGAAAGTGGTGTACCTCGGCGTACCGCTCGAGGAATTCAGCCGATCGCGTTCGGAAGAGGACGTTCGTTCGGCACGAGCCGAGCTGGGAATCGCGCCCGGGGACGTGGCGATTGGCACCGTCACCCGGTTGCACGATTCAAAGGGCAACTCGTATCTCGTGGATGCGGCCCGCCTCGTCCTGAACGAGCGGCCGAACGCACGATTCTTCATCGTCGGCGAGGGGCCGCTTCGCGAATCGCTCGAGCAGCAGGCGCGCGCGTTGAACCTCGGCGATCGATTCCTCTTTGCCGGCTTCGCCAAGGACGTCCCGCGCGTCGTCTCGGCGTTCGATATCAGCGTGTTTCCCTCGCTGTGGGAAGGCACGCCGCTCACCGTGTTCGAGGCGCTCGCGATGGGGAAGGCGATCGTTGCGACCGACGCTGATGGCCTCGTCGACGTGCTGACGAATGAGCGCGACGCCGTGATTGTGCCGCGCCGAGATGCGCGTGCGCTTGCCGCGGGGTTGATCCGGGTCATCGACGAGCCGCAGACGCGGGATCGTTTGCGCGCCGCCGCGTTCGAAACGGGGAAGCAGTACGACATTGCCGCGTTCGTCCGGAAGATGGAGCGTCTCTACGACCTGCTGCACCGCGTGTCGAGAGCCACGCACCGCAAGGGTGTACTCGTCTCCGACCTCTCGTTTTTGACGAGCAACGCCTCCGTATGATGGTGGACCGCCCCGCTGAACGATCCGTACAAGTTCGTCCTGGTCTGATCGCAGCGGCTGTCTTCCTGTGCGTCTACGGCACGCTGGCGCTGACGGTGGATTTTCCCAGGGCGGCACTGGGATTCAAGAGCGATGAGGCCACGTATTACATGATGGCCTACAGCCTGGCCGAAGACGGCGATCTCACATACACGAAGGACGACCTCGTGCGCGTCTGGCGTGAGTTTCCCACCGGGCCGGCCGGTGCGTTCCTGCAGAAGGGGAAGACGCTGGGTGGAGCGGTCGATCCCAACCCGAATCGTCTCTACTACGGAAAGTCATTTATTTATCCGCTGTTCGCTGCTCCGTTCGTAAAGGTATTCGGCACGAACGGCTTCCTCGTGCTGCACGCGGTGCTCCTGTCGTTCGTCATCCTGTGTGGATATCTGTTTCTTCACGCGCGGTCTGGACCGTTGGTGTCCGCGGTGCTGGCAACGGGTTTCGTGATGGCGTCGGTCGTGCCGGTGTATTTCGTGTGGCTCATGCCGGAGGTCTTCAACTTCTCGCTGGTGTTCCTGGCGTATTTCTGCTGGCTCTATAAAGAAGTGGCGCGCCCCGAGCAGGCGCCCCTGAGGATGGGGTGGCTCTTCACCGGCCGCAGCGATGTGGTGGCCGCGGTGCTCCTCGGAATCGCCACGTTCTCCAAGGTGACCAACGCACTGCTCTTTGCTCCGATCGTCGGGTGGCAATTGTGGAAGCTGGTTCGCACGCGTTCGATCCGAGTATCCGCCGTGGCTCGCACCGCAGTCGCGTTCGTTGTCCTCGCGGGCGGGTTGTTCGCGATCAACAAAGCGATCTCGGGCGAATGGAACTATCAGGGGGGCGATCGCCAAACCTATTACTTCGAGTTTCCCTTCCAGAACGAGGTCCCGAAGCACGAGCTTGGGCTCAACAAGTCGCGCGGAGAGGTGTTGGGTTCTCTGAGTCACATTATTCTCAATCCGCGGACGTTCACCTCCAACCTGATTCACAACATCGAATACTTCTTCATTGGCCGCCACACCGGGCTGCTCGGATATTTCTTTCCCGCGGTGTTTGCGATCGGCGCATTCCTGCTCGCGCCGCGGCAGCGTCCGGCGTGGCAATGGCTGGTGCTCGGATCGGGGCTGCTGCAGGGACTCGTCTTCATCGTGGCGACACCGTATACGTGGCACGGCGGCGGAGTCGGCAATCGATATTTTTTCAGCGGCTACGGCGTCATGCTGTTCGTGCTGCCGCCGATTCAGTCGCTCGGTGTGGCGTTCGCACCGTGGCTTATCGGCAGCCTCTTCGTCGCGCCTATGGTGCTCAATCCGTTTGTTGCCTCGTTTCATTCCGAGGACAACGCCAAGAGCGGACCGCTTCGGCGTCTTCCGGTCGAGCTGACGCTCGTGAACGATCTGCCTGTGAACAATGAGCCGCAACACGCCAGGCTGTGGTTTGGCGACATCGGAAAGAGCGATCCGGGCTTTCTTGTGTACTTCCTTGACGACAACGCCTACGATCGGGACTCGGACAAGAGCTTCTGGACCCGCGGCGGTGCGCAGGCGGAGTTCATCATCAAGACGGACAAGCCGATCCGTCGCGCCACCTTTACGCTGACCGCCGGCCCGGTGGCAACCGACGTGCGCGTGACGATTGGCAGACGCAGCGAGGACGTCCACCTGGAACCCGGAGAATCGCGCGACGTCACCTTCTCGATGCCGCCGGGATTGCCCTACGAAAAAGAAGTGCAGGCGCTCGTGTGGACGGCGTCCGTGTTCAGCAGCGCCGGATTCACGCCGATCTTCTTCGACGCGCAATCATCGGACAGCCGCTACCTCGGTGTGCGCGTCCAGCCCTGGCTGGAGGTCAAGCCGCAGTGAGAGTGGCGGTGGTCACGTCGAGCCCCCCGATGGTCGAAGGGGGCCACATGGTGATCGCGAGATCGCTGGTTGAGGCGCTGCGGGATGCGGGACACACGGCCGACATCATCGTGACACCGCAGAACCGATTCGGCCGGCAGGCCTCCGCGTATGTCGCAACCTGGTTGACAGACGTCTCTTCCGCGGATGGACATCCGATCGATCGCGTCATCAGCCTTCGCTATCCCAGCTACGCGGTCCGACATCCGAAACACGTCTGCTGGCTGAACCACACGATGCGCGAGTACTACGACTTGTGGGAGAAATTCAGCGCCACGCTGAGTCCCCAGGGGCGGATCAAGGAGCGTGCACGACGCGCGGCGATCCACGCGGTCGACCGGTATCTGCTGACGCGGAACGTGTCGACGTTGTTCGTCCAATCGCAGACGATTCAGCGCCGGCTGACGATGTGGTCGGAACTGCGATCCACGGTCTTGTATCCTCCGGCGCCGCAGCGGCCGTATCGATGTGACGACTATGGCAACTATGTATTCATGGTGTCGCGGTTGACGCCGCTGAAGCGTGCCGATCTGCTGATCGAGGCTCTGGCGCTGCCGGATGGATCCGGTATCCAGGCAATCATCGCCGGCGACGGTGAGGAGCGCGGACCGCTCGAGGCACTGGCGACCGCGCGAGGTGTACGCGACCGGGTGACGTTTACCGGGAGACTTTCGGATGCAGACCTGCTCGATCATCTCGCGCGCTGCCGAGTGGTGTGCTTCCCTCCGTTCGAGGAAGACTACGGATTCGTGACCGCAGAGGCGTTCGCCTCCAGGAAGGCCGTCGTTACGTGCCGCGACAGCGGGGGACCTGCGGAGCTCGTGCAGCATGATGTGACGGGATTGGTTTCGGAGCCGACGCCGCCATCGCTGGCGTCAGCGCTTCGCCGCGTGATGAAAGATCCGACATTGGCCAGGCGGATGGGCGACGCGGCGTTCGAATTCGGCGCGAAGCTCAACTGGCGCGACGCGGTGGAGCAGCTGACGACGTAGGCTACACTATGGGATTGTCGATTGCTGATTTCTGATTGCTGATTGTCGATCAATCAACAATCAGCAATCGACAATCAGAAATTCACCGTTATGTCCTATAAATCGCCGCTGGAAACGCGGCTCGCCAAGAAGGTCACCAAAGCGATCACCGAGCATGGGCTGATCGAGGACGGCGATCGCGTCATGGTGGGGCTGTCCGGCGGCAAAGATAGCTGGGCTCTGCTCAACATCCTCGACGTGCTGAGAAAGCGCGCGCCGATTCACTTCTCGCTCGTTGCCGTCTGTGTCGACTCGGGCTACGAAGGCTACCGACACGATCTCATTACGTCGACGTGCGAACAACGCGGCTGGGAATGCCGTATCGAGCACACCGGAATCGGCGAGGTGATGGACGACCTGCTGGACGGGGCCACACCCTGTTCGCTGTGCGCGCGGCTCCGGCGCGGTGTGCTGTATCGCCTGGCCACGGAAGTGGGCGCAACCAAGATCGCGCTCGGCCACCACCTCGATGATTTCATCGAGACGCTCCTGCTGAATCTGTTTTTCGCCGGCGCGCTCAAAGCCATGCCGGCCCGGCTTGTGTCTGACAACGCCGAACACGTAGTGATTCGGCCGCTCGTGTACGTCACCGAGGCCGAGGCGCGCAATTACGCCAAGGAGGAGGCGCTGCCCATCATCAGCTGCTGTTGCCCGGCGTGCGGGGATCTGAGCCTGCAGCGCCAGCGCGTCAAACGCCTCATCGCCCAGCTCGAGGTCGAGCATCCGGACGTCAAGAACTCGATGATTCGTGCCCTCGGGAACGTCGCCAGCCGCCATCTGCTGGATCGTCGTCTCAATCCATTGCCTGAACTTCGCGACGCCGCGCTCGCATCGGGAGCGGTGAATTTGATACTCAAGCGGTAGCGTCCGGTTTTCAGCTTCTCGCTTCCAGCTTCAATCCAACTGCGTCGGCCGGAGAGCATTGATGACAAGACTGTTCGCGATCCTGTTCGCCATGACTACCTGTGCGTCCGCTGCCTACGCGCAGCAACGGCCGCTGGTCACGGAAGATCCTGAGACCATCGGCGCCGGCCTCGTGCTGCTCGAAGGTGGGATCGATTCCCTGCACGACGTGTCCTATCCGGCCTCGGGCCTGCGGGGAAACCTCCTGCGCCTGCCGACGCTCGGGCTGAGCTTCGGGATCAGCTCGATCGCGGAGCTTCAAATCGACGGTGGCTTGTACAACAGGCTCTCCATCAAATCGCAGAAAGACGCGCCGCTCTCCGACCTGCTCAACTTCTCGGGCGACAGCACGCACGACGTCGAGGACATCGTCGTGGCGACGAAAATCCGCGTGATTGCGGAGGCTCCATCCCACCCCTCCTTCGGCGTCCGATTTGCGACCAAGCTGCCGAACGCAAGCAACGAGAGTGGACTCGGCCTCGATACCACCGATTTCTATGCATCGGTGCTGATCGGAAAGACCATGCAGTCGATTCGGTTTGTCGGCAACGCGGGACTCGGAATCCTCGCCGATCCGGTTGACGGGAATCGTCAGAACGATGTGTTCACCTACGGTCTGTCGGTTGCGCGCGCCGTACGACAGGGGCTCGAGGTGGTCGGGGAGATCAACGGACGGGCAAGCGCGAGAGACAATCCGCCAGTCGGGACCGAGAGCCGCGGGGCGATGCGCCTGGGGGGCAGATTCACCCAAAACACGGTTCGCATCGACGCCGGATTCATCTTCGGGATGACATCCCGCGACCCCAGCATCGGACTGACGATCGGCGCGACGTGGGTGTTTAAAGGCTTTAACGTGCCCTAACCCGATGCGTCCGTGGCTTCCGGCTTTAGCCGGAAGGATGTGGCTGTCGCTGACTTCCGCCTGAAGGCGAAAGCCACAGGGAGTCGGAGTGATTACGGGATCTCGTAAAACCTGCGCACGTCCGCGATCTCCTGTGACGTGCGCGCATCATCCCATCCGAGCTCGCTGGCTGCGACTTGCGCCGCAACCGAGAGCGCGTCAGCAGCCGGTGCTCCTGCCGATCCGAGGCCTGTTCGGCGGACGACGATGTCGAGCAGCCGCGCCGCCATTTCGTGCCGGATCACGTACACAACTTCGGCCTTCAGCGTTTCGGTGCTCGACGCGACGGGTGCCTGGAGATCCGGCCGCTCGTGCGTCAGATGAATGATGTCGGCGGCATCTTCGGCGTAAAGCCTGATGAGGTGACGGATCACCGGCAGCGGCACGTCCATGTGAAGCGCTCGTCCGGTTTCGATTGCCAACGCTTCGTGATCGGCGATGGCTGCGCCGGGCAGCGGCGTGACCGCCGTTCGAGAGGTCGGCAGACGTCGACCGAGGCGGCCGGCTGCGGACCGGATCGTCCGCTCGGCTACGGCCCGGGCGGTCGTGAACTTGACACCGACGACGGTGATTGTACCGTTGCCGTGATCGATGATTTCCGGTGACGGCTTCAACTCGGGACGTCCGTTCCGCAGCACCGCAGGCACGAGGCCACGGTGCACGAGCGTGACATCCGCGCGCGATAGCTTCAGCGCAGGAAACGCAACGTTGGCGTCGACGATGAACGCCTCGATATCGGCCGCGGTGATCGAGTTCGCGCCTGGCTCGATGAGCTGCGCCGACTGACTGGTGCCGACGAGCGCACGGCCGCGCCAGGGCACCAACGTCAGTATCCGGCCGTCGCGTCCTGGTGCAGCAAGCGCCATATCGCTCGCCGGCTTCGAGGTCACGAGATTCATCGCCCTGAGCAGCGGGAACGCCCGGTCCAGGCCGAAAAGGCGCATGACCTCGCCTGCCCGACTGCCCGCCGCGTTGATGACGATTCGCGATCTGATCTCGAACGGTCGGCCGTCGAGCCGGTCGCGCGCGACGATGCCGGCGATATTGCTGCCCTCGCGGACGACATCCACGGCTTCGGCGTAGTTCGCGAGATCGGCGCCTGCCCGATCTGCCGCGGCCGCAAACGCGAGCGTCAGTCGATCCGCCTCGACCATCTGGTAGTCGTACCACTGAGCGCCACCCGTCAGCCCGTTCTGACGGATCCCGGCAAAGAGCTTGAGCGTGGCCGCCTTTGATACCAGCCGCGCGGTGGGAAGGTGAAGTTCCGGCTCGAGGCCGTCGTTTCGCCGTCGGCCCAACCACGCATCGAGCTTGAATGCGGCCCGCAACGCCAGCCGGTTCTTCGCCACCGATCGGTACGTGCCGATGAGAAATGGCAGCGGCCGCAGAAACCACGGAGCAATTCGGGCGAGGGCTCTTCGTTCGCGAATGGCTTCGCGTGCGCGTCCCACGTGGCCCGATCCGAGCGACCGAAGTCCGCCGTGCGCGGTCTTCTGATGGTTGAACGATGCCCCGCTGCCGAAATCGCCGGCTTCGATCAGCGCCGTGCGCAGTCCACGGCTCGCCGCTTCGTAGGCACACGCCAATCCGTGAATGCCCCCACCGATCACCAGCACATCGTAGGTGGTGCCATCGAAGCGGGTCAGGTCACGTGGACGCATCAGGATCCATCAAGAGGTGTGTTTCAGTCGGACCTTATCTTATAGTAGGCTCCGTGTCTTCTCCGGCGGCCGCAACCACAGACGATGTTCGCAAGTACTGGAACAAGCACATACACGATCTCGAGATCACGACGCATCCCGTCGGCTCTCCATTGTTCTTTGCCGACCTCGATCGATACCATTTCGAGAAGCTTCATCACCTGCTCAGACTGGTCAATTTCGATGGATACGCAGGACGGAACGTCCTCGAAGTCGGGTGCGGCGCGGGAACCGATCTGGCGCGCTTCGCGAAGGGGGGAGCCCTCGTCTCCGGCGTCGACCTGTCAGGGTCCGCGATTGCTCTTGCGAAAACCAACTTCGAGCAGCAAGGGATTCATGGAGACCTTCGCGAGGCGGATGGCGAGCGGCTGCCGTTTGCGAACGAGACGTTCGATCTCGTGTACGCGCACGGCGTTGTGCAATACACACCTCAGCCGCAGCGGCTCGTCGAAGAATGCCGCCGGGTCTTGAAACCAAGCGGCGAGGCGATTTTTCAGGTGTACAACCGAATCTCCTGGTTGAACGCGCTCTCAAAGCTGATGAAAGTTCCGCTGGAACACGAGGACGCGCCCGTGCTCCTCAAGTACAGCAGCGAAGAGTTTCGCCGGCTGCTGCAGGGCTTTCGCGACGTGCGCATCGTCGAGGAGCGGTTTCCGGTGAAGTCGCGGCTTCACGGCGGCTGGAAGGGAACGCTGTTCAACACGTTTTTTGTCGGCGCGTTCAACGCGCTGCCACGGCCGCTCGTCAGGCGCTTCGGTTGGCACCTGCTCGCGTTCTGCCGCAAATGAGGTCGATCATGATCGTCAAGGCTCACGCGTTCGGCAACGATTTCGTTCTGGTGGAGTCGCGAGCGGTGCAGGGAGCGCAGGATCTTCCGGCGCTCGCGCAGGCGATCTGTGCACGTCATCGAGGCATCGGCGCCGACGGTCTGATCGTCTACTCGACGACGCCGAAAGGCGCGTCGATGCGTCTGCTCAACGCTGACGGAAGCCGGTCCGAGGTGTCAGGCAACGGCGTGCGGTGTCTCGGAGCGTGGATCGCGTCGCAGCGCGGTGTGGCGATGCCGGGCCAGCAGGCGCCGATCGAGATTCAAACCGACGCGGGCGTGAAGCGGCTGGAGCTCCTGTCGTACCGGGACGGCCGTTACACGTTCCGTGCGGCGATGGGCGCTCCCGAGCAGGTCGCGAAAACCACACTCGACGTGGACGGCACACCGGTGGAGGTCGTCACGCTCCGCGTCGGGAATCCGCAGTGTGTCGTGCTTGGCGAGGTCAGCGAGCAGCGCCTTCGCACCCTTGCCGCGCGGTTGGCCGTGCATCCTCACTTTCCGGAAGGCACGAATGTCGAGCTGGCGACCGTCGACACTCCCGACCGGGTGAGGATTCTGATTTGGGAGCGCGGGGTTGGGCCGACGGAGGCGTCGGGCACGGGGGCCTGCGCGGCGGCGGTGGCGGCCATTCAGTACGGCGGCGCCGCGCGCGACGTCGAGATCTCGTCGCCAGGAGGCTCACAGCGCGTCGAATGGACTGACGACGGGTTGTTTCTGACCGGGTGGGCCGAACTCATCGCCGAAGCTGCCTGGCTCGCGCCGGTTTAGCGCCTTCACACCCCGAAACGTCCGCCTTCGCGCGAAGCGCTACGGCGAGACCTCGCCGGAGCCTTGGCGTAGGCGGGTTCCAGCTTCTGCCATCGTCGAGCCGCAGCGATGCCGCGATGTCTGCGACATTCGATCACGTCTTGCGCGGCGGACGTCGTGCCGTCCGAAGAGTGATCGCGGCTTCGACAACCCGGAGTTCCGAGCGAATCTGCGCGTCGAGTCCGCTGACGGCCGCCGTCGCGGCGGCGTAGTTTCCCGCCGCCAGCAGTGCGCGTGCTTTTTGCAGGCTGCCTTCCCCGCTCTTGACTGCGGCGCGCGCCGGAGCAATTTCACGCGAAGGTACTCGGGTTTCGTCGGCAACCTTCAAACGCGACTGGAGATGCAAGACCGCCGCGTTGGCGGCATTGATGGCCGCTTCGGCCTGGCTGCGAGCCGCGGCCTTATTCTCGGCGGCCGCTTTCGCCGCTTCCTGCGCGCGATCGGTGGCGTCAACCGCGCGCGACAGCGCCAGGCGATAGTCGCGCTGGTCGACCGCTTCGCGCGCCTGCTGAAGCGCCGCAGTGGCTGCGGCAAACACGTCGGCGGCGTACTGTTCGGCGCCAGCCTGACGCGCATTGTCGACGGCCTGTTGCGCCTGATCGATCTCTTTTCGGGGAGGCTCCGAGCACGCCGCGAAGAGCAGGGCCGCGCAGATGATCGCGCTCAGCAGCGCGGACAGACGGGACATCAGCACAAAAGTATAACAGGGTATGGTGTACGATGAAGGCCGTCGGGCTCCACGATCGACCGCGTGAGAAACTGCAGCGCCTTGGCGCGGCAGCACTCGGCGACAACGAGCTACTCGCGATCGTGCTCGGCCATGGACGGCCGCGTGCGAGCGCGCTCGACATGGCGAACGCGGTGCTGGAGGCGGCCGACGGAGCGCATGGTCTGGTGCGCACCCGGTACGACGATCTGTGCGGCATTCCGGGTATCGGTCGGGCCCGCGCCGCACAGATTCTTGCGGCGGTCGAACTGGGACGACGGACGCTGACGCGGCCGATTCGCGATCGGGTGCAGATCCTGAATGCCCGGTCAGCGGCCGAGTTCCTGTTGCCGCAATATGGCAACCGGCCGGTGGAGCAGTTCGGCGTTCTGCTCCTCGACACCAGGCATCGAGTGATTCGGACCCTCGTGCTGTCGGTCGGTACGCTCGACGCCAGCATCGTCCATCCGCGTGAGGTGTTCGGTGCCGCAGCTGCGGCCGGTGCCGCGGCGTTGGTGCTGTTTCACAATCACCCGTCTGGCGATCCGAAACCAAGCCAGGACGACGTGGAGTTGACGCGGCGCATCGCGGCTGCCGGAGTGTTGATGGGGATTGATGTGATCGATCACGTAATCCTCGCCGACGTGCGCTACTACAGCTTTAAAGAAGAGGGCAGTTTTTAGAATGGGTTCGCGGGCGAGCGAGCGCCGCGAAGCGAGCCACGCGAACGGAGCGAGCCGGCGAAGCGGCTCGCGAGAGAGCGTGTGGGGGAGTCCGAGGGGCGAAGCCCCTCGCGTAACAAAAGAAGAGGGCGGTTTTTAGGTTGGCGACGTTGTACTTCGACTGTTTCTCGGGCGCCTCGGGCGACATGATCCTGGGCGCGTTTCTCGATCTGGGGTTGCCCCTTGACGGGCTGCGCCATGCGTTGGGAAGCCTCGCGATTGAATACGGCGAGATCGCAGCCGATCGCGTCAGCCGCGCAGGTGTCTCGGCGACCAAGTTCCGCCTCATAGAGAAGGCGGCCGATCCGTCTGCCGGTGGCGGCCATAAGCACCATCACCTGAAGCACATCATCGCGGCGATTCGGCGATCGTCGCTCTCTCCGGAGGGCCAGGAACGTGCGGCGCACCTGTTCGAGCGGCTGGCTGAGGCGGAGGCGGCAATTCACGGTACGCCGATCGAGCGCGTCCACCTTCACGAAGTCGGTGCGCTCGATTCGATCATCGATATCGTTGGAGCGGTTCACGCGTTCGAGTCCTTCGGGATCAGCGACGTCATCGCATCGCCGCTCAATGTCGGCGGTGGGACCGTGCGATGCGCGCACGGCGTGTTCCCGGTTCCCGCTCCGGCGACGGCGAGGCTGCTGGCCGGCACCCCGGTATACGGCAACGGAACGAACGAACTGGTGACGCCGACCGGTGCGCTCCTGATGACCGGCTACGCTCGCGAATTCGGGCCATTGCCGGCCATGCGGATCGATCGAATCGGATACGGCGCCGGCGACCGGGATCCAAAAGAGACGCCGAACGTGCTGAGGATCCTCCAGGGCGAACGCGCGCAGCGGGCAGACGCCGACGCGGTCGTCCAAATCGAGTGCGAGATCGACGACATGAATCCGCAGCTCTTCGGCCCCCTGATGGATCGTCTGGCGGAAGCCGGATCGCTGGACGTCTTTTATGCGGGCGTGCAGATGAAGAAGAACCGTCCGGGTACGCTGGTGACGGTGATCGCGCCGCCGGATAGGCGGGAGGCCATCAGCGCGGTGTTGTTCACGCACACCACGACGATTGGCGTGCGGTACCAGGAAATGCGGCGCGATATTCTTGATCGCAAGGTCGTGTCGATCGACACGCCGGTAGGGCCGCTGCGTATGAAGGTCGCCAGCCGTAATGGCCGGGTGATGAACGCGGCCGCCGAGTTCGACGATTGTGCCCGCATCGCCGCCGAACGCGGCATGCCGATCAAAGAGGTGCAGGCGATCGCGATGAAGGCGTGGTTAGAGTTTCAAGCTCGCGTGCCGTAATCCGGGGTGCGGGATCCGGGAACCGTTTTGGCTGCTGGCTTGTGGCGGGGACGCAGTTCCAAACAGAAAGTCGTCGCGATCAGTCGGCACGAGCGATCGAGCGAGCGCTGGCAGGCGCTGGGGGTGGGGCCCCAGCGCAAAAGTAAGAGAAGCTTATTCAAATGTCGCGTTTTTACCTGACGACAGCAATCGATTATGTGAACAGCCGCCCGCATTTGGGGACGGCCTACGAGAAGATTGCCGCCGACGTCATCGCGCGCTACAAGCGTCTCTGCGGGATCGATACCCATTTCGTCATGGGCAACGATGAGCACTCGCAGAATGTCTTCCGCAAGGCCCGGGAGCTTGGCGAAGAGCCGCAGGCCTACTGCGATCGCATGGCGGCGGAGTTCCTCGAGGTCTGGAAGCGGCTGGATATCTCGTTCGACGATTTCATCCGGACCACCGAACCGCGGCACAAGTCGGGCGTGCAGGAACTGGTCAGGAAGATGACCGCCGCGGGCGACATCTTCGAAGGCAATTACGAAGGCTGGTACTGCGTTTCGTGCGAGTCGTTCAAGCAGGAGAAGGACCTCGTCGACGGCAACTGTCCGATCCATCGGACGAAACCGGAATGGATTCGCGAGAAGAACTACTTCTTCCGCCTGTCGAAGTACACCGATCGCCTGCGTCATCACTTCGAGTGGCACGAGGACTTTCTGGTGCCGGAGGTGCGGCGGAACGAAATCCTGCGGCTGCTCGAGAGTGGGCTGGAGGATATCTCCGTCAGCCGTGCGGGTCAGGCGTGGGGCATTCCCATGCCGGACGATCCCTCCAGCGTCACTTACGTCTGGGTGGATGCGCTCATCAATTATCTGAGCGCCGTAGGCTACGGCACCCAGCCAGAGACGGTGAGCAAGTGGTGGCCCGCCGATCTCCATGTGATTGGCAAGGACATCACGCGTTTTCACGCCGTCATCTGGCCGGCGATGCTGATGAGCGCCGGACTCGACGTGCCGAAACAGATTTTCGGCCACGGCTGGGTCAACTTCCGTGGCGAGAAGATGAGCAAGTCACTCGGCACTGCTGTCGAACCGCTGGAAGCGGCGCAGCGGTTCGGGCCGGATCCGTTGCGGCTGTATCTGGTCAAGGAAATCGCGTTCGGTAACGACGGCGACTTCACCTGGGAACGATTCGAAGATCGGTACAACGTCGACCTGGCGAACAATTTCGGCAACCTGGTCAGCCGGATCGCCGCGATGGCAGAGCGGTATCGCGGGGGACGGCTCGTCAACGCGGGAGAGCCGGGGAGACTCGCTGCGGTCGCCGCCTCGAGCGTCGAGGCATATCAGAAGGCGATGGACGTCTTTGCCCTCGAGAGGGGAGCCGCTGCGGCTTTTCGGATCATCGACGCCGCTAACGAATACATCGCCAGCACTGAACCGTGGGCACTGGCGCGGGATCCGGCACGCGCGGACGCGCTGAGCCAGGTACTGTTTGATGTGGCGGAAGTGGTTCGGATTGCCGCGGTGTTGCTGCTGCCGATCATGCCGGGATCCGCGGCAGAGATTCTCCGGCGCGTTGGCGACAGCAAGAGCACGGCAGACGTCCGTCTGTCCGATGCCGCGTGGCGGCCAGATGGCGAGCGCGTCATCGCTAAAGCCGACGCCTTGTGGCCGCGATCAGACACGACTCAAAGGAGCATACGAGTGGAAGAGACGAAGAACCCTGCGGCGGCACCGACGCCGTCAGCCCCGCCAGCCGTACCCGCCGCGTCGCCTGCACCAGCGGCACCGACCGACGGCAAGATCACCATCGACGATTTCATGAAGGTGGAACTGCGGACGGCGAAAGTGCTCGCAGCGGAGAAAGTTCCGAATTCGCGGAAGCTGGTGAAGTTGAGCGTCGATGTCGGCACCGAGCAGCGCACGCTCGTCGCCGGAATCGCTGAAGCCTATGAGCCTGAGGCTCTCGTCGGACGCACGGTGGTCATTGTCTTCAACTTGAAGCCGGCCAAGCTCATGGGAATTGAATCGAACGGGATGGTTCTTGCGGCGAGCCCCGACGGCGGCAAGCCGACGCTTGTCGCCTTCGATCAGGAGATTGCACCCGGCACCAGGGTGAGATGATCGATTCGCATTGCCACCTGGCGGGCGAGGAGTTCGCTGCAGACCTTGACGCCGTCGTCACGCGTGCACGCGAAGCGGGGGTGTCGCGGGCGTTGTGCATCCTCTCGGCGGGTGACGAAGCCGAGGCCGAGCGAGCCGCTCGGGTCCGAGCGGCGTGGCCGGCTGTGCAGTTTGCCGCCGGAGTGCACCCGCATCAGGCCGGTGAGTTCGCCGGGCGCCTTGATGAGGCGATCGACACGGTGCGACAAGCCGCCGAAGTACACAAGGTCTGCGCAATCGGGGAGATAGGCCTTGACTATCACTACGATTTCTCTCCGCGCGCCGTCCAGCAGGAAGTTTTTCGTGCTCAGTTGAATCTCGCGCAGGCTCTCGCGTTACCGGTCATCATTCACACGCGCGAGGCGACCGAGGACACGTTCGAGATCTTGCGTGAGGCCGGTGTCGGGCGGGTGCGCGGCGTATTTCATTGTTTTACCGGTGACGAGACCATGGCCCGATCGGCGTTCGACATCGGGTTCTACCTGTCGTTTGCGGGAATCGTTACATTTCCGCGTGCCGACGGCATTCGCGAGGCGGCCAGAATTGCTCCGGCCGAACGAATTCTGGCTGAAACGGATGCCCCGTACCTCGCGCCGGTTCCGCATCGCGGTCGGCGGAACGAACCGGCCTTTGTCGGGGAGGTCGTCGCACGGCTGGCGGCGATTCGTGACGTTCCTGTATCGGATCTCGTCCGTCAGGTAACCACCAATTTCGACGCGCTCTTTGGAAGTTTGGCGGAAGCTACAGAGTAGAAACGGCTTAGCGCGTTGACACTCCCGGATAAAGTTCAGTATTGTGAAGCGGTCTCTGTGTAACGCTCCCATTTGGCCGACATAATGCAGAATTCCCCGCTCTCCGCCGACCTGGCGCAGATCTTTGAGCCGATCCGCGACGATCTCGACGCCGTTGAACGGGAATTCGTCCGTCACATTCAATCCCGGGTCGCGCTGATTCCGGAAATGGGCCGCTATATCCAGAACAGCGGCGGCAAACGCGTACGGCCTGCCGTGCTGCTGATGGCGGCACGACTGAGCGGATATGAGGGGAACGGGGCGGTCCTCTATGCGTCGGTCGTGGAGTTCATTCATACCGCGACGCTCGTGCACGACGACATTATCGACGGCGCCGACCTCCGCCGCGGCCGACTGGCCGTGCACTCCCGATGGGGCAACGACATCACCGTCCTCCTCGGCGACTACCTCTACATCAAGTCGATGGCGATGGCGCTGACGCAGGACTCGCTGGAGATTATTCGGCTGCTCTGCGACGTCACGCTCCGGATGATCGAAGGGGAGCTCTATCAGCTGACCAAGACCGGCGATGTGGACATCTCGGAAGAAGAGCACTTCGAGATCATCCGTCGAAAGACCGCATTTCTTTTCGGCGGCTGCGCGCAGATTGGCGGGAAGCTTGGGGCTGTCACCGCCGAGCGTGAGAACGCGCTCCGCGAGTACGGCTTCAATCTCGGCATCGCATTCCAGCTCGTCGACGACGTCCTCGATTTCACGGCTGATCAGGTTGCGCTTGGCAAGCCCATCGGCGGCGATTTGCGTGAGGGGAAAGTGACGCTGCCGGTGATCTTCCTGCTCCAGCGAGGAGGAGAGGAGGCGGATCGGCTGGTGCGTCAGGTCGTCCAGGATCGGGCGGTCACGCCCGAACAATGGCGCGACATTCTCGCGATGCTGCGGGAGCACCGCGCAACGAGCCTTGCCTACGATCGAGCCGTGGAATACGCCAACCGCGCAAAGAGTTGCCTCGCGGCGTTCCCGCCGAGCCGAGAGCGCGACGCGCTGATGGCGCTGCCCGACTACGTGCTCGCGAGAGATCGATAGCGAACCGCGTCGCGACGCGCAGCCAAAGCTGCGCGCTACGGGTGTCACCGCCAGAAGCCAGCCGCCAGCAGCCGCGACGAATGGATCCGCTGACCCGCATCAATCAATTACGCAAGGACATCCGCTACCACGAAGAGCGGTACTACATTCACAACGCGCCGGATATTTCCGACGAGGAATTCGACCATCTACTCCACGAGCTCGAGCGGCTGGAGGCTGACAATCCGGATCTCGTCACGTCCGACTCGCCGACTCAGCGCGTCGCCGGGCGACCGACCGAAGGATTTCCGACGGTCGAGCACCTGGCGCCCATGCTCAGCCTGGATAATGCCTACAACGAAGACGAGTTGCGCGCCTTTGATGAGCGCGTGCGGCGTGGCGCGGGTCTCGGCGACAAGCCGGTCGCCTACGTCGCCGAACTGAAGATCGACGGCCTGAGCATTGCGCTCACCTACCATGACGGGCGGCTGACGTGCGGGGCGACACGCGGTGATGGTGTGCGCGGCGAAGACGTGACCGCCAATGTCCGCACCATCCGGTCGATTCCGCTTTCGCTGCAAGAGACGCCCGGGGGACGAATCGAGGTGCGCGGCGAGGTCTTCCTGCCGCGCCGTTCATTCGAACGCATGAACAAAGAACGAGAGGAGGAAGGGGAGCCCCTTTTCGCCAACCCCCGGAACGCGGCCGCAGGCACGATGCGCAACCTGGAACCCGCACTGGTGGCGAGACGCCGGCTGGGGGCATTCGTCTACCAGCTGGTGCGGCCGGATCAACTGGAACTTCCGCCTAAAGGCGGAAGCCACGGAGAGACGCTGCACACACTCAGAGCCTGGGGACTCCCCGTCGAACCGCACTTCGCCGCATGCGCGGGCATCGACGAAGTCATCGAGTTCTGTCGCAAGTGGGCGGATGGGAGAAAGGACCTCGCGTTCGACACCGATGGTGTCGTGATCAAAGTTGACGATCTCGCGCTGCGAACGCGACTTGGAACAACCGCGAAGTTTCCTCGCTGGGCGACGGCCTTCAAATTCCCGGCGCAGCAGGCGCACACCAAGCTGCTCAGGATCGACGTCAACGTCGGGAGAACGGGCGCGAACACGCCCTACGCGGTCCTCGAGCCCGTGTTTCTCGCCGGGTCGACGATTTCGATGGCGACGCTTCACAACGCCGAGGACCTGGCCCGCAAGGACATCCGCGAGGGCGACACGGTGGTCATCGAAAAGGCCGGCGACGTCATCCCTCGCGTCATCGGACCGGTGCTGAATCTGAGGCCGAGTGATTCCGTTCCCTGGGTCATGCCGACGACGTGCAAGGTGTGCGGGAGCGAGTTGCGTCGCGATGAAGAAGAAGTGGTGTGGCGGTGCGAGAACTCTTCTTGCCCCGCGCGGCTGCGCCGGAGCCTCGAGCACTACGCGTCACGAACCGCGATGAACATCGAGGGACTGGGTGAATCGCTGGTCGACCAGCTGATTGAGCGTGGACTGGTTCATGACTTCGCTGATCTCTATCACCTGCAAGCCGAGCAGCTCGAAGCGCTCGTCGTTGCGCCGCGGACGCCACGGTCCGAGCGAGCGGTGCCGCGCAAGCTTGGAAAGGTCGGCCGGAACGTGTACGACCAGATCGCGCGAAGCCGCGAAAATGACCTGTCGCGGCTGATCTACGCGCTCGGAATCCGCCACGTCGGCGAGAAGGCGGCGGCCACGGTTGCGCGTCATCTCCGGCACATGGACGCGCTGCTCGATGCGCCGCTCGAAGCGCTGCAGGCGGTTCCGGATGTCGGACCGGTCGTGGCCGCATCGATTCGAGCGTTTGCCGATGAGCCACGTAACCGCACGCTCGTCGCGAAACTGGCCGCGGCCGGCGTCAACATGTCGACGCGCCAGCCGGATCCGGTTCAGGCAGCGCCTGGTCCGCTCGCCGGCAAGACGTTTGTTCTCACGGGGACGCTCGAGACGATGACGCGGGAAGAAGCGGAGGAGACGATCGATCGGCTTGGAGGGAAAGTATCTGGCTCCGTCAGCCGGAAGACGTCCTACCTGGTCGTCGGCGCAGATGCCGGGAGCAAGCTCGAGAAAGCCCGGGCGCTCGGGGTCGCGACGCTCACCGAACCGGAATTCAAGGCGCTTATAATGTAAACACTCGCGGCTCGCGTCCGCCTCCGCGGCGCGACGCCGCTACAGCGGGACAGCCTTCGCAGGCGCATCAGAGGCGAAGGCTGGCTGGAAACTGGCGACTGGGAACTGGAAACTGAGCGCGAAGCTCCTATGTCCAAGCGATTCACGATTGTGACCGTCGCGCTCACCGCTGTGGTGGCATTCCTCGTCGGCCTGATCATCGCCGGCGAGTTCACGCCGGCAGCTGTCGTCATCACCGCCCCGCGCGGTGCGGCGATGGCCGCGGATACCGCCCGGCCAGCGGCCTTGGCGATCGGACCGGCGGTCGTGAATTTTGCCGACGTGGCGGAGCGGATCAATGCCGCGGTCGTCAACATCGAATCGATGTCGAAGACGTCCGATCTGCGTGACCCGCGTCGCTATTTCCGCCGCGACGGCGGGCCGGACGGACGCGATTTCGACATGCTGCGGCAGGGGACCGGCAGCGGATTCATCATCGACAGCGAAGGCTATATCCTCACCAATCACCACGTGATCGACGGCGCGCAGCGCATCACCGTGACGCTTGCCGACGGGCGCGCGTTTCGTGCGCAGGTGGTTGGGACGGACCCGGCGATTGACGTCGCGCTGCTCAAGATCGCGGGCAGCCGCGATTTGCCCGAGGCGCCGCTTGGCAACTCGGACGAGCTCCGTGTCGGTGAGTGGGTCTGTGCGATCGGCAACCCGCTCGGGTACGTGCACTCGGTGACCGTTGGCGTCGTCAGCTTCATGGGGCGAAAGCTGTTCGACCCGAGCCTGGACGATTACATCCAGACCGATGCGGCCATCAATTTTGGCAACAGCGGCGGTCCGCTGATCAATGCGCGCGGACAGGTCATCGGCATCAACTCGGCGATCAGTTCCAAGGCGAGCAATATCGGATTCGCGGTGCCGATCAATCAGGCGGTCGGGATCCTGCCGCAGCTGAAAACGACGGGCCACGTGTCACGCGGCTACATGGGCGTATTCCTGACCGACGTGACGCCGCCGCTTCAGCGCTCGCTGAACCTGTCGGCCTCGCGCGGCGCGCTCGTGCAGGACGTGACGAATGGGTCCCCGGCTGAACGCGCAGGGCTCCACACCTACGACGTGATCCTGGACGTCGAGGGGCGTGACGTTGCCAGCAACGAAGAGCTGATTCGAGAGATCTCCGCGCGACAGCCGGGGACGACCGCGCGTCTTGGAGTAATGCGGGATGCCCATCGGCTGACCGTCAACGTCAAGCTGGCGGAACGGCCGCTGAAGGGCGACCCGGAGAGCGACGGTCTCGTCAACGAGCCTCGCCCGCGCGCGCCGGAGCCCTACCCGGACGTGCCCCTTGGTCTCAGCGTCCGCGAGATCGATCGAGACGCCACGGCGAGGCTCAAGCTTCCCGAGTCGATTCAGGGCGTAATGGTGTCGAGAGTGGATCCAACCGGCGCAGCGTTCTCGGCCGCGGTCCGGCGCGACTTCGTCATTCTCGAGATCAATCGCCGCCCGATACGGTCGGTCGCCGATTACCAGCACGCGATTGCCGCCACCAAGTCTGGTGACGTGCTGGCGTTGTACTGCTATGACCCCGAGTTGAAACAACGGACGCTGGTGGCAGTTGGCGTAGACTAAACAGTCTAGGTTCTACAGGGTTCTGCCGGGTTCTACAGCTGCTATGAGGTTCGTTCTGCCGACCCGGTTGAACGAACGCAGTAGAAGACGGAAATTCCGCAGAACCTTGGAGCACCTCGTAGAACCTCGCGGAATCCGAATGAAAAGTCGCATCCTGGTCATAGACGATGAAGCGGAGATCCGCCGATCGGTGCGGATGATTCTCGAGTACGAGGGGTACGAGGTCATCGAGGCATCCAGCGGTCCCGAAGGCGTGACGCTCGTCGAGCGCGAATCGCCCGATCTCGTGTTCCTGGACATCAAGATGCCGGGGATGGACGGGCTCGATGCGCTTCAGCGAATCAAGGCGTCGAAGGAGACGCTGCCGGTCGTGATCATCTCCGGCCATGGCACCGTCACCACGGCCGTCGAGGCAACCAAGGCTGGAGCGTTCGACTTCATCGAGAAGCCGCTGGCGAGCGAACGCGTCCTCGTCACGATTCGGAACGCGCTCGACCAGACCCGCTTGCGGGACGAGAACACGTCGCTCAAGCGTGCGGTTGAAGTGCGCCATCAGATGGTCGGGGAGACGCCAGCGCTCCGTCAGGTGTGGGATGCGATCAAGCGGGCCGCCCCGACCAACGCGACCGTGCTGCTGCTCGGCGAGAGCGGATCGGGCAAGGAACTGGTCGCCCGGTCGATTCACCGCAACAGTCTCCGCAGCCGCGATCGCTTCGTCCAGGTGAATTGCGCTGCCATTCCGGAGGAGCTGATCGAGTCGGAGCTCTTCGGACACGAAAAGGGTTCGTTTACCGGGGCAACCGAGAAGCAGATTGGCAAGTTCGAACAGGCGGACCGCGGCACCATCTTCCTCGACGAAGTCGGCGACATGAGCGCGAAGACTCAGGCCAAGGTCCTGCGTGTGCTTCAGGAAGGGGAGGTCGAGCGGCTCGGTTCAGCGCGGACGATCAAAGTTGATGTCCGCGTCATTGCCGCGACCAACAAGGATCTCGAGGCAGAGATCGAGAAAGGAAACTTCCGCGAAGATCTCTACTTCCGCTTGAGCGTGATTCCCATCCGTGTGCCGCCGCTGCGCGATCGTCGCGAGGACATCCCGGCGCTCGTGCGTCACTTCGCCGACCTCTTCAGCCGCGACAACAATCGTCGGCCTCAGCGGTTCACGGCGGCGGCGCTGGAGTACATGCAGAAAGCGCGATGGAAGGGGAACGTCCGGGAGCTGAAGAACACCGTCGAGCGTCTCATTATCATGACGCCCGGCGACACCATCGACGTCGACGATCTACGCGACGTCGTCCGGCTCGATCAGAAGGGTGCGGCACCCGAGCCTGAGAAGGAACGGCCCGGCACGCTGCGCGAGTTCAAGGAGTCCGCCGAGCGGACGTTCCTCGTTGGCAAGCTGCGCGAGAACAACTGGAACATCTCGAAGACCGCCGAAGTCATCGGCACGCCGCGCAGCAACCTTTACAAGAAGTTGGAGCAGTACGGGATTTCTCAGGAGGTCGATGGCTAAGAGGAATGCTGAATGTTGAATGCTGAATGCTGAATGAGGCACGGTCGAACATTCAGCATTCAACATTCAGCATTCAGCATTGGAGTGTTCCGCCGCAGTGGGCCAGGCAATCGTCCTTCGACTCGCCCCTTCGGTGCTCGCTCAGGACAGGTCCCGTGAATCAGTTCGCGGGCCCGCCCCGAGCGAGCCTCGAAGAGGCGAGTCGAGGGGAGGAAAGTCCGAACTCCGTAGGGCAGTGCGCCGGGTAACGCCCGGTCAGGGCAACCTGAAGGAAAGTGGCACAGAAAACACACCGCTGACGCTGGCGCGAGCCGGCAAGCAAGGGTGAAAAGGTGCGGTAAGAGCGCACCGCGTCCGTGGCAACACGGGTGGCAGGCAAAACCCCGCACGGAGCAAGGCCAAATAGGGAAGCGCGACCAGAACGGCCCGTTCGAAGCTTCCGGGTAGGCCGCTCGATCCCGCCAGCGATGGCGGGGCTAGAGGAATGATTGTCGCCTCGCCGAAAGGCGAGGAACAGAATTCGGCTTACGGGCCACTGCGGCGGACTTAATTGAAGCTTCCAGTTTCCAGCTTCCAGTTTCCAGTTTCCAGCTCTTGTCTCACAGCCCAAATCGAACCAATCGAGCTGGAAGCTGGGAACTCACACCAGTGATACGATTCCTTCGCACTGCCTAGAGTAGATGGTGGAGGCGTTGATGCGCAGGTCTTTACTGCCGGTTTTCATTCTGATCGCGCTCGCGCTGGTCGCAGTTGCGGCACAGCAGCCACAGGGCCCGGGCCAGATTCGTCCCCGTCCCGGCACCGGTCGGGAGCCCGAATTTCCAGCGCCGAAGATTACTGATTACAAGCCAAAGTCGACGCTGGTCGTGCCGCAGCATCCCGTGCCGCGCGCGAAGTTTCCGGTCGTCGACATTCACGGCCATCCGCCGGCATTGGTGAACGCGCAAGTGATCCAGACGGTGCTCGACGCCATGAATGAACTGAACCTGCAGGTCATGGTGCAGGCCAACGGTGTGTCAGGTGATCGGCTGAAACAGCAGCTCGACGCCATCGCCGCCAGCGGCCACAAGGACAGGTTCGTCGTCTTCACGAGCGTCAACTGGCGATCGATTGGACCCGGATTCGGCGAGCGCGCAGCGCAGCAGCTCGAGGCGGACATCAAGGCCGGCGCGCTCGGTATCGGCGAGATCGGCAAGGACCTCGGGATGCGGATCAACAAGCCGGATGGCACCCGGCTCAAGCTCGACGATCCGGAGCTCGATCCGGTGTGGGACAAGGCGGGCGAGCTGAAAATCCCCGTGTTCATCCACACAGGCGAGCCCCAGGCGTTCTTCGACCCCCTCGACTACAACAACGAGCGGTGGCTGGAGTTGGCGCTGTTCCAGGACAGACGTCACCAGGAAGGCGTCCGCTTCGAGGAGCTCATGGCCGAGCGCGATCGAATGGTCAAGAAGCATCCGAAGACGACCTTCATCCTGGCGCACATGGGGTGGCACGCCAATGACCTCGCGCGACTGGGGAAGATGTTCGATGCGAATCCAAACATGTACACCGAGGTCGGCGCCATCCTGTACGACATTGGCCGTCAGCCTCGTTTCGCGCGTGAATTCTTCGTCAAATACCAGGATCGAATCCTGTTCGGCAAAGACAGCTTCCAGCCTGACGAATATCCTTATTACTGGCGCGTCTTCGAGACGGCAGACGAGTACTTCGACTATTACCGCGACTACCACGCGTTCTGGAAGCTGTACGGGATCGACCTGCCGGACGAGGTTCTCAAGAAGCTCTATTACAAGAACGCTTTGAAGCTGGTTCCGGGCATGCCCAAAGCAGGGTTTCCCAACTGACGAGGACCGCGCACGCTTATTGCTAAGGTCGAAGGCGTATGTCTAGCTACCTGGTTACCGGCGGCGCCGGCTTCATCGGATCGCACTTGTCGGAGGAGCTGGTTCGTCGGGGCCACCGCGTCCGCGTCGCCGACTCGCTCATCACCGGCAAGCGCAGCAACCTGGATCACATTCCCGGTGTGGAATTCGTCGAAGGTGACCTTGCGGATCTGGATTTTGCCACGAGAGTTGCCGAAGGTTGCGAGTACGTGCTTCATCAGGCAGCGATTCCGTCCGTGCCGCGCTCGGTGAAAGATCCCATCACGTCGAATCGCGCCAACGTCGACGCCACACTGAACATGCTCGTGGCGGCGCGGGACGCAGGGGTCAAGCGGCTCGTCTTCGCCGGGTCGTCTTCCGCGTATGGCGACACGCCCACGCTGCCCAAACACGAAGGCATGACCACCCACCCGTTGTCACCCTATGCGTTGCAGAAGGTCGTTGGCGAGCAGTACTTGCAGATGTTCACGCGCCTCTATGGGCTGGAGACGGTGAGCATCCGCTACTTCAATGTGTTCGGACCCCGGCAGGATCCCTCGTCTCCCTACTCCGGTGTCATTTCAGTGTTTGCTACGGCGCTGCTCGAAAACCGTCCACCAAAGATCTACGGTGACGGCGAGCAGACGCGCGACTTTACGTATGTCGCCAATGTCGTCGACGGCGTCCTCCGCGCCTGTGACGCGCCACAGGCGAGCGGCGAGGTCATCAACGTTGCGACCGGCGGGCGCATTTCGCTCAACACGCTGTTCTCCGGGATGCGCGACATCGTTGGCGGAACACTCGAGCCGATCTACGCCGAGCCACGCAAGGGCGATGTGCGGGATTCGCAGGCAGACATCCGCAAAGCGAAAGCGCTCCTCGGCTACGAGCCCGTTGTGTCGTTCGATGATGGCATTGCTCGGACGATTGCCTGGTACCGGGCCGCCGGCGCGACGACGAGTGCCTAGTCGTCAGCGTGGGTATATCGGACCTGCGAGGGTAACCAGGTCCCGCGAAGCGCAGTCGGAATATCTCTTGATCCTGATTGATTTCTGCCACGCCGGGTCGTTCTGACCCGCTTTTGCCGTTTATCGCAACCAGCGTAATCACGCGCGCAGCCACCCGTTGCTCGCGGTTGACCCCAGTGAACTGCGCGCTCTAACGGTTGCCGGACAGCCAGCGGTTCCCTTCGTTCGCACGGCCGCTGCGGACGGTCGTTGTTGGTTCGCGCATCGAACCGCTAAAGCCAATCGCTGGAAGCGCTTCGACGAGCAGTTGATCGAGGGCTACGTGCGGCGTCTTCTTTGCCGCTCGCTCGAGCGGCGGGGGACTCGGAGTCGCGTCGAGAAGGAGGCAGGCCATGCGAAGGCTCGGACTCGTAGGTGTGCTGCTGATGGCGGTCGGGATGATGACTGGCACAGCGTTGGCAGATCAGGGGCTCGCCGGGCTTCCCGGCTACAAAGCTCTCGTCACGCCAGATCATCGACTGTCATATTCGCTGGCAACGAACGAGTTCACATTCACACGCGTCACGACACCGCAGAGTGGAGAAACGGAGATCACCATCGGTGGCGCCGGCCCTGAATCGGCGCTGGTCATTCGTTTTGGCGGTCCGAATGGACTGACGATCGAGCGTGGAGGGCGAATGGTTGTCGTCAGGCGCGACGAAGACAGTTCAGAGGCTCTACGCGTGTTGACCGGCGGCCGTGCCGTCACGGCGTTCCGCGCTCGCGTCGGAGCGTACGAGCGTCAGCTTGCGAACGACGCCGTGGCGGTGAGCGATTCGGTGTCGCCGTTTGCGTACTCGGTGCTCCTGACGGCAGCGTTCGTCGGCGAGCTCGCTGGCGATCCCAACTCGCTTGCCCGAACCCGCGATCTCATTCGCCATCGAATTGCCGCCAAGATGCGCGCCGTCGCGTGGCAGCAGCGCGATTGCGTGACCGAGTACGAGCGTGCGCTTCTGGTCAACGATGACCGGAACACGCAGTGTATGCAGTCGGCCGACAACCTCGATTCCGTGTTTGCACGCGCGGCCGAACGTCTGCTTTGCGGTGCGGAGTTTCTTGCCGGTGCCATCAGCGCGGAAACCCAGTTCGTGAGTTGCTGCGCACTGAAGCTGTACTAGACTCGTTGAACAACTGCCAGTCCCGTACTGCCGGGCGTCCGCGGGGGCCGAGCCCCGGGATCTGATTTCGAGGACACTGCGATGATGATGAAGATGTTCGTCGGGTTCCTGCTGGCCGGCGTCGTTCTTGCCCTCCTGGTGCCGGCGCTTCACGGGCGTGGTGTGGCACTGGAGGGTTGGATGGTCTGGGGCGTCATGGCCCTGATGATTGCCGTCTGCATCAGTCCTGACCTGTACCAAAGGTACCGGAACCGCGAACGCAAACAGTAAGTCGGTGCGACACACCAACGACGGTGGTTTCGCTGACCGTCGTCTTCGCGCTATTCACTTGATTAGGCGAGGGCGCCTCACGCACGGTGGCGCGCCCTCGCGTTCTTCTTACGGGCCCGTCCGGCTCTGCGAATCTTCTGCGCCACCCTTCAGCTTTTGCCTTAAGATCTCGGTGCCTCCAGCGCGCATGAACATGAGACCGCTCGTCGCCGTCCTCAGTTGCGCGATTGCCGTCGCCTGCGGTTCGAGTACGCCCACAACGCCGACAACTCCCACGACGCCCACAACGCCGGCACCGACTCCAAACGGTGGCATCAACGGAGTCGCGGTTGATGCCGTCAGCGATCGGCCGCTGATGGGAGCGTCGGTAAAAATTGATGGTGTTGGCGAGGCGATCACCGACCCAACCGGGTCGTTCCACATCGACGCCGCCGATCCGCAGCTCGTGCGATCGGTGACCGTCTCATCGTCACAAACCGTCGATCGCGTGACCCGGCTGAGAGTTCCCGGTCCGGCCGCCACGCTGACGCTGATGCCGACGTCGCTCGATCTCGTCGCCTTCGACCAGATGTTCCGCGGCGGCGGCGTACTCCATCGATGGACCTCCGCCCCCCGCGTCGTCTTCCAGAACCGCGTGCTGCAATTCACCAACATTTCCGATATCGATTACACGGCGCTCGCGACGCTTACGCCGGACGCCGACGCGACTTCTATTCTGGCGGACCTGACCTGGACACTGCCGCAGCTGACGGGCAACGCGTTCAGCCAGTTCGCCGACCAGCAGCGTGAAACCGCTTCCGAGGGCGACCGGGTCCGCGTCTCCCGTCCAGGCCTGGTCGTCGTCGCGCGGTATGAAGGGCTGACGGCCGCTACCGGCTACTGGGGCTACACGCGCTGGTCCTGGAATGGGACAGGTGAGATGACCGCGGCGATCCTCATGCTCGACCGGGGCTTCGACACGTCGAGCAGCCCGTTCAAGCGGTCCTTGCGCGCCCACGAGTTCGGACATGCCCTCGGCTACAACCACGTCATTCTGCGAGCATCGGTGATGAACCAGGCAGCGACGATCGAACCCAATGCCTTCGATCGTGACGGGGCGAAGTTTGCGTTCCAACGCCCGCCGCTCAACCGCACCCCCGACAACGATCCCGAACCCTTCACCGGCAATCTCCGCGCACTCACTTCACAGGTGTACTGGGCCGGCGATCGGTGATTCTCAGTTTTTAGTTTCCAACCTTCGCTCACGCTTGCGAACCACGCAAGCTACGGTTGGCAAGCCAGGCGACGGTTGTCTCGCCGTAGCGGCGAAGCCGCGAAGGCGGACGCCAGTCGCTGCGCACAACTCACGCGGCGGTTGTCCCGCCGGCGTACCCAGCGGAGCGCAAAGCGCGAAGGTGAAAGCCGCGCAGCGGCAAAAGCGGACGCTGAAAGTGCTGCAACCGAGGGATGCTTTCGACGAATCGCTCGTTGCGGTGAAAACGGCCGGCTCGACAGCCAAGCATCATTGACCGACACCCGCCGTTTCCAAACCGCGGCAGCAAGACACCTCACCTCGTTGTCGTCGGCCACGGTCGAGAAAACAAGATGAGTCGATACAGGTAGTTCCGCGCACAGGGTTCAGTCCGTGTTCCGCGGCGCCGTCCTTGCCTTCAAAGGGTGTGGCGCGGATACCTGATCCAACAACAAGGCGGCCCGACCTCACCGCTCAAACAAGGGTACCGCGCCTCTACTCACAGCCTGGAGGGCAATATGCGCGGAATTGTGTTTGCGATTGTGGTTGCGGCGCTCGTCTCTGTGCCATCGGCGGTTTCGGCGGGTCAAGCAGGCATGGCCTCTGCCAAGGCGGGCACAACGTCGGCCAAGTCGGGATCGACACCGGCGAAGGCTCGTGCGACGGCGGCCAATCCCGTCAACCTGAATTCGGCTTCGGTGGCTCAACTTCAGACGCTGCCGGGAATCGGAGCCAGCACGGCGCAACGGATTCTCGACTACCGGCAGAAGAACGGATCGTTCAAGAAGATCGAGGAACTGATGAACGTGAAGGGTATCGGCGAGAAGAGCTTTTTGAAGCTCAAGCCGCTGATCACCGTCGCCGCCGACAAAGGAGACCACGCGAGCGGAGACAAGTAGCACGGCTCGAGGGCCGGCCGCTCGTGCGGCCGGCATCCGGGTTTTCATATGTACACGCGACAATCTCGAGGATTCACGGTCGTCGAACTCGTGTTCGCGATCGCGCTGGGCGTTACCGTGGCTGCTCTGGCAATTCCAATCGGCGGATACGCACTGGACGACATGCGTACTCGCGGCGCCGCTCGATACCTCGCCGGCCGCGTCGCCGCGGTCAGGTTTGGCGCAGTCAACCGCTCGCGGGCGACTGCGCTGCGCTTTGTCGCCGCCTCGCGCGACTACACGTTTGCGGCCTTTGTCGATGGGAATGGCAATGGGGTGCGAACAATCGACATCCAGTCGGGCATCGACACGCCGCTGGGTTCAGCGCGTCAGCTGGGCTCTGATTTCCGCGCCGTTCACTTCGGCCTTGCGCTTGATATTCCCGATGTGGACGGGGCGCGCAACTCGACCTCCGACGGCGTTCGTATCGGCACCGCGCGGATCTTGACGATCGGTCCGGATGGAACAGCGACGTCGGGCACGCTGTATGTTCAAGGCGTGCGGGCACAGTACGCCGTTCGCGTCTTGGGCGCGACGGGGCGGACGCGAGTTCTCAAGTACGAACCGGGTTCCAGGTCGTGGGTCAGCCCGTAAAGGATCGGCGGAGCGATCCGCGCTTCGAGTGGACGTCCGAGGAAATCACGCGGGCGACGCTCCGGCCGGGGTGCACGGTTCATATCGTGGACGTCAGTGCCGGCGGTGCCCTACTGCAGAGCGCCCGACCGCTGCGGCCGGGTGCGCGGGTGCATGTTCAAATCGTCACGAAGCTTCGCGCGCTCTCTCTTGTTGCCACAGTGCTTCGATGCGAGGTCTGGATGCTCGATTCACTGCAAGGGATCGTGTATCGCGGCGCGCTCCAGTTCGAGCAGCGGTGCGACTTTCTGTGGGAAGCGGAGACCCCGATTGAGTCCGTCGTTCCCGCGCCATACGTCCCAACACTGGTCCCCGCGGGAAGATAGAACCCGATTGGAAGCGACGAAACCATGCAGGAGTACGGAATGACGCGAGTTCTTCAGCATACCCGCCTGGCACAGAGCTTGGTTCTCGGCGCTGGTCGTCAGCTGGAAACGTCCGTCATGCCCGCTTCCTCTCATTCGTCGTCTTCCGGCGCAGGATCCGGGCCAGGATCCGGCGCGGTGCCATCGACTGCCCCGAAGACCTGTGCGACCGCGATGATGTTGCAGCGGTTGATGAGGGGACTGGCGGTTGTGCGTGAGCCGCGCCTGGTGAGGGAGCGCTTCGAAGAGGATCTTCGGTCGCTTGTTCGCGCCAGGTCGGTCACGTTTCGGCACGGAGACGACGATACGGAGCGGCCGAACGTCTTTTCGTTCGATCTGCCAGGCTCGCCGATCGAGGGCAGGTCGCGGCTCGAAGCGGTATTCGATCCGTCGCATCCGGCTGACGATCAGGCGAAGCAGATGCTTGCCGCCGGCGCGCACGTTGCCGGATTTCTGCTCGAGATCGAGCGTGCGAATGGACGCTGGCCGCTCGGCTGCGCCAGGACGCGGTCCGACGGAGCCGCTCCACTGATTGGATCGAGCGGCGCGATTCGAAGAGTCCGCGATCGCATCGAGCGCGTCGCGGCGACGGATTTCACAGCCTTGATCGAAGGCGAATCGGGTACGGGCAAGGAACTCGTCGCGCGTCAGATTCACGAGTTGAGTCGCCGCCGTCGCGCGCCGTTTGTCGCCGTGAACTGTGCCGCTATTGTCGAAACGCTGCTCGAAGCCGAGCTCTTCGGCATTGAAGATCGCACCGCCACGGGTGTTCGAGGGCGACGGGGAAAGTTCGAGCACGCGCACGAGGGCACGCTCTTTCTCGATGAAGTCTCCGACCTCTCGCCTGCCGCGCAAGCCAAGCTGCTGCGTGCCATTCAGGATCTCTCGGTCGAGCGTGTCGGGGGCGTTGGCGCCAGGCGTGTCGATACGCGAATCATCGTGGCGTCCAACCGATCGTTGACGACGCTCGTCGATCAGGGGCGATTCCGCCTGGACTTGTACTACCGGCTGAACGGTGTGGACGTCCAGGTGCCGCCGCTGCGTCACCGGCGTGAAGACGTGATCGAGCTGGCGAAGTATTTCCTCGAGCGTCATCGTGCCTTCAGGCCGCTGTCACTGTCGACGGCTGCGACGGATGCGCTTCTCGCGTACGACTGGCCCGGCAATGTCCGGGAGTTGGAGCGTGTGATCGAGCGTGCGGTGGCACTCGCCGGCGGACCGTTTCTCGAGCTCGACGATCTGCCGCCGGCCCTCCTTGGCGGGTACGCTGACGTGCTCGTTCCCGCGCTGGAATCGCGATCGACAATGAGAGCCTGGGGCAGCCGCTACGCGCGATTAGTGCTCGAACGGTGCAGCAACAACAAACGCGAGGCCTGCCGTCAACTCGGGATTTCGTACCACACGCTTCAGGCGTACCTGCGGTTCAAGCCGGAGAAGCCCGATGTGCGGGCGCTAGGATAGACGGCGCGGAATCAGCCGTCCTGATGGTTCACCGCACCGGGGAATCGCCTCGCATTCTCCGAGCGATAGGCCCAGCGATAAGGTCAGATTATAGGTCTGAATAGAGTACAATAAGGGTCATGAAACGGATCTCTATTCAAGCCCTAAAGGCCCACTTGTCCTCTGCCGTCGCGGAGGCGGAGTCGGGCGGCACCATTGTGATTACGCGGCACAACGAAGCCGTCGCGCAACTGGGCCCGGCGAGGCTGGCGAAGGTGCATGCGGGCCGGTCGGTCGGCATGGCTCGGCTCAGACCCGCAGTCAAGCGCGGGACGAAGGGCCGCTATCTTTCCGTATTGATGGAAGACCGGGGCGAACGGTGACTGCCGAGGCCGGGGGCACTCGACGCCGTCTCTATCTCGACACCTCTGCCTATCTCTGTATCCTGCTCGGCGAAGACGAATCGGAACGGCTCTCGGACGAGACGGAAGGCGCGGAGCTAGTCTCCAGCGTACTGCTCGTGCTCGAGGCGAGGCGCACTCTGATCCGGCTGGCGAGGGAAGGGGCGTTGAAGGCTGACCAGTACAAGCAGTGCATGGATCGCATCGATGAGGATACCGCGGCGTTCGCGCTGCGAGATCTCACGCTCGACTTGTGCGCCTCCAATCTCGTACCGGCGGTTTCTACGCCACGCTCACTCGATCTGGCGCACTTGCGCACGGCGCTTTGGTTCAACGCGTCCGCGCCTCTGCATCGCTTCGTCACGATGGACGCCTCACAGCGGCACGCAGCCGGCGAGCTTGGGCTGCCAGTGTAGGAGGTCGGCAGTGTGACCGAGGCATGACACTTCAGTGTGTCAATCTACGAGTTCAACGCCGCAATGGCGCACGCTCTCAAGGGGGGACTCATCTATCCGCAAAAGTCATCGATCTTTCGTGATTTGCTGAAAAACTCGGCATGGTGGGGACGCGCAGCGGAAGCTGGGGCGGCAATCTGGTTCACTGCCGGTGTCGTGACCTGCCGATCGATAGAAATGAAGGCACTCGTACGAGGCGCAAGCAGGCCGTGAAGGAGACCATTCGAGATCGAGCGTTGTTGGTTGGGGTCGCCTCACTGGTGGTCCTCTGTACGTTAATCGTAGGTTACGTGAGCGACGTGATTGGTCTCGGGAGTGTCGGTCTCCTTGTCGCGATTGAGACCGTATTCGTGTTTGGCGCTGCGCTCTCGTACTGCCGAATGGCGTGGCCGAGATGGCACATGAACGCAAGAGAGCGGACAGCGATTCTCGCGGCCTATTTCCTGCTGCTCACTGGTCACTTCGTGATCGCTGCGCTGGTCTTTCGGCGGCTGCGTCTCGAGTGGGGAATGTGGGTATGGATGGCAATCAGTGTTGCCGAACTTGTCGGTGCTGTTTTAGTTTTTGAATTCGTGATGCGGTATGCGAGGGGTCAAGCCTCCTGAGAGTCGATTGTTTTCTGTGCGCCTCACGTTCCGTGCGACGCCGGCCCGGATCGCTCCGACGCCCTCCCCTGATTGGCCGCGGAGTCGCTCAGCCTCGGTGGAGGTGACTAAATCGTGGGACTCGAACCATAAGGTCGGGGACAGCAACCAAGAACAATCCAGGTGACTATGGCTGATGAAACCCGCAGCGTGCTGCCAGGGGCGACCATCACGGTCACGCTGCGCCGCGAAGACCGGGGAGCCCAGGTTCAGGAATGCCGCGAGCGCGAGACAGAGGGAGCCGCCGAGACCGATTCGGTTGCGCGACATCGTCGTCCTTTCTGGACTTCAGAATTCAGGCGGAGGAAGGATGGCGCCGGGCTGCTGAAGTCGTCGCGTCAGGTGAACGACCGTTTACCGTTTCTCCTCCCGCCTTGACCCATTGCAGAGTCGCATAGTACCGTTTGTAGGTTATGGCCCTGAGCCGCGCGTCGTCCGTACGCGTGCAAGGTCCGTAGTGTTTGGTCTGGTTCGTACTGTGATGTCTCAGCCTGCATCCGTCCCGCTCAAGAAGACCCCGCTCAACGCGCGCCATCGAGCGCTTGGTGCCCGTATGGTCGAATTCGGCGGCTGGGACATGCCGGTCGAATACTCCGGCATCGTCGACGAGCACAACGCGGTGCGCACACGCGCCGGATTGTTCGATGTCAGCCACATGGGCGAGATCGAAATCGCGGGTCGCGATGCGCTCCAGGCGGTGCAGCACATTACGTCGAACGACGCGGCGAAACTGACGATTGGCCAGATTCAGTACTCGGCGCTGACGACGCCCCAGGGCACGTTCGTGGATGACGTCCTGGTCTACAAGCTCGCGGACGAGCACTTCATGCTGGTGGTGAACGCGTCCAACATCATCAAGGACTTCAACTGGATCACGGAGCACGTGGCCGCGTTTGAAGATGCGATTGCCGTCAACACCAGCTCGCGATATGCGCTGCTGGCGCTTCAGGGCCCCGCCGCGGCGGACGTGCTGCAGACTTTGACAGGTGTTCATCTCGCGCCGATCAAGTACTACTGGTTCACGACTGGTGAGGTCGCGAGCGTGCGGTGCACGATCTCACGCACCGGTTACACCGGGGAAGATGGCTTCGAGGTCTTCGTGCCGCCGGCGTCGGCCGATCGCGTCTGGACGGCCATTCTCGACGCGGGTCGCGGGGCGGGGGTAGTGCCGGCTGGCCTCGGCGCGCGCGACACGCTCCGCCTCGAAGCCTCGATGCGACTGTATGGCAACGACATGGACGAATCCACGACCGTCGTCGAGGCGGATCTGGGATGGATTGTCGGATGGAAGAAGCCAGAGTTCCTCGGACGCGACGTGCTGCAGAATCAGAAGGCTGACGGGCCTCGGCGGAAGCTGGTCGGGTTCGAGATGCTCGATCGCGCCATCGGACGTCATGGATATGACGTGTATGTTGATGGCGCGCATGCTGGCACCGTGACGAGTGGAACGCAGACACCGTTTTTGAAGAAGGCGATCGGCATGGCATACGTGCCGAGCGATCGGACGGCGCCGGGAACTGAGTTCGAGATTGACATCCGCGGCCGGAGGGCCAAGGCGCGTGTCGTGCCTATGCCGTTCTACAAGCGGAGCCGTAGCGCAGGGCTTTAGCCCGGCGTCAGAGTCTGAAGATCTCGCAATGATCGGGAGCGAAGAAGAATGTATCCAACCGATTTGAAATACACGAAAGATCACGAGTGGGTTCGGGTCAACGGCTCCGAGGCGCGTGTCGGCATTACCGACTACGCGCAGAAACAGCTGGGCGACGTCGTGTACCTGGAGCTTCCCGAAGTCGGACGCAGCATCAAGAAGGGTGAAGTCTTCGGGACAATTGAATCGGTCAAAGCGGTTTCCGAGCTTTACGCTCCGGTCAGCGGCGAGGTGACCCAGGTCAACACGTCCTTGACGGAGAAGCCCGAAGCCGTGAACAAGGATCCGCACAACGCCTGGATGATTGCCGTCAAAGTCGCTGACCCAGGCGAGGCCGCTGATCTGTATGACTCTGCGAAGTACACAGAGTTGACAAAATAGATCTTCCGCCCAGAGGCGGAAGCCACACAGTATGAAATTGACGAAATGACCGAGACCCAGGGTTCCTTTCAATCCCGACACATTGGCCCGGACGCTTCTGCTCGGGACGCCATGCTGCGAACCATTGGCGTTCCTTCGATCGACGCGCTCATCGAACAAACGATTCCGGCGGGAATTCGGCTGACGCGATCACTTGATCTGCCGGAAGCCGACAGCGAGCACGGCTACCTCAGACGCCTCGGCGGAATCGCGACAAAGAACGTCGTTGCGCGTTCGTACATCGGCTTGGGGTACCACGACTGCGTGACGCCGAGCGTCATCCTGCGGAACGTTTTCGAGAATCCAGGGTGGTACACCCCTTATACGCCTTACCAAGCTGAGATCGCACAGGGACGGCTCGAGTCGCTGCTCAACTTCCAGACGGTCGTCAAGGACCTGACGGGAATGGAAATCGCCACCGCGTCGCTGCTCGACGAAGGCACCGCTGCGGCCGAGGCGATGACGATGTTCCACCGGCTCCAGGCGAAGAAGGCACCGGCGGGGCAGGAGAGTGTATTTCTGGTGTCGGCCCGCTGCTTCCCGCAGACCATCGACGTCGTTCGCGGCCGCGCGGAACCCCTCGGTATCCGTTTGGAGATCGGCGATCCATCCGCGCTGCCGATGGATCGCGCGTTCGGCCTGCTTCTTCAATACCCGGACGATCATGGCGAGGTGACGGATATCCGGCCGCTGATCGAGAAGGCGCACGCAGCCGGCCTCCTCGTCGCGGTTGCGACCGACTTGATGGCGCTGACGCTGCTGACGCCGCCTGGTGAAATGGGCGCCGATGCGGTCGTCGGCAACTCTCAGCGCTTTGGCGTGCCTCTCGGATATGGCGGGCCGCATGCCGCGTTCCTGGCGACCCGCGAATCGTTTGTGCGTCAGGCGCCCGGCAGGATCATCGGCATCTCGGTCGACGCCCATGGCCGTCAGGCCTATCGGATGGCGCTGCAGACCCGTGAGCAGCACATCCGCCGCGAGAAGGCCACCTCCAATATCTGCACGGCGCAGGCGCTATTGGCGAACATCGCCGCAATGTATGCGGTCTTTCACGGCCCGAAGGGATTGCGCGCGATCGGAGGGCGGATTCATCAGCTGACGCAGACGCTTGAATCCGCGCTGACTGCCGTCGGGTATCGGCAGAGCAATCGCGCCTACTTCGACACGCTTCGGATTGAAGGCGCCGGCACCGACAAGGTGCGCGCGTCGGCTGAGGCGGCGAGGCTGAACTTCCGATATTTCACTGACGGCGCGATCGGCATCTCGCTCGACGAGGCGACTTCGATCGAGGATGTTCTCGAGATCGTGAAAGTGTTCGCGGGTGTGCGGGGCAGTGCAGCTCCAGCGGTCGCGCGGGTCGATACCAATGCCACGGTCACGGTGAATGCTCCAGCATCGCTGCGGCGCACGTCGAACTACTTGACTCATCCGGTGTTCAACTCGCATCACTCGGAAACGAAGATGATGCGATACATCCGTAGCCTCGAGCGGAAGGATGTCGGGCTTGATACCTCGATGATTCCGCTCGGCTCCTGCACGATGAAGCTGAATGCCGCGTCGGAGATGCTGCCAGTCACCTGGCCCCATTTCTCGCGTATGCATCCGTTCGCGCCTGCGGCGCAAGCCGGCGGTTACCGTCAGGTCTTCGACGAGCTCGAGCACGCGCTCTGCCGGGTTACCGGCCTGGCCGCCGTATCCCTTCAGCCGAATTCAGGCGCGCAAGGCGAGTTCGCCGGCTTGATGGTGATTCGCGCCTACCATCACGATCGCGGCCAGCCCGAACGCGACGTCGTGTTGATTCCGGCGTCGGCTCACGGGACCAACCCCGCGAGCGCCTCGATGGCCGGACTCAAGGTCGTCGTCGTGGCGTGCGACAGCAACGGCTACATCGTGCTGGACGATCTGCGCGCGAAGGCCGAGCAGTACAAGCAGACCCTGTCGTCATTGATGGTCACGTATCCGTCGACCTACGGCGTCTTCGAAGAGGACATCAAGGAAATCTGCCGCGTCGTCCACGAGAACGGCGGCCAGGTGTACATGGACGGCGCGAACATGAACGCGCAGGTCGGGCTGACGAGCCCGGCGTCGATTGGCGCGGACGTGTGTCACCTGAATCTGCACAAGACGTTCGCGATCCCGCACGGCGGGGGAGGCCCGGGCATGGGCCCGATTGCTGTCGCCGAGCACCTGGCTCCGTACCTTCCCGGTCACCCGGTCGTCCAGGTCGGAGGAACGCGCTCGATTCCCGCGATTGCCGCTGCTCCCTGGGGCAGCGCGAGCATTTTGCTGATCTCCTACGGCTACATCCGCATGCTCGGCGCGGCGGGCATGACCGACGCGACGCGCTACGCCATTCTCAACGCGAACTACCTGAAGGCGCGGCTGCAGGGGCACTACGACGTGCTCTACGCGAATCACAATGGCCGTGTCGCGCACGAGATGATTTTCGACCTCCGGCCGTTCAAGCACGGCGCCGGCCCGTCGGTCGACGAACAGGACGTGGCGAAGCGTTTGATGGACTATGGCTTTCACGCGCCGACGGTCTCATTCCCGGTTGCCGGGACAATGATGATCGAGCCGACCGAGAGCGAATCGAAAGACGAGCTTGATCGGTTTTGCGAGGCGCTGATCGCCATCCGCAACGAGATTCAAGAGGTTGTCGATGGGAGAGCCGATCCGAAAGACAACGTGCTGAAGAATGCGCCGCACACCGCCGATGAAGTCACGTCGGACACCTGGACGCATCCGTACTCACGACAGCAGGCAGCCTATCCGCTCTCGTACGTGCGCGCGAACAAGATCTGGCCCGCGGTTGCGCGGATCGACAACCCGTATGGCGATCGCAATCTGATTTGCTCGTGCCCGCCGATGGAAGCGTATGAAGAGGTGGCTGCGAAGTAGGCGTCTTCCGGCGGCCAGCTTCCAGCTCAGAACTGCGAGTCGCGGTCAGGCGCGATACAAATCAACGGTCGCGCTTTTCAGCCCCGACGCTGCTGGTTCGTCAAGATATAGCGTCACGTTCGGATGGGTCCGGATGATGGACGCCGGGACGTGAGGCGTCACCGGCCCTTCCAGTGAGGCCTTGACCGCCGCCGCTTTCCGCTCATCCGGCACAATGACCAGCAGTTCTTTCGCCTTCATAATCTGCCTAACCGACATCGAGATCGCGGTCGTCGGCACGTCGTTGATGCTCGCGAACCATCCTTCACCGACCTGTTGCCTGCGGCAGGCTTCGTCGAGCGCAACGATGATGTAGGGTTCGTCCGTGTCGAAGTTCGCCGGCGGATCGTTGAATGCCAGATGCCCGTTCTCGCCGATGCCGGCGAACATCACATCAATCGGCTCGCGCGACAGCTCGGCTCCAACTCGACGACGCACGTCGTCGAGATCGCCCTGCCCGTCGAGGAAGTGATAGTTGCGGATTCCGCTGCGGTCGATGAGGTTTTCCCGCAGATAACGTCTGAAGCTGGCCGCATGCGTCTCCGGAATGCCGGCGTACTCGTCGAGGTGAAAGAGCTCGACTCGAGCCCAGTCGACGCCAGGCTGTGACGTCAGCCCTTGCAGGAATTCCAACTGCGAGGCGCCGGTGGCGGCGACGATTCGCGCTTGGCCATTCCTCGCGATGACGTCGCGGAGGCTCGTGGCTGCATGACGTGCGGCCGCCGCGCTCATCTCGCGGCGGTCCTTCTCGAGATAAAGCTTCATGGGCAGAGGCTACGTGGTAAGTGCGTCCTTACAGTACTGCACGCACTTGGCGAGTTCTTTCATGCGGTCCGATCCCTCGGGCACTGGATACTCGAATTCGATCGTCGCCTGAATCGGCCACTTGTTGTCGCGAATCGTCTGCAGCGCCTCTTTGATTGGGGTATCGCCCTGGCCAAATGGGACGTTCTTGTCGGCCAGCGTCTTGTCCTTCACGTGAATGTGGGTGATGCGATCGTGGTACTGCTTCAGGAAAGGGATCGGCGACGTTTTCCATCCGCCGATGAAATGGCCGATGTCGAGGTTGGCGCCGTTGTATTTGGAGTAACTGAACGCCTCTTCCCAGTGCGCGGGGCCGGTCGCGGTGTGGCCGTGGTAACCGACCATCATCTTGTGCTTGTCGGCAAACTGCCCGACGCGCTTGGTCTGTGCGACGTCGATCTCGCACGAGATGGCGCGCGCGCCGAGGTTCTTTGCCAGCTCGAAGGAGTAATCCAGTACGTCGTCGGTAAAGTTGTAGATGCCGTCGTACTTGACGATCTCGATCAGCACGCCGGCGTCGTTCCACTTCTTGCGGAACTCCTGCACCTTCGACATCGGAACGGCAACGCGCCATTTACGAAGTTCTTCCGCGTTGGCCTTCTGAACCGCCGGGTCAGGTGCAGGCGTCCCACGGCCGCGCGCCGGGACCAGGTTTGCCGGCACGCCCAGGAACGCTTCAACCGGCTGCGATCGCAGCTCAACGGCGCTGACGTTGAGGTCGATGCATTTCTGAAGGATTTCGTCGCTGGTCAGCACTGGCGTCGCGCCAAAGTTGTATGGCACGTTCATACCGACTTGAACACCCGCCCACTTGGAGTTGGGTTTGGCCGCTGCCTGGAGGCCGCCTGGCTCCGCCAGCAGTCTTGCCGCCGGAACCGCCAGCGCCAGCTTTCCAATCTCTCGCCTCGTATACAACATGACCACTCCTTGAGTGCAGATCGCGCGTCGTCAGCCACGTGACAGTACCAGCACCGAGATGGCAGAGCAAGCGGTTTGACCCCGCTCCCGCTCCGTCAAGACGCCCGTGAAGATCATATGATGGCGGGCAGGGTCGCACCATGCAGGATCATCCCGCAATTCTCACGACCACCGTCGGGTCGTATCCCGTTCCCGACTGGCTTTCGGCGTTGCCCAGCGAGCAGGCGCTCATCGATGCGACGCGGGTCGTTTTCGACGTTCAGCGGCGGGCGGGCATCGATTTGCCCACCGACGGCGAGCTCTACCGGTTCGATGTCAATCATCCGGATACCAACGGGATGATTGATTACTTCGTCCGCCGCCTCGGCGCCATCCGATCAGATATCGGACGACGGGAGGCCGAGGCGTTCCGGTCGAAAACCGAGATGCGGTTTCGCAGCAAGCCGGCCGGCGTCGTCGTCGGTAATGTGACTGAAGGATCGCTGAACCTGCCCGACGACTGCGCGCGGGCGGCCGTCATCGCCGGAAGGCCGTTCAAGTTCACGCTGACCAGTCCCTACATGCTCGCTCGAACGCTGCTCGACGACCACTATCGTGACCTCCGCGCCCTGACGCTCGGAATCGCCGACGCGCTGGCTGCGCAGGCCGGCGAGCTCGACTGCGCGTGTGTGCAGGTCGATGAAGCGAATGTTCCCGGCAATCCCGATGACGGACCCCTTGCCGCGGAGGCGATCAACCGGATTCTGGCGAACGTGCGTGGTGAAAAGGCCGTGCATTTCTGTTTTGGCAACTACGCTGGCGAGACCGTCCAACGTGGCACGTGGGCGGCGCTGCTCTCGTTTCTCAACAGTCTGAACGCGGACCATCTCGTTCTGGAGCTCGCCCGTCGGCCTTTGCCGGACCTTGTCGCGCTGCAGGATGTCGATCCACGGATTGGTATCGGAGTCGGTGTGATCGATATCAAGATCAACCATGTCGAGACCCCGGACGAAGTCGCCCGAGCCCTCGAGCGGGCCGAGCGGGCGCTGGGTCCTGGCCGCGTTCGTTATGCGCATCCTGACTGCGGTTTCTGGATGCTCAAACGTTCGGTCGCGGATCGAAAGATCGCGTCGCTGGTCCGGGGCCGCGATCTGTATCTTGGCCTGCAGCCCGATGCCGGCCGCTGATCGATTTACGCTGTCGCCGTTCGAGTGCTTCGTCTTGCGGACGCGCACGCGTCTCCCATTTCGATACGGGATTGCCAGCATGACGGAGGTACCGCATCTGTTGATGAGAACGACGGTCACGTGCGGGCGCAGATCGAAGATCGGCGTGACCGCGGAAGGGCTGCCGCCCAAGTGGTTCACCAAGGATCCGTCGACCACGTTCGAGCAGGACTTGCCGGAGATGCTGGACGCGATCCGGCATGCCGCGGACGTTGCGGTCGCATACGCCGCGGAACCGCTTTGCTTTTTTGACTTCTGGCGCGAGGTCAATCGAGCGCAGTTCGATTGGGCCGCGTCACGCGACATGGCACCGCTTGTCGCGGGTCTCGGGGTGTCACTCGTCGAGCGCGCGGTCCTCGACGGTCTCTGCCGGGCGACCGCGACGCCGATGCACGCAATGGTCGGAGACAACCGACTGGGCCTGCGCCTCGGCGACATCTACGGCGAACTGGAAGGGTTGGAGGTGAAGGACCTGTTGCCTCCAAAGCCGCTCACGACCTGCTTCGTCCGGCACACAATCGGTCTCGCCGACGCGCTCTCGAAGGACGAGCTGCTTCCTCAGGATCGCATCGATGACGGTCTCCCTCAGGACCTCGAGTCCTCGATTCGTGCGTATGGTCTGCGCTACTTCAAATTGAAATTGCGCGGGATTGCCGAACCAGACTTGAAACGGCTCTTCGAGCTGGCAGGTGTGCTTGAACGGGAGACGGGCGGGCAGTTTCATCTCACCATCGACGGCAACGAGAACTTCGAGGACTTCGACGCCTTCAGAATGTTTTGGGAGCGCGTGGCCAGCGAGCCCGGCCTCAAAGAGTTGTGCGATCGGACTCTCGCGATCGAGCAGCCGGTTCACCGCGATCGTGCGCTGAACGATGACGCGGGTAATGCGCTGCGGCGCTGGGCGGATCGCCCGCCGGTGATCATCGACGAATCCGACGCCGCGATTGGTGATGTTCCTCGAGCGCTCGATCTCGGCTACGGCGGTGCGAGCTACAAGAACTGCAAGGGCATCGTCAAAGGCCTGGCGAACGCGTGTCTCCTCGCGGCGCGGAGTCGGCCGGACCACGAGCGTATTTTGACCGGCGAGGACCTGTGCACTCTCGGCCCCCTGGCTCTGCAGCAGGACCTTTCGATGATGGCGCTGCTTGGCATCGTCCACGTCGAGCGCAACGGCCATCACTATTACCGTGGCCTCTCGATGTTTCCTGCTGAATGGCAGGATGCGGTGTTGTCGGCGCACTCTGACTTCTACGCACGTCATGCCGACGGTTTCGCTCACCTCCGGATCAACGAAGGAAAACTCAACCTTGATTCGATCGACCGGGCACCCTTCGGTGTTGCCCCCGAGCTCGACGTGACCGTGTTTCCGCCGCTGGAAAAGGCACAACTCGCCCGCATATGATCAAAGTGATGTCCAAAACGTCCTCAATGAACCGTTTCGTGTATGTCCTTATCGCCCTGGTTGTGTGCCTCATCGCGACGGGTGTTGCGTATCAGAGCGGCAAACCCTGGCCACCCGGGATGCAAGAAGTCTCGGGCGACTCGCCGGTGTTGTCGCCGGAAGACGAGATGAAGACCTTCTATATGCCGCCCGGCTACCACGTCGAGCTGGTGGCAAGTGAGCCCATGATCGAGGAGCCGATCTTCATCGACTGGGACGCCGATGGGCGGATGTGGGTCATCGAAGAGCGGGGATACATGAAAGATCTTCCCGCAACGGGTCAGCGCGATCCGATCGGCCGCATCAGCGTCCTCGAAGACACCAACGACGACGGCAAGATGGACAAGAAGACCGTGTTCATGGACGGCCTCGTTCTGCCGAGAGCGGTGAAGGTTCTGAATAACGGCGTTCTCATCGGCGAACCTCCACACCTCTGGCTTGCCCGTGATACCGACGGCGACTTGAAAGCGGATACCAAAGAACTGGTTGTCGATACGTATGGGCAGGAGCAAGGCAACATCGAGCACAACGCCAACAGCCTGACGTGGGCGCTCGACAACTGGATGTACACCTCCGAGCACAATGGCTATCTGCGGCTGAAGGACGGGAAGTTCGAGTACCAGCAGACACTTTCGCGCGGGCAGTGGGGCGCGACGCAAGACGACGCCGGCCGGATTTATCGCAACACCAACGAGGCGGCGTTGTTCGTCGACCTGCTGCCGGCGCGGTATTTCATGCGCAATCCGAATCTGTTGCGCACGCGCGGCAGCTACGAATCGCTCCAGAACGAGGAAGTCAACCGGGTTTGGCCGGTCCGCCCAACTCCTGGCGTCAACCGCGGCTATCAAGACGGGATTCTCAAGGCTGATGGCAGCCTGGCGCACTTCACGTCAGTCTGCTCGCCGACGGTGTATCGGGGAGATCGGCTCCCCGCCGAGCTGCGCGGCAACGTCTTCGTCGCCGAACCTGCCGCCAATCTCGTCAGCCGCATCATCGTCAACGACGACGGCGCCGGGCTGAAAGCGAAGAAGGCGTATGAGAACGCGGAGTTTCTCGCGTCGACCGACGAGCGATTCCGGCCGGTTTACCTGTCGTCGGCACCAGACGGCACGATCTACGTCGTCGATACGTATCACGGCATCATCCAGGACAAGGGTTTCATCACCGAATATCTCCGTGATCAGATCGTGTCGCGCAAGCTCGATCAGCCAAGCGGCCACGGGCGCATCTATCGAATCGTGCACGACACGACGCGACGCGATCGCAAGCCGGCGTTGTCGAAAGCCACGCCCGCTCAACTCGTCGAGACGTTGTCGCATCCAAACGGCTGGTGGCGCGACAAGGCGCAGCAGCTGCTCGTCCAGCGCGGCGATCGATCGGTGGTGAAGGCGCTCACCGAGAAGGCGGAGAAGGCACCGGACTGGCGCACTCGCCTGCATGCGCTCTGGTCGCTTGATGGTCTCGACGCTGTTGAGCCGGCGACGGTGAGTCACGCGCTTGCTGACGAGTCGCGTGACGTTCGCGTCGGGGCGCTTCAGATTTCCGATCGATTCGTGGGACAGGCGAATAACCCGGTTCAGGCGGCCGTGGTCAAGCTGACCGCCGATTCAGATTGGGCCGTGCGTCGTCAGCTTGCCGCTACGCTGGGCACGTTCCCCGCGGGCTCGGCGGGGGAGACGGCACTGGTTCAGATACTCGAGCGCAATGGCGATGATCCGCTGACCGTCGATGCTGCGCTCAGCGGGCTGTCAGGACGGGAAGGCACGGTGCTGCGTCGCCTGCTCGACACGCCTGGTGAGACCCCACAGCGCACCGCCGCAATCACAACGCTTGCGGCGACGGTCGTCAAGGGTGGTCAGGATAAGGCCGTCCAGGATCTGCTGCAGACGGTCGCCGACAGTGCACGGCCCGCATGGCAGCGCGAAGCGCTCCTCGCTGGCGCCGAAGCCGCGTTGACTGGTCGAGCGCTTCCTGGCGCTGCGCCGGGCCGTGGCAATGCGAACGCAGCTGCGGCGAACAACACGGCGTTGGGCGCGCGGGGGGGGCCAGGCGGGAATCGGGCATTCCCCGACCAGCCAGATGCTGCGACGGGCGCGGGCGCAAGAGCCGCCGGGGCGGGACGCGGCGGCGCAGGCAGGGGAGGTGGCGCTGGTCGTGGCGGCGGGAACACGACGGTCTCGCTGGCCAGCGAGCCAGTCGCGTTCAGCGCGCTGGCCAAGGGATCTGGCGACCTGGCGCCACGCGCGACGACGCTCCTCGCTCGAATGAACTGGCCTGGCAAGGCCCCAGAAGCCGGAGCGCCTGCGCCTCTGGCACCGTTGACTCCCGAACAGCAGCGCGTCTACGACACCGGGAAGACGCTGTTCAACAGCCTGTGCATGGCATGCCATGGAGATGACGGGAAGGGTCGCGAGCAGGGGCCGGCGTTGATCGGATCGCAGTTCGCGCTCGCGTCGCCACAGGTTCCCATCCGAATCCTGCTTCAGGGAAAAGAAGGATCGATCGGTCTGATGCCGCCGCTCGGCGCGACTCTCACCGACGAACAGATCGCAGGGGCGCTCACGTTCATTCGTCGCCAGTGGGGGAATGCGGCGGGTCCTGTCGATCCCGGCACTGTCAAAGAAGTCCGCGCCGCGACGACCGGCCGCACTCGTCCATGGACGAATGACGAACTGCTCGCAATCGCGGGAGCGGGTCGAGGGGGACAAGCCCCGCGCCCGTGAGTTTTTTTGATCTTCAGGTCAACGGCTACGGCGGCGTCGATTTCAACCAGGATGATCTCGGCGCGGACGACCTGCATCGCGCATGCGAACGGCTCGAGGCCGACGGCGTCGCAGGCGTGCTGGGCACCATCATTACCGACGACGTCGGCGTCATGTGCCGCCGTCTATCCGCGCTCGTGGCAATTCGGGATCGCGATCCGCTTGTCCGCCGGTTGATCGCAGGGATTCACATCGAGGGACCGTTTCTCAACGAAGCCGAAGGTTATCGGGGTGCTCACCCGCTCGATGCCATCCGGCCGGCCAACGTCGATACGATGGGACGGCTGCTCGACGCCGCCGGGGGCTTGACGCGGATCGTCACGCTCGCACCCGAGCGCGACTCAGCGATGGCCGTGACCCGGTTTCTCGCGTCGCAGGGCATCGTCGTATCAGCGGGGCACTCCGATGCCACGCTCGACGATCTGCATCGTGCGATTGACGCCGGGCTGTCGATGTTCACGCACGTCGGTAACGGGTGCCCGATGGTGATGCACCGCCACGACAACATCGTGCAGCGGGCGCTCAGCCTTGCAGATCGTCTATGGCTGTGCTTCATTGCCGACGGCGCGCACGTGCCGTTTACAGCGCTGGGTAACTATCTCAAGCTCGCAGGTTACGATCGATGCATCGTCGTGACCGACGCGATTGCCCCGGCAGGCGTGGGGCCGGGACGATACAAGTTCGGCCGGTGGGACCTCGTGGTGGGTGAGGATATGGTGGCTCGCGCCCCCGATCGGTCACATTTCGTCGGATCCGGCATCACCATGAAGCAGAGCGCCGAAAATCTTCGGACGTCGCTGGGCGTGTCGGAAGCGATGATTCGAAAGCTGACCTTCGACAATCCTCGGGCAGCAGTCGGTGTCTAGATCGCAAGGCGGCAGGGGAAGAAGACGCGAGCGAGCGTGTCGGGAGTGAGGTTGACAGCGGCGGATGATGTTGCGGAGAATCGCCGCCTGACCGCTTCGACACTTCGGGTCACGGATCCCGGACCACGGATCCCGGACCACGGATTTTCATAAAGGACTGCATGCATACACCAGCGGCGGCTCGCGATCAGCAAGTGGGGAGCGTCTTCGAAGGCGTCACGTTCTATCACTGGCTGGTCGTTATTATCGCGTCTGCGGGCTGGTTGTTCGACTGCATGGACCAGCGGCTCTTCATCCTTGGTCGCGAGTCGGCACTCAGGGAATTGATGCCGGCCGAGCCGGCCTTGATCCGGACGCACATCGGCTACGCGACGACGTCGATGATTCTCGGCTGGGCGACCGGCGGAATCATCTTCGGCATGATGAGCGACAGGATCGGCCGCGTGAAAACCATGGTGGTCACGCTGCTGGTCTACTCGATATTTACCGGCCTCTCCGGGATGGCGACCACGTGGGTCGATTTCACGTTCTACCGGTTCCTGGCGGGGATTGGCATCGGCGGCATGTTTGGCGCCGCGACGACTCTGGTCGCCGAAAGCGTGCCGGCTGGCTTCAGGGCCATGGCGCTTGGCTCGCTTCAGGCGTTATCGGCGCTCGGCAACATCATCGGCTCGCTGCTCAGCCTGCAGATTCCGCCAGGAGCGCAGAATTTCGTCAGCAACTACGCCGGATGGCGGGTGTTGTTCTTCGTCGGGATCGTTCCGGCGCTCCTGGTCGTGCCGATTATTTTCGTGCTGAAGGAGCCAGAGTCGTGGCTCAAGGCGAAGGCGGACGCGGCTGGCGGGGTTGGTCACAAGAACGTAGGCTCACCGCTGGAACTGTTCCGCGACCCGCGTTGGCGACGCCACACGGTCGTCGGCCTGTTTCTCGGCGTCTCCGGGATGATCGGCCTCTGGGGCATCGGCTTCTTTTCGCCTGAGTTGATCTCGACCGCGCTGAAGGGCGCGCCGCAGGACGTCGTGGATACCGTACGCGGATGGGCCACGGCATTCCAGGATGTCGGGTCGTTTCTGGGCATGATTACGTTCACGATGGTGGCCGCATTTCTCAGCCGCCGCCTGGCGTTTCTGCTCGCTCTTCTCCTCAGCATGTTCGTGACGATGTTCGTGTTTCGATCGCTCAACTCGGCGAGCGACGCCTACTGGATGCTGCCGATGATGGGATTCGCGCAGCTCGCGGTGTTTGCCGGGTATTCGATCTATTTCCCGGAGTTGTTCCCCACGAGACTGCGCGGAACTGGTGTCGGTTTCTGCTATAACACCGTCCGGTATCTTGCCGCGCCTGCTCCGACGTTGATGGGGTATCTCGCCACATTGATGTCGTTCCGCTCCGCGGCGGTGCTGATGTCGACGATTTACCTGGTGGGAGTAGTCGCTCTCATCTGGGCGCCCGAAACGAAAGGCAAGCCGCTGCCGGAAGGCTAAGCGAGGGAGCAGTTATGGATCGACGTCATTTTCTTTCGACCGCCGGCACACTCGTGGCCGCCGCAGCTGTTCCCATCAGGGCGTCAACTCAGAAGACGACAACTCCGGCGACTTCGGGCGGTCAGACGCCAGGCAAAGCGCGGTTTCGCACGGGTCTGGTTGCCTATTCGTATCGCACGGCGCTGCAGTCGAAGGCGATGACGTATCAGGATCTCATCCGCATCGCCGTGGATACCGGCACGGATGGAATCGACATGACGGTCTACTGGCTGCCGGGCACGACGGATGACGTCCTGCTTCCACTTCGCCGCGAGGCATACCGCAATCGCGTCGAGATCTACAGCATCGGCACGCGCGTTCGTCTCGCGCAGCCTACCGCGGACCTGCGAGAGAAGGAGCTCGTCGAGCTGCGGAAATGGGTGGACGTCGCGCAGAAGATGGGCTCGACACACGTGCGGGTTTTTGGCGGCACGAAGCCGGCCGACGCGACAATGGACCAGGCGATTGGCATGGCCGTCGAAACGCTGAAGCGCGGAGCGGAGTACGCCGGGTCACGCGGTGTCATCCTGGGCGTCGAAGACGATGGCGGGATTACCGAGTTCGCAAAGGAGACGATCCAGATCGTCACCGGTGCGGATTCGCCCTGGGCCGGCATGAACCTCGACATCGGCAATTTCAGGCCGCCGAAGGTGCTCGAGCAGGTCGAGATGTCAATCCCGCACGCCGTCAGCACTCACATCAAGACCGAGATGGCGCAGGACGACGGGAAGACCAAGGTCCCGTATGACTGGGACGCCGTGTTTGCGATGTTTGCCCGCCATGGCTATCGAGGATACATGGGGCTTGAATACGAAGCCGCGGACGACCCCACGACGAGCGTGCCCAAGCACCTGCGTCGCCTGAAGGAGCTGGCCCTGAAGTATTCCGCGTGAGTTCCCTGGAACGCGCCGAGTGGAGGAAACCGTGACCCCGTTTTCGATTGCCGCGATTACCGATGAATTCTCGCTCGATCTCGACACGGCGCTCGATGCCATGGCGAAGATCGGCATGACCGGCGCGGAACTCCGGCTGATTGGCGACCGGAACATGATCGATCTGAGCGACGCGGAAGTTGCCGACGTTCGCCGTCGTGTGGAGCAAAGGGGGATGCAGGTGATCAGCATTGCCTCGCCAGTGCTGAAATGCGTGCTCCCGGATGCGCCTCCGGTCGATGAGCGGCTCGAGCAGGACGTCTTCGGTTCCGCCTACACGATTGACGATCAGCCGCGTCTTTCGAAGCGAGCGTTCGAGATCGCTGAAATCACCGGTGCCACGATCATCCGTGTTTTTTCGTACTGGCGAACGACCGCTCCGGAGCGCTGTCTCGATCGCATCGTCGCGGCACTGAAAAACCTTGCCGACCAGGCGGCGGAGCGAGATCTGATCATCGGCCTGGAGAACGAGCAGGCATGCAACGTGGCCACCGGAGCCGAAACCGGCCGGCTGCTGGCGTCTCTCGATCATCCAGCGCTGAAGGCTATCTGGGACCCGGCGAACGCCTCCATCCTCGGGGAGGTGCCGTTTCCGGACGGCTATTCGAAACTCCCCCCATCGCGGATCGTCCACGTCCATGCCAAGGACTGCGTGGTCAAGGGCTACACGCCGACCTGGGGGGCGCTCGGCACAATGGGCATCGACTGGAGAGGTCAGCTCGCGGCGCTAAAGCGCGACGGATACCAGGGCGCGATTAGCCTGGAGACCCACTGGCGCACGGCTGACGGCGATCGGCTGAAACCAAGCATCATCTGCGGCGAGAACCTGCGGGATCTTGTTGCGGAAATGCAGAACCAGCCGGCCTGACAAGAATGCTGAAGTTTGAATGCTGAATGCTGATTGAAGAGCAGCGTCAATCAGCATTCAGCAATCAACATTCAGCATTTCCACGTTCACAAAAGGCGTCCTTCGACCAGCGCTTGCGTGAGGGCGTGCGCACGACGGCGATATCCTTCGTGCAGTCTTCGTGTGACCTGTCCTGGTTTGCCATTGCCAACCGGTTTGTCGTCAATCCGGGTCACCGGGCTCAGTTCACGCGTCGTGCTCGTAATGAACGCCTCATCGGCGGTCTGAAGATCAGCGGGGAATAGCGTCTCGTATCGCACCTCGACCCCGATCTCTTCGCCCACCTCGAACAGGAAATTTCGCGTCAGGCCTTCGAGCAGACCTGCCTCGTTGCGCGGCGTGAGCGCGGCACCGCTTCGCACGATGAAGAAGTTCGCCTGCGAGCACTCCGACAGTTCGCCCCGATAGTTGCACATCAGGCCTTCGTCGGCTCCGCGCCGGTTGGCCTCCTGCATCGCCAGCGCGTTGTTGAGTAGATTGTTCGACTTGATGACCGGGTTCACCGAACCCGGGTGGTTCCGCAGAATGGGAACGAGCGCAACCTTGATCCCATCGGTTAGCACGCGCGAGGGCGGTTCCTCGAGCGGCTTCACGATAATCACGAGCGACGGCACCGGCGTCGACCGCACGTCGTAGGTGAGTTCCCCGATTCCGCGGGTCAGGAGCACGCGAATGTAAGCTTCCCGCATCGGTCCCGCGGCGGCCATCGTGTCCTCGATCCATGCCGCCAGTTCGTCATCGCTGAACGGCACCGCCAGTTGCAGGTGGCCCGCCGACGCGCGCAACCTGCGGACGTGGCGATCGAGAAGAAACGGCACGCGGTTGTAGGTGCGCAACGTTTCGTACACGCCCTCGCCATAGAGAAATCCGTGATCGTAGACCGGAATGACCGCCTCTTCGGCTGATGCGATTCGGCCGTTGACGTAAACGGCACCATGTAAGGGCATAGGCTGCGACAAGCAAAAGTGAAAAGTCAAAAGTTAGAAGTCAGGAGCGATGCGAACCTCCGTTCTTTTTACTTTTGACTTCTAACTTTTAACTTTGTTGGTTCGTTGACGAAGTCTAGCACAAGCGATACGCTCGCTTCCGATGCGCGTGCTCAACACTCAGCAGATGCGGGAAGCCGATCGACGCACGATCGACGAGATCGGCATACCGTCGATCGTGCTGATGGAAAACGCCGGACGTCAGGCGGTCGCGGCGATGGAGGCGGCGTTCGAGGAGCTGACCACGACACACGTGGGCGTGGTCTGCGGCCGCGGGAACAACGGCGGAGACGGTTTCGTCGTCGCGCGCACGCTGGTGCAGCGCGGCGTCGAAACGTCAGTGTTCCTTCTTGGCAGCGTGGCGGACGTCCGCGGCGACGCCCGAACCAACCTCGAAGTGCTCGGCCGCATCGGGCTGACGGTCGTCGAGATCACCAATGCGCAGGAATGGGAGCTGCATTTCAGCGAGCTCTCCCAGTGCGAGCTGATCGTGGACGCGATTCTCGGCACCGGATTCCACGGGCAGTTGAGCGGCCTGCTCGAGACGGTCGTCGCGGATCTGAATGGCCTTGGCGTTCCCATCGTCGCGATCGATCTGCCGACCGGCGTGTCGGCCGACAGCCCGGACGTCGAAGGCGAAGCGATCGAGGCATCCATGACGGTGACCCTGGGCGCGCCGAAGGTCCCGCTGGTGCTTCCGCCAGCCGATTCCCATAGCGGCGATCTCGTAATCGCCGATATCGGCATTCCCATTCCCGTGCTCGACGAAGTCGAAGGGCCGTACCTCGAGCTGCTGACGCGCGAGCGCATGCGCGAGCTGGTGCCCGCGCGCGCGGCCGACTCGCACAAGGGGGACTTCGGCCGCGTCCTGATCATTGCGGGATCGCTCGGTCGGTCGGGTGCGGCGCATCTCGCGGCGCTTGGCGCGTTGCGATCCGGGGCCGGTCTCGTCACCGTCGCCACACCGCGCTCGTGCCTGCCCATCGTGGCGGCGATGGCCCCCGAATACATGACCGAAGGGCTCGAGGAAACCGCCTCCGGCACCGTCGATTACGGCGCGCTCGATCGCGTGCTCGATTTCCAGGCGGACATCATCGCTGTTGGCCCTGGCCTTGGCCAGGCGCCCGGCACCGCGGCGTTCGTCCACGGCCTGCTCGAACGCGCAGGGATCCCGCTCATCATGGATGCGGATGCGCTCAATGCCTTTCGCGAAGACCCCGACCGGCTGCTGGGTCGCGACGGCGTAGACGTCGTGATCACGCCACATCCTGGCGAGATGGCGCGTCTCCTCAATCTCAGCGTGGAAGCCGTCCAGCATGACCGCCTCCGCCACGCCACCGATTTCGCGTCCCGTCATCGCGTGCACGTCGTGCTCAAAGGTCATCGGACGGTGATTGCGACGCCGGAAAACCGCGCCTTCATCAACCTGACCGGCAACTCCGGCATGGCGACGGGAGGGACAGGGGATCTGCTGACGGGGATGATCGCGGCCTGGTTCGGCCAGCTTCTCGACGCGGAGGCGGCGTGCAAGCTGGCTGTCTATCTACATGGCACCGCAGGCGACCTTGCCGAAGCCGATGAAGGAGAAGTGGCGCTGGTCGCCGGTGACGTTGCCGCTCGCCTCGGCGATGCGGTGCTCGAACTGACGGCTCGACGGCGTCAGAAACGCCAAGCGGAGTAGTTCACCTTCCGTGACGCAGTCCGAAACGATCACGACAGCCAGCGAACAGGAGACCTCGGCGGCGGGAGAGCGGTTCGCTGCCCGGCTGAAGCCCGGTGACGTCGTGCTTCTGTTCGGCGACCTCGGCGCCGGGAAGACCGCCTTCGTCCGCGGCCTGGCGAAAGGGCTCGGCGCGTCCCCCGACGATGTGTCGAGCCCGACGTTCACGCTGATTCAGGAGTACCGCGGCCCCGTAACACTGCAGCACGTCGACTTGTACCGACTGAAGCCCGCGGAGATCGAAGGGCTGGGTCTCGACGAGTTGACCGACGGAAAAACAGTCGTGGCGATCGAATGGGCGGAGCGATGGGCTGACGCGCCGCTCGATGCATGGACGGTGCAAATCACCGACGAAGGAGGCGAGCGTCGCCGGATCACCATCGGTGAATTGGTGAATTCGTGAGTTGGTGAATTAGCTTCGCACGCGCTACCGCGCGTGCTATGAAAGCGCGGCGGTAGCTGCACGATGCCAATTCACGAATTCACCAATTCACCAATTCACCAATTCACTCGACTCTGTAATTCGGCGCCTCTTTGGTGATGATGACGTCGTGCACGTGGCCTTCGCGATGGCCGGCCGGCGTTACACGGATCATCTTGGCGTCACGCTGCAGCGAGGGAATGTCGGGACTTCCGCAGTAGCCCATGCCGGCCCGGAGTCCGCCGACCAGCTGATGGATCATGGCAGCGACGCTGCCCTTGTGCGCGACGCGCCCTTCGATGCCTTCGGGGACCAGTTTCTCGCTGGATTCCGGATTGGCGTCGAGGTCGAACTCGTCCTGGAAGTAGCGATCGCGGCTGCCGCGGCGCATCGCGCCGAGCGATCCCATCCCGCGGTATTCCTTGAAACTCCGCCCTTGATACAGAATCATCTCGCCGGGGCTTTCGTCGGTGCCGGCAAAGAGGCTTCCGATCATCACGGCGCTGGCGCCCACGGCGATGGCTTTGGTGATGTCGCCGGAATACCGGATGCCGCCGTCGGCAATGACCGGGATCTTGTGCGGCGCGGCGGCGCGCGCGCACTCGGCGACTGCGGTGATCATCGGCACGCCAATGCCGGCGACGATTCTCGTCGTGCAGATTGAGCCGGCACCAATCCCAACCTTTACGGCGTCGACGCCGAGCGCGATCAGCGCGTCGGTCGCCTCGCCGGTGGCGACGTTGCCGGCGATCAGATCGACGTCCTGGAACTGACGACGGATGCGGCGAACCATATCGAGAACGGACTGCGAGTGTCCGTGCGCGGTGTCGATGACGAGCATGTCGACGTGCGCCGCGACCAGCGCCTCGGCCCTGGCGAGCGCATCCTTGCCGACCCCGATCGCCGCGCCGACACGCAGCCGGCCGAGGTTGTCCTTGCACGCGTTGGGGTACTTCACGATCTTCTGGATGTCCTTGAC
>Ga0070684_100000085_pt1 | contig 61530 bp, 60 predicted proteins | sample KBSC723LmetaG_FD_65653 | JGI IMG/M metagenome (GOLD analysis project Ga0070684, IMG submission 65653) | Corn rhizosphere microbial communities from Kellogg Biological Station, Michigan, USA - KBS C7.2-3L metaG | ecosystem: Host-associated > Plants > Roots > Rhizosphere ...
GTTCGTACGCTTCAAGCTCGGGGAAACGAACTAACGCAATCCGTTTTGGGTTTTGGGTTTTTGGTTTTGGTTGGGTTCTATGTCGAGGTTCCAGCTTCCGGAACCGAGATCCGGAACCCAAAGCCCCAAAACCCCAAAACCAAAAACCGATTTTCCCAGTTGATATAATCCCGCTCTATGTCTCCAGCCTACCGCCGCGTCCTGCTGAAGCTCTCCGGTGAAGCCTTGATGGGCGAACAGCAGTTCGGGATCGATCCGGCGGTCACCACGCAGATTGCCAAGGACATCCACGAGATCCAGCAGCTCGGCGTACAAACCGGCATCGTCATCGGCGGCGGCAACCTGTTTCGTGGCCTCGCGGCGAGCGCGCGTGGCATGGAGCGCGCGACCGCGGACTACATGGGGATGCTGGCCACCGTCATCAACGCGCTCGCGCTGCAGGACGCGCTGGAGCACGCCGGCGTGAACACCCGCGTCGCGACCGCCATCGAGATGCGCGCCGTCGCCGAGCCGTTCATCCGGCGGCGCGCGGTGCGTCACATGGAGAAGGGGCGCGTCGTCGTGTTCGCCGCGGGGACCGGGAATCCCTATTTCACCACTGACACCGCGGCGGCGCTGCGTGCCATGGAGATGAAAGCCGACGTCATCCTCAAAGGCACCAAGGTCGACGGCATTTATACGGCCGACCCGATGCTCGATCCGAATGCGACGAAGTACTCGCAGATTTCGTATCTGAAGGTGCTCGAGCAGGGCCTGAAGGTGATGGATGCCACGGCCATCTCCCTGTGCATGGACAACAAGCTGCCGATCGTCGTGTTCAACCTGCGCACGGCGGGCAACCTCCGGCGCGTGATCGGCGGGGAGCCGGTGGGAACCGTCGTCACGGCATAGAGGAACGTATGGATGTCAATGATCTGAAAGGCCTGTTCGCCGAAGTCAAGAAACGGATGGACACGCAGATCGAGCACGTACGGCGGGAGCTGGGCGGCGTTCGCACCGGCCGGGCGTCGGTGACGATCCTCGACACGGTGCACGTCGAAGCATATGGATCGTCGATGCCCCTCAATCAGGTGGCATCGCTCTCGATCCCGGAGCCGACGCTGATCGTGGCCCAACCTTTTGATCCTTCGCTGATGGGCGTGGTCGAGAAAGCAATACGCTCCTCGAATCTGGGACTGAATCCGACCAACGACGGCAAAGTCGTCCGAATCCCGATTCCGCCCCTGACCGATGAACGCCGCAAGGAACTCTCAAAGCTGGTGCACAAGCACACCGAGGACGGCCGAAATGGCGTCAGGCAAGTGCGGCGCGACGCCAACGACCGGCTGAAGAAGCTGCTCAAGGACCACAGCATCTCCGAGGACGACGAGCGCCGCGGATTGGACGACGTGCAGAAGATGACCGATCAGCACATCGCGCTCATCGATGACCTGCAGAAGAAGAAAGACGGAGAGCTGTTGAATAAATGACGCGTCGATTGCAGATTGGCGATTGCTGATTGCGGATTTTTTGATTGCGGACAGCGGATTCAGATTGCCGATTTTGGATTGCGATTGCCGATCGTGGATTGAGGCACGCTCACCTCAATCGTCAATCCACACTCTCGATCGTCAATCCACACTCTCAATCGTCAATCGACAATCGGCACAATCCAAAATCCCCAATCTGCAATCCGCAATCGACATGAGCTATTTCAGCCACCTCGAATGTAGCGTCCCCTGTGGCGAGGGCCCATACGACGCCCGGCGGGAGCAGCATCTCTGCCGCTGCGGCGCTCCCCTGCTCGCCCGTTACGACCTCGACGCCGCGCGCGCCTGGAAACGTGAGTCGCTCGCGGGCCGCGAGTCGAACATGTGGCGGTATCGCGAACTGATGCCGCTGTTCGACGACGAGCAACCGCTGACACTCGGCGAGGGCTGGACGCCGCTGATCCACGCCTCCCGGCTGGGGGACGCGCTTGGCCTCGAGCGGCTGTTCGTCAAGGACGAGTCGCTCAATCCGACGAATTCCTTCAAGGCGCGAGGACTCTCCGCCGCCGTCACGCGCGCGAAGTACCTTGGCGCCCGCGTCCTGTCCGTGCCGTCGGCCGGCAATGCCGCCAATGCTATGGCCGCATATGCAGCCTCGGCGGGTTTGGAGGCGAAAGTCTTCATGCCAAAAGACGTGAAGGTGCCGTTCATCCGCGAATGCGAGCTGTACGGCGCCGAGGTCACGCTGGTCGATGGTTTGATCACCGATGCCGGACGCATCGCCGCCGAACAGGGAAAGCCTCTGGGGTGGTATGACGTGTCCACGCTCAAAGAGCCGTACCGAATCGAGGGCAAGAAGACGATGGCCTACGAGCTGGGCGAACAGCTCGGATGGGCCTTCCCTGACTGGATCATTTATCCAACCGGCGGCGGCACCGGCATGGTCGGCATGTGGAAGGCGTTCGAAGAGATGGAGCACATCGGCTGGAAGCCCGCCGGCAGCAGGCCGAAGATGGTTTCCGTCCAGGCAGAGAACTGCGCGCCGATTGTGCGGGCCTTCGAGCAGGGAGCCGAGCGCTCGGATATGTGGCTCAACGCGAAAACGATCGCTGATGGCTTACGCGTTCCCAAAGCCGTCGGTGACTTTCTCGTGCTGCGTGCCGTGAGGGAGAGTGGCGGGACCGCGATAACGGTGAGCGATCGGGACATGGTGATCGCGATGCGCGAGCTTGGGGCGCAGGAAGGCATCAGCGCCGCCCCGGAAGGTGGCGCGGCACTTCACGCCGTCAAACAACTCGTTCGCGACGGGCGCATCAAACCCACCGACACGGTCGTCGTCTTCAACACCGGCGGGGCGCTGAAGTATCTGGACGTTCTCTAGGCTGACGTTCGTCGCGATCCGTTGTGCGGGATCCGGGAGCCGTTTTTTTCGTGTGGCTTCCGACTTTAAGCGGAGGATCGAGCGGTCCGCTTCGCTCCTACGGAGCTACGGCGCGACAACCGTCGCCGGAAGTTACTAAGCGAAGGTTGGTGGACGCGGAGAGGATCGAACTCTCGGCCTCTGCATTGCGAACGCAGCGCTCTCCCAGCTGAGCTACGCGCCCCCCGGCTCTGGAATGTGGTTCGTACCCGACGCACGGTTTACTTCCTGCGACTGGGCACGAATTACGATTCTAACATGCCTGGTCCGCCTTACCCAACCGCCCGCCGTGCGCGCATCGATTCGATCAACCCCCGCAGCGCCTGCGACGAGACGGCGTGCGCGAGCGTCACGCGTCCGAGCTCCTCGAGATCGTCCAGGCTGACATCGGTGGCCGGATCAAGCGTCATGACCTTGGCCTTCAGGGCGTCAAGCGACGCCGCCGTGTCGAGCGCCCCTTGAAATGACGCTTTCAACGCGCGGATTTCATTCGGATCCGTCATCGCGTTGAACTTTACCGCAATTACAGGACTGCAATCAGCCGTTACATTTTCGTGCACACACGACCGAAGTTGTCGCTGACGCGAATCACCACGTGTGCTGACGGAGCGCTGGATTCAAGGGAGGTGGCGCACACCGTCTCTGCTGGAGCGGACGTTGCACGCCTGCGTCTGTTTTTGCAATGTCAGAACCAGCGACGCTGCTGCCCGTTTCGTTATCGGCTTCCGGCTTTGAGGACGGCCTCGGCCGACGCTCGCTCGAAATCGATCGCGAGTCGGGTGCCATGCTCGAGCGCCTGCATCTGCGCCCGGAAATACGCGCGTTCGAGGCCTTCCTCAGGGAACGAGTGGCTTTTGCCGCCACCATGGACGATCCGCGGTTCGCGCGCGTCCGCGGCATCGAGCGCAACGGACACGGGTCACCAACCGTCGTCTCGCAATTCATCGCCGGTAACCGGCTGAGCGATCTGCTCGAAGCCGCGACCGGCTTGCCCGCGCACGAAGCCACGTGCCCGAGCGTCGACGCCGCACTCGGCTTCCTTCTCGAAGTCCTTCCCGCGCTCGGAACCCTGCACGACAGTGGTGGGTACGCGCACGGCACGCTCGGTCCGGGCCGAATTGTCCTGACTCCTGCCAGTCACGTGGTGATGCTCGACTGGATTTATGGACCGATCGTCGAGCGTCTGCAATTCAGCCATCGAGCCCTGTGGCTCGAGTTGGGCGTGGCTGCGACCACGGCCCAGGGGCCCTCACCGGTCGACGTCGCTCGCGATCTTGCCCAGGCGTCTCTGTCGGCGATGATGATCGTGCTGGGTCGGCCGCTGCGACGCAATGAGTACCCAGACGGCATCGCCCCTTTGATCGGTGAGGTGAGCGAGATTGCGCAAATTCGAGGCAGCGCGCAGTTCGCCTCGAGCCTGGAATCGTATCTCCAGAAGACGTTGCCGCTGCCTACGGCGCACCCGCATGCGAGCGCCGCCGACGCGGCGGCGGAAGTGCGCGAGGTCGCGCAGGAAATCGGCGTGAGCCGTTGCAGCGCGGCGCTGGCGGCATTCGTCGAGGACATGAACCGCCTGCTCGCCGAGGACCGCGACCGCGATGTGCCCGAGCCGCAGGCATTCAGCAGCGAACCGGAAGAAGAGTCGCCTCTTGACGAGCTTACCCCGGGCTTCACCAGGGTGAGCGACATCTCGCTCGACGACCTCTCGCTCACGACGGCACACACGGCATTCGAAGAGTCTGAGCCGGCGGCGGATGAACTTGTACCTCGATTGTACGAGGAGCTCGAGGCGGCGCCGGCCTCGAGCGCGTACCCGGATCCGATTCCGGTGTACGAGGATCCGCCCGTTCGAGACGCTCCGGCCCCGATCGAAACGCCAGAACCAATCGTGGCAGCTCCAAGCGCTCCGGCTGCGGTGGCACTCGCGCCGATTGCAGTGCCAGAAGCGCCGAAGCCGATTGCCGTCGAAGCGCCGATTCCAGTGGTGGAGCGGGTCGCGAAACCACAACCGATCGCGAAATCCGAACCGCTGCCGAGACCGGAGCCGATCGCGAAGCCGGAGCCGCCGAAACTCGAGACCGAACTGCTGCCGGAGCCAGCGATCACGCCGGAGCGTGAACCGGTCAGTCCTGCCGGCTTCCAGTTTCTCGATCAAGGCGAGCCCGTCGCCGTCAAGGTTCCTGAGTTTGAACCGACGCCTGTGAAGGAGCCTGAAGCGCCAGCTCCGGCGGTAAACACACAGGCGCCACCGCCAGCCGCGGCATCGAAAAAAGAGTCGAAGCGCAAACACCGCGGGGCGAGACGCGACAAGCTGCGATCGAACGCGGTGCAGCCGTCGAAGCCTGCGCCCGCGCCGCCACCGCCACCGCCACCGCCGCCGCCAGCGCCGGTCGCGATTCCGATGCCGACGTTCAACCGTGCACCAGAGCCGCCGCGACAGGAGGTGCAGGCGCCGATCGTGCTCCGTCCGCCAGCTCCGCCGAAGGCGCCCGCGCCGTTGCGTTTGAAGACCGAGGGACACACCGGCTTCACTCCGCCGCCGGCGCCGCGTTTCGAACGGCGGGAAGCACCGGCTGCCGCGCCGATCCCGCCGTTCCTCGATCGCGACGAGCCGGCCACGAAGACGGAATTCCCGTGGCGTCTGGCCGCGGCGGCCGCAGTCGCGATCGTAGCCGTCATCGGTGTGGGACGCTGGTACATCCCCGGCAACCACACGCCGAAGACCGACACGACGGAAGCTTCTACGACCCCCGCTCCAGCGGCAGCTGCGGCAACGAAGAAGGTGGAGGCGACCAAACCCGGCAGCCTCGCCGTGACCACTCAACCTGCAGGCACCCACGTCATGCTCGACGGAAAAGACGTCGGCGAGTCCCCTGTGCTGCTGGAAAACGTCGCTCCTGGGAAACACACGCTAACGTTCATCACATCTTCTGGCACCGTCAAGAAGTCAATTCGGATGGAATCGGGCAAGCCGCTGTCGATCGAGGTGCCGATCTACTCCGGCTGGATTGCGGTGTTCTCGCCGGTAACGCTTGATATCGCCGAAAACGGCAAACCGATTGGCACGACCGAACAGGGCCGTTTGATGTTGTCCCCCGGCCGGCACGTCCTGACGTTCAGCAACCAGGAGATGGGCTACAAAACGACCCAGTCGGTCGACATCGAGCCCGGGGAGGAACGGTCGGTGAGCCTCGTCCCAACTGGCGAACTCGGCGTGAACGCCACCCCGTGGGCCGAAGTCTGGCTGGACGGCAAGAAGCTCGGGGAAACGCCGCTTGCGGGACAGCGCGTCCCCCTCGGCACTCACGAAGTCGTGTTCAAGAACCCCCAATACCCGGAGCGGCGCGTCACCGTGACGGTCACCGCGGCGGCGCCGGTCACGGCCTCAGTTGATTTTTCGAAACAGTAGATCTCAGTTTCCAGTTCCCAGTTTCCAGTTCCCAGTTGCTGGATCTTGGTCTGAGCCAACCTTCACCCACGATCACGGCGAAGGCTGTCCCGCCGAAGCGCGGAGCGCGAAGGCGGACGCGATTCAGTTGTGAAAGCGGATTTCACAAGCGTAAGTTTGCGTGCAAGAACGGTGTTCCGATAGAGCAATTGCGATTCCAACCGAAACCGTCGCCGCGCGATTCTGCCCACGTTTTCTCGTAGGTCAACCACCCGTGCAGGTGGCATTTTCCTTGCCTCACGGCGACATCATGACTGCGATCAAATAAAGGTGATCTATGTGGAGCTGGATCTACTGCTACGTGACCGGGCACGACTACAGCGTGTCGTGCGACGGCGGGTCGATGTTCCTTCGTTGCGTGGTCTGCGGACGACGATCCCCGGGGTGGATCGTGCATGCGCAGCCGCAGGCGCATCACCATCGATAGACCTGCCCGATCCGCTCTGACCGCCCCGCTTGGCCTCCCGGTTGACACCGCACATACCGGCTGACCAGAATATTCGAGCGAGTGAGCGGCGATTCTACGATAGAGCGCACAGTGCGCACGCTCGCCGACCTGGCGGAGATACGCGGGGCGGCAGCTGACGCCACCGACCTGCGGCGTGCGGCCGGCGCGATCGCAGAGCGGAGTGCGTCAGCGATCAGCGCGCTGATGCAGCGCGCGCAACGCGATCGCCTTCACGACGACCCCGAAATCCCCCCGACCATTCATCGGCGACTGCGCGAGCTGGCTGTTGCAGGCCCGGACGCGTCGGCAGCGAACGCGCGCGCAGTGCTGCCTGCTTTGCTCAAGAGCCTTCTCGACCTTGGCGTCCTCGAGTCCGAAGAAGCCGCGATGCTCGTGCGGCAGCTGGACATCCTGACGCTCGGTGAACTCGTTCACGCCCTCGAGACCGGCCGCGTGGCCGAGACGCTCGGCGAGAGCCTCGAGGCGCGCCTCCGCGACGCCGCCCCCGCAATCGCCGACAACGCCGGCGTGATGCCACTCGGCCGCGCCCGCGACATCCTCGATCCACTCGCAGCGTTGATCACTAGCTCGACACCAGCCATCGACACGATCGGCCCCTCGGGGGATGCCCGCCGATTCGAGTCGCTCGTCTCTGACCTGATTCTCGTCGCGCGCGCGGTTGACCCGCCAGCCGCCATCGAACAAATCTGTGCGGTTCGACGCGACGACGAGATTCTCCACCGCGGTCCCCGCCGCGTTGTCCTGGCCGTTCAGCGCACGGAAGTCGACGTCCGAGTCGCCGCGCCCGACGAGTACGGCACCGTCCTGTTTTCGACGACGGGCGCCCGAGCGCATCTGCAGGCGATGCGGACGCGCACCGGGCACTTGCGGCTCGAAACCGGCGAGGAGGCTCTCTATGCTCACGGCGGCCTCCCATACGTCCCGCCGGAGCTGCGGCAGGGCACGGGCGAACTGGAAGCGGCGGCCGCGGGAAGTCTGCCGTCGCTGGTCTCACGCGATCACATCCGCGGAGATCTGCACATGCACACCATCTACAGCGACGGCGCCGATACCGTCGAGGCGATGGTCGCGGCGTGCGCCTCGCTCGGATATGAATACATTGCGATCACCGATCACTCGGAGCGCGCCGGTGCCTCGCGGACGTTGGCGCGCCGCGACATCTCACGCCAGCGCGCCGAGATCGAGTCGATGCGCGAACGCTATCCGCACCTCACCATCCTCCACGGCGTCGAAACCGACATCATGCCTGACGGCAGCCTGGATTTTGCCGACCGCATTCTCGAAACCTTCGACATCGTCCTCGCCTCGCTGCACGATTCGGCGCACCACGATGGCAAGACGTTGACGCGGCGCTGCCTGCAGGCAATCCGTCATCCGCTGGTCAACATCGTCGCGCACCCTGCCAATCGACTCGTCGGCCGACGTGAAGGGTATCCGCTGGATTTCGATGCGGTGTTCGCCGCGGCCACGGAGACCGGAACGGCGCTGGAGATCGACGGCGCGCCCGCGCATCTTGATCTCGAAGGTGAACGCGCGCGCGAAGCCGTGGCCGCTGGCGTCACGGTGAGCATTGACAGCGACTGTCACCGTGCGCGACTGCTCGCGCGCCAGATGGAGCTCGGCATTGGGACGGCACGCCGCGGCTGGGTCGAGCCGCGGCACGTGCTGAACACGCGGCCGGTCAGCGATGTCCGCGCGTTCATTGCCGCAAAGCGCGGCAGTGGGTAGCTATAGCTATTTCTTCACCGTCAGCTGATCGACGACCTGAGTCACCCCTTCGATCGATCGCGCGTCGGCCACCGCCTTCTGGCGCGTAGCCTCGGTCGGTACGGCGCCGGTGAGCGTGACGACGCCGCCCTTCGTCATGACGTCGATCTGCATCCCCTTGACATCCTTGTCGAGAAAGAACATCGCCTGCACTTTCGTGGTGATCCAGGTATCGGAGATCTCCTTCCCCACCCGGTCCGCAGCGCTTCTCGCGTGTGCCTTCACCTGTTCGGCGTTGCCCGATGATCGTGACTTGTCGGACGACTCGCCGGTTGGAGGCTTCTCGGCCTGCGGCAACGTCAGTTTGTCGATGACCTGTTTGACACCGTCAGTGCCCTTGGCCCTGGCGATAGCCTGGTTGCGTTCCGCGCCATTCTGCACCGTCCCGCGCAGCGTGACGATGCCCGATACGGTCTCGACGTCGATGTTGCGAGCCTTGATATCGGAGTCGGCAAAGAACTTCGCATAGATCTGCGTGGTGATCCAGGCGTCGTTGACGATCGTGCCCGTGTCGCGAGTCGCCTGTGCGAACAACGGCATCGTCAGGAGCAGCAGTCCCAATGCTGCCGCCGGGCACCGGATGAGCTTTGCCATCTTTCTCCTTCCCCACGCGTCAAAACGTGGCCGCATTCTCCATCTCTTCAAGTGTAGCGCGGCTGTTTTTGCCTTCGGATGAGGTATCCCGCGTACCGCGGCGGCGCCTTCGCCGGGCATCAAGGTGTTACCATTGATGAGCATCCACTGAACATGTTTCGATTCATCCCAATCTTTGCGCTCGGGTTCCTGTTGACCTCCCAATCGGCGGGATCGCCGCCCGCGCAAGAGGTCGCTGCGGCGCTTCAGAAGAAGTACGACGCAATCCACGATTTCACCGCCGATTTCGTGCACGAGTCCGAAGGCGGCCTCCTGCGAAAGAAGCAGACCGAGCGCGGCGTCGTGCAAATCAAGAAACCCGGGAAGATGCGCTGGGACTACAAGTCCCCCGAAGAGAAGGTCTTCGTTTCCGACGGGCATCGCGTGTATTTACATGTGCCTGCGGAGAATCAAGTCATCGTCAGCCCCGTACCCGAGCAGGATCAGGCGACCACAGCCGTGCTGTTTCTGGTCGGCAAGGGCAACCTGACCCGCGACTTCACCGTCAGCTACGTGGACGGCGGTGGTCCCGACACCTACGCGCTGCGACTGCAGCCGAAGCTGCCCGAGCGCGATTACGATTGGCTGCAGCTCGTGGTCGATCGGCGCACACTCCAGATCCGGACCTTGAGCGCCGCCGACAGCCAGGGCGGCCGATCGACGTTCCATTTCTCCAATTTCAAGGAAAATACGGGACTGTCCGATAAGACGTTCATCTTCAAGATTCCGCGTGGAGCCGATGTCACGACTACTGGCGCCCCGTCGCGCTGACTCGGTCCGGAAGTCTGCCGGGCTGTATCTGGCGGCAGCGCTTCTCGTCTCCGGGTGCGCCACGACGTCCCCCTATCATCTCGGCGAAAACGCGGAACGTGCCCAGGACTACGACCGCGCCGTCGTCGAATACACCAAGGCCGTTCACGCCAACCCCGAGGACCGGACGGCAAAGCTGGCACTGGACCGTGCGCGGCTCCGCTCGTCGCAGGAGCATTTCTTTCGGGGCCGGCGGTTCGCGGCGTCGCAACGCTACGAAGACGCCCTCATGGAGTTCCAGGTCGCCTCTGAGCTGAATCCCGGTTCGGCAGACATCGACGCGGCGCTTCGCGACGCGCGGCAGAAAGTTCGAACCCGCCTGGCCGAATCGCGCGACGGCAAGACGGAACTGCAGTCGCTCATCGAGCGCACGCGCACCCTTGCCCCGCCGGGGCTCGACCTGCCGACCGACGTCAAGCTTCCGGATTCGCTCGTCTTCAGCAACGCCAGCAGCCGAATGGTGTTCATGGCGCTCGCGCGGTTCGCGAACCTCAGCGTCGTCTTCGATCCCGCGTTTCGGGACTCGACGATCAGCGTCGATCTTCGCAAGAATTCGCTGGAAGATGCGTTGACCTCGCTCACCGCCAGCACCCGCACGTTCTACCGCGTCACCGCCCAACGCACCATCACGATCATTCCCGATACGCCGGCGAAGCGTCGCGAGTACGAAGAGTCGGTCGTCCGCACGTTCTATCTGAGCAACGCGGACATCAAAGAAGTGATCGACCTGCTGCGGGTGGTCGTCGACGTGCGTCAGATCTCGCCGATTACCGCGACCAATGCGATCTCGTTGAAGGACACGCCGGAGCGCATTGCCGCCGCTGCGCAGCTGATTGGCGCGATTGACAAGGCCCGGCCCGAGGTCGTGATCGACGTGGAGCTGCTCGAGATCGATCGCACCAAGCTGGCGGAGTACGGGATGCAGTTTGCGAGCGCCGGCACGTCGCCGGCCGGCATCAACGGATCGGTCCAGGTCAATCCAACCAATTTGACGCTCGAGACGCTCACGAACTTGACGCAGTCCGACGTGCTGCTCGCCGGGTTCCCGTCGCTTTACTATCGTCTGCTGAAGAACGACGTCAGCACGCGCATCCTGGCGAATCCACACATCCGCACATCTGATGGCCTCCCCGCACAGGCGCGCTTCGGCGAGCAGGTTCCGGTGCCGGCGACTGTCTTCGCGCCGATCGCGACCGGCGGCATCAATCAGCAGCCGATCACCTCGTTCGAGTACCGCAATATCGGCGTCAACATCGACATCACACCACGAACGCACCACGACGACGAACTCTCGCTGGCGCTCAAAGTGTCAGTCACCAGCCAGACCGGCACCGGATTCGGAGGGCTGCCGACATTCGGCAACCGCGAAGTGACCACGACAATCCGCTTGAAGGATGGAGAAACGAACATACTCGCCGGCCTGATACGCGACGACGAGCGTACGGAGCTGTCCGGGACACCGGGGCTGAGCGATCTTCCTGTGATTGGCCGGTTGTTCGCGGTTCACCACAAGGAAGCGACCCAGACCGATATTGTCCTCACGCTGACCCCACACATCGTGCGGGTACTGGATCTGACAGAGACCGACCTGCGACCATTCCGCCTCGGCCGGGACTCCGGAAGCGGCGGCGGCGGAGAAGGCGCGCTGCCAACCATCCAGCTGCCTCCACGCGATCGCGAAGACCTGCTGGCGCCACCGCCGAACGCGCAGCCGGCAGCCCCTGTGCTGCCCGGACCGCCGACGACACCGTTCCCGCAGCCGCTGCAGGGCACGCTCCCAGGCGCTGCCTCGCCGCCGCCCAAGAAACCTGGCGGCGGCGGCAATCACTAATCACTGATCACTAATCGTGAATCGCTCATCCTTGAATCCTTAATCCTTGGATCCCTGATCCTTGAATCCTTGAATCGCTCAATCCTTCAACCGTTCTCGGATTCAACGATTCAATGATTCAGTGATTCAGTGATTCATCGATCAGGGATGAAAGGATTAGGGATGCGAGGATGAGTGATTCAGGATGAGTGATTCAGGATTAGTGATGAGTGATCAGTGATTCATTCTTCTCTCTGCACCTGAGCTCCCAGTGATCGCAACCTGTCGACCAATGAGGCGTAGCCTCGCTCGACGGTTTCGAGCGGTGTAACCGTGCTCTCCCCTTCCGCCGCAAGCGCGGCGGCAATCAGGGCCATTCCGGAACGCAGATCGCGGGCATCGAGAAGGCGACCGCGCAGCTTCGTCGGACCGCTGACGATGATGCGGTGGGGATCGCAGAGGAACAGACCGGCGCGCATCGCGCTCAACTGCTCGAGGGCGAAGAGCCGCAATTCGTACAGCCAGTCGTGCACCAGAGTCCGCCCGTCAGCCTGCGTCGCGAGCACGGTCACCAGGCTGATCATGTCGCTCGGGAAGCCTGGCCAGAGCCCGGTTGTGATCCGGCCGAGGGCAACCAACGTTGAGGGCTCGACCGAGAGACGGTCGTCGTCAAATCGACAGGTCAATCCCATGCGCCGCAACGGCGTTGCGACGACTTCGAGGTCACGGGTTCGAGCACCCGTCACCTCGATCTCTCCGCCGGTGATCGCGGCCGTCACGCCCCAGCTGCCGGCTTCGATGTAGTCCCCGTCCAATCGATGCTGGGCTCCTTTGAAGCGCTCCGGCGCTTCCACGCGAATCGTCGGCGTCCCTTCGCCTTCGATCGAAACACCCATTGCTCGCAGGAATCGGCACAGTTCGACGACGTGCGGTTCCATGGCCGCATGGCGGATCTCAGTGCGGCCGCGCGCGGCGGCGGCCGCAAGCAGCGCCGTTTCGGTGCCTGTGACCGAGGCTTCATCGAGATAGAACGACGCGCCAGCGAGCCCGTGCGGCGCTTCCAGCGCATGGCCGGGCTCGTCGAGTTGTACCGCCCCCAGTTCCTCGAGCGCCTGAAGATGCGTGAAGATGGTTCGCCGCGTCGGGAAGTCTCCACCAGGCTGGGCAAGCCTGGCTGAGCCGCAGCGCGCCAGCAGCGGTCCCAGCAGCAGCACTGAACCGCGAAGCTTGCCGACCAGGACTGGATCCGGACAATCCGTCGTGATCCTCGGGCACTTCACGCGAAGCGTGCCCGTGCCGGCGCCTTCGACGCTGGCACCAAGACCAATCATGATCTGCACCAGGACGTCGACGTCGCGAATGCGCGGAACGTTCGTCAGCACGCATTCCTGATCGGTCAACAGGCATGCGGCCAGAAGCGGCAGCGCCGAGTTTTTGTTGCCTTCGACCGTGACTCGCCCCGACAGCCGGCGTCCGCCGACGACCCTCAGTTTTGCCATCAGAATCCTTCGCCCATGAACACGATTTCCTCGCGGAGGGCGACGCCGAACCGCGCCTGCACCTCCGTCTTGCACCTGTCGATCAACGCGCGAATATCGCGCGCGGTTGCGCCTCCGTCGTTGACGATGAAGTTGGCGTGCGTGGTCGACACTCTCGCTCCGCCTTCGCGGGCACCCTTCAAGCCAGCCCGATCGACCAGGGCGCCGGCCGACGGAGGAATACCGGCCGGCACCTGATCCCGCGCCGGGTCAGGGTTCTGAAAAATACATCCGGCACTCGGCGATTCGAGCGGCTGCGTCCGCTTTCGAAAGGCAAGGGACTCGCGCGCGATGGCACGCAGCGATGCCGGGTCGCCGGCCGAGACGTGGAAGTCTGCTGACACGACCACCTCGCGAGTCCGGTGAAGACGACTGTAGTCGTAGGCGAATTCCATGTGTTCGCGCGGCACGTCCTCGACGAATCCGTCGGTCGTCACCAATCGAACGCTCGCGATCAGCTCGCTGACCAGCCGGCCCCTGAAGTGCGCGTTGCCGAAAATGGCTCCCCCCACCGTCCCGGGCGTCCCCGCCCATGCCTCGACTCCGGCAAGGCCATGGTTCACCGTCCACCGCACGAGGCCATTGATCGTGACTCCCGCGTCGGCGCGCACCAGCGAGGGCGTCAGCGCACGGACGTCGCCGCCGTGCACGCGGACGACAATTCCCCTTATGCCGGCGTCGGACACGAGCACGTTCGACCCGCCGCCGAGGACCGTCAGGGGCAGATCCGCATCTCTCGCGATCGCCACAGCCTGTTCGACTGCATCACCAGTGTTCACAGCAATAAGCCAGTCGGCCGGCCCGCCGACCTTGAAGGTCGTGTGCGGCGCAAGCGGCGCGTTGCGGTCAACGCGAGCCGCGCCGAACGTCGCGACCAGTCGAGCGCCCGGATCGATCACACCGCGTCCTCGGCAAGCGCCGCTTCCTGATGGCGCAGCGCCTCGACCGCCGCCGCACGGGTGCATTCGACGAACTCGATCCAGTCACCCGGCGCCAGCTGGCCGGCGAGCGGCACGTCAGCCGTGATGACGGTGGCGATCTTCGGGTAGCCACCGGTCGTCTGGCGATCGGCCATCAACAGGATCGGCTGCCCGGACGAGGGAACCTGAATCGAACCGATCGGCGTGGCATCGGAGAGGATGTCGGCCGATCCCGCATGGCGGAGAGCTGGCCCCTCGAGCCGGTAGCCCATGCGATTGGATTGAGGCGTGACGATGAACCTCGACGTGAACATTGTCTCGAGGGCTTCCCTCGTGAACATCGCTTCGTGTGGACCAACGAGACAGCGCACCCGCGCCCCTCCCTCCGGCATCACCTGCGCGCGAGCGCGCGACGGATGCGCGTTCGAAGCCGGCGCTCCGACGGGCAGAACGTCGCCCGCCGCGAGCGGGCGGCCAGCCAGCGGCCCCATTCGGCTGACAACGCTGGTCGATCGACTTCCGAGGACAGCAGGACACGCAATTCCACCGCTGACCGCGAGTGTCGCTCGCGCGCCGCTGCGGCGTGACCCGAACCGAAGGCGCTGCCCTGGCGCGACGACAAACGGTCGCGAGGGATCAATGTCGCTGCCATCGACCGTCGCGTCGAACCGCGCGCCTGCGACAACGCAGGTGACGCGCTCGCCGGACGCTTCGAGCTCGGGCCCAATCAGCGTCACCTCCAGCGCCGCCGCGCCGTCGTCATTGCCCGCGAGCCGGTTGGCAAGACGATGAGAGTACGGGTCCATCGGCCCAGCTACCGGCACACCGCTCTCCTGTCGTCCCCATCGTCCCAGGTCCTGAATCGTCGTCAGCATGCCTGGACGAATGACCAGCAGCGCCATCACGCGATCCGTTCGAACGCGGCAGATTCAATGGGATGAAACCGCACTCTGTCGCCGGGCGCGAACAGGAAAGGCTCGGCGCGAGTGTCGTCGTACGGCTTTGCGCGCGTTCGACCGAGGAGATGCCACCCACCGGGCGTTTCGGCCGGATAGATGCCAGTCTGTCCGGCAGCGATAGCCACCGAGCCTGCAGGCACCCGCGTGCGGGGTATGGTCCTGCGCGGAATCGCGAGCCGCGCGTCGACACTGGCCATGTACGGAAAGCCCGGCACGAACCCGACGACGTAGACGCGATAGGTGGGTGCCGAATGAAGCGCAACGACCTCGGCTTCGGTCAGGCCAACCTGCGCCGCCACGTCGGCCAGATCCGGACCATATTCACCGCCATAGCACACGTCGACGTCGACGAGCCTTCCTTCGGGAATTGAAGCCTCATCGACATGAAGCGCGAGATCGTGAAGCTGTGCAGCCAGCGCGTCGCCGTCGAGGCACAGAGGATCGAAGTAGACGGTAACGCTGCAGTAACCGACGACGACGTCGCGGACGACTCCGTGGTGCGTGTGATGGACCGCTTGCGCCAACGACACGGCACGGGCGCTGACGGCCGGATCGATTCGCGCCGGCCATTCGACCAGCCATGCGGCATCGCCCGCGGCGACGATGCGGAAATCTGGCATTGATTGCGTCAGTGCGCCCGCGACTCGAGCGCCGAGAGCAGCTTCTGGTGAATGCCGTCGAACCCGCCATTTGACATCACGATGACGAGATCGCCCTCTTGTGCATCCTTCGCGACCGATCGAACGATGTCGGGGATTTCCGGAATGTAGCGCGCATCGATGCCCGACTCGTGCAGTTCCGTCACGATCGCCTCCGGAGATAGACGCTCCTCTTCAGGAAGCGTCGAACGAAAAACGGCCGGGAGCACCACGTGATCGGCGCGTGCGAGCGCCCTGGCGAAGTCGGATTGGAACACCCGTCGGCATGAGGTTGCCGATCGCGGCTCGAAGATCGCCCAGATGTGTCGATTGGGATAGGCGGAACGTACGCCCTGGAGTGTCTCCGCGATCGCGGTTGGGTGATGCGCGAAATCGTCGTAGACGGCAACCCCGGCGGCGGTGCCGCGATGCTCAAGACGCCGGCGAACGCCTTTGAAGGCACGCAGGCCCGCGGCCATGGTGTCGGGACTGAGTCCGGCAGCGGCGCCGACCGCGAGCGCGGCCAGGGCATTGCGGACGTTATACGCTCCGAGAAGCGGAATTTCGAACGTGCCGATCGTCGTCCCCGATCGCCGAACGCCAAACCGCGTTGACGTCTCGGTCACTTGCAGGTCGTGTGCCTGCCAGTCGCAACCGTTCGACAGGCCGAAGGTTTCCACCTTCGATCGTGCGTGCGCCTTGAGTGCGAGCGCATCGGCATTGTCCGCGCCAAGCAGCAAGAGACCGCGGCGCGGGACGAGGTTGACGAATCGCCTGAACGCGAGCCGGATTGCGTCCAGATCTGGATAGATGTCCGCGTGATCGAATTCGATGTTGTTGACCACGGCGATATCGGGCAGATACTTGAGAAACTTCGCGGTCTTGTCGAAGAACGCGCTGTCGTACTCGTCCCCTTCGATCACGAAGTCGCGGCCACCGCCGATCCGGTAGCTGCTTTCGAAGTTCTCGGCAATCCCGCCGATGAACACGTTCGGGTCGGCGCCGCCGTGCGCCAGCAGCCAGCCGACGAGCGACGTCGTCGTTGTCTTTCCATGCGTCCCGGTGATCACGATCGAGCGCGAGGCCCAGAGAAAGTGGTCACGAACCGCCTCAGGAAGCGACGCGTAGCGGATCTTTCGATCGAGAACTTCCTCGAGTTCCGGGTTGCCGCGAGAGATCGCGTTGCCGATGACGACCAGATCCAGATCCGCGGTGATATGGTCGGCGCTGTAGCCCTGGCGGGCGGTGATCCCCTGCTGCACGAGGAAGTCGCTCATCGGCGGATACACGTTCTGATCAGATCCACGAACGTCGTAGCCACGGCCCTTGAGCAGCGCGGCAAGGGTGGCCATTGCCGTGCCGCAAATGCCAATCAGGTGGACTCGCTTGATGCTCACGCCGTGACTGCCGCCTCCTCGATGATGAGCGCGGGCCGCGACGAGGTCAGCACGCGCGCGCGAACGCCGAATGGCAGTGTCATCGTCGGGCCGGCCGTGTGCCCGGACGGAAGACCGTACAGGATCGGCCCGCGAAAACCGCGGGTCAGCTCCTCGACCACCTCGCGAGCGGTTGGGGTCCCGCCCGGCTCGTCACAGCGCGGCAGCTCGCCGAATACGAGAGCCGATGCGCGCGACAGAATTCCGCTCAAATACAGCTGCGTCAGCATGCGATCCAGCCGGTACGGACGCTCGCCGACTTCGTCGAGAAACAGCACGCATCCTGCCGGCGGGTCGAACGCGTAGGGCGTCCCGAACGAAGCGCACAACTGAGTGAGCGTGCCCCCCACCAGAAGTCCTGCCGCCTCACCCGAATGCAGGACCTCGATCTGGGGATGAGAAATCTCATCCGCCGGTTGAGCGGAACACAGGCAGCGCGTGAAGGTCGAGCGGTCGTACCCCGCCTCCCCACGCGCAAGCCGTCCCTCGAGCATCGGACCGTGGAACGACACGATGCCGCCAATCAACGTCAGCCAGGTGAGCAACGATGTGTTGTCGCTGTAGCCGATGAATGCCTTCGGTTCACCGAGAAGCAGCGACTCGCCCAGAAGCGGGAGCAGGTGGACGCTGCCGTAGCCGCCACGGACGGCGATCAGTCCGGCGATGTCGGGATCGCGCCACGCACGCGCAAACGCGGCTGCGCGGGTCGCGGCCGATCCCGCCGCATAGGCACGGCGCTCGAAGACGCTTTCCTCGTACACCGGATTGAAGCCGAGCGCTCGCAATTCAGCCACACCGGCGTCGAATTCCACGCGAGCGAACGCGCTGGCCGGCGCGACGACGGCGATGCGATCGCCTGGCCGGAGCATTCGAGGCTTCCGCATGCGTTACGCGAACCTCGCCATCTCGGCGGCAATCGCCTGGTGCTCGTCGCGGCCGACGAGCGTGCGCAGGGCAGATCCGCTCAGCGGCTGCGGCCTCGGAGGCGCGAGGAAACGTTCCTTGACGCGACGTTGTCGGGTCAGCGCGTCCTCGACGCGCTTGACCGGGATCGTGCCCTCTTCGATCGCGTAGATCAACGCCTCGATGGCGGCCACTTGGGCGCCCTGGTCTGTCCCACAGAGAAGCACGGCATCACAACCGGCAGCAATCGCCGCAACACTCGCCTCTGAAGTGCCGTAGCGGCTGCTGATGGCCTTCATCGCGAGATCGTCGGTGAGGACCATGCCCTGGAAATTCAGCGACTCCTTCACCATGGCAATGACGCGCGGTGAAAGGGTGGCTGGATGCTCCTCGTCGATCGAAGGAATCAGGATATGGGCGGTCATGATGCACGCGACGTCTGCCTCGATTGCGGCCCGGAACGGCATCAGTTCGACGCGTTCGATGCGGTCCGGCGGATGGTCGACGACCGGCAGTTCATGATGCGAGTCGACGCTCGTGTCACCGTGGCCAGGAAAATGCTTTCCGCAGGCGGCGATCCCCTCGCTCTGCAGCGTCCGGATGATGATCGACCCCAGCCGCGCGACGTCTTCGGCCCTCTCGGCTAGCGCCCGATCGCCGATGACCGGATTCTTCGGGTTGGTCAGAATGTCGAGCACCGGCGTGAAGTCGAGCGAAATCCCGACCGCCTTCAGCTCCGCAGCGAGCGCACGCGCAAATCGTTCGGCAAGGCGCTCGTCGCCGCTGCGCCCGAGCGTCAGCATCGGCGGCCACACCGTGAAGGGGGTCTTGAGCCGCGCGACGCGACCGCCTTCCTGATCGGTGCACACCCACAGCGGCAACTCGGACGCGAGCGACTGCGCGTCGCGAGACATCTCGGCGACCTGCTCAGGCGCCTCGACGTTCCGCGCGAAATACACGACGCCGCCCAGATCGAACTCTCGAGCGAGCAACCGCAGATCCTGTGGAATTGATCGCCCGGCAAACCCCGCGATCGCAAGCTGTCCGGCATGACGCCGAATATCCCGCATGGACATCCGCGCAATTATAGATGGTCGGTCGGCATTCTGCGATGTTTGTCGGGCTGGAGAGAACGGAGGAGTCAGTTGAACTGCACGAGCCGCGAGCCGCGAGACCTTAACCTATAATGGCTAGCTTCAGACGTGGACAATCTGGCGATCGCACGAGTCCTCGGCGAGATTGGTGATCTCCTCGAAATCAAGAACGAGAATCCGTTCAAGATTCGCGCATATCGCAACGCCGCAGACACCATCACGCATCTTGGAGAGCCCGTCGCGGCGCTCCCGCCTGCCGATCGACTCAGCCTTCCGGGCATCGGCAAGGATCTCGCCGCCAAAATCGGCGAACTGATCGACACCGGCACCTGCGCGTACTACCAGGAGCTGCTCCAGGAGTTTCCTCCGACGATCCTCGATCTGCTGCGGCTACAGGGTGTCGGGCCCAAGACAGTCGCGCTGCTCTACCGCCAGCTCGAGATCCGATCGCTCGACGACCTCGAGCGCGCAGCGCGTGAAGGGCGCATCCGTGAACTGAAGGGAATGGGTGCGAAGAAGGAGGCGCTGATACTCAAGGCGCTGGACGAGCGGCAGCGCTTCACCGGCCGTCGTCTTATCGCGGAAGCGTGGGATACCGGTGCGGCGCTCGTGTCCGACCTGCGCGCGCATTCACCCGACGCAGAGATTCTGATGGTCGGCAGCCTCAGGCGGGGCTGCGAGACGTGTGGCGATCTGGACGTGCTTGCGGCCGGCGCTCCGCCAACGCTGATGGAGGCCTTCACAAACTACCGGCTCGTTCAGCGAGTCCTCGCCCGCGGCGAAACGAAGTCCAGCGTGCTGCTGGCCGAGGGATTTCAAGCCGACCTTCGCCTCGTCCCGCGCGAAAGCCTCGGCGCCGCTTCGCAGTACTTCACCGGGTCCAAGGCTCACAACATCGCGCTTCGCGATCGCGCCATCCAGCGCGGTCTCAAGCTGAATGAATACGGCTTGTTCCGCGTCGACGATGACGTCAGGATCGCGGGCGAGACAGAGCAAGGGATCTACGAAGCGTTGGGCCTCGCCCTCGTCCCTCCTGAACTTCGCGAGAATCGCGGCGAGCTCGCTGCCGCGGAGCACGGGACGCTGCCGCGCCTCGTGACAGCGCAGGATCTGCGCGGCGACCTGCACATGCACACGACCGCGACCGACGGACGTGCGGACGTCGAGACAATGGCGGGCGCTGCACGGGCGGCGGGGCTCGAATACATCGCCATCACGGACCACAGCCGCGCGATTGCGATGGCAAACGGTCTCGACGAAACCGCGACGCTCGCGCACGCACGCGCCATCCGCGAACTCAACCAGCGGCTTGACGGCATCACAGTTCTGGCCGGAATCGAGTGCGACATCCGCGCCGACGGCTCGATGGATCTCGCCGACGACTGCCTCGCCGAGCTCGACATCGTCATCGCCTCGGTTCATTCAGCGCTGAACCAGGAGCCGGAGCGGATGACCGATCGGCTGCTGCGCGCGATCTCCTGTCGCTGGGTAGACGTCCTGGCTCACCCGACCGGCCGGCTCATTTTGAAGCGTGAGCCATCACGATTCGACACCGATCGCGTGTTCGGCGCGGCGGCCGCCGCCGGAGTGGCGATCGAGATCAACAGTCAGGCCGACCGCCTCGATCTCGACGACGTGCTGGCCAGGGCCGCTCGCGATCGCGGGGTGAAAATCGTCATTGACTCAGACGCCCACTCGCCGGCGGCGCTCTCGAATGTGCGTTGGGGAATATCAGTGGCCAGGCGGGCCTGGATTCAGCCCGAAGACGTGCTGAACACTCTCCCCCTCGAAGCGTTCCGCGCGGGGCTGAGACGACAAAAAGTTCAAAGTTAAAAGCTAAAAGTCGAAAGTTAAGAATACGGGGCAGCTATTGGCGCTAGATCACTTGAAGGAAATCAAACGGCTGTACTTCAAGACGACGCGGGCGACGATCGACCGGGACTTCGACCGAGCCATCGATTTGTTGAAGGCGATGCCGGAAGCCGAACGTGAGCGGGCCACCGTGTTCATGCAAGGGTTGGCCGAGATGCGGAAGGAGTTCAAAACGCCTGGCGGCCGAAAGTGAGGTCCCGATTACGTCTGCATTTCTTATTATGCGCTGGGGCCCCACCCCCAGCGCCCGCCAGCGCTCGCTCGTTCGCTCGCGCCGCTCGATCGCAGCGACTGCCTGCTTAGTCTAGGGCTCCTTCGGGCCTTTCCGCAGGAACTTTTTTGCCGCGAGCCTGACGGCTTCCGGCACGTTGCGATCGGTCTGCAACATCTTCAGATCGCGCTCGTTCAGCCGCTGCACGAGCTGCATCGAAATTCCGGGAGGCGTTTTCGGGTTCCGCGTCAACCCGGAGACCACGCCGTAATTCTTCATCCATGTCCGGTTCATCGCGATCGCACGCAGCACTTCCTCGGCGACGTTCGCCATCTTGGAGAACGACTCGACCTCCGTTTCCGTTAGTTTCGGGCTGCTCAGCACAGCCGCAGCCACAATCTTGTTGGAGTCGCGGATGAGTTGCGCCCGCTGCGCGCGCGTGCCTTTCATCCCCAGCTTCATTCTTTCCACGATCGGCAACGACGAAAGCACCTGCGGATCGTCCTCGTCATTCTCCGCCTCGTCGTCTTCACCGTCGACGTCGTTCTGATCGGCGTCGAATGTCGCTGCGGCACCAGGAGTCGGCATGACGTTGCGGGCCGCAAAAAACTCGCGGATTTCGCCAGGAACGTCCGCCCTGGCCAGGAACACGCCGAGCGCGTCGGTCGGCAGCTTGTCGAGCGTGGCCTTCGCGCTGGTCGACACTTCGGTGTCGGTGTCGTCAGAGAGAAGAACCAGGAGCGCGAGCTGATCGAGCGCGCTGGGCGCCAGGGCCCCCTGGGCGGCAAGCAATCGAATGTCGCGGGCCGCTTCTCCTCGACGAAACAGATCGATGAGCGGCGAACGGATACCCGGATCCATGTAAGGGAAATCTACTGCAGGAACTGATCGATCGTGTCTTTCGTGATGAGCACCGTTCTAACCTGGCCTGCCTGTCCGAGCGATTTTCCGGGGCGGCCGTTGATCGAGAATGCCAGCCCGCCAGCGTTGCCGACTTCAATGACTGCCTTGTTCTGCATCCCCAGGGTTTCCTTTTCTCCTTCTTTCATCAATCGTGAGAGGACTCGTTTGCCGTCGGCCGTCACCCGAACCCAGCATTCTGCCGTCGTATGCAATTCGATCGGGATGCCGGTAACTCCGGCGCCAGCCGTCGCGACGGCCGTTGCGATCGGCGACGTGCCGATTGGAACTGGCGTTGGCGGCGCCTCGGGTACTGCCCCCGGCGTGGTACTCGTCGCGACGGTGGGCGGCGAGGTGGACGCGGCGCTCGACACTGGCCCGGCCGTGCGTGTCCGCATCGTAAAGTACAGCACCAGCACGATGAGAGGAATGCTGATGAGCGCCAGCTTCAGGACGACGCCGGCGATGCGCTGCCGGGTGTCGAAGGCGCTTTCCTCTTCCGGAATAGTCGAGTGGATGGGGCTGCTTGCCGCGACCACTGGACTGGGTGACGGCTGAAAACGCTCGAGGAACTCGCGGACGGTTTCGTCAGGATCCAGCCCGACTTCATGCGCATACGAACGTACAAACGATCGGCTGAAAATCCCCCCTGGCAGCTTGGAAATGTCGTTGCGCTCGAGCGCCTCGAGTGCGGCAGTCGAGATCTTCGTCGAAGCGGAAATCTGCTGAAGGGAGGTTCCGCGTCGTTCCCGTGCGAGGCGCAGCTTCCCGCCAAAATCGCTCATAACCCAGGGACCGTCTCGGAGGACAGTTGTCAGACTTGCCGCTATTTTGACGCCCCGGCGATCACGTGTCAAACGACCGTCTTAAGCCCGACACAATCGTTCCCAGAGGGATGTTGCCTCGAAACAGGTCGATAGCGGCGACGCCCGCGGCCCCAGTGGCCAGCGTCGACGCCGCATTTTCCAGGGAAATCCCGCCGATCGCGACTACGGGAACCCGAACGGTGGTGGCCACCTGGCGGAGCCCTTCCAGGCCGGCGACGGGATGCCCGGCACCCTTGCTGCGGGAGGGAAAGACGGTTCCGAAGATGAGGTAATCGCACCCGCTTTCCGCGGCGGCAAGCGCCTCGGCCACATCATGGACCGAGCGGCCGATGAGAAAGCCGGCGGGAGCCTTAGGGCGAACCCGCGTCGCAGAAAACGAGTTGCCGCGCAGGTGAACTCCAGCCGCGCCAGCTGCCAGCGCGATGTCCATGCGATCGTTCACGACAATCTGGCAGCCCGTCTCGCGCGTGTCTTCTATCGCCTTCCTGGTAAGAGACAGCAGCGTGGGATCATCGAGCGACGGCTCGCGAATCTGAATCAGCGTGACACCGGCGAACGCGGCGTCACGAATGATGCCCTGAAGAGCCGAAGGCGTTCCGCCACCGGTCACGAGGCAGATGATGGGCGACTGCAACTTTTAACTTTTAACTTTAACTTTCAACTCTCGCTCTTCTGCAGCGGTCCGTCGCTGGCGCGCTGCCGTGCCATAAAGATGCCCGCCAGCTCAGCCAGCCCCGCAAGCGCGGTCAGCCCACCAATGCCCGATACCGCCCCGCGGACGAACACGTTCGACAACCATGATTCCAGGAGCGGCAGCTGTTCGAGGAAGAAGTTGCGATCCCAGAAGGCGGACTTCCACGGAGCGACGATCAGCACAAACCCCGCCTCCAGGAAATAGGCGGCGAACAGGAGACGGGAAAGGATCGAGATAATCAACCTCCGGTCTGCACGCGCGCGAGCCGATCGGCGCGATCGGATACGTCGCGGTACTCACCGGCGTGTGCCTGGAGCTCGAGAAACACCGCGAGGGCCCGGGCGGTTTCACCTGCATCCTCCAGCGCAAGGCCGAGGTCGTAAAGGAGCGCGTGCCCCTCTTCCGGTGTGGGCACGGTCGCCTCAGCGGCGCGCTCGAACCATTCGATCGCGTCGTTGATCTCGCCGTGTTCACGGTAGAGACGTCCGAGCAACGCCGCGGCCTCGAAACGCCGACGCGGCGATCGCGCGGCAGTCTTGAGCGAGCTCGTCGCCTCCTGCAGCATGCCCATTTCGATGTACGTCCGTGCGAGCTTGATGTGCTGCGCGGATTGATCCGCTGCCTCGCTCTGCGGCACATCCCTGCGCAGTCCCTTGAAGACGTCGCCGAGGCTGGGTGCACGCGCGGCCTCTGCCTCTGCCCCCTCTAACTCTCCAAGCGCTCGGGATAGATCGATCTCTGGTCCAGGCTTACGTCCCGTTTTGGGCGGAACGGATTCCGGCGGCGTCGCCGCAGGCGGCAGGACAGTCTGGGCCACCGGTACAACCGGCCGCTCGGACGCCGATCCCTTGAGCTCAGGTTCCGGCGGGATCGCAGGAGCTTCGACGGCCCCGGCAAAGTGGTCGCGGGCGACGAAAGGCGTCGAGCCGCTGAGGCGCTCGGCGATGACGGTGTCCGGATCGGATACTCGAAGCATCACCAGCGCGCGTCGGAACCGGTCGATGTGCGCCCCCTCCCACGGTTCACGAGCGACGAGGTCTTCGGCGATGGCGCGCGCCTCGGCCCCCTGGCCGGACGCCAGGTAGGCGTCAGCGAGCTGGGTCTGCGCCTCGTACATCGTGGATTCCAGGCCGCCATCGACGCACACTTCGACGAGCCTCATCAGTGCGGGGACGTGCGCCGGACGCCGGGTGATGAACTCCTGGAGAATCGCCGCGGCGTCGTCGAACTCACTGGCCATGACAAACGCTTCCACCGCTGAGTCGACACAGCCGAATGCCGCATCCGGCGAACTGTCAGCGATTGACCAGGCCAGCTCGACGACCTTCTGGCGGCCGTCCCGGCCGAGCGAAACGAGCTCGGGCAGGAGTTCTCGTGCCTGATCGATACGGCCGCTGCGAAGCTCCAGATCAGCCAGCGCGAAAAGAAGCGAGGGGTCGCTGCCCGCGCTCGTGCGATCGAGATACTCGCGAGCGGTATCGACGTCGCCCCGTGCCAATGCGGCGGTCGCGAGTTGGCGGCGTCCATCGAGGTCGGCGGGGTTGAGCCGAACCGCCTCCCGAAGCATGTCCAGCGCTTCGGCTTCGCGGTCCTTCGCGAACAGATCCGCGTGCAGCTCACGAAAACTGGCGGCGGCACGCTTGTCCTCGCCGCTCAATGCCAACACGCGCGCAGCGGCGATGCGCGCCGGAAAATCAGCTGGATCGATCGCGCCGAGCCGCACCGTAATCTCGTCGGCGCCTTTCCGATCGCCTTTCGACCGCCGCCGGGCGGCGACTGCGTTGAAGTACGACTTGGCGTCGACGAGGAGTCCCTGTTTGACCGAAATCTCGGCAAGAAACAGCTGCGCCTGCTCGTCTCCGGGAACAATCTTGAGAATCTTCTTATAGAGGGCGGCAGCCTTCGGGTAGAAGCCGTCCTGCACGAAGTGCTCGGCGATGCGCGCGTACTGTTCGACCGCTTTGGCCGGCTGGTTCGCGCGGACGTAGAGATCGCCAAGCGTGTTGGCGGTATTCCAGTCGCGTGGTTGATCCTCGGTGACGCGTACGTATTCCGCGATCGCGGCGTCGAGACGCCCCTGGCGCAGCAGTTTTTCCGCCTTTTTCAGCGTGTCTTCTCGGTCGAGAGGCAACCGTTTCTCTCCAGCGTCTCAGGCGTCTCCAGCGTGGGATGCGTCAATCGTATCAAACAGCGACGGCGGCCGGAACGATCGACGGTGCACCTGCGAGTAGCCGAAACGCGAAACGGCGTCCAGGTGGTCGCGCGTCGCGTAGCCCTTGTGCCGATCGAATCCGTACCGCGGATCCTGGGTATGGAGCTCGAGCATCATCCGGTCACGCGTCACCTTGGCGACAATCGAGGCGGCGGCTATGGCCGTGCACCGTGCATCGCCGTGCACGATCGCGCGCTGCGCCATCATCAGGTCCGGCACGCGGAACGCGTCCACCAGCACGAAGTCAGGGAGCGGGACGAGTTTGAGAATCGCGCGCTGCATCGCGCGAAGCGAGGCCTGATGAATGTTGATCGTGTCGATTTCGGCGGGATCGGCGGACGCCACCCCCCAGGCGATCGAATTGCGGACGATTTTGTCGTAGAGACGCGCCCGCTCGATCGCGGTCACGGTCTTCGAGTCGCAGATACGCGGAATATAGCGATGAGGATCGAGCGCGACGGCAGCGGCGACGACCGGGCCGGCCAGGCATCCGCGGCCGACCTCGTCGACGCCGGCGACCAGGTTGAATCCCAGCCGCCGGATCGTGTTCTCAAGCGTCCTGAAAGCGCGGACTTTGACCACAGGCGAGTGGCCCGAGCGATCAGACGGTTTGCTTCTTCGCCGCGTCCTTCATCCGCGCGGCCTTTCCCTTGAGTTCGCGCAGGAAGTACAGCTTCGCCCGGCGGACGCGGGCCGTCCGCACGACGTCGATCTTGTCAATGATCGGCGAGTGCAGCGGGAAGATCCGTTCCACGCCCTGACCGAACGACACCTTGCGAACGGTAAATGTCGCGCGCGCGCCACCTCGGTGCATCCCGATCACCATGCCTTCGAACACCTGGATGCGTTCCTTGTCTCCTTCGCGGACTTTCACATGAACGCGAACAGTGTCGCCCGGCTTGATCGCCGGGCGCTTGACCATATTCCCGCGCTCGACGGTCTCTACGGCAGTCATCTCTCCATCTCCTTGTTTAAACTCTTCAGTTCCTCGAGGAGCGCCTCCTCGTCTGCATCGAGCGAGACGCGCTCGAGCAGATCGGGCCGGCGTTCCAGCGTGCGCGCCAGCGCCTCGCGGCGCCGCCATTTCTCAATCTCCGCGTGATGCCCCGACAACAACACGGGCGGCACGCCCATGCCTCGGAACTCGGCCGGCCGCGTGTACTGCGGATAATCCAGCAGCCCGCGCGCAAACGTGTCGCGCGCCACCGATTCCTCGTCGCCGACGACGCCCGGAACCAGCCTCGCAATCGCGTCGACGATCACCAGCGCCGGCAATTCGCCGCCCGAGAGCACGTAGTCGCCGATCGACACCGCCTCGGTCGCCAGCCCGGTGCGGACGCGCTCGTCCACGCCTTCGTAGCGACCGCAGAGCACGACGACGTGCCCAGCCGCCGTCAGTCGAACGGCCGCTGCGTGGCTGAACCGCTCACCGTCCGGAGAGGTCAGCACAATCGCGCCCGGCATCCCCCGCTCGGCGCGAATCGCCTCGACCGCAGCGAACAGCGGCTCGGCCTTCAGCACCATCCCCGGACCGCCGCCAAACGGCACGTCGTCGACAGTCCGATGCCGATCGGTGGCGTGGTCCCGAAGGTTGTGAACCAGCACGTCAAGCCGGCCCCCGGCAATCGCGCGCCCGACGATCCCTTCCGCGAGCGCCGCCTGGACCATCGCGGGAAAGATCGTGACGATGTCGATCTTCACCGCGGCCGTCCGACCGGTGGATTGAGATCGATCAGCCCTTCGGGCGGATCGATCGTGACTTGCCGATTCGCAATATCGACCGCGACGCAGATGTCGGCAACGAGCGGAATCATCATGTGCTCGTCGACGACCAGATAACTGCGATCGATCGACCCTTCAACCGCGGTCACGCGCCCGAGCACTTCGCCGCCCTTGCGCCTGACCTCACACCCGACCAGATCGTGGCGATAAAACGTTCCCGGCGGAAGCGGTTCGAGCTCGGCTTCGCGCAGCCACAACTCCAACCCGGCAAGCGCCTCTGCATCGTTCATCGTGTCGACTCCGCCGAATCGCACGATCGGTCGTCCCTGATGAAAGCGAACGTCCTCGATCTCGTACTCTCGAGGCCGGCTCGCGGACCCGACGAGGACCCTCTGCCCGATCCTGAAACGTTCTTCCATGAAGTCCGTTTCAGGGTTCACGATGACCTGGCCCCTGATGCCATGCGCGCGCGCCACGCGGCCGACGAGCAGCAGCCCCTCGCCAGGGAGCGCGCTGGATTCAGGAGTCACGTCACCCACCCAGCTATTCGTCGTCGCGGAACTCCAGCGTCGCCCTCGTTCCCTCGAGATCGGCGGTCGCGTTCACCAGCGTTCGCATCGCCATGGCGGTGCGCCCCTGGCGTCCGATCACGCGCCCGAGATCGCCCGGCGCCATGAACAGCTCGACGAGCGTCTGTCCCTTGTGCTGCCGCTCGGTGACGCGAACCGCGTCAGGACGATCGGCGAGCGCCCTGGCGACGACTTCGACGACGTCGCGGCAGCGGCTCACGACGCTGTCGGTGCCGCTGCCGGTTCGGCCGCAGCCGGCGGCATCCTGGCCACGAGCGTCCGCACCGTATCCGACGGGACCGCACCCGCCTTAATCCAGTGTTCCAGCCGATCCCGCTTCAGGTCGAGCGTCTCCGGCTTCGTGCGCGGATTGTAATGCCCGAGCACCTCGACGAAACTGCTGTCGCGCGCCGCCCGCGAATCGGTTACGACCACGCGAAAGAACGGCCGCTTCTTCGAACCCGTACGCCTCAAACGAATCACTAACATCTCGCCTCGCTCCAGTTACCAGTTGCCAGTTACCTGTTACCAGTAATCGTTCACAGTTTCTTCCTGGAAACTGGGAACTGGAAACTGGCAACTTGACACTCACCTCATCAACGATTTCATCATCCCGAGGCCGCCCTTCTTCTTGCCCAGCCCCGCCATCCCGCCGATCGCCTTCAGCATCTTCTTCATCTGCACGAACTGCTTCAACAGGCGATTGATCTCTTCGACCGACGTGCCGCTTCCCTTCGCGATTCGTTTCCGCCGGCTGCCGTTGATCAACTGGTGATTGCGCCGTTCGTGCGGCGTCATCGAGTTGATGATGGCCTCGACTCGATCCAGCTGCTTGTCATCGAGCTTCTCGCGATTCGCCGCCAGTTCCTTCATGCCGCCCATTCCCGGCAGCATGCCGAGGATCTGCTCGAGCGGCCCCATCTTCTTGATCGTCCGGAGTTGATCGCGAAAGTCCTCGAGCGTGAAATCGTCCTGGCGCAGCTTCTTCTCGAGCTTCTCCGCATCCTCGATGGAAACCGCTTCCTCGGCCTTCTCGATGAGCGACAGGACGTCGCCCATGCCGAGCACACGCGAGACGACGCGGTCGGGGTGGAACGGCTCGAGGTCCTGCAATCGCTCACCGCTGCCGACGAACGCAATCGGAACGCCGACGACGCCGACGACAGAGAGCGCCGCGCCGCCTCGTGCGTCACCGTCCATCTTCGACAGCACGACGCCGCTGATCCCGATACGGCGATTGAATTCGCCGGCGCTCTTGATCGCATCCTGGCCGGTCATCGCGTCCGCGACAAACAGGCGGTCAGTCGGCTCGACGACCGCCTGGATCGCCTGCAGCTCGTTCATCAAGTCATCGTCGATGTGAAGCCGGCCGGCGGTGTCGACGATGACCGTATCGAAGCCGGCGTTGCGAGCCTCCGACATCGCGCCGCTCGCGCGGCGTACCGGATCCATGTCGCCGGACGGATCGTGGACCCGGACGCCAGCCTGTTTGCCGACGACATTGAGCTGCTCGATCGCGGCAGGGCGCCGGACGTCGGTCGATACCAGAATCGGGTGCCGCCCTTGTTTCGTCAGCCATCGCCCGAGCTTGCCCGCCGTCGTCGTCTTGCCGGATCCCTGAAGTCCGAGCAGCAGGATGACCCGCGGATGCGCCTGCGACGGCGGCAAGCCGCCGGTAGTGTCGCCGAAGAGCGCGAGCATCTCGTCGCGGACGATGCGCACGACCTGTTGCCCCGGCGTCAGGCTCTTGAGAACTTCCTGGTCGACGGCGCGATCGCGGACTCGGTCGATGAACGCCTTGACGACCTTGAAGTTGACGTCCGCCTCGAGCAGCGCCATCCGGATCTCGCGAAGCGCCGCCTCGACGGTCGTTTCGGTCAACCGGGCTTCGCCGCGGAGCGAGCGAAATACTCCCTGCAGTCGGTCGCTGAGCGATTCAAACATGCTGTGAATGTCCGGCGGTTTCGCGGACCCTTGCCATGACGCCGATCCCACCGGCAGGTCCGCAAGAGAACCTGCCAGACGCCGCTCGCTGGCAGGTCGTCTAGGCGCCTAAGCGCTTCAGACGCAAACGGTTATGGTAACTGAAGGGGCGTCCCCGTGTCAAACGGATGTGAGCTTGTGGCCGAGCTTGTGCTTCTTGGTCGTCAGATAACGGCGCGTGTTTTCCGAGGCTGGAATCTCGAGCGGCAGCCACTCCTTCACCGAGAGCTGATACCCTTCGATTCCGACCAGCTTTCGAGGATTGTTCGAGAGCAACCGCATCGAGTGCACGCCCAGATCCTTGAGAATCTGAACGCCGATGCCGTAATCACGCTGGTCGGCCTTGAACCCGAGACGCTCGTTCGCCTCGACCGTGTCGAGTCCCTGATCCTGAAGTTCGTAGGCTCGAATCTTGTTCGCGAGCCCGATGCCTCGTCCTTCCTGGTTCAGGTAGAGCAGCACGCCTCTCCCTTCCGCGGCGATTCGTTCCATGGCCGCATCCAGCTGCGGACCGCAGTCACACCGCGCGGAGTGGAACACGTCGCCAGTCAGGCACCGCGAGTGCACGCGCACCAGCACATTCTCGCCGTCGCCGATGTCACCTTTCACCAGCGCAACATGCGTTTCACGATCGATCGCGCTTTCGAATGCGTACACGGTGAAGTCACCGTGCTCGGTCGGGAGGTTGGCGGTGGCGACGCGATGGACAAGCCCCTCGGTACGCAGCCGATACTGAATGAGATCGGCGACGGTAATCATCAGCAGCTTGTGCCGCCGCGCAAATTTCGTCAGCTCCGGCACGCGTGCCATCGTCCCGTCGTCGTTCATGATTTCGCAGATGACGCCCGCGGGGTAGAGTCCCGCGATGCGCGCGAGATCGACGGCGGCTTCGGTTTGACCCGCACGGACCAGCACGCCGCCGTTGCGCGCTTTCAGCGGGAACATGTGGCCGGGACGCGCAAGATCGGCCGGTCGCGTTCGCGGATCAATTGCCGCGAGCACCGTGGCGGCGCGATCGCTTGCAGACACGCCGGTGCTCGTGACCGCCTTCGCATCGATTGACACGGAGAACGCCGTTCCCAGTCGCGCGGTATTGGGGCCGACCATCTGCGGCAAATCCAGTTCCACGAGCCGATCCTCCGTCATGGGGATGCAGATCAGTCCGCAGCCATGCCGGGCCATGAAGTTGACCGCTTCCGGAGTGATCTTCTCCGCCGCGATCGTCAGATCGCCTTCGTTCTCGCGATCCTCATCGTCGACGACGATGATCATCTGCCCGCTTCGAATCGCGTCGATTGCGGCTTCAATGGGAGCGAACGGTGACTTCTTCCTGCGAGTTTTCGTAGCCATGGCAAATCAACAATCCAAAATCTCAATCGACAATCGTCAATCGTACAAATCGACAATCTGCAACCGGCAATCCGCAATCGACTATGAATCCACCTTAAAGCCGGCAAGCTCGGCGACACGGACGACATACTTGCCGAGAATGTCGCCCTCCAGATTGACGAGGTCGCCTGGGTTGGCGCTGTGCAGGTTCGTGTGCTCCCACGTGTACGGAATGATCTGCACGTCGAAACGGCGATCGTCGAGTCCGGCCACAGTCAGGCTGATGCCGTTGACCGCGATCGATCCTTTCCTGACGATGTAGGGTGCGAGCGACGCCGGATATCGAATGGTCAGCCAGTATGAGTCGCCATCCGGCCGAATGTCTTCTATGGTGCCGGTGGCATCCACGTGTCCCTGCACGAAATGCCCGCCCAAGCGGGCATCGGCACGAAGCGGACGTTCGAGATTGACGATCGATCCGCGCCGCAGCGTCCCGAGCGTGCTCACCCTCGCGGTTTCAGGCGAGATGTCGGCATGAATCCCGACCGGATCGCACGAGACTGCCGTCAGGCAGACACCGTTCACCGAGAGGCTATCGCCCGGGGCGATTTCCCCCGCAATCGGCGTAGTCAGCCGGAGTCTGAAGCCCGCCGTCGTCGGCTTGACCTCGGCGACTTCGCCAAGCGCTTCAATCAGGCCTGTGAACATACCCCTCTATCAGGATATCGGTCCCGAGAAGCTTTCGGGTCATGGGACCCAGCCCCGCAAGCGGCACCGGAAGCCACTCGAGACCGGCGGGTCCCAGCCGATGTGGCGTCATATACATCTGGACGCGATCAACGACGTCCGCGTCCCAGAATGCCCGGTGGAGCGTTACTCCCCCCTCGACGATCATCGAGGATATCCCTTTGCCCGCTAATTGCTTCAGCGCGTCAAGGATGGACGCGTCTTCGGCGACCGTCAGGAGTTCGGCACCGACAGCAATCAGTGCATCAGCCCGATCCCGGGCGCGTTCGACCATCGCCCGGTTACTGACAATTATCACCGGCCCGGTTTCCAGCGTCGAGAAAAGCCGGGATTCCGGCGACGTTCGAAGCCGCGAATCGAACACGACGCGGACGAGAGGTCGAGAGCGGAACGCGCCGCGAGGGGTCAACAGTGGATCGTCGGCCAGGACCGTGCCCGATCCAACGGCGATGGCATCCACTTCGGCCCTGTCCCGGTGGATCAGCCGCGCAGAAGCAGGACTGGTCAGCGGTGTTCGGACACCCGGCTGGATTGCAATTCGATGATCGGCGCTCAATGCCACCTTCATGGTGACGAACGGACGACGGCGTGTCATCACGCTGAAGAACGGCGCATTGAGGGCTCGCGCCTCGTTATCCAGCACGCCAGTTGTGACTGCGATCCCACGGGCACGAAGAATCTCTAGACCCTTGCCGTTCACGAGCGGATTTGGATCGCCACTGGCAACCACAACCCGCGCGACCCCTGAATCCGCCACGACTGGGGCACAGGCGCCGGTCCGTCCCACGTGGCTGCACGGCTCGAGTGTGCAATAAAGCGTCGCTCCCCGTGCGCGAGCGCCGGCATCACGCAACGCGTGCACTTCCGCGTGCGGCCCTCCAGCTTTCGCGTGGAAACCGCGACCCACCACCACGCCTTCTGGATCGACGACGAGGGCGCCAACCATTGGATTGGGACTGGTCCGGCCGCGGCCGCGCTCAGCAACCGCGAGCGCGCGGAACATGTAATCAGAGTCGGTGGGCACGGGTGATTGAGTAGTTTCCAGTTACCAGTTGCCAGTTACCAGTCAGTCACACTGGAGACTGGAAACTGGGAACTGAATCACCATTTCTCCTCAAAAAGTGCGTCAACGTATTCGTCCGGGGAGAAGGGGACGAGATCGTCGATCGATTCGCCGACTCCGACATATCTGATCGGCAGCTTCAAATCGTGAGCGATGGCGACGGCGATGCCCCCCTTTGCGGTTCCGTCGAGCTTGGTCAGCACGATACCGTTCACGCCAGCCACGCTCATGAACTCGCGCGCCTGGGTCAGTCCGTTCTGTCCCACGGTTGCATCGAGCACCAGCAGCACCTCGTGCGGAGCGCCTTCGATTTCACGCGCGGCAACGCGCCGAATTTTATCCAGCTCGTTCATCAGGTTGGTGCGGGTATGCAGTCGACCGGCCGTATCCACCAGGACGACGTCGCGCTGTCGCGATTTCCCGGCCGTGATCGCGTCATACACGACCGCCGCGGGATCCGCTCCCGTCTTGGCCCGTATGATGTCGACGCCGGCGCGCGTGGCCCAGATCTCGAGCTGCTCGACGGCTGCCGCGCGGAACGTGTCGGCGGCGCAAATGAGCGGCGCCTTGCCGGAATCCTTGATCAACCGCGCGAGCTTCCCCACCGTCGTCGTCTTGCCGGTGCCGTTCACGCCGACGATGAGGACGACGTGGGGGCGATGGCCATTGCTCACCGGCGGATTCGCGCCGCGAAGGATGCTGCGAATCTCTTCCTTCACGAGACCACGGAGCGAGGTTCCGGCACTGCGCTTCGCGCGCACCGCCTGAACGATCTGTTCCGTCGCCGCCACCCCCACGTCCGCCGAGATCAGCGCTTCCTCCAGCGCGTCGATCGTCTCGACGTCAATCGGTTCGCTCCGCCGCGCCGGTTCGTCCGCGCGGCGGACGACCTCTTCAAATCGCTCGACGAACTGCTCTTTCGTTCGCGTCAGCGACTGTTTGATCTTGTCGAAAAAGCCCATGTATCAGTTGCCAGTTTCCAGTTCCCAGTTTCCAGTTGCATCCAGACTTCGCTCGACGTGTCAGGCGAAGTCTGACGCGCCGAAGCGCGTAGCGCGAAGGCGCAAACATTCAGCATTCAGCATTCAGCGCTCAGCATTCCGCTATTCCACCTCCGCCCTCTGTCGCCGGCCCATGAGCGTCTCGACGGCTTCGAGTGGCGACGAGCGGCCGTCCAGCACGGCGGCCATCTGCGCGGCAATTGGCAGCTCGATCCCGTGGCGTGCGCCCAACGCAAGTGCCGCCCCGGTCGTGCGGACACCTTCGGCCACCTGGTGCATCTCGTTGAGAATCTGGGACAGGTTCCGTCCCCTGCCAAGTTCGATGCCGACGTGGCGGTTGCGGCTGAGATCGCCCGTGCAGGTCACCACGAGGTCTCCGAGGCCGCTCAACCCGGCAAGCGTGTCGCGACGTGCGCCTTCGGCGCTTGCCAGACGCGAGATTTCGGCGAGGCCACGGGTGATGAGCGCGGCCATCGCATTGTGGCCGAGGCCCAGCCCTTCCACCACCCCTGCGGCGATTGCGATGATGTTCTTCATCGCGCCGCCGATCTCCACTCCCGCCACGTCGTCGCTGACGTAGAGCCGCAACCCAGGACCGCGAAACTGATCCTGGACGCGCGCCGCCGCTCGCTGGTCGGCAGACGCCACTAGAACCGCCGCGGGAAGTCCCCTGGCGACTTCCGTTGCGAAGCTCGGACCGGACAACACCACGACCGGGAAACGCGTAGACGTCTCCTCTTCGATGACCTGCGACATCCTCTGGTGCGACTCCGCTTCGAGGCCCTTCGTCGCACTGACGATCACCGTCGATGGCGCAATCGCCGCGGACGCGCGCCGAACCACGCTGCGGAGGCCATGCGACGGCACGGCGACCACGACCAGTTGCGCGTCCTCGAGGGCGGTATCGATTGACGCGGTCGGACGAATGTCTGGCGCCAGCTCATAGCCTGGGAGGTAAGACGCATTGGCGCGCGTGGCGACCATCTGGTTTGCCAGCGCTTCGTTCCGAGCCCACAATCGGACGACGTGCCCGGCGCGAGTCAGGTGGATGGCGAGCGCTGTCCCCCAGCTGCCCGCGCCAAGAATCGTAATCCGCGTCATGCGCGCGCTCCCACCCTGCGTTCGGTCCCCGAGTACAGGCGTCGCAGGTTCGCGCGATGCCGAAACAGTATCAACGCGGCGACGGCGAAGGCGGATGCGACGACCGCGTCGGGTGCGCCGGCCCACCATGCGACTGGTGGCAGCGCGAGCGTCGCCGCAATCGAACCGAGCGAGACGTAGCGCGTCAGCAACACGATGAGTAGAAACAAGCCGGCCGCGATCCCCGTCGCAATCGGCGCGAGAATGCTGAAGACACCAGCGGCCACGGCCACGCCCTTGCCCCCGTGAAACCTCAGCCACACCGGATAGATGTGTCCGACGATTGCCGCGGCGCCGGTCAATGCCGCGATCGACGCGCCACCAGCGGCGAGATTGACGATGAGAACGGCCGCGGCACCCTTGGCCACGTCGAGCAGCATGACGGTCACGGCGCGGCCCGTGCCGGTCGTGCGCAGCACGTTGGTTGCGCCAACGTTGCCGCTGCCCGCGACGCGAACGTCGATCCCGGCCCGTCTCGCCAGTAAAAAGGCGAACGGCACCGATCCAGCCAGGTAACCGAACAACACCGCCAGCATCTAGGTCCTACTGTAATGGTATCCGGAGGAGCGGCTCGTAGTTGGATCCTTTGGCCGAGAGATGGCTTCGAAACACGGTAACGTGCGTCGTTCGGCTCCGCCCGGCGTCGGCCGGGACCGTCTGCAGGATCTCGCGAAGCGCGCGAGACGGAATCGCCCGGGACACTTCCTTGACTCGGGCAATCGTGAGATGAGCCGAGTACGGACGTCGTTCAGGTTCAAATCCAAGGGGTCGGAAACGCGCCGCGAGCTGCGAGTGCAGTCGACGGAGGCTGTCGCCGCCGGACTGGACGCGCAGCCACAAGACCCGCGGCGCCCCAGCGGGCGGGAACGCGCCAAGTCCTTCGATGGCAACATCGAACGCGGGCTCATCGAACGGAGAATCGAGCACCTCGAGCAGTCGTCCGCCTCGCCCGTCGTCCACCTCGCCGATGAACCACAACGTGACGTGAAGATTGGCCGCCGCAATCCATCTCGCGTTGACGGTGCCGGACAGTTTGTGCCGGAGAGACTCGGATATACCGGCGGCAGCTTCCCTGACCGGGTCGTTCAGTTCGATGCCAACAAAGAGCCGCAAGGCTGGCCTCTAGCGAATGCTGATTGCTGATTGATCGGGCGCGTCAATCGTCAATCACCAATCAACAATCAGCAATTCTCCAAGCTCCTTCTGACCATATCGAGCGCCGATTGCGTTGCCTGGAATCTGACCTGCGGACGACCGCCAAAGAAGGAGAACGTGCGAACTCGTGCGGGGAGATCGTCACCCGTCAGCGCGATCGCAACCGTGCCGACGGGCTTCTCCGGCGTTGCGCCGCCCGGACCGGCGACACCGGTGATGCCAATCCCAAGCGACGCGCCGGTCCGCGCGCGGATGCCATCTGCCAGCGCCACGGCAACCGGTTCGCTGACAGCACCGTGCGCTTCGATCAAGCCGGCCGGAACGTCGGCGAAGATCGTCTTCAGCTCGTTGCTGTACGTGATCGCGCCGCCGAGTACGTACGCAGAACTGCCTGGCACGTCCGTCAAGCGCGTCATCAACAGGCCGCCGGTGCAGGACTCGGCCGCGCTGATTGTCAGGCCGCGTTCGCGAAGCAGCGCTCCAACAACTTCTTCCATCGCCCGCCCATCGGTGCTGAAGACGTCGCCGCCGAGCGCGTTCAGCAGCTCGTCGCGAGCCGCGCGCAGCCGTGTCCGCCCGGCGTCGGTCGTCGAACGAAGCGACAGATGAAGCTCCACCTGGCCTGGCATCGCCAGAATCGTCGTTTCAATCGGCGGTTGTTCTCTTGTCCACGGCGAATAGATCGGCTGCGCGATTTCCTCGACGTGCGATTCGCCGCGCCCTGCAACAAACAGCGTTTCACGAAAGATCTTCCACATCCCCGTGCGCGACGACAGGTATGAACTGGAGAGCGCGTCGAACATCGGCTGCAGCTCGCGTGGAGGGCCAGGAAGCAGGACGACCACACGGGTGCCGTGCTCGATCATCAGGCCGGGGGCCGTGCCATTCGGGTTGTCGAGGACGCGCGCGCCCTGGGGAACCATCGCCTGCCGGCGATTCACCTCCGGCATCCGCAGGCCGCGCCTGGCGAACCGCGTCTGAATGTGCGCGACGATGGCCGGGTCCTCCTGCATCGGCAGCCCCAGAGCCTCCGCGACCACTTCCCGCGTCAGATCATCATCGGTCGGGCCGAGGCCGCCAGTCAGAATCACGAGATCGGCACGCGACAGCGCACCGAGGAAGACATCGCGAAGACGGACGCGATCGTCGCCGACGACGCCCTTCGCGCGAAGCTCGATGCCGAGATCGCCGAGCCGGCCAGCAAGAAACAACGAGTCGGTGTCGACCCGGGTGGTGCCGAGCAGCTCGCTTCCAACGGCAATCACTTCCGCGATGCCAAGCGGTGGTCGATCTACTGGATCCATGCTGGCAGGAGCCACATCAGGAGACGCAGAGAAAGATTCGCGTAGACTGCCGCCATCGCATCATCCGCCATCACGCCAAGGCCTCCGTGCAATTGTTCGAATCGGCCAGCGGGATATGGCTTGATGATGTCGAACACGCGGAACAGAAGGAAGCCAACAACCGCTGCCGACCATCCGACGGGAATGAAGGCGAGCGTGATCAGCATGCCGACGACCTCGTCAATCACGACCGGCCCGGGATCGATGCCGCCAAAAAACCGCTCGGCGACGGTGCCGGCCCAGACCCCCGCCGCAAACAGGCCCGCGATCAACGCCACTTCCACAACCGGCGACTGCGTCCACCACACGAGGACGTAGACCAGGAGTCCGACGGCCGAGCCGATCGTTCCCGGCGCGACGGGAAAATACCCGGTGTACGCGGCGGTGGCGATGAACACCGCGAGTCGAGTCACGCTTTGACGACGCGGGTATCGGCGAGGCGGTCGTGGATTCCGCGTCTGTCTGCGCCGACCAATGCCGGGAGAAAGCCAAGCCCGGCGGGCAACGCCGAGACGAAATACGCCACCGCGCGGAGAATCGCGCGGCCGAGGGGCACGCGCACGAGATCCTGATCCATCGACACCACTCGGATGCCGGTCGCCATCTTCCCAATCGTCTGTCCACCGGCTGCCGTGAACAACGTCAGGTATCCGCCCGCGATCAACACCAGGAACGAAAGAAACGGCGCCAGCGGTATGAGACCCAGCCTCGAGAAGGGCAGACCGCAGATCTTCAACGTCAGGTAGAGCACCACCCACGCGATGGAGAAGAGGATCACGATGTCGACAAGCGTCGCCAGGACGCGCGTACCCAACGACGCCGCGCGATTGTCAGCGTCGGCATCAACCGTTGGCGTTGCTGATGTCACATGTGCGCGGGGATTCTGGCGCGGTGCCGGATCGGGCGGCTCGAGATCGAGCTCCGGCTCATCGACCGGTGGTCGCGTCGCTGGCCTGGCACCTCCAGGATTTGAACGCCGCACGGCGAGCGGTGCACGTGGAACGTTCGCCGGCGGCACCAACGGCGCGTCGACGGTGGTTCGCCGCTCCTTGAACAGTGGCAAATCGAACGAGCTTGTGAACGGCCGTTGCGCAGGGGTGATCGTCTCGGCGAGGGCCGGCGCGTGATCAGTCCGACGAGAATCGACTTCCAGCGCCAGATCACGTAATGGACCTATGGGTTCGTCGCCAGTCTGGATCGGGAGATCGATCTCGCGAGTGTTGGAGGTCAGCGAGAATTCATATCCACAGTTGCGACAGCGGTCACCGCTATCGAAACTGATGTATTGGCACTTCGGACATCTCATCGGCGCGCGCGATCCGCGTCGTTTCCAGCCGGCGTCTGATCGCTCCTGGCCGCTTCGAGCAGCTTCAGCTGGATTGTCGCTTTCAGCCGATCCGCTTCCGTGCTCAGCGGATCACCGGGGCCGATCACGTCCAGCGCCTCCAATGCCTCGCGGAGATGGCCGCGCGCAAATTGCGCTTGCGCCCGCGCGATGGCGACATCGGAGGCGGACGGCACGGGTAGCGGCTCTTGACGAATGCGGGTCGAGGACTCGATCGTGGCGCCCGATTCGAGCGGCAGCCATTGATCTCCTCGCGTCCACAGGACGCCAATCACCACGGCGGCCACCGCCAAACCGAGGACAACACCGGCAGCGATCCAGACGAGCCACGACCGATCACGACCGGTCGAGTTGGATTCGATCGCGGGGAGGCGCGGTGTCTCGCGGCGCGGAAGACGTGCGTCCTGCGGCACGCTCGCCGCTTCCAGCCGATCAAGACGTTCGAGCAGCGCGAGGACTTCTTCGGTCGCCGCACCGTGTTCCACCGCCGATCGGAGCAGACGACGGGCGGTCTCGGACTCGCCGCGCTGAAACGCCGCGGCGCCCGTGTGGACGAGTTCTTCCGCCTCGCGCTGCCGCTCGGCGATGGCGCCGCGGGCCCGTTCGATGTACGCCCGGGCACGGGCGTGACCGCGATCGATGAACAGCGCGCGGGTCCAGACGTTGATGGCAAGCTCGTGCTGACCGCCAAAGTAATGATCGAGACCGCTGAGAAGCAGCTCTTCCAGACGCGCTTCCCGATCCCGCTCCGATTCGGGCGAGGACGACGCGAGGCCGATAGGCGAATCAGACGTCACGAATTTGGCGTTCCCAGGCGCAACCGGAGCCGATTATGAAGCCGAACGGCCGATGGACACAAGAGTGAGGTGTCGCCGTCAGCATTTCTCACTTGCTCGCGGGGCCCCACCCCCGCACGCCACCCCAACGCGGATGCCACGTTGGGACCCCGGCATTCGCTCGGCGGCGCCGCTTCGCGGCTCTTCCTTCCCAGCGCCTCGCTCGGGCCGCAGGCGCTCTCCCCGCTCCCAGCTACCGGCTTCGAGCTCACCTCTCAAACCGCGTGGTCGTACCCCGAGCGCGAGCGGTAGAAGCTGAAAGGCGGCTACCGGGAAGCCGTGATAGAAATCGCTGATGCGAATTGTCGAGTCGATCCCCAACGTCAGCGAAGGACGGCGCGCGGACGTCATCGAGCGACTTGCCGCCGCGATCAAGTCCGTGCCGGGCGCGCGACTGCTCGATTACTCTTCCGACGCGTCTCACAACCGTTCAGTCTTCACGCTCGTGGGTGATCCGGAGTCGGTCAAGGGCGCCACCCTGGCGCTCTTCGAGGCTGCCGTCCCCCTCATCGATTTGAGGACGCATCGTGGCGAGCACCCGAGACTCGGAGCGGTTGACGTCGTGCCATTCGTTCCGATCGAAGGCGTCACGATGGAGCAATGCGTGACGCTTGCGAAGGACGTGGGCGCCACGATCGCGGAACGCTTCGGCGTGCCCGTGTATCTCTATGAAGAGGCGTCCTCGAATCCTGCCCGCAAGAATCTCGAGGACATCCGTCGGGGCGAGTTCGAAGGGCTGGCCGAGAAAATGCGCACCAAGGGATGGCTTCCCGACTATGGTCCAAGCACGCCCCATCCTTCCGCGGGAGCATCCGTCGTCGGCGCACGGATGCCGCTTATCGCCTACAACATCAACCTGAACACGAACAGGCTCGACGTTGCAAAAAAGATCGCCGCCGCCATCCGCCACAGCAGCGGTGGCTTCAGGTATGTCAAAGCCGCAGGATTCATGCTCGAAGACCGCAATCTCGCCCAGGTCTCGATGAACCTGACCAACTACCAGAAGACGCCGATCTTTCGAGTGTTCGAAATGGTGAAACGTGAGGCGGAGCGCTACGGCGTGACGATTCTCGAGAGCGAAGTCGTCGGTCTCGTGCCTGCCGCCGCGTTGATGTCAGCTGCGGAGTTCTATCTGCAGATCGACCGGTTCAGTCCAGAGCAAGTATTGGAGAACAAATTGAAATAGCGCTTCCAGCTCCCAGCTTCCCGCGACGCGGAGCTGAAGCTCCGCGCTACGGGTGTCCGGCGCCGCGAGCCGCGAGCCGCGAGCCGCGAGCCGCGAGCCGCGAAACATTACACTGACTCTTCTTCTTTGCGCGCCGGCACGATCCCGTATGCGCGCATCTTGCGATACAGGTTGCTGCGTTCCACACCCAGGATCTCCGCCGTTTTCGAGATGTTCCCCTGCTGCGCGGCCAGGGCGCGCAAGATGAAGTCGCGTTCGAATCGTTCGCGCGCGTCGTGCAGCGTGAGCGGCGGCGCGCCGTCGGGCTCCGCCGATGCCATGGCCGCGCCTTCGAGAAACTCCAGGTCAGCGAAGGTGATGACGTCGCCCCGCACCATGATCATCAGCCGCTCGATGACGTTGCGGAGCTCGCGCACGTTGCCCGGCCATCGATAGCTGCGCAACCCGGTCGCGGCGCCGGGGTCGAGACGCTTGGGCCGCCGGCCGTACTCGCGGGCGAATTCGGCCATGAAGTGCTCGGCCAGCAGCGGGATGTCCGCGTCTCGATCCCGAAGCGGCGGCACAAAGATCGGGATGACGTTGAGCCGGAAGTAGAGGTCTTCGCGAAAGCGTCCGGCGCGGATTTCGGCGGGCAGGTCCTTGTTGGTCGCGGCAAGGATGCGCACGTCGACTTTCACGCTGGTCGTACCGCCGACCGGCTCGACAATCTGCTCCTGCAGCGCGCGCAGCACTTTGGCCTGCGTCTTGACGCTCATGTCGGCGATCTCGTCGAGGAACAGCGTGCCGGTATCAGCCGCTTCGAACTTGCCCCTCCGGTCCGAAACCGCTCCCGTGAATGCGCCCTTGAAATGCCCGAAGAGCTCGCTTTCAATCAGCTCCTCGGGAATGGCCGCGCAGTTCACCTCGACGAACGGCCCGGCGCGCCTTCGGCTCAGTGTGTGGATACTGCGCGCGACGAGCTCCTTGCCGGTGCCGTTTTCACCAAAAATCAATACACGCCCGTTGGTGGGCGCCGCCATGGCGACCTGTTCGCGCAGCTGCGCCATCACGTAGCTCTCGCCCACCATCGTGAGGCGCTTGTCCACATGGGCGCGGAGGGCCCGGTTCTCCGCCTCTAGCTGCCGCTGGCGGACTGCGTTGCCGACCACGAGCACGGTCTTCTCGAGCGAGAGCGGCTTCTCGACGAAGTCGAACGCGCCCATCTTGATCGCGCGGACGGCTGATTCGATGTTGCCGTGGCCGGAAATCATCACCACCGGCGCGTCAACACGCCGCTCGCGCAGCCGCGCCAGCGTCGCGAGACCGTCGATGCCCGGCAGCCAGATGTCGAGAACGATGACGTCGTACGGCGCGCGCGACGCACGGTCGAGGCAGGCCTCGCCGCTGTCGACCACGTCGACGGCATACCCCTCGTCGCGCAGCACGCCGCTCAGCGCGCTGCGCACGCCGGCTTCGTCGTCGACAACAAGAACGGTGGGTTTCATCAGGGCTGCTGCTTGTCGTTTCCAGTTCCCAGTCTCCAGTTGCCAGTCATGAGAAAACTGGAAACTGGAAACTGGCAACTGGGAACTTCATGGTCACAAAGGCAATTCAACCGTAAACACCGTGCCGGTCGGCGTGCCGTCGGCTGCCTCGATGTTGCCGCCGTGTTCGGCAATGATACGGCGCACAATCGCCAGGCCCAGGCCGCTTCCCCGGCGCTTGGTTGAATAGTACGGCATGAACAGTTTGTCGCGATCGGCGAGAGGAATGCCGGGGCCGTTGTCGGAGATCGTCAGGCGAACCACACCGTTGCCCGCGTCGTGGCGCGTCTCCACGGCAATCATCGGCTGATCGCCGTTGGGCCGCGGGGCGGCGTTCGGGCCGCCCAGCGCTTCCACGGCGTTGTCCACCAGGTTGATCACGACGCGGCGGATTTGCTCGACGTCGAGCCGCACCGGCGGAAGTCCGTCGGCCAAGCGACGTTCGATCCGGATCTCTCGAAACAGTCCGTTGTAGAGGGCCAGCGTGTCGTTGAGAAGCGCGGTCAGGTCCGAGGGGATCGCGCGCGGCGTCGGCATGCGCGCAAACTGCGCGAACTCGTCGACCAGCCCCTTGAGCGACTCTACCTCGCCAACGATGGTCGTCGTGCATTCTTCGACCAGCTCACGCGCTGACGGCGGCGCGGAACTGAACTGGCGACGCATTCGTTCGGCGCACAGCTGAATCGGCGTCAGCGGATTCTTGATCTCGTGAGCCAGCCGTCGCGCCACGTCCCGCCACGCGGCCACACGCTGCGTGCGAATCAGCGGCGTCACATCGTCGAACACCAGGACCGCTCCAGCGAAGGAGCCGTCCTCGCCTTGCAACGGCGTCGCCGCCGCGGCAAGGTGGAGTTCGCGTCCCTGGCGAACGAGAGCAATCTCCTGAGCGGCAGTCTCCCTGGAGGCTGTCTGCATCCGCGAGAGCAGAGCCTCGAGCGGTTTCAGATCCTCACGGTCGAACGCATCGGTCGCCGAGTGGCCGACGACGTCCGCGCCGAGATCGAGGAGGCGGAGCGCGGCCGTGTTGATGGTTTCGATTCTGGAGTCAGCGCCGACCGAAACGACGCCGGTCGCAATCCGCTCCAGCACCGTCTCGATGTATCGGCGCCGCTCATCGAGCTGAAGGTTCTTCCGCTCGAGATCGAGGCGGGAGCGTTCGAGTTTGCGCTGACTCGCGGCCAATTCGCCAGCCATCGTATTGAACGCTTCAACCAGCGACCCGAATTCGTCACGCGTCTCGGGCTCGATTCGATGATCGAGCCGTCCTGCGCCAATCTCGCGGGCGCCCGCAGCCAGGAGCTGGACGGGGCGCGTGATTCTCTTCGCGAGATACAGGCCCGTCCAGGTGGCGCTGACCAGAATCATCAGCGTCATCATCAGGAACAGCGACAAATACACACCCTGCAGCGGCCGCTGCATGGCGTGCAGCTGACTGTAGTTCTCGTACGCTTCCGTGATTCGCCTCGCATGCGTGGCAAGATCGCCAGAGAGGAGACCGCTCGCGATCACCACGCCGACTGGACGATTGGTCGAAGGCTCACGAATGACGGACCCAGCCCGCACGAGCTCGCCGCCGCCGTCGAGCGGATCGAGCGCCTGGGTTTCGTCGCTCCCGGCCGCCACACGTTCGGCCAGCCGATCGGCAACGCCCTTGGTATGTCCCCGCGGCATCGACGGCGATTCCACGGCCACGAGAGCCGCGGGCGCGTTCGAAGAACCGATTCGATAAACCTCGACGAGTCCGAGACCGCCGCGCGTGACCTCTGGCGCAATCGCGGCGCGAACGACCTCGATGTTGCCGGCGGCCACGGCGGCCGGAGGAATCGCGCCGGCGAGACGCTTCGCGCTGCTCGCCATGAGCTCCTCGTGCTCACGGTAATAGTTCCCGCCGATCTCGTTCGCCGAACGGAGGACCTCATCGAGTGGCTGGCTGAACCACAACTGGGTCACGTTGCGAATCAGTTCGCCGCCGACGGCAAGCACCAGCAGCGACGGAACGATGGTCAGGCCGAGGAGTGCGAGCACCAGCTTCGCGCGAAAGCGCGAAAACGGTAGTCCGCGTCGACGCTCAACCAGCAGCTTGACGATGTTGCGCGCCAGCACGAACACCAGCGCGGTGACCATGGTGAGATCGGCCGCCGACAGCGCGTAGAGCACGACCTCGCTGAGAAAATCGGGATTCAACTGCGCCGACTTGTCCGCGAGGAAAATCATCGCGGCCAGCGCGCCGAACAGGAGGACGATCCCGAGGAGGATCAGGCGTGGATTGTCGCGAAAGGGCCGGCGTTCGGCCGGCACGCTCCGCGCCGGCAATGTGGGACGCCGGACGTCGCGAACAGTGCTCATGATTCCGGCAGGTCTGTCACAAGTCGTGTCTGGCCGCCCGGCGGCCTCTGTCGCCGCAAATTATCCCTTGGATTTCTGCAACTCGTCGACCTCCCGCTTGAACTGGCCGACATCGCGAAACTGGCGGTAGACCGAGGCGAAGCGCACGTACGCAATCTGGTCGAGCTGCTTGAGCTCCTGCATCAGGCGCGCGCCGATTTCTTCGGTCGTCATCTCACGTTCGGGCCGCTCCTGGAGCTCGGCCTCGATGCGATCCGCGATCGCCTCGAGCTGCTGAATGCTCACCGGCCGTTTTTCGGACGCGGTCAGCAAGCCGGCAATCAGCTTCTGGCGCTGAAACGCCTCCCGATTGCCGTCTTTCTTGATGACGCGGTATTCGATGTCCTCGAGGCGCTCGCGGCTGGTAAAGCGCTTGCCGCAGCTCAAACACTGGCGCCGGCGACGAATGACGTCCCCTTCCTTGCTCTCGCGCGAATCGACAACCTTGTCGCCGAGGTGGCCGCAGTACGGGCACTTCATCGCGCCCTCTTCTCCAGCCGTCCTGGAATTGGCGCAACGCCCTCGGCAGTCCTGGCACCCGTGGCATCGGCGGCACCCATGGCACCCTTGGCCCCAACGATCGCCCTCGCACCCCCAAACGTCAGCCCTTCACGCGTCATGAACAGCAACCCGAGAAGCGTGACCGGAACGAACGAGACGGCGTGCAGGACAATCGCGGCTCCGATGGCGCGGTCGACAGACGCGCCAAAAAAAGTCGTGACCGCAAATTGATACGCCGCGTGAAAGGCGCCAACCCCTCCCGGCGTGGGAGCGGCGACGCCAACAACCAGCACAGTCATCACGAGGAACGAACCCGTGTACGGGAACGTAATGTGAAATGCCCGTGAGGCCAGCCAGATTCCGGCCGCGATGCACATCCACATGGGAAACGACAGGACCAGCGACGTGACCAGACGCAGCGGATCGCGCATCACCGCCAGCCCCTGGGCGAATGTCTCGACAAACCCTGCCAACACCGTTGCCAACCGTGCCGGCAGCACGCGTTCGACACGCAAGGCCATGCGTCCGAGACGTTCGGGATGACCGGCAAGGGCGAACAGCACGACCAGCCCCGCGACCGCGGACCCCGCCGCGATCGCGCCACCGAATTTCACCAGGGCGAGCTGGGCGGGATCACCGCTGATCGCAGTGGAGGCGGATCCAAACACGAACACCGCAAACAGCATGAGCACGGCCGCCAGGTCCAGAACGCGCTCGAGAATGATCGTCGCGAACGCGGAGGTGGCATTCAGCGATTCACGGCGCGCCAGCAGGTAGGGCCTCAGCACCTCACCCACTCGACCTGGAATCAGCGAATTCGCGGCAAAGCCGATCACCGTCGTTTCGAACGCGACCCAATATCGCGTCCGCCCTATTGGTGCCAGGAGGAACTGCCAGCGGAAAGCCCGGATGGCGTAGGTCAGGGCGGTGATGACAACCGAGAAGGCCAGGAGCAGGGGATCGGCCCGTCGCGTTTCAGCCCAAACCGCCGCGGGGTTGGCTTTGCGAAAGAAGTACGCCAGAAAGACGATGGTCAGGAGCGAGATGACGATCGTGCGGGCTCGTGGACGCATGGTCGTCAGGCCGATGCGGGCCAATCCAACGCTCGCGCGGATCGACAAGTCCCGGTCGTCTGAACCAGACCGGCCCGACGACGGGTCGTCAGCGTTGGTGACTCGATCGCGAAGGACAGGAATAGTGACACTTTGTGCGGACGTTGAGCCTTTCAAGCCGGATTTCGCAGCCTGTTAGAATCCCGGAAGTGGTTCGACAGGGGAGCTGGCTGAGCGTGCGTGCCCGGGCGGCCAACCCTCGCGAACTCTACTACAGGATCTCGCTCCAAGTCTATGGGGAAACGTGAGTTACTGCTGATCGTCGCCTTCGTAGTCGTCGGCGCGATCGTCTACCAGCTTACCGCGCCTCCACCCGCGCCGGGTGAGCGGAGCTTTGCGCCCGGCAACATCATCGACCACGTCAGACGGGCAATGCGAGGGAATCGAGCATCTGCCGAGGTCGTCACCAGGAGCACGTACGCGGTCGACTCGACAGTATCGGAACTTCGTTTCAGCGACCTTCGCTCGGCGAGCCTCATCGTCACTGGCGAGGATCGCGCCAACATCGAAGCCGAGCTGCTGGTGCACTCCAACGGGTTCGACGATGACGAGGCGCAACGGCTGGCGAAGGAAACGACCTTGCGCGTCGATCCCGCCGGATCGCGATTGATGTTCTCCGTCGTCTATCCGACCCCCGGCGTTCAGCGGTCGACGATTACGCTGAAGGTGCCATCGCGGCTCGCCGTCGGGCTGCAAGGCGGAGGTCGAGAGCTCACGTTCAGAACAATCGCCGCGCTCGAGCTCGGCAACGCGCGCGGCACGGTCGATGTACGCGAGGTGAAAGGCGCGGTCTTCGGCGCCCAGCGAGGAGGCGAACTGCACGTCACGAATGCGGGGTCGGTCAAGCTATCGACAAACGGCACCGACGTACGCCTCGAACAAATCCGCGGCGAAGCGACGCTGACGATGCGTGGCGGGGAACTGAAGGCCAAGGACCTTGCCGGCCCGATCGATCTCGACACGCAGGGGGTCGACATCACGCTGGAGAAACTCGAGAAGACGACGGGCGTCGTGCGAATCAACGCCGTCGGTGAATCGTTGAAGGTCACCGGTCTGCGGACGGAAGCACGCTTCGATGTCCGTTCAGTCGATGTGGAGGTCACGCTCGACCGCGCCGCGCCCCTCGCCATCTACAGCGAAGGAGGCGGGTCGATTGAGATCACACCGCCGCCCGGCGGATATCAGCTCGACGCCGTCACGAAGAATGGAGAGATCAGCGTTCCGGAAGGAACGATTGAAGTCACCACCAGCGGAGACGAGCACCGCGCAACCGGCCCCATCCACGGCGGCGGTCCGACGATCACCGTTCGCAGCGCGCACGGAGACGTTACGCTCAGAGAGCGATAAGAATTTCTGATTGTTGATTGCTGATTGTTGATTGACGATCGGTGGGGTCGTTTACCCAAACGAGTTGTCTGCGTTCATGCAATCGACGATCAGCAATCGACAATCAACAATTTGTCCATTCTCTCAGTTGACGTGGCCCCGTCGCTGCCGTAAGCTTTGCCGTCTCTCGCGAGGTTACCTGTGCTCTCCACTGCGCCACTGCTCGAAACCACACTCGAAGGTTTGAAGCTCAATCGCCGCGGCAAAGTCCGCGACGTCTACGACGTCACGCTCAACACCGGCAAGCCCGGGCTGCTCATCGTCGCAACCGATCGCATCTCCGCGTTCGATTACGTGCTGGGCTCGGGGATTCCGGATAAGGGCAAAGTCCTCACCCAGCTCTCCGGCTTCTGGTTCGAGCGGATGGGTGATCTCGTTCCCCATCACCTGTTGTCGCTCGAGGTGGAGGAATTCCCCGAAGCGGCGCGCCGCCACGGCGACGTTCTCCGCGGACGCACGATGCTCGCCCGGCTCACCGAGCCGGTGCCGATCGAGTGCGTGGCGCGCGGCTATCTCTCCGGTTCCGGTTGGAAGGAGTATCAGCAGAGCGGCAGCGTTTGCGGCGTCAAGCTGCCGCCGGGGCTGCGCGAATCAGACCGTCTGCCCGAGCCGATTTTCACGCCGGCGACGAAGGCTGAAACGGGTCACGACGTCAACATCAGCGAAGAAGAAGCCGGACGGCTCGTCGGCAGCGACCTGATTCGACGGTTGAAGGCGTTGACGCTCGAGATCTACCGTCGCGGCTGCCAGCACGCGGAGTCGAAGGGCATCATCATTGCCGACACCAAGTTCGAGTTCGGCTTGGCCCGCCGAAGCGCCGAAGGCGCGAAGGACGGCGCGATCGACGGTCAGGAGATCATCCTGATTGACGAAGTGCTGACCCCGGATTCGTCGCGATTCTGGCCGGCGGCGGAGTACGAGCCTGGCCACGGTCAGCCAAGCTTCGACAAGCAGTTCGTGCGCGACTATCTCGAGCAGATCCGCTGGAACAAGCAGCCGCCGGTGCCGTCGCTCCCAGAGGAGGTCGTCCGACGCACGCGCGAAAAGTATGTCGACGCTTTTCGCCTCCTCTCGGGACGAGAGCTGCGCTGACCGTGCGCGATCAACTCGAGAAGCTCGTGCAGGAACTGCTGGAAAAGGGCGTGCTCTACGAAGACGCGCGGCGGGAATTCGAGAAGATGTTCATCGCCCGCGCGCTTCAGCGCTCGAAGGGAAACGTCGGCGGCGCCGCAGAGATGCTCGGGTTGCATCGCAATACCATCGCCAGGAAGATTTCGGAGTATCGAATCAAGCGAGCCAGTTCGTAATTGGTGAATTGGTGAATTGGTGGGTTGGTGAATTGGCTTCGCACGCGCTACCGCGCGTGCTTTGAAAGCGCGGCGGTAGCCGCGCGGTACGAACTCACCAATTCACCGATTCACCAACCCACCAATTAGCAGTCCTCCCCCCTGACTGCTTGACACGCGATTACGGCCTTCCATAGAATTAGCAGTCGGCCAGGCTGATTGCTAAGCCACAGGGCCACAACGCTTCATTTACCGAAGGAATCAGGCCTCATAACAGCAGGGCTGGGCTCCCCCGCCGAACCGGTGCGGACCGGAGCCCCCCATAAACCCGGAGTGAAGAGCACCATGGCAGCAACTGCAACCAAAGTGAGTATTCGCCCTCTGCACGACCGCCTTATCGTGCAGCGACTCGACGAAGGCGAGCAGAAGATCGGCGGGATCATCATTCCCGATACCGCCAAGGAGAAGCCGCAGCAGGGCAAGGTAATCGCGGTCGGCAAGGGCAAGGTCGAGAAGGATGGCAAGGTGATTCCGCTCGACGTGAAGGAAGGGGACACAATCCTCTTTGGCAAGTACTCTGGCCAGGAAATCAAGTTGGACGGCGAAGAGTACCTCATCATGCGCGAAGAGGAAGTGCTCGGAGTCATCACGAAGTAGCAGCCGTAGCGCGGTGCGTCAGCGCCGCGTCAGCATGCTCGGTTAACAAAAAAGACGGAGATTCAAAGACCTATGGCTAAGCAGATTGTTTACGGCGAGGAGTCGCGTCAGGCTATCCTGCGCGGCGTCAACAGCCTCGCCAACGCCGTCAAGGTGACGCTCGGTCCCAAGGGCCGCAACGTCGTCCTCGACAAGAAGTTCGGTTCTCCCACGATCACCAAGGACGGCGTGACCGTCGCCAAGGAGATCGACCTCAAGGATCCGCTCGAGAACATGGGCGCGCAGATGGTGCGCGAAGTGGCGAGCAAGACGTCGGACATCGCCGGCGACGGCACCACGACCGCGACCGTGCTGGCGCAGGCAATCTTCCGCGAGGGTGCGAAGAACGTCGTGGCGGGCGCCAACCCGATGGAACTGAAGCGCGGCATCGAGCGCGCGGTGGAAGTCGTCGTCGGTGAGCTGAAGAAGGCGGCCAAACCGGTCGGCGGCGCGGCGATCGCGCAGGTCGGCACGATCTCGGCCAACAGCGACGAGACGATCGGCAAGATCATCGCGGAAGCGATGGAGAAGGTCGGCAAGGACGGCGTCATCACCGTTGAGGAAGCGAAGTCGATGGAGACCTCGCTCGAAGTCGTCGAGGGCATGCAGTTCGACCGCGGCTACCTCTCGCCCTACTTCGTGACCGATCCGGAGCGCATGGAAGTCGTCCTGGAGAACCCGGTCATCCTGATCCACGAGAAGAAGATCAGCTCGATGAAGGACCTCCTGCCGCTGCTCGAGCAGGTCGCCCGCGCGGGCCGTCCGCTCGTGATCATCGCCGAAGACGTCGACGGTGAAGCGCTGGCGACGCTGGTCGTCAACAAGCTGCGCGGCACGCTCCAGGCCGTGGCGGTGAAGGCTCCGGGCTTCGGCGATCGTCGCAAGGCGATGCTCGAGGACATCGCGATCCTCACCGGTGGCCGTGCGCTGACCGAAGACCTCGGGATCAAGCTCGAGAACATCAAGCTCGAGGATCTCGGCAAGGCCAAGAAGGTCACGATCGACAAGGACAACACCACGATCGTCGAAGGCACCGGCAGCCAGCAGTCGATCGAGGGCCGCGTGAAGCAGATCCGCACGCAGGTCGAGGAGACCAGTTCGGACTACGACCGCGAGAAGCTGCAGGAGCGGCTGGCGAAACTGGTCGGCGGCGTCGCCGTCATCAAGGTTGGTGCGGCCACCGAGACCGAGATGAAGGAAAAGAAGGCGCGCGTCGAAGACGCGATGCACGCGACGAAGGCGGCGGTCGAAGAGGGCATCGTCCCGGGCGGCGGCGTGGCGCTGCTGCGCGCGGGCAAGGCGCTCGATTCGCTGAAGCTCGACGGCGACCAGGCGGTGGGCGCGAGCATCATCCGCAAGGCCATCGAAGAGCCGCTGCGCTGGATCGCAACCAACGCGGGCCAGGAAGGCTCGATCGTCGTCCAGAGGGTGAAGGACGCGAAGGGCGACGAGGGCTACAACGCCGGCAGCGACAAGTACGAGAACCTGGTGTCGGCAGGCGTCATCGACCCGGTCAAGGTCGTGCGCACGGCGCTCCAGAACGCCTCGTCCATCGCTTCCCTCCTCCTCACGACCGAAGCGCTGGTCTCGGAGATTCCCGAGGAGAAGAAGGACGCGCCGGCGATGCCGGGCGGCGGCGGAATGGGCGGCATGTACTGATTGCTGATTGATGATTGTCGATTGCTGATTGTTGCGATTGACGATTTTCGATTGAGATCGCGGGTTGACGATTGGGCCGGCTGGAATCACTTCCAGCCGGCCTTTTTTCTTGAGCGACCAGTAAGCTTATTTGAGCGTGAAACTCATCTCGACCGAGATGCGGGCATCGGCTGGCTTTCCGTCCTTCGTGCCGGGCTTGAACTGCCACTGCTTCATCGCCTTGACCGCCTGGTCATCCAGCCCATATTCCTTGTCAAGAGATTTGGTCACGGTAACGTCGCCGACAGTCCCGTCCTTGAGCACGATTGCATCGAGCAACACATTCCCCTGAATGCGCGCGCGCCTCGCTTCGTCCGTGTAACGGGGCTGCACGTCCTTCACGATCATGGGCATGGTCGTGGTTGTCTGCTGCGCCCGCGCCGTCACGAGGCCCGCCAGCATCAAGAGACTGATCGCAAGCGCTCTCCAATGGAATCGCATTGCGTCCTCCTTTGATGGCCTTCGACCGATTGCCTGGATGTTTGGCCGTCCACGAATCGCGCGCCGCGAGCCCGCGAACCAGCTATCTGAGCGTGAACGAGATTTCGACGAGAATCAGCACGGGCACCGGCTGTCCGAGGCGCATGCCGGGCTTGAAGCGCCACTGACGCAGCGTTCGCACGGCCTCCTTGTCGAGTCCAAACTGTTGATCCAGCGAGTGGACGACGCGGACGTCGCCGACGGTGCCGTCGGGCATCACGATCGCTTCGAGCTTGACGAGGCCCTGGATGCGGGCGCGCATCGCTTCGCCGGTGTAGTTGGGCTTCGTTTCGTGAATGAGAACGGGTGAGCTGACGCCGTTGCCTTCTCGATAGGCGCCGCCGCCGAAGCCTCCGCCATAACCCTCGCCATAGCCAGAGCCAGTGCCGGGGCCAACACCACTGCCCGTCCCGGTGCCGCCACCGCCGCCCGTCGACGGGCCTTGAGCGATAGTCGCATCAGGCGTCGAGGTCGCCGCGCCCGGCAATTCCGTAACGGCAGTCACCGCAGGGATATTCGCCTGCGGGATCTTGGGCGGGTCTACAGGGGGCTTCGGAGGCGCCTCCATCTTGGGCGGCTTTGGAGGCGTGATTTCAGCCTTCCTCGGCGGTTCCGGCATCTTGTTGCCGCCGCCGCCACCACCGCCACCTGGACCCGGCTGCGCGATCCAGGTGATGTCTGGCGTGTTGATTACTTTTTTGATCTGATCCAGCGCCTCGGTCCTCGTGACAATGTAGAGGAACAGCGTCAAGCCTAGGATGTGCAGGACGGCGGACCATCCCGATTTGAGGAGGTAGCTCTTCCAGGACTCCTCGTTCTTCGCGAGCGTGCCCGCGAGAAACCGCGCGTTGGGGCTGGCGCCCGGAAAGCTATCGGCCATCTGGACTTCAGAAAGTGCTTGTGCAGCCATTGTCGCAGGCTCAGTCGAGAACCGCAAGGTGCAATAAGGATGCCTCAGGTGAATCAGCAGTATCCTCAATGCGGCCAGCAGCTACGCCGTTTGTCGTCACTTCATTTGGACGCTCGAATGACGCCGGTGGACGAACTCCGAAACCCGCCTATTCCGTCCATCGCGCCATCTCGATCTCCGAGGCTCCGGCAGCGACGAAGATTGCCCGCACGACGTCGACCTTCGAGTCCACCGTGTGAACGCCCAGCAGGATCGCGCCCCCCTCGACCGCGCTCTGGAGGGCCTCCGCACGGGCCGGCGCCAGACCCGCCCCAGTCAGCGTAGACGCCACACCGCCCGCGACGTGGCCGGCGGCTTCTCCGAGCCCCGCGGCGAGCGGGCCTGCAGCCACGATGGGACCAACACCGGGCAGCACGAGCGCGATGGCGGCGAGGAGGTAGCCGGAGAGTTCTCCCAGGCGAGCAGCGGTGCGCGAATCTTCAATCTCGACGCCGGGAGTACCGCCGACGTTGTCGGCAAGGCTGGTTTCCTCGTCGTGGTTGCGGCTGATGATCGAGATTCGCTCGCGCGTAACGCCGGCCGCGTGCAGTTCGCGAGCAGCGACCGCCGCGGCTTCCGGATTGCCAAAAAGAGCCACGATAAGGGGATGCGACATCGTGTTGAATTCTAACGTATGGTGACGTAATGGATCGCTTCGATGTCGCGATCGTCGGCGCCGGCCCTGCTGGATGTCGCGCCGCGTGGCGCCTCGCCCGCGGGGGTGCGCGGGTCGCGTTGTTCGACGGCAGTCATCCGCGCGAAAAACCATGTGGCGGCGGCGTCACCGAGCGCGCGCTCGACCTGGTCGGTGATGCGATTGACCTCACATCGCTGCCTGCCGTTGCGGTCACCCGGGCGACGTTCGAACACGGACCGCGCCTGGCGCACGTCGAACTTGGCGGCAAACGCGCCGCCCCGCCGAAACTCACGGTCGCATCGCGCACCGCGTTCGACGGTAGCATGCTCGCGGCCGCTGTCGAAGCGGGCGTCACGTTTCGCGGCGACCGGGTGACCAACATCGTGCGCGATCGCGATGGGTGGAGCATCTCGGCCGGGCCGCCCGCGGCGCGCGCGGCCTGGTTGCTTGGCGCCGACGGCCCCAACAGCCTCGTGCGACGACGGGTGGCTCAACCCTTCCCGCGCGCCGACCTCTCGATCGCAACTGGATTCTTCGTGCACGGCGTCCGGTCGGCCAGCATCGCCATCGCGTTCGTCGACAACCCGCCCGGTTATTTGTGGTCGTTCCCGCGGCCCGACCATCTGGCGGTCGGAGTCTGCGCCCAGGCCGACGCGTCGGACTCCGGAATCCTGCGTGCTGCGGCCGCGGCATGGATCGCGCGAAACGTCGAAGGGTCGGTCAGGCTTGAACGCTACAGCTGGCCGATCCCGTCGCTGCGAGTCTCGGCGCTCGAACGTGAAATCCCCTGCGGTCCAAGGTGGATGCTGCTTGGCGATGCCGGCGGCATGGTGGACCCGATCACGCGTGAAGGGATCTTCTTCGCGTTGCTCTCTGGCGACGCCGCTGCGGAGAGTCTTCTCGACCGCGGCGAGTCGGCGTGGCGCTACAAAGATCGAATCCGGTCGCTCGTTTACGAGGAGCTCCTCCGCGCCGCGCGCCTTAAGGCGCGCTTCTTCAATCCGCGTTTCACGAGGCTTCTGATCCGCGCCCTGCAGGAGAGCGCCGCGATCCGCGCAATCATGACCGACCTGGTCGCCGGTCAGCAGTCGTATCGTGGTCTACGTCGCCGGCTTCTGGGGACGCTGCAGCTCAGGCTGTTGGTGGAGATGATGAAAAGTTAAAAGTTAAAAGTTAGAAGTAATCGCTGAAACACGGACTCCGACCTTTCAACTTTTAACTTCTAACTTTTAACTTTTCACTTCACAAGATACCCGTCTCTGGCTCGCACGGTCGCGCCCGGACGCTTGACGTTCACTGAGATCGACCGCCACTCAGTCGACCCCGGGACCGGAGGACGGAGCGGTGTATAGCCCAGCAGATACTGCTGCCGCAGTTCATGCGCGATGCTGCGGAGCGTCTCGGTCAGCCCGGCGCCATCGCGTGCGTGGAACGATCGCCCTCCGGTCAGCGTGGCCAACTCGGCGAAGAGCGGCGGACGGGTGGCGCCGATCGCGACGGGAAAGATCATGACGTCGCCGCCGCGCGCGCGCTCGAGCGCCTCCGCCGCGCTCGCTTCGCTGTAACGATCGTTGCCGTCGGACACGACGATCAGCGCCCGGCGTCCCTTCGCTGGCTGCACGTCGTCAATCGCATGGATGATCGCATCGTGCAGACCGGTCGTACCAAATGTATCGAGCCGGTTGACCGCCTCGCGCTGACCGGCCCGATCGGTTGACAGGGGTGCCACGACCTCCACCTGGGAGCCGACCGCGATCACCATTGCTTCATCGACGGGACGGAGTTCGGCAAGAAACGCCTCCGCGGCCGCTTTCGCGAGCGACAACTTGCTGGCAGCCACACTGAAGCTGCGATCGATGGCGATGGCTACGGATAAAGGGAAATCGCCAGCCGCGAAGTTCGAGATCGTCTGCGGCGCCCCGTCTTCCCGTAGCTCGAAGTCACTCTGCGTCAGCCCCTTGATCGGCTGCCCGTGCTCATCGGTGACGCTCGCGTAGACCTCGACCAGATTGACCCCGGATGTGAACTGACCTGACACCGCGGTCACGCCGCCGATCGCCAGGGCAAGTCCGGTTACGGCCTGCCGGGCGGCGCGGCGGGCAACGGTGATACAATCAACCAGTTCTCCGCGAAAAATCCAAGGAGCTCGTCCGATGGGTAGTCTAGGTTTTCCAGAGCTGGTGGTCATTCTGATCATCATCATCATGATTTTCGGAGCAAATCGGCTGCCGGAAATCGGGCGCGGGATTGGAAAGGGCATCCGGAACTTCAAGGATGCAACGAAGGAAGGCATCAGGCACGACGACTGATTCGAGCGCCCGCCGGCCCGATTACAAGACGATTCTCGAATCTCCGACCCGCCGCGTCACTCGCTCCCGGTCCAGATACTCCAGCAGTGGAATAGCGTATTTTCGCGTGATGCCGTAGCGTTCTTTGAACGACGAAACATCCACGCGCGCGCTCGCTTTCATTCCTCGAACATCTTCTTTCAGCCCCGCGAGGGCGTCGGCGTGAAAGTACAAGGTATCGACCTTGACGAGCGTCTTCTGGCGAACCAGCAGCGCGGCGACCCGGTCGACAACCGCCGCCGGGACCTTCGCTGCGACCTGCACCGCCGCGGCATCTGGCGGCGCGAGTCCCGCCTCTTTGAAGATGCGCTCGATCGCATCGCGGGCTTGCGTCTCTTCTGCCGACAGCGAGATTTGGTGTCCCGCCAGCGAGAGCCGGTCGCGCACGGCAACCTTATGCTCGGCTGCGAGCGTCGACAGCACGTGTTCGAAGATCGGCGCTGACGCACGTCCAAAAATTCGCTCCCGCGCCTCCTCTCTCGGAAGCCCTTCGGAAAGCGGCTGCGCCTGGTGGTGGGCTTTCAACGCCGCGAGCAGTTGATCGGCGAGCCGCTGGAGAACAGCGGGGGCCACCAGCAGATCGGCCACACGAATGACGTGTCGCTGACGCACGAGACGATCGATGGTCGCATCCGCGGCCGATGCCGAGAGGCCGACCCGATTGAGCAGCGCGGCGACCGGCAGCCCGGCCCGGCCGCGCTCGGTCACGAACGTCAGCACCGCATGGTCGATTCCGCCGATGTCGTCGCCGCCGTCCAGACGTCGATACCGGGCGAGCGCCGCCGCGGTCCTGATACCTGTACGCGGTGGATGAGGATCGAGGACCTGGCCTCCGCCAATCGTGATCGACGGCGAGTAGGCGCGGATGATGAAACGATCGCCCCGGGTCAGCACCGCGGGCCGTTCGAGACGGATCCGCACATATGCCGATCCGCCGGCCTGGACTTCGACCAGCGGCGCTCCGTCTGCGCGCTGAGCCGCGATCGCGACGCGGCCGAGGAGTTCGGTGGTCCCCTGGTGAAAGCGGACGCGCGAGCCATGCCGCAGCGCCCGGCCGCCAGCGACCAGTTCAACCACCGCGTCGATCCGCTGCGTCGGCTCGAATGCGCCCGGAGCGCTCAACGTATCGCCGCGGGACAGGTCGGCAACGTCGACGCCGCCAAGATTGACGGCGACCCGGCGGCCGGGATCGGCGGTGCGTTCACGCTGCCCGTGAACTTGAAGACCGCGCACCTTGACGGTCCGTTCGCTCGGCAGAATGACCAGTTCGCTGTCCTCCTGAATCGTGCCGGCCACCAGCGTTCCGGTCACGACCGTGCCAAATCCCTTGATCGAGAACACGCGATCGATTGGCAGGCGCGCCTGCCCCTCGCGGTCGCGCGCGCGAACCGCCGAACTCACGTCAACCAGCGCACGGCGAAGGTCGTCCAGGCCGCTGCCGGTCCGCGAGGAGACAACCACGATCGGAGCTTTCTCGAGGAAGGACCCTGCCGTCAGGTCGCGTACCTCCATTCGAGCGATCTCGATCGTGTCGGCGTCGGCGACATCGGACTTGGTCAGCGCGATCACGCCCGCGGGGATCTGAAGCAGCCGGCAGATTTCGAAGTGCTCGCGCGTCTGCGGCATCACGGATTCGTCGGCGGCCACCACCAGCAACGCAATGTCGACTCCCCCGGCGCCGGCCAGCATGTTCTTCACGAACCGTTCATGACCGGGCACGTCTACGAACGCGAGGTTCACGCCGCCGGTCTCGAGATGCGCAAAACCCAGATCGATCGTGATGCCGCGCGCCTGCTCTTCTTTCAGTCGGTCCGGATCGGTGCCGGTCAGGGCGCGCACCAGCGCGCTCTTACCATGATCGATATGCCCCGCGGTACCGACGACGATGGATCGCATCACTTCTTACTTTGTACTTTTAACTTTCGACTTCTTCGCTGCCCGCTCCTTGCGTCCGAGTCTCTGCGTCTGGCGCCGCTCCGACTTGGTGCTCACCTTTCCGCTCTTTTCCGCGGTCTTCGCACCCGCCGTCCGACCACGAGAACCGGCCGAGCCGGCGCGCGACGTGCGCGGGCCTCGATTCCGTTCCGACTCGCGCACGCGGTCGAGAATCTCGGTCAGCCCCAGATCGACCTGACGCCGCTCCATGTCGACCTTGATCACCTGCACCGAAACCCGGTCGCCGAGCCGATACACACGACCGGTGTTCTCACCGCGCAGAATGTGCGCGCGCTCGACGAAGCGGTAGTAGTCATCCGCCATCGTCGACACGTGCACGAGACCTTCGACGAAGTGCTCGATCAGCTGGATGAACAACCCGAACGCCGCAACCCCGGTGATGTAACCTTCGAATTCATCGCCGACCTTGTCGGCCATGAACCGCACTTTCTTCCACTGCACCAGTTCGCGCTCGGCATCGGCGGCGCGGCGCTCCCGGTCCGAAGTGTGCCGGGCAATCTCAGGCAGGTCTTCGACGAGTTCGTCCTTTCGATCCGTGCTCATCAGGTCATGGCGTGACTCGCGCAGCGTGCGGTGCACGACGAGGTCGGGATACCGGCGAATCGGCGAGGTGAAGTGCGTATAGCTCTTCGCTGCCAGCCCGAAGTGCCCCCGGTTCTGCTCGTCGTAGCGCGCCTTCTGCATCGTCCGCAGCATAAGAAAAGCGATCGGCTTTTCTTCCGGCGTGCCGCGCATCTTCTCCACCAGTTTCTGGAAATGACGTGGCTTGACGTCATTCGCCGGCACTTCCAGGCTGTAGCCGAGCGTGGCGACGAATTCTTCAAATTCCTCCACCTTCAATGGATCTGGATCTTCATGAACGCGATACAACGTTGGCACCTCGCGCTGATGAAGATGTTCGGCGATGGTCTCGTTGGCGAGCAGCATGAACTCCTCGATGAGGCGGTGGGCCACGTTGCGCTCGGCAGCGATGATTTCCTCGACCATCCCTTCGTCGTCGAGGACGATTTCTGGCTCCTCCAGGTCGAAATCGATCGACCCGCGGCGGTAACGCCGCTTGTTGAGAATCTCGAACAAGTCGCGCATCCGTTCGAACAAAGGCACCAGCGGCTCATACCGCGCGATGGTTTCAGCATCCCGAGTCGTGAGGATCGCATTGACGTCCGTGTAGGTCATGCGTGCCATGCTGTGAATCACGCCATCGTGAAGCTCGTAATGGACGACGGCGCCGCGTCGATCGACTTCCATGAGGCAGGACTGCACGAGGCGATCGACGTTCGGATTGAGGCTGCACAGTCCGGTCGACAGCTCCGAGGGAAACATGTGGACCGCGCGATCCGGAAAATACACAGACGTTCCGCGCTCGTACGCCTCCTGATCGAGAACCGAACCCTCTCGAACATAGTGGGCAACATCAGCAATATGCACTCCGAGCCAATAGTTTCCGTTCGGCAGCTGTTCGAGACTGATCGCGTCGTCAAAGTCGCGCGCGTGCTCGCCGTCGATCGTCACAATCGTCAGGGTTCGAAAGTCGGTGCGGTCGCGAAGATCCTTCTCCTGAACCGAGGATCCGATTCGTCGTGCTTCCTCGATTGCTTCGGGACTGTGCTCGTCCAGAATCCCGTACTTGCGGATGATGATTTCGTTGTCGACCCCGGGCTCGTCGATGTCGCCAAGGACTTCGATGATGCGGCCGAGCGGTCCGCGCGCCGGGGTCGGCCAGCGCGTGATCTCGACGACCACCATGTCGCCCGGCTGCGCATCCTGGCGTTCATCGGATGAAATCTGCACATCCATGATGAGACGGCGATCGAAGGGCACCACGAATCCCAGGCCGGACGCGTCGACGTCGAACCTGCCGACTACCGACGCGGACCCGCGCTCCAGGATGCGGACGATGCGCCCTTCGACACGGCCGTCGCTGACCCGCTCGATCCGCGCGACGACGCGGTCGCCATGCATCGCCTGATTCAGGTTGCTGCCGGAAATGTAGATGTCGCCCTTGGCGTCCTCCAGCGGCCGGTCGGGGACGACAAATCCAAAACCGCGCGGGTGGGTGGAGACCTTGCCGACCACGAGGTTCATCCTGTCGGGAAGCCCGAAACGGTTTCCGCGAGTCTGAACGAGTGCGCCGTCTTCGACCAACTCCGTCAGCAGCCGTTTGAATGCCGGACGCTCGTGGCGGGGCAATTTAAGGCGCTGGAGCATCTCGCGCGGCGTCGCCGGGTGATCCAGCTTCTCGCGCATGAGCTTCAGCAATTGCTCGTGTGTAAGCACTCTGTCGATTCTAGTTTCTAAGCGTGAAACAGCCATAATTTGTGTGGTGTGCCCAGAAAGGTGGCTGGCACCTTCCCGGGAAAGGTGGCTGGCACCTTTTCTTCGTTTTGTCTTCGCCATTAATTTCCAACCGGACCTGATGTGGCTCAGTCTCAAGACTGTGTGACCGGAACCGAGCCTTCCGCCGCGACCGATTTGGATCTCGTGCGCCTGGCGCAGGCGGGCGACGTCGATGCGTTCGGCGAACTGGTCGAACGGAACCGGCGCGCGGTCTTCCGCGCCGCGCTGGCATGCGTGCGCTCCCCCGCCGAAGCGGACGACGTGGCGCAGGAGGCATTCGTGACGGCGTATCGCAAGCTTGGAACCTTCAGAGGCGAAGCACAGTTCCGCACGTGGCTCCTGTCCATCACCTGGCGCAAGGCGATCGATCGCCGGAAGAGCATATCCAGGTGGCTGCGAATGGCCGTCACCGCGCCACCGGCAGACGCGGGTGAGGCGGATTTCAATCAAATGGAAAGAGTGGCGTCGTCGAGCCGATCACAGGAAGAGACGTTCGTCGATGAGGAACTGCAGCAGAACGTCACGCGACTGATCGGCACGTTACCGAAAAAGCTGCGCGACGCACTGCTCCTGGCCGGGACCGGTGAGCACACGTACGAGGAAATCAGTCAAATGCTTGGAGCGCCACTCGGTACTGTCAAGTGGCGCGTGTCGGAGGCCCGACGCGTACTGAAGCGCAAACTGTCCGCGCTCGGATATGCCTATGAATAACGAACGCTCATTGAACGACGCACGCCTCGACCGCGCGATCGATCGCGCGGTACGCGAGATTATGCAGGTCGATCCG